>OJMH01000237.1_pt1 | contig 81316 bp, 77 predicted proteins | sample 1597111 | NCBI WGS metagenome assembly OJMH01 (sample SAMEA2452115, study PRJEB22498) | human gut metagenome | reverse complement strand
TGATATGGGGTATTAGGGTTTTTTTTGAACTGTCTACTTTCGCTTGACTAGTTCACTTTCATTTGGTACTCTTTTTGTTTAATTTAACAAATCTTCAGCGACAAATGGTTCATCCCAATTGGCATAATCTTTAGAATCTGGGAACTTAATATATTCACTAAATCCAGCATGGTTTTCAGGAGTTGCAGGGTTAACATCAATCCGAACTTCTAAACCATTGACATACCACATAAATGTTGGTGTCCCTAATAAAGATAAATCGGAAGATTCATCTGGTTCTGCATTTACTGAATTTCCTTCTTGATAAAATTCATTTATTCTAGCATCTAATTTTCCTAATCCTTCATGGACAGTACTTCCTTTAATTGTTTTATCATTAAAACGAGATTTACTAGAGTTGAAAGTTACATCGACATTATAAAATTGAACATCTTCGTTTCTTTGAATATAATGATTAATATAAGGTCTCATCGCTTCACAATGTTCACAACCATCTTGTGTAAAAACAACAATAAATTGTATTGGTTCTTCATCTGTTCCTTTTTGTGCAGCTTCTTCTACTAATTCTGTGTATTCTTTAAATGTAACTTCTGTCATACTATTTTTATTACCAATACAAGAAACAATGCTACTAATTCCATTTGCAATTGGTTGTAACAAAAATAAAATTAAGAAAATAACACAAACAATTAATAATGGTTGAATCCATGCTGTGTTTTTGATATAGTTGATAATCTTTCCAAAGAATTTTTTCATAAGAAAAAAACCTCCCTTATCTTCTTATAGCCATAATATCATAACATTATTTTTATATTTTTTCAATAGTATTTTTAATACTATCCAATTTATTAAAAATTTATTTTTCTTCGTCTATAAAGTTTATTTTGTAGTTCAAAGAAATTTATGATAAGATGATTAAAAGGAGGATTTATATGAGTAAACGCAAAATCATTTATTTTATTTTTCAAACTATAGTTGCTCTTGCCTCTTTAGCAGCTATCGTATTCATTATAATTGATTTTATTCATACGCTTCCTTTATGTAGAGCCTATCAATATTCAATTGATGATGTTCAACCCATTTTGTATCAAACTTCAGTTGGTAAAATCGTCCTTTATATGCAAACAACAAACACTGAAAATTTTTTAATTTTAGCTAAAGAAGCCGTTTTGACTTTTTTAAGATATTTACATCCTATTTGTATTGTTTTTTTAGTTTTTATTATCTTTATTTTAGGTGTTTATAGTTTTTCAGACGATCAAGAAAATAAGGATCTTTTCAGTTATTGTTCCTTTTTGATTCAAATTGCACTTGTATATCTTGCTAAATATTTGCTTTCTGCCGCAATTTTTGGTATTTTTTATGCTAGTAATATGGTCTCCATTGGAACAGGATTAACAATAATGAGTTATTTTATTTTATTTGCTAATTTAGTTTTAATTTTCTATTGTACTTTATTCTTTTTAAAATGGTGTTTTTCGTTCAAACCTTTTATTCGTCAAATTCGGGAAAATCATCAAAAGATTGCTTAGAATTTTTACATTCTATTGATGTTCTACCATTTTTATTTTTTACAATTTTAGCATTTTTGATGCGATCATAAATAATCGCTTCTTTCGCCATTTCAAAATTGTAGACATTTCCTTTATTGGTTTTAAATTCAACAATACGATTTAAATTATCTTTTTTAATGTGGGTAATGATTTCTTTTTCCATAGTATCACCTCATAAGTAGTATAATGTTTTTATTTTATTTTATACTTGTTTGAATAAAATTAGAGATTTTAATATTACTTTTTTGAGATGATATTAAACGTTTCATTTGATTTCTTTATGGTATATTATGTTTAGGTGAATAGTTTATGTTTATCCATGAAATTGTTGGCATTTTTAAAGATAAAAATGGAGCTTTAATTGTTTTAGAAAGTGGTAAAAAAATTAAAGTTAATGTTTTGCCCATTCAATTGATTGATTCATTGAAAAAACATTTTATACGTCCCGCAATTTTACATCATTATAAATTACCTATTTTAATTCAGGATACGTGGTTACAACCGACTTTATCTTTAAAAAACAAAGAATGTGAATTCATTAATTTATTTAAAATCACTAAAATTGTTCAAAAGGATTATGGAAGTCAAATTTATTTTAAAAATTATAGTTGCTTTATCTCTTTTCCAACCAATCTTGTTTATCGATATATAAAAAGAAATCTTGATTTTAAATTGCGCATATCTTATCCCTTTGAATGAATATAATTGAATAGTGGTGATTTTGATGGGATTTATTTATCAAACAGCAATTAAAAATTCTTTTGAAAAAAAAGTTTTAAATAAAATAAAAAAAGAATTAGATTCTAAATTAAAAAAAGATAATATTTTAGTTACAGACAATATTTTCATTGGTTTTTCTTATGGAAATTATCATGGAACAAATTTGTATTACGAATCACATAAAAATGAGCAAAAAGCAAAATTTATAAAAAACATATTAGAAAATAACCAAATTAACATTCGTTGCTTTAGTAATTTAAATATGGAGTATGATATTGAGATTTTATTAGGGTATGCCGATAACAAAAAAGAAAAGAGTTATATTAAGCAAAATCTTTCTAAAGTTATTCAATCCTTTTACAAAGCCTATTCTATCACTGAAAATGGCATTTATATTTGTTCATAAAATTCTTGAAATTATGCATTAAAAATCTTATAATTATAGTAATTTGTTAAAACACAATTTATGACAATTATAGGAGAGAATATATGCAAAAAACAAATAAAACAAATGAACTAATTGATACATCAGTAAAAACTTATATTTATGCATTAGGTGGATTAAATGAAGTCGGAAAAAACACCTATTGCATTGAACATGGAAATAATATTATCATCATTGATGCTGGGGTAAAATTCCCAGAATCAGAATTTCCTGGAGTAGACTATGTTATTCCAGATTATTCTTATTTAATTAAAAATCGTGCGCGAATTAAAGCTTTATTTATTACGCATGGTCATGAAGACCATATTGGTGGCATTCCATTTTTATTACAATCAATTGATATTCCTATTATTTATGCTTCACGTTTATCCGCGGGATTAATTAAACATAAATTAGAAGAAACGGGTTTAGAATCTAGAATTAATATCGTAGAAATAGATTCTACTAAAACAATTAAAATTGGTCCTATTACGGTTGAATTTTTTGCAACCACTCATTCCATTCCTGATTCTTATGGACTAATTATTGAAACACCTAATGGAAGAATTGTCACAACAGGAGATTTCAAAGTTGATTTAACCCCTTTAGGACAAGATATTGATTTTTATAAAATTACACAAACAGCATCCAAAGGAGTTACTTTGTATATGGCTGATTCCACCAATGCAGAAGTCCCTGGATATTCAAAAAGTGAAAGAGATGTGGCTATTTCTTTAAATGATATTTTTAAAGATGCAACCGGAAGAATTATCATAGCCACTTTTGCAAGTAATGTTCACCGCATTCAACAAATTATTGAAAATGCTGTTAAACATAACCGAAAAATTTTAGTTTTTGGCCGTTCGATGGAAAATGCGATTGCTACTGGAAGAAAATTAGGATACATTAAATGCCCAGATAATTATCTTTTTGATATGGAAACAGCAAAAGTTTCTGCTTATCAAAATTTAAATGAAATATTAATTTTGTGTACGGGTAGTCAAGGAGAACCCATGGCGGCTTTATCACGCATTGCCAATAACACCCATAAAGTCATAAAAATTATTCCAGGAGATACTGTCATTTTTTCATCTAACCCAATTCCTGGAAATTTATCTCCTGTCAATAAAGTAATTAATATGCTTTCAAAAAATGGTGCAGAAGTCATTGTAAATAGTGCTTTATATAGTATTCATACCTCTGGTCATGCGCAAAGAGAAGAATTAAAACTAATGTTAAAGTTATTTAGTCCAAAGTACTTCATGCCCATTCATGGTGAATATCGAATGTTAAAATTACATGCTGATATGGCAGTTGGAATGAATGTTGTAAAAAAAGAAAACACCTTTGTCTTATCTAATGGGGATATGCTTGTCATGTCTAATGGGGTTGTTACTCGTGGCAAAAAAATTGATGCCGATGCTGTTTATATTGATGGAAAAGATATCACAGGCATTGAAAGTGCCGTCATTACCGATCGAAAAATTCTTTCTAATGATGGTTTAATTGCTGTTGTTGTTCCTATTGATGCAAAAACCAATACTTTACTCAAACAACCCTCTATTGTATCGCGTGGATTTATCTTTTTGAAAGAACGCGGTGATTTATTAATTGAGGCAGAAAAAGTAGTTTATTCCGCATTGATTCGTTTAATGAAAAACAAAGTCACCTTTTCACACATCAAAAAAGTCATTCGAGAAAGTGTTAGTAAATTTGTTTATGCTAAAACGAATCGTCAACCCATCATTATTCCTGTGATTTTAAACAAAAGAGAAGATTAAATATGAAATATATTTTAGCTAGTAAATCTCCTCGTAGAAAACAACTTCTTCATCGACTATTAAAAAAATTTATTGTTGAAAGTGCAGATATTGATGAAAGTTATCCTTCAAATATCAAATTTTCGCAAATTCCTATATCCATCGCTCAAAAAAAAGCAATTACAATTCAAAAAAAACATGATCAAGATTGCTGTATCATTGCTGCAGATACAATTGTTGTTTTAAATAATCAAGTTTTGGGAAAGCCTCAATCTCATAATGAAGCTGTTCAAATGTTAAAAATGTTATCTAATCAAACTCATCGAGTCATTACAGGAGTTTGTATTTTAAAAGGAAAAACAAAAAAATGTTTTTCTTGTACAACTTCGGTCACTTTTTATGATTTAAGCGAAGAAGAAATTAAAAATTACGTTGCAACAAAATCTCCATTTGATAAAGCAGGTGGTTATGGAATTCAAGATGAAGGTGCTTTGTTTGTAAAAAAAATTAATGGGGATTTTTATAATGTAATGGGTTTGCCTATTGCAAAATTATCAAGAATCTTAAAACAATTGAAATAAAAGCCTATTTTTGAACCTCCTTTATACATACTTTGTAATTGAAGGAGGTTTTTTATGCGCTTCAATTATTCAAATATTAATCCCAATGAGCAACGTTTATTTCCCTTTGTTGGCGGTCTCGTATTGGGTGGAGTAACTGGTGCATTTTTAGGCAATAATCGATACAATCAGCCTTATTATTATCCAATGTATTATCCACCAATGTATTATCAACCACCGATGTATCCAACCTATAATTATACCTATACTCAATCTACAGCGAATCCACCACAAGTTAATATATACAATCCTTACATAGCTGATAAAATCATATATGAAGATCCCATTCCGTTGACATTTGAAAATTTTGAACGAAATCATTCTTCTAATGATTCATCTTCCATTGACTCTTTAAAAAATGTGCCATTAATGGATGAATATCGCAGTGATATGCTTTAATTTGACAAAAGGTAAAACATTTGTTGTTTTATCTTTTTTTATTTATATAAAAAAGATTGTTTTTTTTCTTTTGTTTGTGTATAATATCTTACGTAATGATAGCGATTACAAAAGATAAGAAAGGAAGAAATTTTATGAACAAAAAATTTTTAGTCGTTTTAGCCGGTCTAACCGCCTTATCATTATCTGCTTGTGATAAAGGTAATGACAATACTTCGTCATCCAATTCTTCTCCTATCTCAAATTCTTCTTCATCATCATCTTCACAAAGTTCAAGCTTTACTGAAGAAGAATTAGCTCAAGGAAGAGCTTATCTAGAAGAAAATGGAAAAAGTGTCTGCAAAGTTGAAGACACAGGAGCAGGTTTTACCCAATATTGTACGAATGGTGAAGAAATTAGTTTTACAATCAATCATGTTTTAAGAAATGTTAAAACAAATCTTGGAGATGTTGCTGTTATGCAATATGATTCTGCGTCTTACATTTCAGAAGCAATACCTGTAAGTTCTTCTGATACATTTCCAAGTAATGAAGTTGAAACCGTTTATAGAGATTGGAAATTAAATCATTGTGCGGTTGATGGTTCTGGAGAAGAATGTAGTCAAGATATCCATGTTGACGATGCAAATGCTTGGAACTGGCGTATTATGGTCGGAACTGATGGAAAAATTGAAGCCATCTATCCAGCTGGCGCAAGCCATTCTAGTCCTGCCGAACCATATTTCAGTAATTATGAATATACTTCTTTAAATAATGACAATATGTATTTCTCATTATCTAGAGATTTTGGCATGGAAAGCACAGGAGATAATACATTTGATGAAAGAGGACTAGATACTTATCATATGCAAACTTGGGCAATTGCTGATCCAGGAGAAGATCGTTATTCAACTGGATTTAACATTTTGGAACACTCCGACCATTCTAATGGCCGCTTCCCTAGTTATTGGTTCCAAGGTGCAAATGAAGGTGGAGACTTATTAACATGGGCATTTATGGGTCCAGTAAATACAGTCGATACTTCTTGGGGATTTACTCATCACACTCAAGTTCGTGAAGTACAAGGATCTGATGCATCTTTAGTTGATAATACTGAAGAAGTTTATTCATTGATGAAAGTTCCATATGCTGTTGAATTAACAAGATTCTTTATTCCTGGACAATTCGATAGTGTTCGTTTCACTTATGAAAGAACGGGTGGAACAATTGGTGAAATTCATAATGAATATAGATTAACTGAAACATTTGAATATGATCCATATGGAATTTATTTAAAATTTAAAGCTTATGCAGATTATCTTGTTGAATTATATGATGCAGCTGATGGCCAAACTTCCGTAGATGCCGACATCTATTATTCAAACTTAACGCAATTAGAAACAAATACTTTAAATCTCATGTATGGTTTAAATAGTGATGCTGTTCGTGCAAGCGATCAAAGAGTTTTAGAAGTTACAGAACAAGTTCAAACTAGCCTAGAACTTTATAAATCCAATATTATTAATTTAGCTAACGAACTTCGTTAAAAACAAAAGTGCACCAAATTTCTATTGGTGCCTTTTTTATTTATTCTTCGTTATTTTTTTGAAGACAAATAATAAAAACGGATTAAATGAAATCATTCAATCCGTTTTATTTTGCTTTAAAATAAATTTTTCTGCGACTACTTTTTGATTGGCTATTATAAATCCGTTGCGATTATAAACATCTTTTTTATTATATGTGATAGGATTTCCATATAAATCACACATATATCCGCCTGCTTCTTTTATAATAATCTCGCTTGCAGCCGTATCCCATTCTTTTGTCACAGGATCAAATTTTATACATACCTCTCCTATTCCTTCTGCTATTTGACAAGCCTTATAGGCACTCCCACAATTTAATTTTTTTTCAATTAAATGGTTATTGGGAATTTTTTCAAATTCTTTATCTTTGAAAAAGAAATTGCTAACCATTAAGGTTAAATTGTGCGTTTTGTGGTTTGCATGAATTTTTGTAATTTGCTCTTTTTCAATTTTGTATGCGCCTTGATTATAAGTAGCATAATATATCTTGTCTAAATAAGGAATGGCGATGACCCCTAAAATAATTTCATTTTTATAGGATAAAGCTATATTGATGGAAAACTCGTTGGTATGGTTGACAAAATCTTTGGTTCCATCCAAAGGATCAATAATCCAACAAAAATCTTTATTTAATCTTTCTTGATTATCCTTTGTTTCCTCACTTAAAAATCCATCATTAGGAAATTTTTCTTGTAAAATTTTTCGAATAATTCGATCAGATTCTAAATCAGCAATGGTTACTTCCGATTGATCTTCTTTGAATTGTACATCAAATCGCTTATGATAAACATCCATGACAATTTTAGAGGCTTGTTGAATGGCTTGCAAAGCGGTCTTTAACTGTATTGTTAAATCCATTAAGCTTTATCGATACAGCCAAATATAGTCATTTTATCAAAAACTACTTTACGAATACCTTCTTTTCCTGGACCAATAATTTTTCTAGGATCATAAACTTTTTCATCATTTTTTAAAACTTCACGAACAATTTTTGTCCATTCTTGTTGACATTCTGTATTGACATTAATCTTACAAGTGCCACAAGCAATTGCTCGTTTAATTTGTTCTTCAGGAATTCCAGAACCGCCATGTAAAACAAGTGGTGTAGGAACGGCATGGCCAATTTCTTCCATTTCTTTAAATCCTAATTTTGGCTCTCCATGATAAGGACCATGAACTGAACCCAAAGCTGGTGCTAAAGCGTCAATTTGAGCTTCTTTTACAAGTTGCACACATTCATTTAAATCGGCATACATTGTTTCAGCGATAACGTGTTCTTCTTGTCCTCCAACTCGTCCTAATTCAGCTTCAACAGAGGCGTTTGTTTTTTTTGCGTATTCTACGACTTCTTTTGTAATAGCAATATTTTGTGCTAAAGGATAATGCGAAGCATCAATCATTACAGAAGTAAATCCTGCATCTAAAGCTTTTTTACAAACTTCAACACTGCTTCCATGGTCTAAATGAATAGCAATAGGAATGGTATATCCTTTATCTTCTAATAAACCTTTGACCATAGCAACAACTGTATGATATCCGCCCATATATTTTGCTGCACCTTCAGATACGCCTAAAATGACTGGTGCATTCAATTTTTGTGCTTCATCTAAAATTGCTAAAGTCCATTCAATATTATTGATATTAAATTGACCTACTGCATATTTGCCTTCTTTTGCTTTTAATAGCATTTCTTTCATATTTACTAAAGCCATTTTTATCTCTCCTTTTATTTCTTATGCGACTTTATTTTACAATAATATAAACACTTTTTCAAATAAATTGAAAGAGAATGAAGATTTATTAAAATTTTAGATAAATATATAGATAAGATATATATTTTTTTATAAAAAAAATGTATAATAAAAAAGAATAAGTTTTCTTTCAATTAGGTATGGAGGGGTTATAATATGGGCTTATTAAACAAGATATTTAATTTTCAAAAGAAACATTTAAAAAAATTAAGAGCGCGTGCCGAACGCATTGATGCATTAAAAGACACGATGCGAGCTAAATCTGATGAAGAATTGAGAAATAAAACTTTAGAATTTAAAGAAAAAATTAAAGCGGCTGGAGAAGAAAATGAAAATAAAGTATTAGATGAAATTTTAGAAGAAGCTTTTGCTGTATGTCGTGAAGCTGCTTATCGTGTTTTACATCAATTCCCATTTATTGTACAAATTATGGGTGCCATTGTTATCCATGAAGGAGATATTGCTGAAATGAAAACAGGGGAAGGTAAAACCCTAACAGCTACAATGGCCGTTTATTTAAACGCTTTAACAGGAAAAGGAGTTCACGTCGTTACAGTTAACGAATACCTCGCAAAAAGAGACGCCGAATGGATGGGCGAAATTTATCGCTTTTTAGGTTTAACTGTTGGTGTTAACTTACGTGAAAAAAGTTCAGCAGAAAAGCAAAAAGAATATTTATGTGATATTACTTACACCACCAATGCTGAATTAGGTTTTGATTATTTGCGTGATCACATGGTTCGTCGTTTAGAAGATAAAACACAACGTGGATTAAACTTTGCTGTCATCGACGAATGTGACTCTATTTTAATTGATGAATCACGAACACCTTTAATCATTTCTGGTGGAAACAAAGCCAATGCAGCCTTATATGTTCCAGCTAATCGTTTTGTCCGTTCATTAACAGAAGGTGTGCATTATGATGTCGATATTAAAACAAAATCTGTATTTTTAAAAGAAGAAGGCATTACAAAGGCTGAACGTGTTTTTGGTCTAAAAAATTTATATGACTTAGATAATACAGCTTTAGTTCATTGTATCAATCAAGCTTTAAAAGCGAATTATGCCATGTCTAAAGATGTGGATTATGTTGTTTTAGATGATGAAATTGTTATCGTAGACCAATTCACTGGTCGTTATTTAAAAGGAAGAACATTCTCTGATGGTTTACATCAAGCCATTGAAGCGAAAGAAAGAGTAACCATCAAACCAGAAACCATTACTTTAGCAACCATTACTTATCAAAACTTTTTCCGTCTTTATACGAAACTTTCGGGAATGACCGGTACTGCGAAAACGGAAGAAGAAGAATTTTTAGAAACTTATAATATGCGTGTTATTGAAATACCAACTAATGTTCCTGTCATCCGAATTGATGATAATGATATGATTTTTGCAACAAAAGAATTAAAATTTAAATCTTTAATTGAAGAAGTTAAAGAAAGACATGCAAAAGGTCAACCTATTCTTGTCGGAACCATCGCTGTTGAAACAAGTGAAGAAATTGATAAAATGATGAAAAAAGAAGGTTTACATACTGAAGTCTTAAATGCTAAAAATCATGAAAGAGAAGCTGAAATCATTGCTAAAGCTGGTCAAATTGGAGCAATTACGATTGCTACAAACATGGCTGGTCGGGGAACCGATATTAAGCTTGGCGAAGGTGTCAAAGAATTAGGTGGATTAGCAGTCATTGGTAGTGAACGGCACGAATCAAGAAGAATCGACAATCAATTACGTGGTCGTTCAGGAAGACAAGGAGACCCTGGATTTTCTCGTTTTTACATTTCACTAGAAGATGATTTAATGAAAAGATTTGGTGGAGATAGATATAAAAAGATGTTTGGTAATTCTACTGAAGCCATTCAATTTAATTTAATGACCAGTGCTATTTCTTCGGCACAAAAAAAGGTTGAAGGTAGTAACTATGACGCTAGAAAACATCTTTTGGAATATGATAATGTTCTCAGTCAACAACGTGAAAAAATTTATCGTTTAAGAGATAATGTCCTCGCTGTAAAAGATTGTTATGAAATCACTGAAAAATTTTATGAAACAGCATCTGAAGAATTAATTAATAATAGTTCAGATTTTATTGAAAAAGAATTTGTCGTAGATATTCCTCGTTTAATAGCCAATATCGAAAATAAATATACTGGTCCCAACACGATTTCAAAAGAATTGTTTTATGGTTTAGAAAATACAAGAGACATTGCTTTAAAAGTAAAAGAAATTTTAATTTCTGGCGCAGAAAAAAGAAAAGAATTATGGGGTGAAGAAGCCTACAATGTCATTTTAAAAAGTATTTTATTACGCTGTATCGACATGAATTGGCCTGCTCATATTGATCAAATGACAAAATTAAGAGATGGCATTCATCTACGTGCTTATTCGAATGTCAACCCTTTAGTCCAATATCAAAATGAAGGGTTTGAAATGTTCCAAAAAATGATGGATAAAATTGCTACTGAAGTTGTCTTATATACTTTAAAAGTAGAAGTCACTTTTACGAAAAAAGAACCTACTAATCAAGAAGAAAATAAAGAAACAAAAGAAGATCATGAAAGTAAAAAGTAGGTGATGAAATGCTTGATTTATATGAAATTAAAACAAAATTAAATCAAATGAGTAGTCGTTTAAAACTGCTCGGTGATTCACTTTGACTTACCTCAAAAAGAAAATCAAATTCATCTTTTAGAAAATCAAACTTTAGAAGAAAACTTTTGGAAAGATAAAACACAATCAAAAGAAACTATTCGACAATTAAATCAATTAAAAAATATTGTTCAATCTTATCATCAATTAGAAAGTCAATCAGTCAATTTAATCGATTTTATAAAAAACGAAGACGCATTGGATGAAGAGTTTTTAACTTTGTTGAATGAAGAATTTGAAAATTTTAATCATGCTTTTTCTAATTTTGAAATTCAAATTTTATTAACAAATAAATATGATTCTTGTAATGCCATTTTAGAATTTCATCCGGGAGCAGGAGGAACTGAAAGTCAAGATTGGGCCAATATGCTTTATGAAATGTATTCAAAATGGGCCGAAAAAAAAGGTTATAAAGTTGAAGTTTTAGATCATCAACTAGGTGAAGAGGCAGGAATTAAATCTGCTAGTCTTTTAATCAAAGGCGAATTTGCCTACGGATATTTAAAAGGAGAAGCAGGGGTACATCGATTAATCCGTATTTCACCTTTTGATGCAAACAAACGTCGTCATACGTCTTTTGCTTCTTTAGAAGTTACACCAGATTATGAAGATAATGTTGACATTGTTTTAAAGGAAGACGAACTACGTATTGATACTTATCGTGCAAGCGGTGCAGGAGGACAACATATTAATAAAACCGATTCAGCCGTTAGAATCACACATATCCCCACAAATATTGTTGTTTCTTGTCAATCTCAACGTTCGCAAATACAAAATAAAGAAATGTGCTTAATGATGTTAAAATCAAAGTTATATTTGCTTTTTTTAAAGGAAAAAGAAAACGAAATTGCTCAATTAAAAGGAATACAAAAAGCAAATGAATGGGGTTCACAAATTCGTTCTTATATTTTATGCCCTTATACTTTGGTAAAAGATCATCGGACCAATCATGAAAATGCAAATGCAAGCGCAGTTCTTAATGGAGATTTAGATGAATTTATTTTTGCCTATTTAAAAACGCAAATAGAAAGTGGGGATGCAAATTGAAAAAAATTGGTCGTTTTTTAAAACAAAACTATAAAAATATTTTTATATTAATTTTAGGAAATTTCTTGGTGGCTAGTGCATCTTCATTTTGTTTTTTAAATTATCAACATGGGGATTTTAGTGGCTTATTATCAGGTGGTGTTTCTGGTTTTACTTTAATTTTAAATGAAATATTCAATGGAAATTTAGAAGTCGTTGCCATCATTGTTTCTTGGATTTTATTTATTATTGGAACCATATTCCTTGGACTTCAATTCGGATTAAAAACACTTTTTGGAACGATTTTGTTTACTGGATTTTTGTCTTTGTTTACTTTGCCAGTTTTTACAAATATTCAAAACGAAGTAAACACTTTAGACCCCATTTTGGCCAGCATCTTAGGAGGTATGGCAGTAGGTACAGGATGTGGCATTATTTATCGAATTGGTGGCTCTACAGGTGGTTTTGATATTCCCCCTCTAATTCTTAACAAATATTTCAAATTTAAGTTATCTCGTTGTTTTTTTGTTCAAGATGGTTTATTAGTTTTACTTGCTTTAATCGCTAAATTTTCTCTTAATCATGTTCTAGTTGGTCTTATTTCTGTTTTTGTTTGTTCATGGTTTGTAGAAATTACACAAGTTTCGGGTCAAAAATGTTATATTGCTGAAATTATATCTGATCAATACGAAGCAATTAATCAAGCGATTTTAGAAAAACTAGATCGTGGAACAACTTTATTTTTTGCTAAGGGTGGATATACACAACAAGATAAAGTTGTCATTAAAGTTGTTATTCCCAAAAAACAATATCATGATCTTATGCAAATTGTCATTAATGCTGATAAAAATGCTTTTATGTCTTTACAAACAACCTCAGATATTTTTGGTTTTGGTTTCAAAAGATATGAATAAAGGAGAAACAAGATGACTAAAATTTTAGATGGAAAAATTGCAGCACAAGCAATCAAAGAAGAATTAAAAGAAAAATACTTATCATTCAAAGAAAAATTAAAACTAGTTATTATTCATAGTAATAAACCGGATAGTGCTAGTTATTTGAATGCTAGAAAAAAAATTTTTAAAGAATTCAATGCGGAACTTGAAGAAATTTTAATTTCTAATGAAACAAAAAAAGAAGAGTTGTATGCTATTTTAGATAATGTCAATCAAGATTATTCTGTAGATGGCATTATGCTTGATCGTCCATTACCCTCATCTTTTCATGAACAAGATTTTTTATCTTATATTTCACCTCAAAAAGATGTAGATGGTTATACCTATACCAATTTAGGAAAATTAATGAGTAATCAACCTTGTTTAAATGCTTGTACCGCTATGGCAGCAATTTCATTAGTTGAATATTATAACATTCCTCTTGAAGGTAAAAATGTTTTAATCATTGGAAGATCAGTTAATGTTGGTAAACCTCTCGCCCTTTTACTTTTAAACAAAAATGCTACCGTTACCATTGCCCATTCCAAAACGAAAGATTTAATCAAAATAGCCAAGAAAGCTGATATTATTTTTACTTGTGTCGGCAAGGCTAATTTTATAACCAAGGATTTTGTCACAAAAAAAACAATTTTGGTTGATATTGGGATTAATTTTGATGAAAATCATAAACTTTGTGGCGATGTTTCTAAAGAATGTTATCCTCTTGTGCAAGCTTATAGTCCGGTACCAGGAGGAGTTGGTGTATTAACCAATTTAATGCTGATGAAAAATCTTTATGATGCGCATCAAAATGGAGTGATTCAAAATGAACAAAATTCCTTATAAACTTCATGATTTTGTGATGATGAAAAAGGCTCACCCTTGCCAAAATCGAGGAAATCGTTGGCAAATCATTCGCATGGGGGCAGACATCAAAATTCGATGCATGAGTTGTGGAAATATTATTATGTTAACGAGAAGTCACTTTGAAAAAAATTTAAAAAAGAATTTAACAGAAGAAGAAAATAAAAAATTGGATGTTTAATCCAATTTTTTTGCTTTTATCCAAACATATTGTTTTTCTCTTCGTGTTAATAAAGACCAACTTGAATGACAAATCGTGCAATTCAAATCCTTTTCATCTTTTAAAATCATCATGCTCCCACAAACCGGGCATTTTTTATCATAAATAATATGCATTCCTTCTAAAGTTGAACCTAATGCATAAATAAAATCAATAAACGTTTCATTTTTTGTTGTTTGAATAGAAAAAACTTGCGAAAAGTCCAAATCATCTGCTGTAATGATATATGCCATATCATATTTTTTTTCTTGTTGATATTTTTTGATGAATCTATCTAACTGTGTTTGACTAAAAGAAGATTCAAAACTAGGAACAACTTGAAAAAACAATTTACAGCTTAAAGTTTCTTCTTGATCCATATTCATCTGAATAATTTGAATTTCAAAAGAAAATTTTGGTAAAGTATTAATGAATAAAAGAACATCTTCTTTAAAAAAAGTAGCATTTTTTAATTCTAAACATCCATCTAAATCATAACTAAATCCCTTTTTTTCTTTTGAATCTGGTTCGTCAAAGCCGGCTTGATGCAAAGTTTCAAACAATTTTAAAATTACAAAATTAAAATATATTATAGAATCTATTTTAGCAATAGCATAAGTATCTTTTAATTTTTTATAAAATTTATAACAATAATTATAATTTGGTTCATTGATAATAATGTTAGTCATTTGAATATTTTCTTGAATATCTTTTTCTTTGCTGCAAACTAAATATAATGTCGAATTTTTTAATTGCATCATTTTCTTTTCCAATTGATATAATTGATTATAAAGTTTTGCTGTTTCATCTTCATTAATCGTTAAAACACTAAATTTTTGTCGATGATAACGTTTATATGCACTAATTTCATCAACACGCTGATACGATACATCAAAAGATTTAAAAGTTTGGTAAACACTTCCCATTTCTTTTGATAGTTGATAAATATACGTTTTAATAAAAATATGGAGTTTATCAATAAGTAATTTAATGAATTTATTTTCATAAATCGCAATATCATCTTCTATAGCATTCGTATGAATAAATTCTACAGAATATTGCCCATTTTCTTTTTCTTTCCATAATTTAGAATCTTTAATCGTCATATGCATCGCTTGTCGATCCATTTTACTCGCATCTTCTGCCCGTTTAACATCCTTGATATATTTGACGTTAATCCGTAAATTATTCGTTATTGCTTGGATCTTTTCAATAACTTTTTGACATTTTGTTATCCATTCTTTTTCTAATGGGTATGACTCTTGCGTCATGATGATTCTTTTATATTTTATATCAGATAAAAAACTTTTATAATAAAACTCTTGAGGGTATTTTTCAGTAATTTGATGAACAAGTGTTTCTATAAATGCGTATTCTTTTTCGTTCATAAATAAATCCCATTTATATTAATTTCTTTAACATTTTTGTAATTGTCATTTCTGTTTTTATAAAAGTATTTTTCCCATATGTTTTTGTAATCATCGTTTTTAATTGCATGAGTCCATCTTTAATAAAATCTTCATAACGACCATTTAATTTATTTAAAACTTTTTGACTAAACATTAAATCTAATGCTTCTTCTTTCGTTCCACCTAAAGCAACATAGACAGGAACCATTGTTTTGATTTGATTCATAATCCGATTTCCAAATGTAATTTCTAAATTTTCAAAAGTAAAATTAACAATTTCTAAGAATTTTTTTAATTCTACTGCTGTCAAATTGTTTTCTCTTTTAGCAATGGCTTCTTGAAATAATTGATTTAAGCGGTTAGAAGATAAGTGAATAGGTTCACTACTTACAGTTGTCATAATCTTTTCATTCCGATCTTCAAAATTTAAAACAACAGCGCGATCATAAACTTTATCAGTGATAATGAATGTTGAATCATCTTTATTTGCCGTTCCAAAAAACCAAGTGTTTTCAGGAATCACAATCATTCCATCTTCTAATTTTTTAGGAGGAACGACATTAGATTTTAACTGCATTAAATTAATTTTCCAAGAATCAGAAGGATACTCTAATACCGATAAGAAATCAGCAAAATAATATTCTACCCGAGATAAGTTCATTTCATCTAAAACCATGATATTAATATCATTAATTTTATAATTTGCTTCATATAAGTGTTTTAAAAAGTTAGTCTCTTTAAAAGATTTTGAAAAATCGTTATAATAGCCCAAAATATCACTTCTATCTCTCCATGTTGCTTGAACAGGAGCAAAGAAAGCTTCTTCACCAATAAATTTAGCAAAATAACGAGGTAAAGAAGATTTACCCGTTCCACTTAATCCTTCTAAAATAATGAGACGAGAGGCACTCATTCCTGCTATAAAACCTCTTAAAATAGGTAAATCAAAATATAAATTTTCCTGATTTGAAAGATAAGATTGAAATCTTAAAACGATATCGGAAAGATTTAAAGGATCATCTTGTACTAAAAGTGGAGGATTATTTTCATATTTTTTATCAATTGCATCTAATCCTGGAAATAAATTCATTGCCTCAATTTGATTTTGAACTTGATTCGTTGTTTCTTCTATCTCCTTTTCTGGTTGCTTTTGATTCACTTTTTTTACAGTTGGCATAAAAACAACTTTTACAAAATAAACAAGTCCATATAAAATTAAAACGATGATTCCACCAAAAATGATAAAAGCACACAATCCATAAAAGAATTCTTTAAAAAATAAACGATTGGCAGAAATGTTAAGAATTAATCCACATACAACCAAAATTAAAAGTGTGCCAATAACACAAGCAATGGGTGTAATTATTTTTAAAGTTTTATTTTTTAAAACTTTATCTTTAAAAAGATATAAGATTAAAAAAATCACAAAAGCTAGTCCTAAAGTAGCAATGAGCATTAACCACGTTCTCATCGTTATGTTGACTAAATCAATTTTGAATAATCGCAATATCGCTGTAAATAAATTTGATTTGGAATCACTTAAATCCATTCGATTCCCTTGATCTACTAATATCATGGATAAAAAACCTACAATATAAAATAAGACCACATTCCCAATGACTAATTTTTTATTTTTCATAATTTCCCTCCATAACTTCTTTCATTATACATTCTTTAAAAATGGCATTCAATTAAAAAGTTTTTTTATTTTTTTTTACTATTATAGATTAGGTGATGTCCATGTTGCAATTACAAAATGTTACTTTTTCTTATCAAGAAAAAATATTATTTCATCAATTCAATTTAGACATTCATGCAAAAGACAAAATAGCCATTATTGGTCCATCAGGTTGTGGAAAAACCACTTTGCTTCATTTAATTAGTGGTACCCTTCGTTTAAAAAAAGGAAAAATTCTTTATAATGGTCAAAATATTTATACTTTTAATCATAAGCAAAGAAAAAATTATCAAAAAAATATAATCTGTTATTTATCTCAACAATTACTATTATTTGAAAATCTTACGGTATATGAAAATTTATTTCTTTTCTTTAAAAAAGAAGCTATTGATGACATTTTAACCCAAACGAATTTACTTTCATTAAAACATAAAAAAATAAAAACTTTATCAGGAGGCGAAAAACAAAAAATTGCAATCCTTAAGGCTTGTTTAAGTTCTAATGAAATCTTTTTATTTGATGAAATTACACATGCTTTAGATTTAAAAACGGCTCAAGAAGTATTACATTTTTTATTTTCTTTACTTCATGATAAAACCATTATTATCGTCACTCATCAATTAACCTTAGTTGAACCTTATCTTTCAAAAATATATGATGTTTCAAAAAAGCAGTTAAAAGTTTTAATTCAAAAATCTTTGACTCCTTTTATGATAAAAAAAGAAAATTTTCAAAATAAACAATATCATATTCACAAACATGAGTGTAAAAAAGCATTTCAAAAACCTTTCTTTTTTATTTCTCTATTTTGTATATTATTTTTAACTTCTTTTAGTTTTTGTCGATTATCTTCTTTTACTCAAAGTTATCAAGAAATGATACAAAATAATTTAAATCAATACTTTGACCATAATGTTTTAAAGATTATGAATTATCAAGCATTAAAAGATGATCATTTAAACTTAAACGTTCAAGAAGATTTAGAAAATTTTACCAATCAATTACAAGTGGAATGCAATGGCAATGCAATAACTTATTTTTATTTTAAACCCGTTCAAAATTTAAAATCTATTTTGATGATAAATCAACTTTTTTTTGAAAATAATTTTATAAAAAAGAAAAATGAGAATTCAATTTCTTTAATTTATAAGGAATATAAATGGGATTTTCGATCGATTCCCATAATTCAAGAAAATGCCATTTTTTCTAAGCCTTGTATTTACTATGATTATGACTATTTTTTAAATTTATTACAAAGTCAAAAAGATAATCAAGGAAATAGCTGGTATGAAACAATGATTTTAAATCAATCAAATAACACTAAAATTGTTTTTTTAAATAGCGACTTTTTAATTTTTTATAAAAAAGAAAAAAATCATTTCTTATTTCAAAATCATCTTCTATCTTTTCAACATCAAGCAGATGAAAGTTATTTTCACTCTGATGCACTTTTAGATTTTTTTACAAATCAATTACTTTATCAATCTTGTAAAGATTTACTTCGTTTCTTTTTTTTATTTTGTACCATTAGCTGTTTGGGTGGATTATATTTTTTAATTCAATCTTTCCTTTTGCATACAATAAAAAAAATAGCTATTTATCGACAAATGGGAGCATCTTATTTTGAGTGTTTTTTTTCTTTTTTTATCATGAATCTGGTTAGCATCTTTTTATTAATCATAAGTAATTCTATTTTCTTTCATTTTAACTTCATTTACCTTAGTTTTAGCATTTTAATTTTAATATTCATTCAATTTAGCATGATTTTTCATTCCATTTATCAATTTGAAAAAAAAGACTTGATTTCTTTTTTAAAGGAAGACTTTTCATGCTAAAAATTACTCGGCTTTATAAACAATGGAATGATCAAATCATTTTAGAGAATCTAAATTACACTTTTTATGAAAATCAAATATATGCCATTGTAGGACAGACTGGTTCTGGGAAAACAACACTTTTAAAAATGATTGCCGGCTTAGATTCCTGCTATAGTGGTCAAATAGAATGGAATCAAAAAAACATTCAAAAATTATCTTTATATACATTAACTGATGTCGGTTATATTGAGCAAGATTTTGGACTAATTGAAGAATTAACTGTGAAAGAAAATTGTTTTTTACCATTTTATCTTAATGATTCATTATCAAAAATAGATTACTCTTATTTTAACTTTTTGTTAGAATTGTTCCAAATAAAAAAACTTTGCAATGCTTTTTGTAATGATTTATCTGGCGGAGAAAAACAAAGAGTGAGCATCATTCGCGCTTTATTAAAAAAACCTAAAATTTTATTGTGTGATGAGCCAACAAGTCAGTTAGATTTGCAAATGACACTTGTTTTTTTAAATTATCTTCAATCTATTAAACAAAATAAAATTATTATTATAAATACGCATGATATTCAAACTTTTATTCCTTTTTGTCATCAGTTTTTATATCTTAAAAAACATTATATTTCATCCTTACACCTTCCATCTAAATCAATTAAAAAAGCACCTTTCTTTTTATCATTTCAAAAAAGTTATCATATTTACAAAAAAGCATTTTCTACTTCTAAAAAACTTTTAAAAATGTGTGTTTTATTAGTTGTTTTAGGTCTTGTAGGATTGGGTGTTGGTTTTTTCTTAAAAGATTTTATTCAGTATCAAGCCAATCAACTAAATCCTATACAACAAGACCATGCCGTTGTTTTTCAACAAAAGCAAGAAAAAAAGGAGCATTTACCCATTTTTTCAAATAATTATTCTTATCTTCATTATGAAACCTTAACTGAAACAAAAAAAGAGGAAATTTATCAACAACTATATTCTATCCAATTAGAAAAAATCATGGTTCCGTCTTTTCATTTTTTAGTTCATAATCAAATTAACACAACTAATGATGTCATCTTAAGTATTCCGCAATCTTTTCAAAATCAAATCCAAGAAATTTGGGATAATGTCCTTTATGTTACAACTAAAAAAGGGAACATTTTTCGCATTCCTATTTTATACATTGACTTTAATTCAGAAAATCAATGGATTCTTTATTGTAATCACTTAAATTACTTAAATGAAATTTTTAATAAAACCAATATCATTATGGAAAAAAATCAATTTTTATATAGTCAAAATGCTAATAATCTTTATCTTGAGTTAATTCATAATTCTGATTACTTAAATTATGAATTTCATCTTTTGGATTCCTATATTTTATATTATCCTATCAATAAAACTCGTTTATCTTATACACATTTTTTAACATTTTATCATCAAAATAAAAAATATATCCTGGATTATATTTTAGCTGATAATAAAAATCTTTATATTGATTTACCCACAGGAATGATGTTTTTTTTATCTCTAAATCAAATCAATCAAAAAAATATTTCTGTAGAAAATCCTATTCAATTTCAATATTTAGATTTAAATATCCAACCACATGAAATCGTCATTTCAAGATCCTTAGCTAACCAACTTCATGTTTCTAAAAATGATGTTCTTACTTTACATTTTCAGCAACAAGAAAAAACTTTTTATATCAAAAAAATAATAGAAAATCAAATGAACTATTCGGTTATATACGGAACATCTCACTGGCTTCAAAATATTTATTCTTTTCAAGAAAATTCATTATTTAGTGGATTATTCATTTTAAAAAATCATTCAAATGAATTTAAAAACACCGAGCAAATTTTATTTCAAACTCCAAATGCCCTTGTAATGAAAATCCCCTCCATGGAAATACTTAATCAACAAATCTTTTTTTTCTCTTCATCTTTATTATTATTAGCCTTTCTTTGCAGTATCCAAGTTTTTTATGTCACGCAATTAAAAAAACAAAAAAATAGAAAAGTTTTATTTCAATTAGGATTACCTTTACATCAAATATTTAAAATTAATACTTTTGATTTTTTCATAGTCTTTATAAAAAGCTTGTTTATTTCTATTGTTCTTTTATTATTTTTTTATTTTTATTTTCATTTTAAAATGAATATCCCTTTAACTTTTTTTAAATCATTTTTTATTTTTTTGTTTTCCCAGATTCTTTTTCTTTTTCTACTTTTTTTAATTATGAAACGTTTTTATAAGAAAAATGCTTAAAACCTATATATTTTTTAGAAAATAGTTTATAATAGTAAAGCATGATAGATGTAAAAGAGGAGATAAAACATGTTAGAATTTACATTAAAACAGCAAGGGAAAATAAAAAGATTAACGAATAAAACTTTTCAATTAGACCAAAGATACAAAGATGGTTTCTTTAGTGCCGCTTATTTTTTAAAAACAGAAGAAATCATCAAAGAATATCATCCAAACAACACGGTTACTATTCAATTTTTTCAAAGAAAACATTCTATTTTATGTGGGATTGATGAAGCGATTGCGTTAATTCATACTTTTGCAAAAAATCCTCAAGATTTGTATATTGAAGCATTAAATGATGGGGATGAAATTTCTCCTTTAGAACCTGTTTTAAAAATTACTGGAAGATACCAAGACTTCGGTTTTTTAGAAGGACCAATTGATGGAATTTTGGCTCGTAGAACTTCTGTAGCTTCCAATTGTAGAAGAATTATAGAAGCAGCAAATGGTGTTCCTGTCATCTTTTTTGGTGATCGAGACGATGACCCTAAAAATCAACCAGGAGATGGTTATGCCGCTTATATAGGAGGTATTCGTTCTTTTTGTACCGATGCCATGGGTCAATGGATTGGATATAAAGGAATGGGTACAATGCCTCATGCATTAATTGTTATGTTTAAAATGAATCTTTTAGAGGCAGCCAAGGCTTTTTATGAAAAATATCCACAAGACAACCTTATTGTTTTAGTTGATTCCAATAACGATGTCATTACGGATTCTTTAAAAGTGGCTGATTATTTTAAAGATAAATTATATGGTGTTCGAATTGATACCTCTAAAGCATTAGTTGATCAATATTTTGAAAGAGAAAAAATTACTGACCCTAACATTGAAAAAAATGGTGTCAATGTGACCTTAATTAAAGCTTTAAGAAAAGCTTTGGATAAACAAGGATATCAACATGTAAAAATTGTTGTATCTAGTGGATTTGATGAAGAAAAATGTAAAAAATTTGCTTCTGAAAATACGCCAGTAGATTTTTATGGGGTTGGTAGTAGTTTATTAAAAGTAACTACTTCTTTTACGGGAGATTGTGTTAAAATAGATGGCGTTAATATGGCAAAAGTTGGTCGTCATGAAATGTTTAGTGACCGATTAAAAAAAGTGGATTATCCTGCAAAGTAAGGTGTGTTGAATGTATCGAATCGGCAAATCAACAGACATACATCAATTAGTTGCAAATCGTCCATTAGTGATTGGAGGAGTAAAAATTCCCTCTCCTTTAGGATTACAAGGACATTCTGATGCAGATATTTTATGCCATGCCATAGCAGAAGCTATTTTAGGAGCCTTAAATTTAAAAGATTTAGGAACACATTTTTCAGATCAAGATGAAAAAAATAAAAATCGTTGTTCTTTAACAATTTTACAAGAAGTTGTCATCATGATGGAAAAGAAAAATTATGAAATCAATAATGTGGATTCCTTAATTCTTATTGAAAAGCCAAAAATGGCCCCTTATATTGAACAAATGCAACAAAACATTGCTACGATTTTACATACATCGATAGACAATATTAATATTAAAGCCACTTGTGGAGAAGGATTGGGCTTTATAGGAAAACAACAAGGCGCTGTAGCCGAAGCAATTGTATTATTAAGAAAGAAGGATTAAAAATGGAAAAAGTTCGTGTAAGATATGCTCCTAGTCCAACAGGACATTTACACATTGGAAATGCAAGAACAGCACTATTTAATTATTTATTTGCAAAACATTATCATGGTGATTTTATTTTACGTATTGAAGATACGGATGTGGCAAGAAATGTTGAAGGTGGCGAAGAATCACAATTAAAATATCTCACTTGGTTAGGAATTATTCCTGATGAATCTCCTCAACATCCAAATCCTAAATATGCACCATATCGTCAAATGGAACGTTTAGAGATCTATAAAAAATATACTGATTGGTTGCTTGAACATGGATATGCATATAAATGCTTTTGTACAGCAGAAGAATTAGAAGTGGAACATGAAAAACAAGAAAAAGCAGGATTAGCCCCTCGATATAATCGAAAATGTCTTCACTTATCTAAAGAAGAAATTGAACAAAAAGAAAAAGCAGGAATTCCCTATACCATTCGATTAAAGGTTCCTGAAAATGAAATTTATGAATTTGAAGATATGATTCGTGGTCATGTATCCTTTGAATCTAAAGATATTGGAGACTGGGTTTTAGTCAAAGCCAATGGAATTCCAACGTATAATTATGCTGTTGTCATTGACGATCATACGATGGATATTACCCATGTATTCCGTGGAGAAGAACACTTATCTAACACGCCAAAACAAATCATGCTTTATCGCATTTTTGGTTGGAAAGCTCCTCAATTTGGTCATATGACTTTAATTGTCAATGAAAATCATAAAAAACTATCCAAAAGAGATGCTAATGTCTTACAATTTATGTCTCAATATGAAGAATTAGGATATCTTCCACAAGCTATGTTTAATTTTATGGCCCTACTTGGATGGTCTCCAGAAGGGGAAAGAGAAATTTTTAGTAAAGAAGAACTCATTGAAGTTTTTAGCGAAAAACGTTTATCAAAATCTCCTTCAATGTTTGATCAAGCAAAATTAGCATGGGTCAATAATCGTTATATCAAAGAATTACCTTTACCCGATTTAATTCAACTATGTTTGCCTCATTTACAAAAACATTATGATTTATCTAATAAATCAAAAGAATGGATTGAAAAACTTATTGCTACTTATCAAGAACAATTAAGTTATGGTGCAGAAATTGTTCCTCTTGTTTCTTTATTTTTTACAAAAGAGTTACAAATTGATCAAGAAGGTATGGAATTTTTAAAATCAGATGATTCGATTAAAAATACTTTAAACACATTTTTGAATTATTTAAAAGATTTAGAAACATTCACTAAAGATGAAATTTTTATGTGTATTAAAGAAACACAAAAAACCGCTAAAGTTAAAGGGAAATTACTCTATATGCCTATTCGAATTGCAACAACAGGAATCATGCATGGCCCAGATTTGGCCATTTCCTTAGAACTTTTAGGAAAAGATACGGTTTTAGATCGTTTAAACCAAACGATTCAAAAAATTTAAAAGGACAGCATGACGCTGTCCTTTTAAATTTGTATCGCTCCCTCAATAGGAGTAAGAGGGTTGTTTTTGTCGATATGATCATAAAATAAAACACCAAACAAATGATCATATTCATGTTGTAATATAATGGCAATGTACCCTTTTACATTTAAAACGACTTCTTTTTTTTGTAAATAATCATAAGCTTTCATTTTTATTTTATAATGCCTTTTTACATAACCGGGATGGTCTCCTTTAACGGATAAACATCCTTCCCCATATTGAAGATAGCTATTTAAAACGGAATGGGATAATATTTTAGGATTTACTAAAGCATATTGATGTAAAATCCCTTTTTCATCTTCTGCTTTCACCACAAATATTTTCTTTAATATTCCTATTTGTGGCGCAGCAATCCCCACACCTGGTTGCAAATCATATTTTTTGGCTGTGGCTTCATCTTGAGATAAATCTAAATATTCTATTAAATCATGAATGATTTGTTCATCCTCTTTTGATAAAGGAAAGGATACATCTATACTTTTTTTTCTAAGAAGAGGATTGTCATCTGTTACAATATCTTTTTTTAATATCATCGTCATCACCATTATCATCATAACACATTAAATCCCTTAAATAAAGGGATTTTTATATATTTACATTGTATTACCGCAGCGGTTAAAACACCCGATTCCACCGCAACAACAACAGCAAATTATTAATAACAAGAAAACAACTAAGACAATAGCAACGATCCCTACACCACAATTATTCGTTGGGTATGCGCCATAGCCATATGGAGCTCCATACACTGCATTTGGTTGATATCCGAAATTCATCCTTTACACCTCCTATCACTTTATAATATGTTTGAAATAAAAATAAGTGAAACGACAAATAATAATGTGTGGTGGTCCTACAAAATGAAAAAAATCATTGCTCTTTATAAACGTTACATTGCACCAATTCCTTTAGATAAATGTGCTGCCTTATCTTATTATAGTCTTTTAGCCTTATTGCCTGGATTATATATTTTGTTTTATTGTGTTCAATTATTTCATATCTCTTTACCGGGTTTACAAAATTTTTTAAATCAAATTCTTCCTTTGTCTAGTGTAAAACAAATTATCGATTTTGCTATAAAACAAACGCAAACATCAAAAATTACAGCTATTGTAGTCATTATCAGTTCATTAGTTATTTTATCGCAAGGCGTTTATGTCTTTATTAAATATATTAATAATCTTTTTTCGATTCAAGAGACTTCTTTTTTACAGCTTCGCATTCGGGCATTTTTTATTGCTTTATTTTTAGTCATGACACTAGCTTTTTTACTCATCGCATTAATGTTTATCTTCCCGATTTTAACCAATCAATTACCTATTTTTATTTATTATTTCATTTTATTTTTAATTTATGTTTTGATCCATTTTATCCTAGTTCTATTATTGATTAAATTTTGCTTATTAAAAAACATTCCTTTTTCCATTCTATGGAAAGGATTACTCTTTTTTTCAATTACTGCTTCTTTACTTTATCTTTTATTTTCTCCATTCATACGAATATTTGCTAACAATTATTCTTCTTATGGACCACTTGCCGGGTTTGCTTCTATTCTTATCTTTTTTTATGTCTATTTTGTGTTGTTATTTATAGCAGTCAACATTAGTGCAATTGAATATCACTTAAAAAGAACTGATGTCAAATTAAAACTTACTATTTCTTAAATGAATAGAACATGATACAATAAATTTGGTGAATATCATGGTAAAAGTAAGAAAAGTAAAAACAGAACAAGAATTTATGAAATGTTTATTTATACGTTTTATGGTTTTTTGTCAAGAACTTCAAATGGATTTGCGTCAAGAAATGGATTTTAGAGATCCAGAAGCAACTCATTTTTTAGTTTTTATTGATGAGGAACCTGTTGGAACCTGTCGTTATTTAGAGCAATGGGATTATTATTTAATCGGCCGTTTAGCTGTTCTTCCATCTTTTAGAAAAAATGGTTATGGATCGCAATTACTAACAGCAGCAGTAAAAAGTATTTTACGCAAAGATAAAAATGCAAAAATTGAATTACACGCTCCTGTTGAAAGAATGGATTTTTATAAAAAATTTGGATTTTTACCCTTTGGTCAAACATTTTTAGAAAATGATGTTCAACATATAGGTATGCGTTATCATCATCCTAAAAAATAAAAATCATTAACAAAAAAAGCACTAAAGTGCTTTTTATTTTGTTCCAAAAATTCTATCTCCTGCATCACCAAGACCAGGAATAATATATCCTTTTTCATTTAAACGTTCATCTAGGGCTGCTAAATAAATGGGAATATCTGGATATTTTTCTTCTACATTTTTGACCCCTTCAGGACATCCAACCAAACACATCAAGCGAATTTGATGATATCCTCTTTTTTGAACTGCTTCAATCGCAGCTAAAGCAGAACCCCCTGTTGCAAGCATGGGATCAACAATAATTACTAAAGGATTATCCACTTTTGGTAATTTAAAATAATATTCATGTGGTTCTAATGTCTCTTCATCACGATACATGCCAATATGGCCAATTTTGGCCGTTGGAAGCATCTTTTTAATTCCATCAACCATTCCAATTCCAGCTCGTAAAATTGGTGCTAAAATAATTTTATTTTCTAATTTAATTTTATTTAATGTTTTTCCTGTTGGCGTCATTATCGTTTGATCTGAAATAACGGTCTTTAGGTCCTTAAAAACTTCAAAACACATCAATGAAGCAATTTCGTCTAAACTTTCTCTAAATTCTTTTGTTTTTGTTTGTTCATCTCTCATGATGGATAATTTTGTATCAATGAGAGGATGTTTAATGATATGTAACATGGAATCACCCTTCCTTATTATAGTAAAAAGAAACTTAAATTACAAAGAAAATTTATTTTTTATTTTAAAGAGGAAAAGGGTACTATTTTCTTTTTGTTGAAATCGTTTGTTTTTATCCAAACTCCAATTCCTATTAAAGAAAGATAAAACCAACAAAAAGAAAATTGTCTTGCTTTTGTTCCCACATAATCTATCCGAATTTGATAATTTCCTGGCTGTTTTAATTCAAAAGAAACTAGCCCATCAATATTTTTAGATTCTACAATTTGCTTTTGATTTAAATGATAAATATTGATTTCATATCCTGGATAATAAAATAAAGGCATTTGCACAATTCCGCTTTCTTGAACAATAATGTCCATTTCATATCTTGGTGAATAAGCACTTTTCACTTCAATCGTTCCATTTCCAGTTAAAAAAACGGGCTTTAAACTGTAATCCTCTTGGGCTTTAAAATCTCGATTGAGCATTTTTTTCACTTCATCATACAATGAATTTTCATATTCTGTTTTATGTTCTGTAAAAAAGATCGAAGGTAAATATTCTCTATTAAAACCTAATGCTGTGCTATCATCTAAATAACGCTCGTCAACTTCATAAATCCAAGCATTGTATGCTGGATCATGATATCTTTCATAGTATAAACGTTTTTCAAGCAATGGTTCATTGACAACTAATAAAAATCCTGCGGTAATAGTTCCTACCCATTTTAAAATTCTTATAAAACTAAAATAATAAAGAATATACCCAAAAATCACACTTACAAAAAATTGAAGAAAACCCCATAAACGCCAAGGGAATTGAATCGTATAAAAAATTTCAGGTAAATGTTCCCATATAATTCCAGAAGTAATCATAATTAAGGTCAAAACAACCATTAATCCATAATAATAAATATCTGCATTTTTTATAAAAATATCTTCTTTTTGATTTGAAAAAGGTTGATCTTTGATATATAAAACATAACAATATAAAAGATAAAATACAATCGAAGCAAGGTAACATTCCACTCTTGAAAGAAAACAATAATTTCCAATCATTAAAACGATAAAACTGATGATAAAATGGTAAAATCTTAAAGCTTTTATTTTTCTTAAAAAATAATCCAATATAATGGTAAATCCGGCAATGACAATAAATAAAAGCATGTTAGAAATAAGATAATTTTCACTCAGAATATCACCATAAAATGAAATTAAATAAACAAAATTTAAAAACCCAGAAAAATTATAAGAAAGATCTAGTTGAAATTGAATGTGTGATAAAGAAGTCCACATTCTTTCTGAATTGGAAACATTGTATAAATTTGTACCTAATAATTGTAATTGACTGACCCAGGCAATAGAACTTAATCCTAATAATAAAAGAACAGAAATCAAAGCATATGTGAAATAGTTTTTTATGCGGAAGGAAACGATAATGGAGCGAATGTGAAAAAGTAAATAAAGTATGCCAAATACAAAACTATATAATCCAGTAATATTATGAGACAAATAAATCAATGTCCCTCCAAAAACAACTTCTAAAAAAGCTTTCATTTGCACTTTATCTTTAAAATGAGTGATATCATATAATCCCATAAAAAATAAAGGAATGAATGCAATGGCAATAGCTTCACTAATCGCCGCTCTACAAAAAATATCAAACAAGCGATATGGGTACAAAATAAATAATGCACTACTTATTAAAGCTAACGATTGACGACCTTTAAATAGGCGAATTCCAAACCGATACATCAAAATTCCTGATAAAAAAATACTTAAAAATAAAACAATTTTATAAGAAACTAAAATGGAAACAGAAAAAAGAGACATTAACAAGGCCATAAGAGCAATGGAAAGATGAGGCAAAGGAGAATAAAACAAACGATTTCCAACACCTAGCCCCATGGCCAAATTTCCACTAATTGGACTTAATCCGTGCCCACTTGATAAAGAGACATATTCATCCATGATATTGCCCAAATGATAAACGATATCATCTCCTGTATTTAATCCTTTATAAAACAAAATGAAACTGCCAACACAGCTAAAAAGAAAAATTAAAAGATAAGGAATAATTTTTTTGACCCATTGATTTTGTGTTGTTTTCATTTTAAATCCCTCGTTTTTTTTATTGTACAATAAATTTATATTTTAAGCAAATATCCATTTTTTACATAAAATATAGTTTTTTTCAAATAATAAAAATAGGGAGCGATGCCTTTTGTATTTATGTATCGACTTAAAATGCTTTTATGCTTCTGTAGAATGTATTGAACGCAATCTTGATCCTCAAACTACACCATTAGTTGTTGCTGATCCGAGCCGTTCAAAAGGAGCAATTTGTTTGGCTATCACTCCCTATTTAAAAAATAAAGGTATTCGGAATCGCTGTCGTTTATATGAAATTCCAGAAACCATCTATTATAAAATTGTTCCACCACGTATGAAAAAATATATTGAATATTCTGCAAAAGTTTATGGGCTTTTATTAAACTTTATTGCTAAAGAAGATATTCATGTTTATTCTATTGATGAATGTTTTATTGACATCAAACCTTATTTACATCTGTATCAAAAAACAGCTCAACAAATGGGAAAAGAACTGATTGATTTAATTGAGCAAAAAACAAAATTAATTGCAACTTGTGGCGTTGGTACAAATCTTTATTTAGCAAAAATCGCTCTAGATTTAATAGCTAAAAAAAATTCTTCAAGAATCGCCTATTTAAATGAGCCATTATATAAAGAAAAATTATGGAATTATCAACCATTATCTGATTTTTGGCAAATTGGTAATGGAATTGAAAAAAGATTGCATCGTTTAAACATTTATACCATGAAAGATTTAGCTTTCGCTGATAAAAAAAGATTAGAAAATGAATTTAAAAGTGCTTGGATTTCATTATATGAACATGCTTGGGGAAAAGAAAATACAACCATGCAAGACATCAAAAATTATCAAACGAAAAATAAATCGCTTTCTAGTGGACAAACTTTAATGAAAGATTATTCTTACATGGATGCAAAACTTGTATTAACAGAAATGACTGAATTGTTAGTTTTAGATTTAGTTACACAAAAATATGTTACCGACCATATTTCTTTATCCGTATCTTATAGTAAAAATTATGCCATTCCATCGACAAAAGCATCAAAAAAGTTAGATGTCCAAACAAATTCTTATTCTATTTTAAAAAAAGAGTTATTAACATTGTTTAAACAAAATGTCAATCAAAAAATTCCTATTCGTAAAATTCGTATTTCTTTTTCTCATCTACTTTTTGAAGAAAATGAACGATATGGTCTTTTTGAAAATCACACTGCTTTACTCAAAGAAAAAAGATTACATCAGACCATTCAACAAATCAAAGAGAAATATGGAAAATCGGCCATTATCCGTGGTATGAATTTGCAAAAAAATGCTACAACTTTAAAAAGAAATAAATTGATTGGAGGACATCATGAATAGCAAACAAAAAGGACAACAATTCCAACCCTTTGATGCTTTAAAAGGATTTAAACAAGCTTTAACTGAACAAGAAAAAAACTTAGTTGAAGAAAAACCGATATTATCTGAAGATCAAGAAAGACAAATCAATGACATATTGTCGCAGTTAAAAATCAATGATGAAATTGTTATAACCATTTATCAAAATAAACAAATCCTTCCTTTACAAGGAAAAATACAATCCATTCAAAAACAAAAAAAATGGTTAATAATACAAAATCAAAAAATTTCATTTTCTCAACTTTTAAATATTAAAAAAAGCGACTAAATCATCGCTTTTAAAACAAACAATTTTTAACCGTTCTTGGAAAAGGAATAACATCACGGATATTTTGCATTCCAGTAAGATACATAATCATTCTTTCAAATCCTAATCCAAAACCTGCGCTTTTTGCGCCACCAAAACGTCGTAAATCTAAATACCATTGCATACTTTCAATATTCATATGCAATTCTTCCATTCTTTTCTTTAAAATGTCGTAATTTTCTTCTCTTTGAGAACCACCAACTAATTCACCAATATGTGGAACTAAAAGGTCACAAGCAGCAACCGTTTTTCCATCGGGATTTTGTTTCATATAAAAAGACTTCATTTCTTTAGGAAAATCAATTAAAAACAATGGCCCATCGACGACTTGTTCACACAAATATTTTTCATGTTCAGAATTAAAGTCCATCCCCCAATATATTTCGTTGTTTTCAAATTGATGGCCCTTTTCAACAGCTTTTTTCAATTCTTCAACGGCTTGAGTATAGGTCATTTTTTGGAAAGTAGATTGGCTCACTTTTTGTAATCTTTCAATCAATCCTTTATCAATCATGGTATTAAAAAAGTTCATCTCTTCTGGACAATTTTCTAAAACATAATCAATACAATATTTAATCATATCTTCAATGAGAAGCATATCATCTTCTAAATCAGCAAAAGCCATTTCTGGTTCAATCATCCAAAATTCACTAGCATGGCGAACCGTGTTTGATTTTTCAGCTCTAAAAGTGGGACCAAAAGTATAAACATCTCGAAAAGCTTGAGCAAAAGCTTCAGCATGCAATTGAGCAGAAACCGTTAAACTGACTTTTTTTCCAAAAAAGTCTTTTTCATAATCCCCATCTTTTCTAGTGGTTACGGTAAACGTTTCTCCAGCCCCTTCGGCATCATTAGAAGTAATAATTGGTCCATGGACATAGACAAATCCTTGATTTTGGAAAAATTCGTGAATTGCCATTGATAAAACGGAACGAACCCGAAAAACAGCTAAAAAAGTATTCGCTTTTGGTCTTAGATGGGCAATTTCTCTTAAAAATTCAAAACTATGCCGTTTCTTTTGTAAAGGATAATCTTCTGCACATTTTGCTAATAATTTAATTTCATTTGCAGCAATTTCAAAAGGTTGCTTGCCACCTTCTGTAATTTTTAATTTACCCATGACATTGATGGCATCACCCGTATTTAAAGATGAATATAGTTCAAAATTTTTTTCATCTTTAGAATAAACAATTTGAACATTTCTAAAATAAGTTCCATCATTTAATTCAATAAAACCAATATGTCCATTATTTCGGTTTGTTCGGACCCAACCCTCTATCTCTACATATTCTAAATAATCTTTTTGTGCATGAAGATCACTTAAAACAATGTCATATAATTCTCTTGCAGTTACAAATTCAAACATAGTTTCCCTCCTTAAAATAAAAAAACGTCCCTTATCTAGGAACGTAAATTACGCGGTGCCATCCTAGTTCATAATCATCATCGATTATGCCCTTTTTTTCTTTAACGCAGATCATACGTGACGTTTTTCGTCCAGCAAATAAAAGTGTTAAAATAATAAATTACTCGAGGTTTTCTTTTCACCAATCAAAACTCGCTAAGCACTTTCATTTATTACCGTCTTTTATCATAGCTTTGCCCCTATTATACCTGATTTAAAATAAAATTCAAGCATTTTATACTTCTTTTCGGTTACTAAAGGCGCGATAAAGTGTCATTTCATCTGCATAATCTAATTGTGCTCCCATAGGTAAACCATGCGCTAAACGAGTCACTTTAACGGGATATTCTTTTAACATGTTTGAAATATATAAAGCCGTGATTTCTCCTTCAACTGTAAGATTTGTAGCTAAAATTACTTCCTTAATATTTCCGTTTTGAACACGCTGAATTAAAGAAGCCAAATTGATATCTTCTTCTCCCTTTCCTTTTGTAGGAGAAATATATCCATTTAAAACATGATATACTCCATGGTATTCTTTCATTTTTTCAAAAGCAAAGACATCTTTAGGATAATGTACTACGCAAATTAAAGAAGAATCGCGATCAGATTCATTACAAATATTGCAAGTATCTTCGTCACATAAATTCCCACAAATATGGCAATGTTTTAAATTAAAGACATCTAATAAGGCTGTTGCAAATTCTTCAACACGTTCTTTTTTCATATCTAAAATATCATAAGCCATACGTTCAGCTGTCTTTGTTCCAATTCCTGGCAAATATTTAAAACATTCTATTAAATTTTGAAATCGTTGTGGATAGTCCATAATTAAAATAACCCTGACATCCGAATGCCTGATGTTTGCTTTGACAATATTTTTTGTTCTTCATCTAAAACTGTTTTTATGGCTTCATTTACAGCAACAACAATCATATCTTGAAGCATTTCTTTTTCATCTTTATCAATTAATTCATCGTCTACTTGAATAGAAAGAATTTCTTTTGATCCTTTAATTACGATGACAATGCCTCCACCAGCACTTTTAATTTCAAAAACTTTTTCTTCTAATTCTTTTTGTGCTTTTTCCATTTCTTTTTGCATTTTTTGTGCTTGTTGCATTAACATATTCATATTCATAGTTCTATTTCTCCTTTATATTTAAGACATCTCCAAAAATACTTTTTCCCATTTCAATTGTTGCATTTCCATCAAAATCTTCTTCTACTTTTATCGTTTCATTGCTACTTGTATCTAAATGGGGAAGTTCTTTTAATTCTGGTTTTTTATTCGCTTGAATGAGTTGCATATATGTTTTTGTAATGTCCACAAACATACTATGTTCGACAACATATACTTCTAAATCATAATCAAATATTTCTTTAATAAAGCGACGAATGAGAATCAAATTTTCTTTTTCTTGTGCTTTAGAAGAAAGAATTTTGTAGTTATATACTAAAACAATAAATTCTTTAGATGCAGCACCAATTTTGGCATCAGCAATGAGTTGGGCGACATATCTTGTTTTTTCATTATCGATATAAGCACGAATTCCATCCCATTTTTGAATTAAATCATTTTTAAATTTTTTATCCCCATGGGCTACAATATTAATATATTCATCCATGGAATATTGAATTCTTAAAGATGGGGAGGTGGGTTTATATTCTTGTTTAATTTCTAAAGGTTGACTTTCTTCTTGTTCAATTTTTATCGGATGAACCGCTTTTTCCTCTACAACAGGTTTCTTTGTTTCCTCTTTTAAGGGTTGTGAATTTAAAACTTGTGGTTCTACCTTTTGATCTTTTTGAATCATTTTATCAATAGCCTTTAAGGATGCTAGTTCAAAAAATAATCGATAATTCGATGTTTGACGATAATATCCCATTGTTTCATTTAAAATATCGACAATGAATAAGGCCTGATTTGTAGAATAATATTTTAAAATTTCTGAAGCCTGTTCTTTATTTAATCGTTCTAAAACTTGCGCATCACTGGTAAATTGAAAAACAATCGCATCTTTTAAACAAACCATTAAATCATAAGTTAGCCGTTTAACATCAATTCCCTTTTCAATATATTGTTCAATCATTTCGAGTACTTCATTAGTTTTTCCTAGGGCAATTAAAGATAAATAATGCACCATTTCAGCAGTGGACATCATTCCATAGATATCATAAATATGTTGCATGGTGATGTGATCTTTTGCATAACTAACAACTTGATCTAAAATACTTAAAGCATCACGCATACCACCATCTGCTAATTCACTAATTAAACTAGAAACACCATCTTCAGCCGTTATATTTTCTTTTTCCATGATTTCTTCGACTTTTTCTTTAATATCCTCAAAGGATATTTTGGTAAAATCAAAACGTTGGCATCGTGATAAAACCGTTGGAATAACTTTATGAATGTCTGTTGTGGCCAAAATAAATATCACATGAGCGGGTGGTTCTTCTAAAGTTTTTAACAAAGCATTAAAAGCACCAGGCGTCATCATATGCACTTCATCAATAATGTAAACTTTATATTTTCCTTTAATGGGTGCATATTTGACTTTTTCAATTAATTCACGAACTTCATCCACTCCATTATTACTTGCTGCATCAATTTCAATAATATCGGGATGACTATTTTGATTGATAGCAATACAATTTTCACATTCATTGCAAGGTTGATGATCAGGATTTAAACAATTCACAGCTTTGGCCAAAATTTTAGCCGTTGTTGTTTTTCCTGTCCCTCTAGGTCCACTAAAAATATACGCATGTGCTATTTTTTTGGTAGCAATTGCATTTTTTAATGTGGTAATAATATGTTTTTGTCCCACCATGCTTTCAAAATCATTCGGTCTATAAGTTCGATATAATGCTTTGTATGCCATCTTCAATCACTCCAATATTATTATACTTTATTTCGCTTGTTTTTAAAATAAGTAGAAAGAATTTTAGAACATTTTTCATCTTCATAATACATCGTTTGTGGATAATGATTGAATCCTTTCATTTGGTATAAAGAAAGGGTAGATTCAATGGCTCCACCTTTTTTATCTTTTGCTCCATAAATTACTTCTTTAATACGACTTTGCATGATTGCACCAGCACACATCGCACATGGTTCTAAAGTCACATAAAGACTACATTCATCTAAGTGCCAATTATGAAGTTTTTTGGATGCCTTTTCAATCACTACAATTTCTGCATGTTTTGTAGCAAGTTGTTTTCTTTCTTTTAAGTTATGTGCTTTAGCAATAATTCGATCATTTTTTACTAAAATTGCCCCTACAGGAACTTCATCTTTTTTAAAAGCTTTGATTGCTTCTTGATAAGCCAAATCCATATATTTTTGGTGTTTTTGTTCCATATTCATCACCACTTTTTTTATTATACTAAAAATTAAAATACTTGAAAATATAAAAAAAAATTCGAATTGTAAACAAATTGTAAATTTTTCATGTATAATAGAAATAACGAGGTGAGATTATGAATAGAAAGTTGATGGCTTTTTTTGCCATCGGATGTTTAAGTATCTCTGGTTGTACCAAAAAAACACAAGATTTAACTCCAGCGGACACAGGAACTATTGAAGTTTATGCTCCTACGGATTTAGTAAACATTCATGGAATTTTAAGTGATAACGGGTTCCCATTAAAGAATCTTCATTTTTATAATGGAGAGGAATTAATGGTTACAGGAGAACAATTAACGTGGACCGGAGAAAGCGATGTTGCACATGTAAAAGATGGCGTTTTATATTATGATCAAATCGGTCGTACTCTTTTTAAAGCAAGTTATGGAGGAAATGACTACCAAATTAATGTTACTGTTAACAAAAATGAAGCAGAACGCTACTTGTATGAAAATATTAATGTAGCTGATGCTGAACCCTATTTTAAAGTAAGAGAAGGAACGGCTAACAACGTCACTTTTGATCGTCAAAGCAATTCTATCATTTTAAATGCAAGTTCAGGAACAACTCGTGTGGATTATCCTATTGAATTTGGCTTCAACTATGATTATACGATTGAAGCTGACTTTAAATTTATTAGTGCGAATGATCCTACTAGATATGCTGGTATTTTATTTAGAACCGATGCATTAGATGTCAATTCATGGTATCAAATGGATGTTCGAAATAATGTTCAAGTTGATGTTGCTGGACAATATGGTGTTGAATGTACACAAAAAGTAGGAAATAGTTTTTTATATCCACAACGTCATGTTATGGATAAGCCTTTGCCTTCTTTTGAAGATACAAAACTACGTGTAGAAGTTAGTGGAATGACCGCTAAATTTTATATCAATGATGAATTAGTGATTGACACTGTCTTAAATAGTTTAACATCTGGAGATATCGGCTTTCAAGTTAATGGTGGACAAGCACGTTTTTCAAATATCACAATTTATACTGGGACTTCCAATGTAACACATGCAAGTGATCGTGCTTCATCTTATGTTAGTAAAGAAAATTTAGCATCTGCATTCCCTATGCTTTCACCAAATTATGCAACCACAGAAGAATTAAATCAAGCAGTTAATAACAATTTAATTTTGTCTTATTCTTTAAAAGCAGAATTAGAAAATGGACAAGTTGTCGCTCAAACATTTAATGGTGAAAAATTAGGTAATTTACAAACTATTTTATCAGGTTATAAAGGAAAATTAATTCCAAATATGGTTGTAGAAACTGTAGAAGTGGCTCAAAAAGTAGCTAAAATCACAGCTTCACTCGGTATTGAAGATTGTACCGTTTTGTCAAAAGATCCCAATGTTTTAAAGGCTTATTATGCTGTTAATCCATTAGGAAGATTGGGTTATATTTCATCTTTATCTTCTATTGCCACTTACAAGCAAGCCTCTCAAGAATGTTTTACTGCAGGAGAAGCACATGCAAACATTGTTTGTATTGATGCAAATGTCATTAATAAAGATATCGTCTTTTGGATTAACTCTAGAGGATATGGCGCTTGGGCAATCAATATGGATTCTGCAAATGCTTTAGCTCCTTATCAAGCTACTTTGGCCGGTGCTGGAACTTTTATTTCAACCAGTCAAACCGAAGCATTAAAGGCTGTAGATTCTTCTATCTTCCATTTAGGTAATGCTTTATTTAGAAAACCGGTTATCACAGGGCATCGTGGCGATGGTTCTAACATTCATTACCCAGAAAATAGCCTAGAATCTTTCCTTTGGGCAATAGAAAATGGAGCAAGTGCCATTGAATTAGATATTCATACCACTGCAGATAATCAACTTGTTGTCATTCATGGTGGTGGAAGTGCCGGCATTTCCACTTCTGAAACAACGACTTGTTCAATCAACATGCGAGATGCAACTTTAGAGCAATTAAAACAATGTCGTTTAACACAAAATGGAGAAGCCACAGAATATACTATTCCAAGTTTTGATGAAGTTTTAGATGCATTTAAAGATAAAGATACCGTTTTTGTTGTCGAAATTAAAGATTCAAGAATTAAAACCGCACAATTAATGTTAGAAGCATTAAAAGAATATGACATGATGGATAGAGTCGTTGTCATTGACTTTAGCACAGCTTCATTAAACTACATTAAAAAAGTAGAACCAGGATTACATGTAGGTTATTTAAATTCTGTTAATGTAAAATCCATGGATGACTACTATAATACCTATCAAAATTATTTCAACAAAGAAATTGGATTATCTCCAAATATTGGAAATTTAACAGAAGATGGCATTGTTGCAAGTACAAGTAGAGGAAATAATTATTGGGTATGGACATTTGATGTCGCTTCTAACGCTAACTTCTTAAATTACATTAAGTATGGTAATATCGCTTTTACAACCAATCGTGTAGATTTATCTTCGGATTGGAAAATACGATTTGATAGCAAAGAAGATCAATATAGTTTAACCAAAGGTCAATCCATTACTTTAGAAGGATATTCAACAACCTTTAAAAACCAAACCAATGATGAAACGAACTTTACAATCAAAGTCTTATCTAATGATGATATCATTGAAGTATCCAATCAATCCATTACAGCTAAAAATACAGGAACGGCGTATATCATCTTAAGTTATGAAACAACCTTTACTTTAGGTGCTTCTAATTATTATACAATTTATAGTGATATTATTGAAATTCAAGTTCAGTAAAAAAGACGTGCAAATGCACGTCTTTTTAATAAAAAGGCCATCGCACATAGTTGATTTCTTAAGGCTGCTGTCTTCCGACTCTGACCTGGTTCAAAACTACCTATCACGATGGTACTTTTATTATATGCATTTTTTTTAAAAAAAACAACTCTTTTACAATAAAAAAAGAAGAAGACTTTGAAAGCGCTATATTATTTTAAAATAAATCTATATTTTTTAAAAAAACAATGTTACAATGTATATGCAATTCATTTATGTAATAAATTGAATAGAAGGAGGATATATCCCTATGGGAAAAGTTTATTCGCCTAGCAATATTAAAAATATTGCATTATTAGGCCACCAAGGTGTTGGTAAAACATCACTCATTGAATCTTTATTATATGTTACCAATAAAATTAATAAAAAAGGTCATATAACCGAAGGAACAACCATTTCAGATTATACAAAAGAAGAAAAGAAAGCTAGAATTTCTATTTACTCTACTGTTGTTCCCGTTGAACTTGAATCGATTAAATTCAACATGCTAGACACGCCAGGTTTTTTTGATTATGTGGGTGAAGTTAGAGCTTCATTAAGTGTTGCTAGTTGTGCCATTTTAATTGTAGATGCGACAAAAGGAGTCGAAGTTGGAACTAAAAAGTCTTGGAAAAGAATTCAACGCTATCATTTACCAGCAATTATTTTAGTCAATAAAACTGAAAAAGAAAATGCCAATTTTGATAAAGTTGTTGGTCAACTTCAAGAAATGATGGGAAATAATGCTGTGCCATTAGTTTGCCCTCATGGTATTGCTTCTACTTTTGATGGTGTTATTGATGTATTAAATAAGGAAGTTTCTATTTATAATGATGGAAAAGTCATTTCTACTACATCTACTGATCAAGTTGATTTGCAACATGCGCATTTAGTAGAACAAATTGCTACGCATGATGATGCTTTAACAGAAAAATATTTAATGGAAGAAGAAATCACGCAAGATGAACTCAAAGAAGGATTAAAGCATGCTGTATGCAGTGGACATTTATATCCTATTCTTGCTTGTTCCATTCGTCATAATATTGGAATCAGCAAACTTTTAGAAGTAATGGAAAAATATTTACCTTCTGCAGATACTAGAGTCGTTAAAGATGTAGCTGTCGATCCAAATGCACCTTTTAGCGCTCAAGTATTTAAAACGATTGTAGACCCCTTTGTCGGAAAAATCAGTTATGTCATTGTTCGTTCTGGTAAATTAAAAAGAGATTTAACCATTTTTAATAGTACAAAACAAGTAAAAGATAAATTAGGTTTAGTTTACACTCCATTTGGAAAAGAATTAAACGAAACAACAGAATTAGTTGCAGGGGATATTGGCGTTGTAACCAAAGTGAGTTCGCTTGAAACGAACGATACTTTCTGTGATCCAAACCATGAAGTTGTTTTTGATCCGATTCGTTTCCCTCAACCTATTGTGTATTATGGTATCACTGTTGCCAATAAAAACGATGATGCAAAAGTTGGTGAAGGACTTAAAAAAGCCGCTCAAGAAGATTTAACGATTTCATTTGAAAGAAATCCTGAAACTAAACAACTCGTTGTTGGCTGTCAAGGACAAATGCATATTGATACAATTATTGATAAAATCAAAAATACATATAATGTTTCTTGCTCTACAGAAGAAGCAAAAGTGCCATATCGTGAAACTATTAAGGGATTTGCCGATGTTGAAGGACGTCACAAAAAACAATCTGGCGGTGCTGGACAATATGGCGTTGTTAAAATTAAATTCGAACCAAGTGATAAAGACTTTGAATTTGTTAACGACGTATTTGGTGGAGCCGTTCCTACAAATTTCATTCCAGCGGTAGAAAAAGGCCTTATTGATTCTTTAAAAACAGGGGTACTCACTGGAAATCCTGTCATAGGAATAAAAGCGACTTTATATGATGGCAGTTATCACCCTGTTGATTCAAACGAATTATCCTTTAAAATTGCAGCAAACTTAGCTTTTAAAGAAGGATGTAAAAAAGCAAAACCAGTTTTACTTGAACCAATTTTAGATGTTTCCATTACCGTTCCAAGTGATTTTGTTGGAGATGTCATGAGTAGTGTTTCTAAATATAGAGGAACCGTTGGTGAAATGGAAAGTGTAGATGACGAACAAATTATTCGTGCTTCCATTCCTCAAGTGGAATTTACAAAATGTGTCATTGAATTAAAAACTTTAACACAAGCACAAGCACAATTTACTTCTAAATTTGCTCGTTATGCTGAAGTCCCAATGATGACGGCTGAAAAAATTATTGCTGCTTATAAAGCAACTGTTAATGAATAAACAAAAACCCTTTAAAGGGTTTTTTGTTTACAATTTATCTTGATTTGTTATAATATCTTATAGATGAAATGAGGTAAGGATTATGGCTTTTAAAACAGACTTTGTCGTCATTGGATTAGGACGATTTGGATTAAGTATTGTAAAAACACTTTTACAAGAACATAAAAGTGTTATGGTTTTAGACTGTGATTTAGAAAAAATCAATCGAATTCGTGACAAGGTTGCTTTTGCTGCTGCACTAGACGCCACCGATGAAGATGCACTTTGTGAAGTAGGCATTAAAAATGCAGAACATGTCATCGTTGCCATGGGTTCTAATTTTGAAAATGGATTGTTAACCACAGTGGCATTACAACAATTAGGTATTAAAAATATTACAGTAAAATCAAGTGATGAAACACAATCAAAAGTGTATCGACAACTCGGCATCGTTGATATTGTCTCTCCTGAAATTGAAACAGGAATAAAAGTGGCTAGAAGATTAACCCATAGTTCAATACAAGATTTTATTGAATTAGGTACCGATTTATCGGTTATTAAAATTGAAGTTTTGAATGAAAAATTAATTCATAAAACGATTGTGGATGCCAATTTTAGAGAAAAATTTGGTGCAAATATTATTGCTATCACTCGGGATGAAAAAACCTTTGTTCCTTCAGCAATGGAAATTTTACAAAAAGGCGATTTGTTGTATATTATCATTCATAATAAAAATTTAACTAAAATTGAAGCGTTTATTGGTAAAAACGAAAAATGAGATCTTCTATTCCAAATGCAACAAAAAAAAGATTTCCGCAATATTTAAGAGTATTACAAGAATTACAAGAAAGAGGTAATGAGCGAGTTTTTTCCTATCAAATCGGAAATATGATGGATATTAGTGAATATACGGTACGCAAAGACTTCATGTTTTTATCCGTAGAAGGAAAAACGGCATCCGGTTACGATATCAATCTTTTTATAAAAGCCCTAGAACAAGAATTAGGATTTACAAATCATGAAAAAATCATATTAATTGGTGTAGGTGTTTTAGGAAATGCTTTATTAAAATATAATTTTGTTTCCCATCGCATCGGTAAAATTGTTTGTGCTTTTGATTGTGATAAACAAAAAACAAATAAAAAAAATTATGGCGTTCCCGTTTATGATATGGAATTACTTTCAAAAAAAATACCCAGGGATACAACCATTGCGATTTTAGCGATTCCAAAAGAAGATTTAGAAACAGTAATTAACCAATTAATGAGTTTAAAAGTAAAAGCGATTTTAAATTTTACAGATGGATTGCCTCGAAAACGAAAAAATATAAAAATTTATAACATCGATCTTGTTGAAATTATTTCAAAAACAATTTATGATTTTCAATTACAAAAAAAGTAAAAAAAGAGAATGAATGAAGTGAGCCCCTCCTGTTAGTTGGTCTAACTTTTGGGTTTCATCTCAAAATTCTCTTTTTTTTATTATGCCCACCACATCGAAGTGGGTTTTTTATTGATAATCATTGTATTTTGTAAAAATTCAATGGCTTTAACTAATCCTTCTTTGGCTTCCATTATTGAATCTTCATGTTCAATAGAAATAACATGATCATATCCAATTAAATTTAAAGCAGAAAAGATATCTTTCCAGTATTTTTCAGAATTTCCATAACCAACCGTTCTAAATACCCAAGAACGATGAATTTCATCACCATAATGTTTGGTATCTAAAACTCCGTTTTTAGCAATATTTTCACGATCAAGGCCTGTATCTTTTGCATGGAAATGATAGATTGCACCTTTTAAATACTTGATAGCACTAACCATGTCTACCCCTTGCCAAATTAAATGAGAAGGATCAAAATTTGCACCAATCATTGGATCAACAGCATTTCTTAATTTTAACAAAGTTTCTGGATTATAGACACAAAATCCTGGATGCATTTCTAAACATATATATTTTACATGATGGGATTTTGCAAATTGAACGGCCTTTTTCCAATAAGGAATGAGCACTTTATTCCATTGCCATTGAAGAACTTCACTAAAATCTTCTGGCCAAGGGCAAGTGACCCAATTAGGATGTTTACTCGTTTTTGAATCTCCTGGACATCCAGAAAAAGTAATAATGCGTTCAACGTTTAATTTTTCAGCTAAAATACAAGCCGCTTCAAAGTCTTCTTGATAAGCTTTAGCGATTTCTTTATTCGGATGAACAGGGTTTCCGTGACAAGAAAGAGCGGCAATTTCACAATGATACTTTGCAAATAAATCCTTTATTTCTTGAATTTTTTGTTCATCACAAATGAGTTCTTTGGCGTTAAAATGAGCCGTCCCTGGAAACCCTCCACATCCCATTTCAACACTATAAACTCCATGATCTGTTAAAAATTTCAACATTTCTTCTAACGTCATATCCGCTAAAGCAGGACTAAACACCGATAATTTCATTTTTTATTCTCCTTTAATTTCTTCTAAAGATGCTACCATTGGACAAGATAAATCATCGATTTTGTTGGTTGGTTTTGCCCAATTCAAAGCATTGAGTAAAACTTGTTGTACTTCTTTTATACAAAATGTAGGATTGGTTTCATGTCCTGGTTGAAAATAAAAAACTTTACCATTGCCACGATAATAACAGCAACCACTTCTAAATACATTTCCCCCTTGGAACCAACCGATAAAAACTAATTCATCCGGTGTTGGAATGCCAAAAGGTTCTCCATACATTTCTTCGTGAGGAATTTCAAAATATTCATTGATTCCCTTGGCAATTGGATGGTTTGGTAAAACAACCCAAACTCTTTCTTTTTCATCAATTTCACGCCATTTTAAATTACAAGCGGTTCCCATTAATCGTTTAAAAGGTTTTGCTAAATGTGCAGAGTGTAAAGCAATAAAGCCCATCCCTTTTAAAACGGATTCAGCTACTTTATCAGCAACCGCATCAGAGACATCTTGATGATTCATATGTCCCCACCAAACCATAACATCTGTTTGTTTTAAAACGTCTTCTGTGATTTCATTAATATTTTTTAAAGTATAAACCTTTACATTATGTCCTTCTTTTTCAAATAAATCTTTTAAAACTCCATGAATTCCCGTAGGATAAGTTTTTAAAGTTTTTCCTGTTTGATGGGTATCATTAAATTCGTTATAGATGACAACGTTCATAATTCAACCTCTTTCCCTGTTTGGGCCGATTGATAAATGGCTTGTAATATTTTTATCATTTCCACTCCTTGTTGTGGAACAAAATCAGGCTTTTCATCATGTAAAACGACATTCACAAAGTGTTGTAAATTCGCAGCATGACCATTAGAAATTAAAGTTCCTTTGGGTTCTAAATCAAAGAGTTGGCCAGCTTCTTCAGTATAAATTTCATAATGATTTGGTTCCCAAGATAAACCACCTTTTGTGCCTCGTAATTCAACAAAGTTCTTTTCTTCTTTGACATTGGATGCCCAACTAAATTCAATTTGTAGACATGCTCCATTGTCAAATTTAATAAATCCCATTGCCAAATCTTCAACATCAAAGGTTCCATTTTCTACACTATCTCCAAAACTTGCATGAACAGAATCGCTTTGTGAGGCATCATTTGCAAATTTCGTATAGGTTGACCCAGAAACAGCAACCGGTTTTGGATTACCCATTAAATAAATGGCTAAATCAATCATATGAACACCTAAATCAATGAGTGGTCCTCCTCCTGATTGAGCTTTGGTTGTAAACCAGCCTCCTTTTCCAGGAATACCACGTCTTCTTTGCCATCCACAACGACCACAATAAATTTCACCCATTTTGCCATCTTCAATATATTTTTTTAAATATTTTGAAGTAGCAAGATGACGATTGTTACGCATAACCATCAATACTTTATGCGTTTGTTCCGCCGTTTTTTTCATTTCTTCAACTTCTTGAACAGAAATGGCATCTGGTTTTTCACAAAAAACATGTTTATTTGCTTTTAAGGCTTGAATAGCAATAATCGAATGTAAATAATTTGGCGTACAAATATCTATTGCATCGATATTTGGATCTGCAATTAAATCTTTATAATCTTGATATTTTTTGATAGAATGTCCTAGTATTTTTTCTACTTCATCCATACGATAAGGAAGAATATCACAAGTTGCAACAATTTCTACTTCATCCATTTTTTGATAGGCAGGTAAATGAACAGCTTTGGCAATTCCTCCATTACCGATAATACCAATTCTTATTTTTTTCATTTTAATTTCCTTTGTTTCCTTTCTTTTTTGTTCATCCCCATTATATAGAATGTATTTTTCTTTTTCTAGCCCTTATCATTAAAAAAAAGAAAGAAAATTTTAGTTTGTTTTGAATCAATTTTTTTACTAAAATATCAACACTACCTGTATTAAGTTAGGCAACGATTCTAACAACAATATAAATTTACAAATTCTTTAGGAAATAATATAATATTTGTGTGGTAATTTATAAAAAAAATAGCATATTGTTTCCTTGTTTAGTTGATAAATCATACACTTATATGCAAATTAAAAATTAAAAATGTAAGCATCCATTGAATAAGTGCTTACATTTTAAAATTTATATTTTAAGAAACTGGTTGTTTCTTTTTTTTATCAATTTTTCGTTTTAATAAAATAATAGCCATTAAAAACACTGCTAAAATGGCAAAAGTAATCACAAGTCCCAATATACTTTGGTTGTATACTTGTGCTCCAACAGAAGTCCAAATCATAATTCCAGGAATTCTTGATAAACAATAAATCGTTAATACCCGACTTGGTTTAACTGGGGTAAGACCTGCACAATACATCAAAATATCTTTAGGAACAAAAGGTAAGTTACAAATTACAAATAAAGATAATGTTCCTGCATTGGAATTTAATAAATGCGTAATACTTTCTAGTTTTTTGGGTTTAATAAATCGAGATACAAATCCATATCCCAGCCATCTAGCAATAAAAAACGCGATAATCGTGCCAATAAAGACACCAATAATTGATAAAATTGAGCCCATGTATATGCCAAAAATAAATCCACCAACCATGTTGACCGCATCTCCTGGCAATACAAATACGACGACTTGAAGAATTTGCAAAAATATAAAAGCAATAAAACTTAAACTCTTATAGGATTTTATTTTATCTCGAATTAATCCAAAATCAGAAAAAACTTTTAACTTAGGAGCTAAAACAATGCTACAAACAATCACACTTACAAAAAATAATATAAAAATAACAAATTTGATAATATCTTTCTTCTTTGCTTTTTCCATTTTTCTCACCCATACAAATCAATACAATATATTAATTAAAAAATATAAATATGTTTGATTTAGTTAGCAAAGAATACTTCTTCTATTTTAACTTCAAATGAACTATCCTTCTTTAAAAAACAATTGATTTAATTTTTTTACTTTGGTAAATAAAATCCATACCACAAAGGATAACAAAGCAGCCAAAAGGAAGCCAAATAAAATATCTGACGGATAATGCACATAAAAATACATTCTAGAAAAAGCAATCAAAGAAGCTAAAACAAAAGTGATGATGCCACTTTTCCATTTTTTATTGAATAATAAAACAAAAGCTGGAATAAAACTATGCAAGGTGTGTCCACTTGGCATTGAATACCCGCTAGGGCAAGAAATTGCATGAACTAGTTCGGGATGCACTACACATGGTCGATCTCTAGCAATGACATTTTTCAAAAGCAAATTCCCAATTAAAAAGCCTAAAGCCATGGTAATTAAAATATACATTCCCGTTTTTCTATAATTTTTAAAACATAAACATAGAATAGCAATTGCGATGCCAAATATTCCTGCTTCACCTATAAATGTAAAAACTTTCATTAGAAAATCTAGCCAATCACTTCGCATATTTTTAGCAATAAAATCTAGAATTTTTGTGTCCATTGTTTCACCTTCTTTTTTAGTATAACACATTTGAATTATTTGTTTACTTTTATTTCTTTCCCAAATATAATTGAATTAAAGGGAAGTGGTAAAATGTCTAAAACTGCTGTTAAACAAAAAAGAGGAACCAGTCTTTTTTATACGATTAATCGAATACTTATTGGAATCACACTCATTGCTAGTGTTATTGGAATGTTTTTTGTCAATGACGATAGTCAACGAAGCCGATTTGCTTTTGCTGCGGTTCAATCATTGTTATTTTTATTATGCTCTTTTGTCCCTAATTTTTTAGAAAAAAAAGCAAAAGTAAATTTTTCAAATATATTACTTGTCATTTATTTAGTCGTTTGCATTTGCCATTTTGTTTTGGGTGAAATATTTGGATTTTATGTCAATGTCAAAGGATGGGATTCTATTTTGCATACTTTTACAGGAGCCACTTTAGCCATTGTCTCTTTTTCTATGATTAATCTTTTAAATGAAAATGTTAATGGCTTAAAATTATCTCCTTTATTTGTAGCCATTTTTGCTGTTTGTTTTGCTGTAACGATTGGTGTATTATGGGAAGTTGTTGAATATTTTGCAGACCAACTCACGGGTTCAAATATGCAACGCTATATGGACTCTGCAACAGGGGAACAATTTATTGGAAGAAATGCATTAAAAGATACGATGAAAGATTTAATGTTAGATACCATTGGCGCAACCATCTTTGCAACGATTGGTTATTTTGCTTTAAAGCATGAAAAAAATGCATTTGAAAAATTTGCCATTTCTAAAAAAGAAAAGCACAACACGAAAAAGGATGAGAATCAAACAATTGAAAATCAAGCAGTTGAGACGATAGTCGAAGAAAAAAATGAATAATAAACAGACCTCTTTGTTTTATGCATAAAACAAAAAGGTCATTTTTTTCTTGTGTATTTATTTTTTTTCCTTTATAATGAAAAAGACTTTTTTTATAGAGGGGATGATTTTAATGTCAAAAAAAGTGAAAGTCAGCGGGTTATTTGTCCTATGTTTGATGATGATTACAGGATGTTCACAAAACAATTCAGCTACAGCCAATTCATCTCATTCCAATTCAACAAATGGTTCAAGTATCCCATCTTTACCAAATGAAAGTACAAATTCTAGTTCTTCAAGCAATGAACCAGAACCTATTCCATATTATACCTATCGTTTTTACGATGCTTATAATACAATCATCAAGGAAGATACGATTCAAGAAGGAGAACCAATTATACCTCCAGAAAATAATCCAGAAAAAAAGAAAACTGATCAATATTCCTATCAATTTGTAAAATGGTCTTTAGATGATTTTTCAGCAATTACAAAAAATGAAGACATCTATCCCATTTATAATGAAACAATTAATCAATATACTTATACTTTTTTAAATTATGATGATTCTATTTTAAAACAAGTTACTGCAGATTATGGAACCACGATTGTTCCTCCAGAAAATCCAACATATGAAGAAGATAATGATCTCATTTATACTTTTGTTGGTTGGGACCAACAATTTTCTATTCTTACTAAAGATATTACGATTAAAGCACAATATCAAATACAAACTGATGTCCAAAAGCAAGCCTTAAGAATTGTGCGCTCTGCTTTTGAAAACAATCAAGTGATTTCTGTTTTAGTAACCTTAAAAGGAAATATAAATACAACGATTCAAATGCAATTTAGTATAGATGATACCACTTTGAATCAATTGTTAACTTCACAAATCGTTTCAATTGAACAACTTTTACAATCTGTTACATTAAAAGCGATTATTCATTATAATCAAGAAGATATTTTAATTGAAATCAATCCAAATCGTTCTTATGTTTCTTATCAAAATAAAGTTTATCAAATTGATTTATTAAAAACATATCAAACATTGGTTGAAGTTTTACCAAAAGATGTCTTTGATATAGTCTCTTTTTTAGAGCAACTTATGAAACATGAAATTCCAATTCAAAACTTAGAAGTAACAGAAACTTTACAAGAAGCTTTTATTCTAGTTTCCATAGATTGTTCTGATTTTGCTACTCCTTTTTCAACCAATGAAAATCAATTTCAATGTGAGGCTATATTTACAAAACAAAATGATGCTTATCTTTTTAAGACTGCAAATATGTCTTTATTCAATGAAAATATAGAAGTTTCACTATTAGAAGAAGATTTTGTTTTTGAAATGAACCATGACTTTGCTTTACAATGGTTAGACCATTTACTTGCTTTTGCTCAACCAATTTCTAAAACAGCACAGCTTCAAGATTTTCATCTTACAGGAGTCATCCATTTATCCGGTTTAGGACTTGCAAAGGTAGACATTACTTTTGATATTAAAATAAGTATTGATACCAATCAACAAGTTTATGCCGTTTTAGATTTAAACATGGCTCCCAATTGGTTAGGAAGTACCATTGTAAAAGAAAATACGCATTCTTTAGTCTATATCGACCAATCTCAAAATAAAATTTATTTAAATCGAACGACAAAAGAAGTTTTAAAAAAATCGTGGACATTTGAAGAATTTCAAGCGGATATAGCGAATAATATTTTTGATATCCTTAATGCTTCCGATTTGGTTAGAAATAACGGTGATGCGCAAGCATCTGTTCAATTTAGTGAGCTTATAAAAGATATCACTTTAAATGAAGAACAAAATATTTTAACGATTACCATTAATAAAGACGCTATTACTTTAATTAAAGAAGGTTCATCTTTAGGCATATCCAAAGATTTTGTCCTTTCTATACAAAAAAATGAAGAAGGATATCTATCCACCTTAAGTCTTACGGGCGCTGTATCCATGTCTGGTTTATCTTTAGACATCAGTTTACAAAATGCTGCATTAATAGATATTGGACAATCTTTAAATGTGGCTCAAATCATTCAGGAAGCTTTAGAGGCAGGGACAATTCAACATTAACAATTGACAAATTGTTCATGAAATACATATAATTAAAATAGAAAAAACGGAGGGGTGTTTATGAAAAATGATGGAAAAACAAAACTATTTGTTGGTGCAATTCTTGGTATTTTATTAGTCATTTCAGCTTTAATTGGTTTGGTTTTATGGCCCATACATAATGAATTATATTCGGGCATGAAAACTTTGTATTTAGTTACAAAGATTACGGTATTAGTTATATTTGCTATTCATATTATTTTTTGTTTATTGCCAAAAGCAAAATTTGCTACAAAAATTGTTCAAACTGCTTTTGTATTAATTTTACAATTAGTTCCTTTAATTGTGCGCATTGATTTTAAATCCACAACAGCTCCGATTATCATTTTGTTATTTATTTTACTATTCTTTGTTTTATTTTATTTTGGTCAAGGATTATCAGCCAAAAAATTTAATGAAGATGAAGATCGAGCTGGACATAGTTCTAATTATCAAGGATAAAAAAAGCTCTAAGGTAAGTTGCTTACTTTAGAGCTTTTTAAAAATAATAAAAGCATGATTAGTACCATGCTTTTTCCTTTAAATTAATGCAACGCCACCGTATACAACGCCGACTACAGCAATAATCGCTAAAACCCAGTAAATAATATACCAGACAATGCTTTTTAATCCTTTTGCAAAAGGATGTGCAGCGATTACAACGGTTAAAACTAAACTTAATTCTCCAATGATTTGTAAAACAGTACCAACACTTCCTAAATTTAAGTTTGTAGCATTTAAAATTTTCATTACACCAGCTAAAAATAAAGCTACAAATGCCAAAATACCTAATACTTTATTTCTGTCTTTCATGTTTGTTCCTCCATTTTCGTTTTTATTCTAGCACATTCTTTTTTATTTTCAAACAGAATTATTAATAATTTAAAAGGAGTATGATTATGGAATGTATTTTAAAAATTGAAAAAAATTGTTGGAATCGGTTAGATGAATATTTTTCTTCTATCGTTTTACTTCATGGAAAAGTATTATATGTTTCAGATGAAAATATTGATCATCTTTTTGGTCATCGCATTAAACCCATTTTAAAAAAATATGCAAATTTAAAAGAACAATTTGTCGATAATAATACGATTGAATATGCAATGGACATCGCCGAACGAGTCATTGCTACCGACATTCAATTTATTGTAGGACTTGGGGGCGGAAAAGTATTAGATATATGCAAATATGCTGCTTATGTTTCTAAAACTAAATTTATTTCTATTCCAACCATTGTTTCAAATGATGGCATTGCTAGTCCTATTGCCGTTTTAAAAAGACAGGATGGAAAGCCAAAAAGTTTAGGATGTGCCATCCCTTATGCTCTTTTTGTTGATTTAGAAGTCATCATGAAAAGTCCAATCAAATATATTAAAGCGGGTATTGGAGATACTTTATCCAATTATACTGCTTTATATGATTGGAAACTTGCCGTAAAAGCTAAAAAAGAAACCATGAAAGATTTGGCCTATTTGATGTCTTCCACAGCTTTAGATACCCTATTAAATTGTCGTTTTACTCAAATGGATTATCCTTTTATAAAAAGTTTAGTACAGTCATTAGTTTTATCCGGAATTGCTATGGATTTTGCAGGCACAAGTCGCCCTTGCAGTGGTGCAGAACACTTATTTAGTCATGCTTTAGATTATTATAGTAAACAAACCAACTTACATGGACTTCAAGTGGCTTTAGGAAGTATTGTTATGGCAAAATTACAAAATCGAAAATATGACTTTTTACTTACTTATTTGAAAAATTTTGATGTACAAATCAATCCAAAAATATTAAATATTACCAAAGAAGACTTTATTTTGTGCATGAATAAGGCTAAATCTTTGCGTCCTGATAAATATACCATATTAGATGAAGTCACCTTAAATGATGCCCTTTTATCTTCCATTTATGATGAACTATGTGAGGAATTATAATGGATGCTGTCATTTTAGCTGCAGGCATTGGCAGTCGGATGCAAAACAGGGCAAAAGATACACCAAAATGCTTATTAAACATTAATGGAACAACCCTTCTTGAAAGACAAATCCAATTCTTATTAAACAATCAAATTCAAACGATTTATATTGTTGGTGGTTTTCAATTTCAAAAACTAAAACAATATATTGACTCTTTACATCTTCAGCAAATCATTTTAATTGAAAATAAAGATTACTTTACAACCAATAATATGTATTCTTTATCTCTCGTAGAGCCTTTTTTAAAGGGGAAAGATTTTCTTTGGTTAAATGGCGATATTTTATTTGAAAATGAAATTATCCAAGAAATTCTTAAACCTTCTTTTCAAAATGCCATTGCCGTAGATGCAACTTGTTATTTTGAAGAATCTATGAAAGTATCTATTCAAAACAATCAAATTCAAGCTATTTCAAAAGAAATCTTGCCATCCAATGCTAGTGGGACAAGTATTGATCTTTATCGCATCAGTGCAACTGCTTCTTTTGATTTGTTTTTAAAAATTCAAGAGTTGTTAAAAGAAAATAAAAAAAGTTGGAGTGAAGTGGCTTTAAATGCGATTTTAAAATTACATTCTTTCTATCCTTGTTTTATTCATTCTAAATGGATTGAAATTGATGATATTGAAGATTTAAAATTAGCTCAAAAAATATTTTAAAGGATATTGGCTTAAAATTTAAAAGCAGTTCCAATAAATGCATCCATTTTCTTTTTTTAACATAGGAGGAAAAACAAAAAAAGCAAAAATTTTAGGCATTGTTTTATTCTGGTTAACATTAATTTCTCCGATAATTTCATTTGCTTTAGCTGGCATTATTGATGAAATGCATATCTTTGGGGTAATGGTGAATATGAATGTATTTTTATTGGATATAAAAAAATTTACAAAGTCTAACCATAGAATTTAATTTGATAGATCGTTTTAATTAGGAGGATTAGGTTATGAATAAGTATTGGTACAATTATGGTAACATCTTTAAAGTTAAGTTTAGAAACCACTATTGCTATAAATGTGGCGAAAAACTAATGATTGTTAAGCATCGAAAAGTTGTAGATCAAAAATCAGAAGAAGCAAAGTATTATGATTTTGATGCTGGTGGAGATGGAGCGATAATGGTAGGACCATGTGAATTTATTCATAAAGTTTTTTTCTGCCCTAAGTGTTCTCAAAATATTGAATTCATAACTCAAATTAATCAAGAAGATATTGAAATAATCATCAAAAAAGTTATAAGTTATTTTAAAAAAAGAAATAGAGAAATATTTATATCAAGGAGTTATGAAACAAAACTAGGCGAATTTATAGAAAACAACTTTAGTTTGAATGATGATATTATTCTTTGTTTACATATATCTGAAAAAAACAAAGAGCCCAAAACATATAAAATTCCAATAATTAGAAGAAAGTTTTGGAAACGTCCGTATTATTTTGATATATCCAAAAAGAAATTAATAAATTTTATAAAATAAAACTAGTACAAGGGAAGATGCTGAAAACTGATGCATTTAAAATTCCTAATGAAAAAAACAAAGTTAATCATCTAGCCGATTTTTGACCTTCTCTTAGACAAAATCGTCTTTTCATTTCGTTTATTCAACTGAATGTTTTTTAATTTTATTCACAAATAAGATACTACTGGGAACATCTCTAAAATAATTGACGCATAAAAAGAAACAATTATATAATATAAACATAAGGTATAGGAATAAATAACAACCAAAAAAGTGGATTGTTCTGTTTTTTTAAAACCCATTTAATTTATATAAGAACTATAAACCACCTTATATAATTTAAATTCTAGGTATTGTGATTCCAAGTTATGTCATTTTATTTTTTGCAATCAATATGCTTATATTAAATTTTCTTCGAATTTACCTGAAATCGCAGTTACTGCACTAGCAATTTATTGTTATCCAAAATTAAGTATTTTATTAATTGAATTGTTTAAAAATTTAGGAGGATATATTGGAAATGTATAATATTTTTGATATTACAATAAAATGGGAAGTTATCGGTATAGAATTTCTTATCGTTTGGATTATTTGCTTGATTCTTAGCATTAAACCCTGGATAAAAATCAAAATAATCAAAAATAGTTTTTGCAAGCGTAATTATGATAAATCCTTAAAAATGATAAAAAAATTAAAAAATAGCAGATATGATTATAGAGGTCTCGTGAAAGAATATACATTAAAAAATGAAATGATTATTCATTGCTTTTTAAACAATCGTGAAAAATTTGAAAATGCATCAAATGAATATGGTAAAGAAAAAAACTTCTCAGAATTTTGTCATATTTTATTCTATTTAGTAAATGATAATCAAAATAAAGAATTAGAAAAACTTATTACTGATTATAAAGAAAAACATGGAGAGACGCCTCGTTTCAAATATTTAGATATCTTAATCAAAATCAAAAATCATGAGTTAGAAAGTGCAAAGGCTGATTATCATTTGATTCGAAAAAAAATTAAGCATAAAATTTTAAAACAATATCTTACAGAATGTTTAAAAAAAGAAGAAACAAACAAATAAAAATTTTAGGGGGTTAAAATAAAATGGATGAAAACTACAAAGAAACAATAGAGATATGTCAAGGAATGAATGAAAAATATAAAAAAGGGATAGAAAGATGCAAAAACATCAAAGAAAAATATAAAAATTGCTATGAATTATATTTACTCATTCAAAAAAATGCCAAAAAGGTTTTGATGACTAGCACGAGTCGAAAAATTATATCGCTTTATGGTATGTTTGTCCCCGACCCCTGTTTTGTTTTATTGGATGAATACAAAGGACGAATAACCAAAAATGAAAATAAAAAAGATTTCAAATATTACTTTGATGAAAAAGATAGAATCATCTTAACCGAACGATGTCCAAATGGCAAATTATTAGAACTTATTTTTTACTTTTATAGTGAAAATAAAGTTGAATTTGTAATGTATTCTCTAGGGGGAAAAAGAATTGTTGAATTAGGGGAACTTAATTATGTTCAAGGAAAAGTAGCAAACGCATTATATAATGATTTAGTTAGTGAAAAATACTTAAATACTGATGCAAAAGATTATTCGGGAAGCTATGAAGAATTTATATTTACATATACAGGAAAAGAAACAATTGTTGAAAAAAAAAGTAATGTTTTTAATCATATATTGCATCCAAACGAATTACGCATCTACACTGAAACATTTAAAATTCCTAATGAAAAAACGCAAAGTTAATCATCTAGACGATTTTGACCTAAGACAAGGCAAAATCGTCTTTTCATTTCATTTATGCAAATGAATTTTTTTAATTTTATTCACAAATAAGATACTACTGGGAACATCTCTAAAATAATTGACGCATAAAAAGAAACAATTATATAATATAAACATAAGGTATAGGAATAAATAACAACCAAAAAAGTGGATTGTTCTGTTTTTTTAAAACCCATTTAATTTATATAAGAACTATAAACCACCTTATATAATTTAAATTCTAGGTATTGTGATTCCAAGTTATGTCATTTTATTTTTTGCAATCAATATGCTTATATTAAATTTTCTTCGAATTTACCTGAAATCGCAGTTACTGCACTAGCAATTTATTGTTATCCAAAATTAAGTATTTTATTAATTGAATTGTTTAAAAATTTAGGAGGATATATTGGAAATGTATAATATTTTTGATATTACAATAAAATGGGAAGTTATCGGTATAGAATTTCTTATCGTTTGGATTATTTGCTTGATTCTTAGCATTAAACCCTGGATAAAAATCAAAATAATCAAAAATAGTTTTTGCAAGCGTAATTATGATAAATCCTTAAAAATGATAAAAAAATTAAAAAATAGCAGATATGATTATAGAGGTCTCGTGAAAGAATATACATTAAAAAATGAAATGATTATTCATTGCTTTTTAAACAATCGTGAAAAATTTGAAAATGCATCAAATGAATATGGTAAAGAAAAAAACTTCTCAGAATTTTGTCATATTTTATTCTATTTAGTAAATGATAATCAAAATGAAGAATTAGAAAAACTTATTACTGATTATAAAAAAGAATACGGAAAAACAATTCGTTTCAAATATTTAGATATCTTAATCAAAATCAAAAACCATGAGTTAGAAAGTGCAAAAGCTGATTATTGCTTAATTCGAAAAAAAATTAAGAATAAAATTTTAAAACAATATCTTACTGAGTGTTTAAAAAAAGAAGAAACAAACATTTAAAAATTTTAAGAGATTAAAGTTATGGATAAAATCCAAATATTAGCAAGAATTAAACTTAGCAAACGATGGGACTTCCTATTGTAACTAGGGATATAACAAAAATAATTGGATATCTAATAGGAGATTGGTTTTATGAAAAAAATAATAAAAATACTATTCACAATTATATTTGTAATAATCTCAATCTTTGTAATTAATAAACTAATTAACAATTTCTTAATTGATAGTTTATTATTTGTAGTTCTTGCATTCGTTTTGTTTGCTATGCACTTGTTTATATGGATTGCACCAAAAACATTCTTTGATATATGTTGGAAAATAACAAATATTTTACCCGATAATTTTGATTATGATACTAGTTATAGCAAACTTGAAGTATGTGATATTGGATTGTTAATTACATCCATTTTGTTATTAGGAATATCGTTATTGTTTAAATAAACTCATTAAATATTCTTAAGTAAAAGAATTGTTTTAGACAAAAATTTTTTAGGAGGAAAAATGATGAAAAAAATGCTTAATTTTTTATGCTCAGTAATCTTGTTATGTTTTTTAACATCTTGCGATCCAATAAGAAACAATCCATTTGATTATGATGAATTAGTAAATGAAACAGATCGAATAGAATTAATTTGGTATGATAATCCAGATGCAAAAGAATATTGGACCTTAAAAGAAAGTAAATTACTTCCATTTTATTTTGAAAAAATGGAAATAATAGAAACTTTACCAGAAGAAGATGAAACATTGTTATTACATCATTTGGTAGAACAAGTAACTTTTATACAAGGTAGTCGTGTTATGGATTCGCCAAGCGGACTTTGTGTTCGTTTAATCTATAAAAATGGGAATTTTGAAATTTTCGTAGCAGATCGTGAAAAAACATCTCCCGGATATTGTTATGCAGGTAGTTTTTTTGAAAATGGAGAGGTCAATCGATTTATAGGTACAACTTTAGGAATAAGTGCCTTAATTGATACATATTTTCCAAATTATGAGGGTTAAAATAAGAAAAAAAATATAATAGACCTTACAAATCATTTTATTCAAATGAATTCTACTAAAAATATATAATATTTAATAAAAACATTTTCAAACTTCCTCGTTTTTGAAGACAAAGACGGGGATTTTTTTTATTCAAAGTAACTCAAATAAATTTTTTATATCAAAGATTGAATAAAAACCCTTATTAAAGGAATTGATGAAAATGGACCTGATGTTGTAAAATATAATTATAATGATAGTTATAATGCATGGATAAAACCAATTTGACCTTTGGACCAATTCCATATTTGGATTAATATGGAGATCCTTTCTGTATTTATATATAATAGCAAAGGATTCTTCCGTGAAAATTTACTATTAATTTAATTTTGATGATGTCAAACAAGTTTGAAATCACTTTTTGATGGAGAAGATTAATTAAACCATTTAGGTGGTGGTAGAAAGGAAATGTTATGAAAAGAGTAATTTTACTAATTTTAATTTTATTTGGTATTACTGGCTGTCAAGCATCAAATAAAAAAGAAATGCTAGAAATATATTCTAACGACGAAAACTATATTACATTACAAGGTGAAATCGTAGAAATGAATAACACAAATAATGATATATTCGTATCCATTAAATGTGAGGAATTAAAACAATATATTCCATATGAAAAAGACATATGTGAATATTGGATTTTTTCTAAACAAATAACGAATCTATATGTTGGAGATATAATTGTTTTTATTACTTCAAAGGTTCGATTCGAGTATATAGAATGGTTACCAATTGTTTCAATAACTAAAAATAATATATGTATTTTAAAATTTGAAGAAGGTAAAAATAATTTGATCAATTGGGTGAATCAACTTCAAATGAAATAATTGGTATCTAAACATCACTTAAACCATTTTTATTGAAAAATGATTATAAAAAACGTTTTAAAAATTGATTGAATTTTTAATTACGAAAATGAATATAGAAAAGATAATCTATCAATATGAAAAGAAAAATTGAAAATTATTTAAATTTTAAAGATAAAAATGAATATAGTAATTTAGATAGAATCTTTGAAATGTATTTCAATGGCGAATTAAAAAAAATCTTATCTAAAACATGGGATACAAATTGAATATTATACTACATTGATTCACTAAATCATTAAAAAATCAAAAGCACCTTTGTTGCGTTCTATCAACAAGGTGTTTTTTATATATTTATGATGGTGGTTAAAAAAATCAAAAGAAAAAAAGTTTTTTATTATTAAAAATAATAAAATTGTGCTATAATGTTGTACTGGACTAAGGAGGTAATAGAATGAAAAAGCCAGTTGTACTGTGTATCATGGATGGATTTGGCATCACAGATAGAAAAGTAGGTAATGCAATTTATTTGGCTAAAAAACCAAATTTAGATTATTTAATGCAAACGTATCCAAACACCTTACTTCAAGCAAGTGGGATGGCCGTTGGACTTCCTGAAGGACAAATGGGAAATTCAGAAGTAGGGCATTTAAATATTGGTGCTGGTCGGATTGTATATCAATCCTTGACTTTAATTAATAAAGCCATTGATGACGGCAGTTTTTATCAAAATGAAGCGTATTTAAAAGCAATGCAAAATGCAAAAGAAAAAAAGACAAATCTTCACATCTTTGGTTTACTTTCTGATGGAGGCGTTCATTCCCATATTAATCATATCAAAGCTTTAGTTAAAATGGCTAAACAACAAGGATTAAAAGAGGTTTATGTCCATGCTTTCTTAGATGGTAGAGATGTTGAACCAACGACTGCTTATGATTACATCAGTGAATTAAATCAAACCTTTAAAGAAGTTGGAATTGGAAAAATTGTTACCATTATAGGTCGGTCTTATGCGATGGATCGAGACACCAATATGGAAATGATTGATAAAGCCTACATCTGTATGGTCAATAACATTGGTCATGCTTATACCGATGAACAAACATTCTTAAAAGAACAATATCAATTATTAAAAGAAACCAATCGTAAGGTCATTGATGAATTTGTTGAACCAGGATATAATGCCAATTACAACATTAAAATTCAAGATGGCGATAGCATTATTTTTGCAAACTTTAGACCGGATCGAGCCATTCAAATTTCTACCGTCTTTACAAATCCAGAATTTTATGCTCATCCAACACCTAATGATAAATTTAAAGCTTATGAACCAAAAACAAAATTAAAAGATTTAACTTATGTTTGTACCATGAAATATGCTGAATCGGTAAAAGGTATCATTGCTTTTAAACCGGTGACATTAGATCATATTTTTGGTCCTTACATTGCCGAACATGGTCTTACACAATTGCGTATTGCAGAAACACAAAAATATGCGCATGTCACTTTCTTTTTTGATGGAACCATTAATTTTGATGGTATAGAAAAACCACAAATTCCAGGATGCACGCGTATTTTAATTAAATCACCAGATGTCATATCTTTTGATTTAAAACCAGAAATGTCTGCCTATGAAGTTTGTGATGCTTTATTAAAAGAAATCGATAAAGATATTCATGATGTCATCATTGTCAATTTTGCAAACTGTGATATGGTGGGTCATACTGCTGTAATGGATGCAACCATTAAAGCCGTAGAAGTGGTGGATGAATGTGTTGGAAAACTTTATCAAAAAGTAAAAGAAAAAGATGGCCTTTTATTTGTTACAGCCGACCATGGAAATGCCGATTGTTTAATTGATGATCATGGTCTTCCTGTAACAAGTCATACCACCAATCCTGTTCCTTTTATTGTTTGTAAAAAAGGATTTCAACTTCGTGATGGAGGGAACTTAGGAGATATTGCTCCAACACTATTACATGTCCTACATTTACCACAACCAAAGGAAATGACAGGACATTGCTTAATTGTGCAAGAATGACTTTAAAAATATTTTGAAAATGGTATAATAACGTTGTATGAAAAAATAAGGAGGAAAAAATATGCCTGTTATTGTTGATATTTATGCTAGAGAAGTCATTGACTCTCGTGGTAATCCTACCGTTGAAGTAGAAGTTACAACCGAATCTGGTGCTTTTGGAAGAGCAATCGTTCCAAGTGGTGCATCTACTGGTGAAAGAGAAGCTTTAGAATTACGTGATGGCGACAAAAAAAGATATGGTGGTAAAGGCGTTTTAACTGCTGTAGAAAATGTTAATGAAGTCATCGCTCCAGAAATTATTGGAATGCTTGTCGATGACCAAGTAGGTATTGATAAAAAACTAATTGAATTAGATGGTACTCCATTCAAAAAAAGATTGGGTGCAAATGCAACTTTAGGCGTTTCTTTAGCTTGTGCTAGAGCCGCTGCCGACTATTATGGTATGCCTTTATATCGTTATATCGGCGGAGCCAATGCTAAAAAATTACCTGTTCCAATGATGAACGTTTTAAATGGTGGTCAACACGCTGATTCATCTGTTGATTTCCAAGAATTTATGATTATGCCTGTTGGCGCTCCAAGTTTAAAAGAAGCATTACGTTGGGGTTCAGAAACATTCCATGCTTTAAAGAAAGTTTTAAAAGATAAAGGGCACGTCACTGCTGTTGGTGATGAAGGTGGATTTGCTCCAAATTTATCTAGTAATGAAGAACCTTTACAAGTTATCGTTGAAGCCATTAAGGCTGCAGGATATGTACCTGGAAAAGATATTTGCTTAGCAATGGATGTTGCTGCTAGTGAATTTTACAATCCTGAAACGAAAAAATATGAACTTACAAAAAGCGGTCAAGGTGTTAAAACAACTGATGAAATGATTGCTTGGTATGAAGAATTAGTTGAAAAATATCCAATTATCTCTATTGAAGATGGTCTTGGAGAAAGAGACTGGGATGGTTGGAAAAAACTAACAGAACGCTTAGGCCACAAGATCCAATTAGTTGGAGATGATTTATTTGTTACAAATCCTTCTATTTTAAAAGAAGGAATTGAAAAAGGAATTGCAAATGCCATTTTAATTAAAGTCAATCAAATTGGTACTTTAACTGAAACTTTAGATGCAATGGAAATGGCTACAAGAGCAAAATACACAACTGTTGTTTCTCATCGTTCAGGAGAAAGTGAAGATACAACCATTGCGGATTTAGCTGTTGCTTTAAATGCTGGACAAATTAAAACCGGATCAATGTCTCGTACAGATCGTATCGCTAAATATAATCAATTATTAAGAATTGAAGATGAATTAGGCGATACAGCAATTTATCCAGGACTTGATGCTTTTTATAACATTAAAAAGTAATACTTAAAAAAACACATTGAAAAATCAATGTGTTTGCTTGCATCAGTGGCGGAATTGGTAGACGCGTACGTTTGAGGGGCGTATAGGGTTTCCTGTGCGAGTTCAAGTCTCGCCTGGTGCACCATTTGTGGAAATATTCCATAACTCTTTGTCTTCTGCTTGTTTACTGAGAGGAAAAGATTCAACTCCAAGTATAAACATAATAACAAGGTCTAAGCGAATTTGAATCTATTATCAATTCATTGGGCCTTTTGTTTCTTTATTGGGACAAAGATGGATAGAAATAAGGAGGAAAAATATGGAAAGAAAAAAAGAAAAAAAATTAAGTTTTATTTCTCGATTTAAATACTTACTACATTCAACACGTGAATATAAAAAGTATGCTTTTTTATCTATTTTTTATGTTTTATTAGAAACGGTTTTAGAATGTATTATTCCATTTGTAATGAGCCGATTAATCTCTCTTTTACAAAGTTTTATTGGTGTTGAAGTAACACAATCTTTAAAAGAAGAAGCTTTAAATGGAGTCATTTTATATGGTTCAATTTTATTAGTTTTAGGAATTTTATCATTAATTTGTGGCATTTTCGCCGGTAGAATGAGTGCAATTGCTTCTGCTGGTTTTGCAAAAAATTTAAGAGTAGATGAATTTAATAAAATTACCTCTTATTCTTTTCAAAACATTGATAAATTCTCATCTTCTTCTTTAATTACAAGACAAACTACGGATATTACTAATATTCAAATGGCTTTTATGATTTTAATTCGTATTGCTGTACGTGCACCATTCATGTTTGTTTTTTCATTTATTATGGCTTTAGTAGTTGCTCCACAAATTTCTTGGATCTTTTTAATTACCATCCCTTTTATTGCTATAATTTTAGGCATTTTGATTCCAATTGCAACAAAACTATTTATTAAATTGTTTAGGAAATATGATGATTTAAATGAATTAACAGAAGAAAATGTCCGTGGAATGAGAGTGGTCAAAACCTATGCTCGTGAAGATTTTGAAAAGCAAAAATTTGCTCATGAATCTGGTGTAATGGGAAAAGGTTTTCAAAAAGTAGAACAAATCATGAATGCTACAAACCCAGCCATGCAAGCTGTCATGTATATGTCAATGTGTTTAATTTTATTTTTAGGTAGTATGCTTGCGATCCAACAAGGAATTGAATTTGGGCCAAAAGATGCTCCATTTGGTGTTGGTAATTTATCAGCAATGATTACCTATTCTGCCCAAGTTTTATCTTCTTTAATGATGGTTGCAATGGTTTTATTTATGATTATTATGTCTGTTCCCGCTATTAATCGTGTTTATGAAGTGCTAGTTGAAGTCCCTTCTATTAAAAATAATGAAAATCCAATTTTTGAAGTTAAAAATGGCGATATTGATTTTGAAAATGTATCTTTTAAATATAAAAAAGAAGCTCAAAAATATGCTTTAAAAGACGTTAATCTACATATTCGAAGTGGACAAACGGTAGGTATTATTGGAGGAACGGGTTCTTCAAAATCAACGCTAGTAAATTTAATTTCTCGTTTTTATGACGCTTCTATTGGAACCGTAAAAGTTGGTGGAATCAATGTTCAAGATTATGATGTTAAATCTTTAAGAGATCAAGTAGCCATGGTTTTACAAAAAAATGTTTTATTTTCTGGAACCATTAAAGAAAATCTAAGATGGGGAAATGCACAAGCAACAGATAAACAAATCAAAGAAGCTTGTCAGATTGCTCAAGCTGATTCTTTTATTGAACAATTCCCAAAACAATATGATTCTTGGATTGAACAAGGAGGAGTCAATGTTTCAGGTGGACAAAGACAACGCCTTTGTATTGCTCGAGCCCTTTTAAAAAATCCAAAAGTTTTAATACTGGATGATTCAACAAGTGCTGTAGATACAAAAACAGATGCTTATATCCGAAAAGGGTTTAAAGAATATATTCCTGGCATTACAAAAATTATCATTGCACAAAGAATTTCTTCCGTTCAAGATGCTGATTTTATTATTGTCATGGACAATGGTGAAATCAATGGCATAGGAACCCATGAAGAATTGTTAAAAACAAATGCGATTTATCAAGAAGTTTATGATATTCAAAATCGAATTGGAAAGGCGGGAGAAGAATGAAAAAAGTAAAAAATAAAAAAAGACATGTTTTAATTCGTTGCATTATGGACTATTATAAAGCCCATCCTATTGCTTTGCTTATCTCTGCAATTTGTACATTTATTTCAGCCTTAGGACCAATTGTCGCTCCTTTGATGATTCAAAGAGTCACAAACTTAATTGCTACCGCTATTGAACAAGGTAGTTTCGCTTCTGTTTCTAAAGATTTTTATGAAGCTTTAGCGATTATGATTTCTGCTTATGTGATTTCATTAGCTGGTGGTTTTACTTATTCTCAATTAACCGCTCGTTATGCACAAAAGTATATGCACGAGTTAAGATGTCGTTTATTTGAACACATGCAAGATTTACCTATTAAATATTTTGATACACATGACAAAGGCGAAATCATGTCGACCTTTACAAACGATGTGGATACAATTCGGCAATTGTTAGCACAATCTATCACAACCGTATTAATTTGTAGTGTTACTTTTATTTCTGTTTTTGTAATTATGCTTTTATCTTCCATTTATTTAACTATTATCGTAATTTTAGGTACTATAGCTATGATTTTAGTCACTAAATTTGTTGGTGGAAAAAGCGCTAAAAATTTTACAGCTCAACAACATGTTTTAGCAAAAGAAGAAGGCTATGTTGAAGAAATGATGAATGGTTTAAAAGTCATTAAATCATTCACACATGAAGAAGAATGTAAAAAAGAATTTGAACAACATGTTACTGAATTACAAAAAGTTTCTACCGATGCCCATAAATTTGCAAATATTCTTATGCCTATTTTAGGTAATATCGGAAACTTTCTTTATATTTTAGTAGCTGTTGTTGCAACCATTTTGTTTATCTTTGAAGTTCCGGAATTAACCATTACAGGTTATCATCCAAATAGTTACATTTCAATTGGTATTATTGTTTCTTTCCTTCCAATGGTTCGTCAATTCACTAATAATGTCAGTGAAGTTTCTAACCAAATTAATCCAATTGCCATGGCAATTGGAGGAACAAGTCGTGTTTATGAATTATTAGATGAAGAAAAAGAAACTGATGAAGGATATGTTACTTTAGTCATGGGTAAATATGATGAAAATGGAAACATCGTTGAATGTAATCGAAAAGAACATACTTTATGGGCTTGGAAACATCCTCATACAGCTGATGGCTCTATTACCTATACTTTACTTCAAGGAGATATTCGTATGTTTAATGTTGATTTTGGTTATGTTCCTGATAAAATTGTTTTACATGATGTCTCTTTATATGCAAAACCCGGTCAAAAAATTGCTTTCGTTGGTGCAACGGGTGCTGGTAAAACAACAATTACCAACTTAATTAATCGTTTTTATGATATTGCGGATGGTAAAATTCGTTATGATGGTATTAATATTAATAAAATCAAGAAAAAAGATTTGAGAAGATCCCTAGGTATGGTCCTTCAAGATACGAATTTATTTAGTGGTACAATTATGGATAATATTCGATTTGGAAGACTCGATGCAACCGATGAAGAATGTATTGAAGCTGCAAAATTGGCCAATGCAGATTCTTTCATTACACGTTTGCCACAAGGATATCAAACCTATATTAAAGGAAATGGATCCTCTATATCCCAAGGACAAGCTCAATTATTATCCATTGCCCGAGCAGCGGTTAGTGGATGTCCCGTTATGATTTTAGATGAAGCCACTTCTTCTATTGATACCCGTACCGAACAAATTGTTTTAAAAGGAATGCAAAACTTAATGAAAGGTCGGACCGTATTTTTAATTGCCCACCGACTTTCAACCATTCAAGATGCTGAAGCGATTATGGTCTTAGAACATGGTCGTGTCATTGAAAGAGGAACGCATGATCAACTCATTGCTTTGCATGGATATTATTATCAATTATATACTGGTGTTTTTGAACTTGAATAAAACATTAAAAGCCTCGTTTGGTTGAAACGAGGCTTTATTCTTTTTATTCATTGAAGTAAAAAATCAGCAAGATGAACAATTTGAATTCCATTAATATTTCCACTTGCATAATCATCTAAAGTAACGACAAATTTAGGATAATGATCATTAATTTCCATTAAATTTGCAATTTCTCTATCTGATTCTTTTGGAAGTTGACGACAAACTTGAATATAAAGTCGATCTGCTTTATTGATTGCGACAAAATCAATTTCTTTATTTTTATTTTTTCCAATATATACTTCATAACCGCGCCTTTTTAAAGTGGGTTTATCGCTTTTTACTTTAAAGTTTTTATTTTTTAATTATTTTCTTGATGATATACTTTTATAAGTTTATTTACTAATTCAGTAATTTTTAATGTTTCATAGCCTCGAATATAGGTATGAATTTCATTATGAAATGGTTCATACCATTTTTTATCAATTTTTTCAATGGTTAATAAGGCCCCTAAAATCGAACCAACACTTGCTCCTGTACAATCATTGTCATAGCCCATAGCAATACAAGAAGAAATCGCATCATTGAAATTATCTTTTCCTAAAATTAAAGAAAATACAATGGCACACATATTATTGTTGGTATGTACACGATTCATCGGAAGAAAACGATCGTCTAATAACTTTCTAGCCTCTTTAAAATCTTTTAATTTTCCTTCAAAAGAAAGTGCCCAAATTAAATCTTGTTTTAAACGACAATGATCAGGAATATAATTCATCCCAATTCGAATGGCTTCTAAACTAGAAGAAACACAAAAACTAGCTGCAATGGTTGCCGCTAAAAACATTTCTCCATAAATCCCATTTCTTTTATGAGAAATTTTAGCATCTTCATAGGCAAGCAAAGCTGCTTGATAGGGATTGCCCGGGCAAACATAACCAAAACAATCCGCACGGATGGCTGCACCAATTAATTCAACATAAGGATTGGAATTGACAATATATTCAATCGATTGATTTCTTCGAAGTCCGACCATGGTTGCATATTCAGCCGTGCAAGCATAAGGTAAATGATCTTTCCAAAATAGAGCAATATCTTTTGATTGAAGTTGATATCCATATTTTTCTAAAACTAAAGCATTTAAAACGGTGTAAGTGACATCATCATCTGCGACAACAAATTGCATTTTTGAATCGCTAAAGTAATATCTTTTATCTCGTTTATAATGTAATCCTTCAGCATCAGGAATTTCTTTCCAATAATAGGTTGGTGGAAATTCCATTTGACTATTTTTGGCCAATTCTTCCATTTGTTCGATACTCCAATTTTCAACAGGAGCACCTAACATACAACCTGCAAAGCGAGCCATGATAGCTCCTGTCAATCGTTTTTCATAGTTATGAACTGGCATTTTTGTTGCAACAAACTGAGAAGATTGTGCAAAAATATTTTGTATATCATTCGGTTCATGAATATCTTCTATTTCATCTTTTTGGTATTTTAAAATGAGATTTTTCCATTCTTCTTTAGGGCAATCTCGAACCGATATCAAAGGACGATGATCTTGTTCATGTCTTAAATTGACATAATTCCATAAAATAAATTCTTCATCTTCTTCTGTATGAAAATCTTTTTCTTTAATTTCTAATTTAGGATTTTCTAAACGTTGAAAATATAAACTATGATAAAAATCATAAATATTATTTGTTTTCGATTGATTTAACATTTCTTTTATTTGGTCATTTGTATAGGCCGTTTGTTTTAAAATCCATTCTAATCTTTTTAAAGGTTCTAACTTTAAAAGGGAATCTACCTCATCCGTATCTTTTCCTGTAAAAAAAGGGCCATATAAACGAGTCATACAATTGGCATATTCTTTTTCTTTTCTTAAATAAACAGCACTTTGTGTTTCTATATCTTTTTTTGTTATTGCCTTAGCAAAAAGTTGCAGATCGTAACTATCTTCATACCGAATTTTTAAATATTCTAAAAAAGATTGATATTGAGGATACTTTTTCATCGCTTGATAAAAAGCATCGTTCATTTGTAAAAATTCATGGGTATCAGAGTATAATCCATTGATGAGTTTCATCTTCATTCTCCTTTATTGATTTGCAAAAATATTATATATGAAAAAGATTGAATTTGCACGAAAAAAGAATGAAATAATCTAGAAAATTTTTATTTTTTTATTATCAATAATTATGAAAATATGTTACAATAATAGCGCTAAAATAAAGGGGCTGTAGCTCATCTGGGAGAGCGTCTCCATGGCATGGAGAAGGTGGCGGGTTCGAGCCCCGTCAGCTCCACCATTAGATTTGAAACTACCCCTCATTTCTTTGCTCATTATATCATGATAGAAATGGGGGTTTTTAAATATGAAATTTACTTTAAAAGAAAAACTTCATTATGTGAAACTGCATGTTGAAGAAGACGTGCCAATTTATGCAATCTAAAGAAAATATGGTATAAGTGCAAGTTCCATAAAATATTTTTGTCGCTTATATAAAATTCATGGAGAAAAAGCCTTCCAAAAAGAGGTGGGGCGACGCTCTTTAATTATCTTTTTCATTGATGTCCTCCAATACACTAATAATAGGATTATATTTCTTAATGATCTTTTTCTTGGAAGAAGCCCCTCGAGAAACAATAATAATAAATTTTCAAATTTTGGAGCAAAAATACTAAAAATGCCCTTATTTATTGATTTTAACCTTAAAACATGATAATATTTAAGGGAAAAATAACATTGTGGGGTGAGCACATGAGAGATTTCAATTATTCTTTAATAAGTAAAAAAACATGGGATTCAGAAGTATTAGGTTATATAGCTGCTATATATAAAGAGGCCGGAAAGCAAGAAATGTACTTGAAACAAAGGCCTAAAGAATTAGAGAGATTAGTTGAAATAGCTAAGATTCAAAGTACAGAAGCTTCAAATGCTATTGAAGGTATAGTTACAACAAATACAAGAATTAAACAATTAGTTAAAGAAAAAACAACTCCTAAAAATAGGGCCGAAGAAGAAATTGCCGGATATCGTGACGTATTAAATATAATTCACGAAAGTTTTGATGCAATTCCATTAACTCAAAATTTCATATTACAGCTTCATAAGATTATGTATAGTCATATGAATAATCCTATGGCTGGAAGAACTAAGAATGTACAAAATTATATATCTGCTACACATTCTGATGGTAAAACTGAAGTGTTATTCACTCTTCTTGATCCATTTGAAACACCAGCAGCACTTGATAAAATTTGTGAAGAATACAATAGAGTAATAGGAAATAATGAATTAGAGCCATTAATTGCTATACCTGTGTTTATTCATGACTTTCTATGTATTCACCCATTTAATGATGGTAATGGTAGAATGTCTAGATTGTTAACAACACTTCTATTGTATAGAAATGGATTTTATGTTGGTAAATACATTTCATTAGAAGCTAAGATAGCAAAACATAAGGATTTATATTATGATGCATTAGGCATTTCACAAGAAGGATGGATTGAGGGAAATGATAACCCTGTTCCATTTATTAAGTACCTATTAAGTACAATACTTGCTGCTTATAGAGATTTTGAAGATAGATTTAAAATTGTTGAAGAAAAACTACCTGTTATAGATATGGTAAGAAAAGCAGTAAATAATAAAATTGGGTGGTTTACAAAACAAGATATACGAGAATTATGTCCATCACTTAGCGTTAGTTCTATAGAAGGAGCATTAAGAAAACTAATTGAGCTTGGTGAAATAAGACGTGAAGGTAATGGAAAGAATAACAAATATACTAGATTAAAATAAACTTTCCCTTAGATTATACTACAACAAAACAAGAGAAAAACCCTAAAAATAAGGTTAAGCATCTATCACAATGATAGGTGCTTTTTCTTGTATCAAATAGACTTACCTCAAACATATTGAAAGCATGGATTTGATACGCTAAATTAAGTTATTCAAACCTTTTTTTGTGCCAAAATTAGCAAAATTTAGCAGCTATTTAACATAAATTGAGCATATTGTTTGATTTTGATTAGCTTCAGTGGCACTTGCTTTAAAAAGTAATTTTGCACAAAAAACTCTTTATCATTTGAAAATCTTTACAAAAATTTTTATATATTATGTCTTCAATTTTGCTTCGTTACGACCAAACATTTTGAAAGTCAAGTAAATATGATATAATTTTAATGGTAGGTAATTAAATTAGTTCAAGAGATAGGGAAGCGATATGGTTGTTTAGTTGTTATTGAAAAAACGAATAAAAGATATCACCCACCTCAACAATTTATAAATGCCATTTCGATTGCGGAAATATCTACTGCTTCTTTGGTATCTGGAGCGACAACTTCATGCGGATACAAGAACAAAGAATAGAGCTAACCTCCAAAACTATAATTATGGATTTGTCGATGAAACTATGAAGTGTGCTATCAAAGAAGATAGAAAACTAAACAAGAACATTTAAAAATTTCCTTTGGTACGCTTCTGTATATTTTACGATACATTCGCTATGTTTAGTTGTTTCAATACAAATAAAGATTTTATTTTTGGCTACTCAACCAGTGGTATGGTTAAGTCTAATCGAAAAAATGCTAAAATTAACATGGAGATGAAGAAACAATATGGATTTAGTCAAAATTGGTAAATTTATTGCCAAATGTAGAAAAAACAAGAACCTCACACAGTATCAATTAGCTGAAAAACTTTTTGTGACTGATAGAGCAGTTTCTAAGTGGGAAAACGGAAGGTCGTTGCCTGATTCTTCTATTATGATTAATCTTTGCAATTGTCTAGACATAACTGTTAATGAGTTATTGGCTGGTGAGAAAATAGAAAAAGAGAAATATAACGAAAAATACGAGGAAAATTTGCTTTCAATAGAAAAAGAAGATTTAGATAGACGCTTGCTGATATCAGAAATTATTTTTGGAATATTCGGAATTTTTACAATAATAACGTTAATAATGCTTGGGGCTCTTTTAGAAATTGAAATGTGGTTAAGATTGGTTTTAATTTTTGGGGCTGTGATTCTTATAGTTCCTTTTGCATTATTTTTATTATGGATTGAGCAAAAGACAGGATATTATATTTGCCCACATTGCGGATATAGATATGTGCCTACATATAAAAGTGTATTAATGGCACCTCATTACTTTACAACTAGATTGATGAAATGCCCCAAATGTGGTAAAAAAGGATGGCACAAAAAATCGATAAAAAAGATGAAAAGAAAATAGAATGCAAATAAACCTTCAGTTAATCTTTAGCTCAAAAAAATAGGAGGTTGTAAAAATGGCATGAGGTTGCAACTGTATCAAAATAGGTAATTATCGCCAATAAATATAGTAGACGAATAGATTTGAATTCAAAGGAAGTAGATAGCGATATCTGCTTTTTTGTTATCATTAAACTTTTTAATAAAAACATGGCAAAAAATGTTTACCAAAGTACATATTTAATTTAGATGAATATGATATGTCTAAAGATGGAATAACTCATTTTAATATTGAAGATTGGCTTTTAAATAAGGTTGATGTGACATTATCATAATGTGTTATAAAATCAAAATTATTTTAAAAATATAACACATTATTCATAGAAACTAATAAAAATCTAGTGATACTATGTTGCAAATAACATGATAAAGTCGCAATTATATGCTATAATATTTTTATAGAGATTTTTTATATTGTTATAAAATCATCATTTCCTATTGCACAATAGCAAAAGAGATAAAATTCATAACTTGTCTCAAAGTTATAGGATTCTTGCAATTACTTTAAAAGAAGGGGTAATATGAAACTGAAAAAATATAGTTTAATTGGACTTCCTATAATAGCAATTATACTTGAAATTCTTCCTTATGGTGCCATATGTAACTTTGCCACTTTCGAAGGAGAAATTTCAAGACACACCTACTCCTATTTTGATTTAACTCCATTTGGTTATGCAAACTTTGGTCCGCTAATTACGGCAGTACTGAGTTGTGTTCTCCTTTTATTGGCGTTAATTGCTATTTTTAAGCAAAGCAAAGTGTTAGAAACCATCATTAAAGTGATTTCTGGCATTGCAATTGTTACTTCACTTATGCCACTGATGTTAGGCATTAGGTTTTTTAGTGTAATTGGTGCATTAATTTCGTTGGTGTTAACTTTAAATTTTTGCTTGTGTTTTATTAAAGATAAATCAAACATTGAAACAAAGTGAAGTTGGATTCGTTCTAGCAAAAAGATAAGTTTAAAATGAATACCCCCATCATATTAAAATAATATGCTATAATGAAATTAATATAGGAGAATTCTAAATGAAAAAAATTATTTTCGGCGTTGTAACTTGCTATATTCTTCTTAGTGTATCTATCCTTGCATTAGGCATTGGAGTAGTTTTATTTTCATACGATTTAAATACGGTTTCCTACTATTCTGATGATAATAATTATGATTCCTTTGAGTGCTCTGTACAATCCTTTTTCGTTAGAAATAGTACCATATTAATTACGTTTAATCATAATCAAGAAAATTATTTTGATGATTTCCGTATAAGTGGAAAAAATGTTGATTTAGCAATACAAAATGGTCTACTTGATATATTGCAAGAAGGAGCTGTTTTTACAATTTCTTCAGCTGATGCATATTTAGGGGATGGATGGCGCTATCCTATAGTAGAGTTAATCTATAATGGGAAAGAAATTATACCTTACGCTCAGGGAAAAGAAAATTTTATTGAAATACGACAACAAGCCGAAAGTTTTGCAGAAAAGTATTTATTAATATCGGGTGGTAGTTTTGTTATACTACTTGCTTTAGGAATTTATTTTTCAATTTTGTTATTTAAAAAACGAAAAAAAAAGAAATTACTTACAAGTCCATTGGAATGATGTAAAAACGAAAAAAGTTAACGAGGGAAAAGAAAAATGAAAAAAACATGGAAAATTGCCTTATTTATAGTACTAATGATTCCTTTAAGTTCATGTTTCAACACCAATAGACGAATAAATTATTTTATTTCAGGCTTTTTTATAGGATATAATGAAAATAATAACACACAAACCTGTTATTTTAATGTTGAAGAAACAACGAAAAATTCTTTTCAAGAAGCAAATGGTGTAAATGTGATTCATGATTTAGTTTCAAACAAATTTTATAGTCTTGAATTTTATGTTATAGATCATGAATCTAATCAATACACAATTGATTTTATAAACCTTAAGGACGCTTACGATGGGGCTAAGGGAACACCTATCGCATATAAAGATGATAATCAAAATTGGATAACTCCATTTGCTGGAATGGTTTCTGAAAAAGAAGCAAATTACTATAGTATTCACATAACTAATGAAAATTTTGAAATATATACATACTTATATTTCAATGAAGAAAATGTATAAAAATATTGTCCCTATTTAAAACAATATGTTTTAACAATAATCATCACTATTCTAATTGAATGAAAAATCTAAAAAGAAAAATTTAACAATATAATCTCAAGTTCGCATTCCCATGTGAACTTTTTTATAAAAAACTTCATTTTTTTATCAAAGTGATTGAATTAAAAATCAATTCTTACTTGAATCTTATTTTAAACATTCAACCGATGGTTGATAATATCAATTTTACCTCTATCGTTTTAAAATAAGGCATGAGTTATAATGATAGTGTAAAAAGTTAATTTCTAAAATTTTAATAAAGGAGGAGAAATTGATATGAATATTGGTAATAAAATAAAAGAATTAAGAGTGAAAAACAAAATCACTCAAGAAGAACTTGCAAAAGCTTTACAAGTATCAACGCAAGCCGTATCAAAATGGGAAAATGGTGGCTCACCTGATTTAGAACTCATTCCTACAATAGCAAATTATTTTCATGTTTCTACAGATTATTTATTTGATTTAAAACAAGATCAAATCGCTGATATTGAACAAAAGTTATGGATGTATTTACAAAGTTTTGATATGAAAGAACGAATGAATGTCGTTTATAAACTAGGTTTTTACATGTCCGTTGCCTCTCGCAATGAAAAAATGGATATGCTTGAAAATTTAAAAAATTTTTTTAAAATAGAAATGAGCAATGAAAATTATTATTCCAATATCATATGTGAGGAAGGGATTATCATTACTTCTCTTGCACAAGATAATAAAATTTTTATGTGTTTGCCAAAAGATAATCAATCCAATTATTCAAAAATACTAAAAAGTGATCAAAAGCAAAGATTGTTTTGTCAATATTTAAGTGATGAATTATTTTATCGAGCACTTATTTTCTTATATTCACAAAATGAAAAAAATTTTACTGAAAGTTATTTAAAAGATTATTTAAATATTTCTATTGAACAAGCAAGAGAAATCTTACTTCAAATGGAGGAGTTTAAAATTGTTCAATGTTCTCAAGTGCCCATTGATGATTCTTATTTGAATTTATATACTGTGCTCCCAAATCCACAAATCGTTGGGCTTATTGCATTATTAGATATGGTCGTAAATAAACCAAATACTTATTACTATTATTTTGGAGGTCCTACTAATTATTTTAAAGAATGATGCAATTTTTCAGTTAGGTTTTGTCGAGAGCCAAATACTGAATTATTCTTTTCTTGTTTATAAAGGGTTATTCAAAACTTTAAAGATGGATTGTTTTGCTTTTATTCAACAAATATTAAGTTCTAATTTACGAGGACGATGGGTTCGATTTTCTTCAGTTCTATCATGAATAAAAGGATTTTTTCCTTTGAAGTCTCTAAAAAAATACAAATGATTTAGGATTTTTTTATACATTCGAAATTTAAAAAATGGAAAAAACATTTCATACTTTAGTGGATGTTTTTTGCATTTGACAGGTTTGTGCTCATTTTCCATTAGTAGTTAAAACATTTTATTCATATTTGATATTCATCAACAAACCAGTTCTAAAAATTAAGTGTAAAAATAATTAAGTTAACTGCTAAAAATCAAAAATACAAAAGTTTTAGCATTATACTACCAAAATTCTTGATTTATTATATAAAAAATCTTCTTCATTTTGAATTAAATTTTATTTGCGCAAAATATCAAAGCATAAATAAGACAATAATGCAATATTATTAACCTTTACCATATGTCACAATATTGTTATAATTTTTATAATAAAATTAGAAAAAGGAGGAATCCCCTTTGTTTGAAAAACATTTTAATAGAAAATATGAAATGGATGATTTTCCTTATTTTGTTCCAAAACAAGAAAGAGAATATAACCTTGATTTTGCTAAAAGAATGGTTGAAGAAAGATGGGTTTATTACCGTTGGAGAGAAGATATAGAACGTGGTGGTTATAAACGTAATCAAGAAGTTGCTAAAAAAATTGTTGCACATGGTGGACTCATACTGGAAATATGCGCTGGCCCTGGTGGCGGTTTTTCACCAGCAATATTGATGCAAAATTATGATGCTCATTTAATGATTAGTGATTTGTGCCCTACAGTAGTAAAAGAGTGGTATAAACTTTTTCATTCCATGGATAACGCGCCTTCTAATGTGGAGTATGCCGCACTAGATGTTTGTGATTTACCTTTTTATGATAATTGTTTGGATGTTGTTTCTGGAAGCGGCGCTATTATCAATATTGAAGGAGATCGCGATAAAGCTTTAAAAGAAATATATCGTGTTTTAAAACCCGGTGGTCTTTTTGTTTTCGATTATATTTATGTAACTCAAGAAAATTATAATAAAATGCCTCAAGAAGCACGAGAAATTATAAAGAAAAGATATCCAACCATTTTTTGGGATTGTTTAGAAATTTTTGAGCATTTAGGATTTTCAAAAGTTGAAACAATACAAACAAATGAATGGTCAAACAAAGATGACGAAAGTAGTTTAGCTAATCTTTGTCGAGAGTTAAATACAGAATTAATCTTTTCTTGTTTTATAAAATATTGTATCAAATAAATAAAACGACAATAATAGCTATTTTTAAAAAATGAATTGAAGGGAGGTTAAAAATGTATCAATATGTTAAAGCAACAGAATTAGACTTAAAAGAATGCCAAAATTTGAAAAACCAAGTTGTGCAAAGACTAATTAATGAAGGCATACCCATTTGGAATGATAAATATCCTAATGATGATTGCATCAAAGAAGATGTATTAAAAGGATATGCTCGAATTCTTAAAAAAGAAGATGAAATTATTGCCTTTGCTGCTTTAATGGCTGCTGATGAAGAATTTGGAAAAGGTGTTTTTGAAAAAAATACTGCATCTTTTTCTAGATTAATGGTAAAAAGCAGCTTCCTTAATCAAGGCATTGGATCTTACTTTGTGAATTGCTTAACTAAAGAAGCAAAAAAAATGGGATATAAAGCGTTAGGAATATTGGTTCATGATATTAATGAAAAAGCGAAAACAATGTATGCGAAGCTTGGTTTTGATTTTCTTGGAAAAAGACAATTTGAATTTGGAGAATTTCTACTTTATCAGTTAAATATCTAAATTTTAAAAGTTAATCATCGTTATAAACGATGATTTTTTTATTCAAGTCATTTAAAAAAATCAATTATTTTTTATTTCCTTTTTTTAGGAAAAATTTAATTTATATTGATTTTTCAATATAAATCCGTTATAATTCTAACATCATAAATAAAAAAAGGAGAGAAAAAATAATGAAAAAGTATCAAAAGTTTTTATTGCCTTTAGTTCTTTTGGCCTTAACCGCTTGTACAACCAATGATACTGGTTCTGGATCCTCTTCCTCTACTTCTTCTGACTCTGGAAGTAATGTTAGTAGTGGCGGAAGTTCTGAACCTGATATTATTGAAGTAACTAAAAAGTTTGAATTAACTACTCAAGCTGCCGAAGGATCTACGATTACGGTTTCCACAACAGCAGAAAATTCAGAATATGAAGCTGGAACTTTAATCGAATTTAGTGTCACCGTTGATGACGCAAACAAAGAATTAACATCTGTATTGGTCAACGATAAATTAATCGCCCCAACTAGTGGAAATTCTTATGAGTTTTATATGCCAAATCAAGACACAACCATTAAAACTGAAGTTCTTGTTTTAGGAGATGAAAGTGTTGTTACACCTAGTCCAGTTGATGCAGAATCTGTTCCTGAAACTGTTCAAGAACTTTATGAAGTTTTAAAAGCAAGTAAAACTGCTGAAAGTCTTTATTTACAAAATGCTTCCTATAGTAGTACTTTTGAAGAATCTTATGAAAGCTTAGATTTAGTAGGTACTGTTTATAACAATGATGTTGTCTTTATTGATGGTCGTTATTTACAATATGAATCTTCTGATATGTTATTTTATTTAGGCTATGAAAAAGGCATTCAAGAAGATCGTTATTATAGTGTAGAAACTTCTACTCGTGTCACTTCTTTAGAACAATCAGGAACTTTACAAACTATAGTTGATGATGAAACACAAACTTTAACTAATAATCAAATTAAAGAAAGTGATGCAACAATTGAAGCTTCCACCGTTGGCTTTGTTGATCGTTTATTAGAATTAACTTTTTCAGAAACAGATAGCAATAGTTTTTTAAGTACGAATAGTTACGGATGGTTAAACGTTACGATGAACACCACTACTGATGCTAGTAATTTATTCTATACTGCAACTGTTAATGCTGTTTATAACTATTCTAGTAGCCGAAATTATATGGTTTCTTTATATGTTGTTATAGATGGTGATAATTTTGTAAAAAGTGCTGAATTCTTGTATGAACAATATGCTGAAGACGATTGGGACACAGAAAATAATGTTGCTTATGATGATGCTGAACCAACTGAAGTCCAAAGCATTGAAATCGTTCAAGAAAGAAATTATCGTCACACGGCAAATCAAAAATTAGATTTAACACAACATGTCATGAATAACTATGATGTCGTTACAAGTTATCAATTAACAGGACAATCTACAGTTGTTGCTACAGACAATGTTGTTGAAAATTCAGGTCGTTTGACTTTTGCTTATCGTCAAACAGATAATAAACCGGTGATGTTTGAACCAACACTTGTTGGTGCAAAAGAAGATGGATTTATTACTTTTGATGAAGATGATGTTTATGTTAATCAAGAAGGAACTTTTACTTTGTTATTTGACAATGGTTTAGGAGAAATTAAAGAAGTTTCTTTAACTTCAGTACAACCCGTTCCTTATAGCATTTCAGCAACACTTCCAGGAAATATCGTATACAATGGTGAAACCAACGTCTTAACTGTAGCGATTTCTCCAGCTGGAGCTGATCAAAGTGCAACTGTTACGAAAAATGAATCTTCTACTGGAGATGTCACAATTCAAGACAATCAAGATGGAACATTTACTTTAACAGGTGTTACAAATGGTAGTGTCACTTTAGATGTTGCTTCTATTGTTAACCCAGAAATTAAAACCTCTATTACGATTAGTGTAGAAAATGCACCAAATCGTGAAAATATTATGAGTTTCTTAACGACAACAACTTTACATGGAGAAGTGAGTGGTTGGGGTAGTCATTATGTTAATTTCAATTCAGATGGAACAGGGCAATATGTTTGCTACGAAAATAGCAAAGGAGAAATTGTTTCATTTACATGGGAATTAACAGAGGCTTTCCAAATCGAAATCACCGTTGATGGCGATGGCGTTTCTGGTTATTATACTCTTGAAGGATTTGAAAATGTATCTGAAACTTCTTTAACTTTAATTTATAGTTATTATGGTTCTAATAAAGAAGCAACCTTAACAGCTACTGATTCTAAATTAGACCTTTCAACTGCAGAATTATCTTAATAAAAAAACTGAATAAAGTTGGGCTTTTGCTCAACTTTATCCCTGTTTATATTTAAAATTTAAGGAGTGTTTATTTATGAAAAAAAGAATTTTATTGCTACTACTACCCATGTTAGTTTTAGCCGCTTGTAATCAAACTACTGGAAATTCAAGTTCAAATAGTTCATCTCAAGAACCAAGTCCCGAAACCGAAATTAGTCTAGAAGGGTTCTCTAATTTATTAACCATGGATTTATTTGAACAAGAAGTTGAAAATTCAAATGAAGTTACTTTTTCAGAAGTTTATAACCAAGGCGATGCACGTATCTTAACAGCAAATGAAACCTTAACCATCTATAATGATGAAACTTCTTTTGCTACTGGTATTGAAAAAATGACTTATCCAGCTACAACGTCTGGCGGTCAAGAAACTTCTTATGAAGATTCTTACCAAAGAATTATTAATACAAAAACTTATGGTACTCAAAAAGTTTTCTATTATGTTACAGACTATGCAGATGGCACTTTACGTACGACATGGGCTGATTCAGCAAAAAGATTACCTGTTGTGGCATCGGGAGATGAAAGCCTAGATGGTGTTGATTATTTATTGGCATCTAGTGTACCTGCTCAATTGACCAAACAAGTTTCTTTACTAACCAATCAATTCATTTCGACGTATTTACTTAATAATCCAGATGTTCAAATGATTCTTCCAAAGGTTGCAATTGAAACAAACAATGATACAACAACTTATTCATTAAATGATTTTACTTATTCTTATACCGATGATGATAATTCAACTGTCACGGTATTAATTGAATTTGAAGTGGATGTCACTTCACAAGGAATTGTTCAATCTGAATTACATTATCATACTACTCAAGTACGTGGCGAAGATCGTTATGAAGTCGATGATTTAATGACTTATAACATTAGTTATGGAACAAGAACTTCTTCTTCCACAAATACTAATTTAATTAATCCTGAAGATTATTTTTTAGAAGAAGTCAATGAAGTTAGAGCCTTTATCTATAATGATAGTTGGGAAAAAGAATATGTTGATTTAAATAATTTACCTTTAAATGAATATATTACTTTTGAAGCCAGTGATTATGTTCCAGCTAAAGCTGTTGATTTACAAATGTATGCAACTTCTTCTACAGAACCAACAATTATTGCTACAAGTGGAGATGTTTTTGAAACATTAGCTACTGGAAAAGCAACGATTACTGTGGAAAGTGCAACAGGAGTTGAAAAGACTTTAGAAGTTCGCGTTAACATGCAACCAATTTCAAGAATTAAATATAATGATGCTAGTAGTGACATTGAAACAGAAGTTGAAGGATCAACTACAACTCGTTATATTTATACTAACACAACTTATGATAGTATTTATTTAACCGTTTCTCCAACGGCTGCAAGTTTAGAAGATATTGAAATTGAAGTTTCTGATCCAACTGTCTTAGAAGTATCTATTTTGACACAAGGAAGCGACTTTTTAGAACTTCAATATGTCGTCAAAGAAAATAATGATACCCAAAGTGTATCCGTAACCTTTAGTTCTAAAGTGGACGAATCTGTTTTCACCACCATTACTTATCAAATTAAAAATCGTTTAACTCCAGAAGAAATGTCTGCTTATTTAATTGGACATACTTATCGTTGGGATAACTTATATGATGATTCATCTTATTCTATTATGACATTTACTGACGAAACAACAGGAACTATTTCTTACTATGATGGTGAAACTTTACTTCAAACAACTACTTTCACCTATACATTTGATGGAGTAAACTTTAATCCTGTAATGGCTGATGATGCTTTATATGGATATAATAGTGGTGATTTAAAATTGGATGGAACCCAAATTGTCATGAGAGTCGATGAAACTTTATATGTTCATTATTATGATGTTGTAGAGGAATAATCAATGAAACTTGGATTTAAAATTCTTTGCGCATTATTATGCTTTGCATCTTTAAGCGCATGTGATAATAACGGAGGTTCTTCATCGACTTCATCTTCAACTTCTACTACCACACCTGTTGATCCTAACGAAGAAACAATCGCTTCCTTAAATGCATTTAAAGAAACACTTTCTTCATTAAATAAAGGTGCGACTGCAAAATCTTTTAATATTAGCCAAATAAATAATTATTATGGCATGGAGATGGAAGTTGGAGAACAAGGAACGACAACAAAATATCTTGATGATTTTATACATACTGAATCAACGCAACAAATTGGTGATGTTACAATTGAAGGTGTAAAGACAGAAATTGGTATTACTACCGATAATTATCTTTATGAAATTCGTTATTTTTCTGAAGGAGATTCAAATAATGGGGTTCTCTTTTATGAAAATAATACCTATAATTATGGATATTTATTTGATTTTGATTTCACAAGTGAATACATCTATAACATCATTGATGTTACATTGAATTATTATCGAACACCAGGATTAAAATTATCATTAACCACTAATTATGAATTACTTGATTTAACTCAAGATGGAACCCATGTTCTTCAATATCGTTTTACTCGATATGGAAGCAATGGTGTATCAAAAACAGAGGATGTACAACGTGATGATGAAATTCTCATTGAAAATGGAAAAATTACAATGGTCAAAACAACAATGTTATATGCTTTAGAAGATGCTATCAACTATCAATATATGGAATCTTCTACAACTTATACTTATGATGAATTGACTTCTTATCCGTTTGAAAAATTAAATCCCGATGATTTTCCACCTATCACAAATTCATAAACAATCATTCTCAATAAAGTAAAAATCCAACATGGACAATTTTGTCTACGTTGGATTTTTTTATCCGTTATAATGGTAAATAACAATAACTATTGGGGATTTAATCAATAAATTTTATAACATAAAGCGGCATAGTCTTCTTGCACTAAATCACTCGATTGTTTAAATCGTAAAGTATAAACTCCTTCAGGATATTCACTAGTTAATGTAAACGTAAAACTTTCATTTGGATCATAAGTTTGTA
>OJMH01000232.1_pt1 | contig 82481 bp, 67 predicted proteins | sample 1597111 | NCBI WGS metagenome assembly OJMH01 (sample SAMEA2452115, study PRJEB22498) | human gut metagenome | reverse complement strand
AACGAAACGGCGGGACTGGATACACATTTTTGCCCATATGATCTTCGTTTTACACTTCCGGCACACAGCAGTACAGAGATTTCCCTGCTTTGCACCGTCCACCCGGTACAGGACACCCCTGTGCTTTCCCGCCCGCAGGCAGATACCGCAGCAATCGAAATCGCACACGTACAGGAATATTATGATTCCTTAAAACAACAGGCGGGATATGGCGATGATGCTTTTGCCAATACACTTGTCGTGGCAGCAGACCAGTTTCTTGCCCGGCGCGATTCCACCGGACTTATGACAATCCTTGCAGGTCTTCCGTGGTTTACCGACTGGGGCAGAGATACCATGATCGCTTTTTCCGGGCTGACACTGGCCACCCGGCGGTTTTCGGATGCCCGGGAAATTCTTTTGACCTTTGCGCAGTATGTCCATCACGGCATGGTCCCGAATATGTTTCCGGATGACGGGCAGGACCCTCTCTATAACACTGCAGATGCCTCTCTGTGGTATTTTTATGCCGTGGACGCATATTTGAAGGTTACCGGACAACCATCGGATTATGACTATATACAGCGGCGTATTTACCCCGTTCTGTGTGAAATTATTCATGCCTATGCACACGGCACGGATTTTTCCATCTATATGGATGATGACGCCCTCATCCATGCCGGAAGCGGATTGGACCAGGTAACCTGGATGGATGTCCGTGTCGGTGACTGGGTAGCTACCCCGCGTCACGGAAAACCGGTAGAAATCAATGCACTGTGGTACAATGCGCTGTGCGTGACTGCGGAACTGGCAGAACATTTCAAAGAAGATTCCTCCGTTTACCGCCAGCTTGCCTCTCGTGTATCTGCTTCCTTCCGAAAAGAATTCTGGAACGAAAAAGACGGATGTCTCTATGACGTTATTGAAGAAAACGGCAAAGATGCAAGCATCCGCCCCAACCAGATCTATGCCGTCAGCCTTCCACATACCATGCTCACGGCCAAACAGGCTCTGCAGGTGGTAAATACCGTAGAGGAAAAGCTGCTTGCCGGTCCCGGCATACGCTCCCTCTCTCCGGAACACAAAGACTATCACGGGATCTACTGTGGCTCTCTTCCGAAAAGAGATGCCGCTTACCATCAGGGAACCGCATGGGGATTTCTGATGGGCGGCTTTCTGACCGCTTACATGAAAGTCCACCACCACTCTCCGGAAGCAAAAAAACAGGCAATGGCATATCTTGCACCGGTACAGACCCACCTTTTGGAAGAGGGCTGCATTGGTTCTATTTCCGAAATTTTTGACGGTGATGCCCCGCATACCTGCCGTGGTTGCTATGCCCAGGCATGGAGCGTTGGAGAAATTCTGCGCTGCTACACACAGGATATTCAAAAAAATCAAAAATAATGATTTTTTTCTTGACAAGAAGATCTCACTCGGATATAATACTAAATGTTCCGCGTGAGATTTTCAATTAAGAAATCCACTGCAATGCCTAGTTAGCTCAGTTGGTAGAGCAGAGGACTGAAAATCCTCGTGTCTCTGGTTCGATTCCGGAACTAGGCATATTTTACGGAGCATTAGCTCAGTCGGTAGAGCACTTGACTTTTAATCAAGTTGTCCGGGGTTCGAATCCCCGATGCTTCACTATGTGGAACCCTTTCGAGGGTTCTTTTTTTGTTCTGCATATCCCAAATTGGTCCACCGGACCAATTTTGATTATGTTTATCTTAAGGTTACGGCGAAAATCTTGCAAAAGAGCAGGAAATGTACTATGCTTTGAAAGAATAAAAGAGAACGGAGGAATCTGTTTATGGCACAAAAAAAGAAAAACAAAAGACGAAGACGCCAGTTTCAGCAGAAAGTGATTTTAAGTGTTCTGCTTGTTATCATTATCGGATTGATTGGCGTGCTTGGATATCAGATGCAGAAGAACGAAAAAAAACAGACGGATGGAAACGCAAGTGCATCCTCTTCGGTTTCGTCATCCTCTCTTGCTGGGGACAGTTCAGAGCCGATATCGGATTCCAGCCAGGAGGAGGAGATTACACCGACGCCTGAGCCGGTACAGCAGATTTCGTCAGATGGTCTGAACAGTCAGCATGCCCTGCTGGTGCGGGAAAGCGATCTGGCTGAGATGATGAATCTGGGCGGAGATGAGAGAATTTATCCGGCGTCGATGACAAAGATTATGACAGCGCTGCTTACCATTGAAAATCTTCCGGATCTGAACGAGACGATTACGGTTCCGGAGGACATCTTCGAGGAACTGACGGCACAGGATGCGTCGGTAGCGGGATTTAATCCGTACGAACAGCCAACGGTTCGTGATCTTCTCTATGGTGTGCTGCTGCCATCCGGCGCAGATGCCTGTGAGACATTGGCGAGAGCAGTCGGCGGATCGGAAGAAGGTTTTGTGGCCATGATGAACCAGAAAGCAGAAGAACTGGGACTTACCAATACGCATTTTGAGAACTGCACGGGACTGCATAACGACAACCATTATTCTACCTGCCGTGATATTGCGGTGCTGATGAGTGAGTGTCTGAAGAGTGATACGTTTCGCGAGATCGTGACGAGGGAGGTTTACACAACGGAGGCTACCGCATCACACCCGGAGGGAATTACGCTGTATGATACGATGCTCCACCGGTTTACCAGCTATGAGATGAGTACGACACTGGAGAACGGGGCAGTCATTGAAGGCGGAAAGACCGGATTTACCGATGAGGCGGGTCAGTGCCTGGTCAGCTTTGCAGAATACGGGGGAGAAGAGTACATACTCGTTACGGCAGAGGCGATGACGGATTCGGGATCTGCGGTGGACAGCATTGCGGATGCGAGTACGGTGTATGGAAGACTGCAATAAAAAGATTACAACAAAAAAAAAGAGCTGGAACTGGGAATTTTCCCGTCTCCAGCTCTTTTTTAACCAAATGAAGGAAGTCTCCTATTACCATTGCGAATATCCGCCTGACACGACAAAAATAAAGTGTGGATAATGATGGGGATGTTTTGCACGAAGTGCGCAGAAACGGCAGATGTTTTCCACAAAATGAAAAAGCACGGAGGAGAAATTGTGGATAACAGAAAGGAAAAATCCGGTTTTTGTGTATAGATCGCGCCGGATGGGAAATACTGCTTACTGTAGGAAAAGCAGGAGGAGAGCGAGAGATTGAGAAACGCCTCTGAAATGCTTAAAAAGATATCAGCAGAGGTGGTAAGAACATGAAAAGAGACAAGTTGAGAATCGGCGTGATCACAGCGGCACTGGCAATGATGATTGCAGGCGGAGTGCTGACCTGGCAGCAGGATGCGAGAAACGGTAAGGCAGATCAGGCGAAACAGGGAGAGACGGCACAGCTTACAGAGGACGAAAGCACCGGAACTACAGAACAGCAGACGGAGGAGACGGCGGGAGATGCAGACGGAACGTGTGCCGTACAGGATCAGGCAGATGATGTGGAAAACAGTCTGGAACAGGTGCCGGAAATGGAAGCGGCGTGTGAAGAAGAGGCGGTGGGAAATCCAGAAGCAGATGCAGAGACGGCTCAGAATACACCGGAAGAATCAGATGGGAATACAGAAAGACAGGACGCGCAGGCGGTAAACGGAACAGCGGCGGATCAGAACGGAGAAACAGGATCAGGAGAAACAGCGGCGAATGAAGAAACGAGTGCAGCATCCGGAACTGTGGATTCTGCAGAAAATCAGGAAACGGCAGTTGAGACAGCAGGGGCTGCACAGGATCTGATGTTCAGCGAAGCGACAATCATGGAACTGCCGGTTACTGGAACAGTTCTGATTCCGTATAACATGGAAAATACCGTTTATTTCCCGACACTGGATCTTTACCAGTGCAATCCAGGCGTTGTTTTCTCGGCGGCAGAAGGAACTCCGGTTCTGGCGGCAGCGGACGGAGAAGTTGTGAGTGTGGAAAATGATGCAAGAACCGGCCTCACCGTCACCATGAATCTTGGAAATGGATACGAAGCCATCTACGGACAGCTCACAGACGTTTCCCTCGAGGCAGGCCAGAAAGTTCAGAAAGCAGCACGGATCGGAGCAGTTGCAGCACCGACGAAATATTATGTAAAAGAGGGAAGCAATCTTTTCTTTGAGATGAAAAAAGATGGAAAAGCCATTGATCCTATGGTATATCTCCCGGCAATTTCGGAATAAAAAAGAGGACCTGCACGAAATGGGATGCGGGAAAGTATTATAAAGTGTAGGATTCGCAATCGAATCTTTTTTACAGGTTTTGAATACAAAAAAGGCGGCGCAGACCGCGGATGGTAAAATACCGTTTTTCGATTGCTTTTTATAAAAAAGGCTGGCTGAAAACAGTCAGCTTTACATATAACAAACAGGATTGTTTTGATATAGAAAAAAGGCGGAATAAAAGGAAAGTAACCGGTTACAGAAAATGTGAAAGTTTGTCATTTTAGGGGTTTCGTTTTTGGCTGTTATCGGTTAAAATAGACGTAGTGGACAGATCCTGAAAACAAGGAGGATTAGAAAAATATGGAGCTTTTATTTATGGACCCGGTGTTCAAAGAAGCAATCTGGGGTGGAACAAAGTTAAGAGACGTATTTGATTACGAAATTCCGAGCGATACAACCGGCGAGTGCTGGGCGATCAGCGGACATGCCAACGGAATGAGCCATGTGGCAGGCGGAAGATTTGATGGAAAAACATTAGGTGAGCTCTGGAAAGAGGAGCCGGAAATTTTCGGAAATTACCCGGGAAGCCAGGTTCCGCTGCTGATCAAGATCATTGATGCAAAAAATGATCTGAGCATCCAGGTTCATCCAGATGATGCTTATGCAGGAGAGCATGAGAATGGATCTCTTGGAAAGACCGAGTGCTGGTACGTGCTGAACTGCGAACCGGGTACAGAAATTGTTATCGGACACAATGCAAAAGACAAGGCAGAAGTGGAGAAAATGATCCGCAATCATGAGTGGAGCGATTTCATCCGCAAAGTGCCGGTACATAAGGGAGATTTCTTCCAGATCAATCCGGGATGCGTACATGCCATCAAAGGCGGCACACTGATTCTGGAGACACAGCAGAGCAGCGATATCACCTATCGTGTATACGATTATGACAGACTGCAGAACGGCAAACCGAGACAACTTCATGTAGAGCAGAGTATCGATGTTATCGAGGCTCCGTTTAAAACGGCAGATATCGATACCTTTACAGAGGAAATCCCGGGCGCGGTACATACCCATTTTGTAACATGCAAGTTCTACTCTGTAGATAAATACGACATCGACGGTGTATTCACCTTGGATGCGAAAAAATATTATACTAATGTAAGTGTAATCGCCGGAGAGGGTACTGTAAACGGTATTCCGGTTAAGAAAGGTACTCACTTTATTATACCGGCTAATTTTAATGGATGCAGATTTGAAGGAAAACTTTCTGTAATCTGCTCAAATCCAGAAGCATAAGAGAGGAGAAAAACACAATGAGACTTGGAGCATTAGAAGCAGGCGGAACAAAGATGGTCTGCGCAATTGGAAACGCAAATGGAGAAATTTATGAGAGAATTTCTATCCCGACCGAGACACCGGAAATTACCGTTCCGAAAATGATTGAGTATTTCAAAGAGAAGGACATTCAGGCACTGGGAATCGGTTGCTTTGGACCGATCGACCTGAACAGAAAATCCGAAACATATGGTTACATTACCACAACTCCCAAATTAGCATGGAAGAACTACAACATCGTAGGCGCTTTCGCAGATGCACTGGACATCCCGGTTGGATTTGATACCGATGTAAACGGTTCTGCACTGGGTGAGGCTACCTGGGGAATCACAAAAGGTCTGGACAACAGCATTTACATCACCATCGGAACGGGCGTTGGAATGGGAATTATTTCCAATGGCAAGCTGTTGCACGGCATGCTTCATCCGGAAGGCGGACACGTTCTGCTGACCAGACATCCGAAAGATACTTACGGCGGAAAATGCCCGTATCACAGCAACTGCCTGGAAGGCCTTGCTGCAGGTCCTGCCATTGAAGCACGCTGGGGCAAAAAAGGTATTGAGCTGGCAGACAAAAAAGAGGTATGGGAGCTTGAGGCTTACTATATCGGACAGGCACTTGTAGACTGCATCATGCTGCTCTCCCCGCAGAGAATCGTTTTGGGCGGAGGCGTTATGCATCAGGAGCATATGATGCCGCTCGTAAGAGAAGAAGTAAAGAAACAGCTGAACGGATATCTTGTAACAAAAGAACTTGAGGATCTCGACAGCTACATTGTACTTCCAAGCCTGAACGACAACCAGGGTATCATGGGCGCATTGAAACTGGCGGTAGATGAGCTGGCAATGCAGTAAAAATAAAAATGAGAAAACCGTTCGGAGAAATCCGGACGGTTTTTTGCTTACAGGAAACTTCGTTGAATTTTCCTGCGAAGCAGGACTCTTTCTTATTTTTTTGATTGCGCCTAAAAGAACCGAGTGTTAAAGTTACATAGAATACAGATGAACAGAAGGAACGGAATTTGAAATGGAACAGGGGAATTTTACATATATTCTGGAATGCAGCGATGGATCTTTTTATACAGGCTGGACCAATAATTTGGAACGCAGAGTAAAGGCACACAATGCTGGAAAAGGAGCGAAATATACAAAGAGCCGCAAACCGGTAAAACTGGTGTATTTTGAAACCTTTTTAACAAAACAGGAGGCTATGCGGAGAGAATGGGAAATTAAGCAGCTTTCGCGGGTAGAAAAATGGAAGCTGATTCAAGCGAAGAAGCAATAAAAATACAAAAACAGACGGCTCAAACAGGCACAACGGTAGGTGCAGGCGAGTAGTCTGTTTTTTTGTGTCAAAGCAGGTCGAACGATTCCAGAAGAAAATAGACATTTTGACTTGAAAAATAATTTTATCCTGCTATAATAAAAGAAACGATGATAAGTAGTAATCAAAACTACATAAAGTGGTAATTGAAATACACAGTGCTTCTGACAGGAAAGGAATGAGCAGGATGAAGTATATCAGAAAAAATGGAATTAAGGATCCCGGCAGTGCGATTACGCATGGGATTGCGTTGATCCTGGCGATGGTGGGAACGCTGCCATTGCTTTTGAAGGCGGCTCGGGAGCCGGATCATCTGCATGTGATTGCGATGGCAGTATTTATGCTGAGCATGATTTTGCTGTATCTGGCGAGTACCGTGTATCACACGTTTGATGTAAACGGGAAGGTGAACCGTCGACTGAAAAAATTTGATCATATGATGATTTCCGTGCTGATTGCGGGAAGCTATACGCCGATCTGTCTGATTGCGCTGCATGGACGGACGGGAATTGTACTTTGTGCATTGGTGTGGGCAGCAGCAATTGGCGGAATTCTTGTCAAGGCATTCTGGATCAATTGTCCGAAGTGGTTTTCCTCAGTGTTGTATATCGCAATGGGATGGCTGTGTGTACTGGCATTTCATCCGCTGTTTCTGGCTCTTTCACGGCCGGCATTTGGATGGTTGCTGGCGGGCGGCATCATTTACACGGTCGGCGGGGTGATTTACTCCTTAAAAATGCCGATGTTTAATGCGAAGCATAAAATGTTCGGAACACATGAAATTTTTCATCTGTTTGTGATGGGTGGCAGCTTCTGTCATTTTGTTGTGATGTATTATTTTGTGGCGGCGATGCCGGTATAAAAACTTGTTTGAAGATAAAACAGTAATGCAAAAATAAAATACTGCGGAACGTATTTTCGTTATACCCGGGTATTAACATTTATTTGGGAAAACTTTACGCTCCGCAGTACTATTTTTGCATTATTTTTTCTTTTGACGGTATTCACTCGGAGAAATTCCGTAGACTTTTTTGAATACCTGTGTAAAATAAGAAAAATTCGTGTAGCCGATATTCGTTGCAATTACACTGACCGGGAGATTGGTTCCCTCAAGCAGGGAAATCGCAATTTTCAGTTTTTCCTGCACGATATAGTCAGAAAGTGAAATTCCTTTTACCTTTTTGAAAAGCCGGGAGAGGTATTCCGGGTTCATGTATACCTGATGTGCGATTTCGGTGCGGGTAACATTCTGGTGAATATTTTTCTGAATAAAATTTACCACCTGGTCGATCTGTGAAACACCTGGTTCTGCGCTAATTTGAAGGCTTTTTAGATAATCAACGGAAAAATCAAGCAGTTTATGCATCTCTTCTATGGAATGACAGGAGTTGTTCAGGGCGTGAATATCGTATTCTTTTTCAAAAACACCGTGTGCACCGATGTGGTGATGGTTCAGAATCTGATAGAAGAGCTGAAGAAAATCCTGTAAAAAGAGACTGAGCATTTTCTGGTTTACATGACCGGATTCTTTTTGGCGGAGCAGATAATCATGCATGTCTGCACGGACGGCATCGTAATAACCAGAGGAGAGCATGACATTCCAGTGGACAAAATCCGGAGGGGTGTAGGGAACCTGGGAAATACTGGATTTCTGATAAAAAATACCGCTATAGTTTGCCACATTTTCACTGCGCTGTTCCAAAAGCTGCTGTATTTTATCTGGTAGCAGAAGAAAATTTGCAGAATGAGCACAGTAGCATGCTATTTTAAAGTGGAGATACTGTGAAGCGGCTTCCACAAAAGTATGCAAATAAATTTGCACCTGATCTTTTGTAAAATTATCGGTTTCGTATAAAATAAGGGCAAAAACCTGTTCGTGGACATGGCAGAAAAGCAGTTTTTTAGTGAACGGCTTAAACAGCTCGGAAATGACATTCTGCAGGATAGAGCGGAGGAGAGAAAGGTCACGAACTGGATGTGGCGTGTCCTGTTCGAGAATATCAATCAAAGTCAGAACACAGGAACGGCCGGGATCGAGTTTTATGGAGATCGTGTCCAGAAAACTCAGGATATTCTGCGGTTCTGCAGGCTGTTTCTGCAAAAATTCATTTAAAAGCACATCAAGAAGATCCATTTCGCGTTTGCTGAAATAGTTTCCATATTCACTGTAAAATTTTTCCTTTTTTTCCTTTTGAATTTGCAGGACTGCTTTCTGAATGGAAACCTCAATTGCACTGTAGGGAGCGGGCTGAATCAGATAATCGAATCCGCCGAGTTGCAGTGCTTTTTGTGCATAGGAAAAATCTTCATGTGAGGTGAGAAAAATACATTTGATTTCTGGAAAATGCTCCGCAACCCATTCATAAAGTTCAAGACCGCTGCCGAGCGGCATTTCGATATCGCAGAGCATGATATCCACGGAATTGTTTGAAAGAATTTCACGCGCACGGATAATGTCGTTAGCACAGAAAACCTGTCGGATGGAAAGCGCATCCCAGTTGATGCCGGAATGAATACCGGCGACAACATCGGGTTGGTCATCAATAATCAATACATTCATTCGGGATTCCTCCTCTTTCTAGGATAATGAAAACAAATTTTCGTTTGAGAGTAAGCTACTTTTAGTTTCTGAACTGGTATTTGGTTCTTCCTGGATGGGCAGGATAATTTCTGTCAGGGCGCCGGAGGAATTGTTCATACAGATCAGTCCGGCCTGATCACCGTAAAGTAAGGTAAGTCGTTGACGGAGATTGTGTATACCGATGTGCTGTCCGGTTACTGCATCTTCTGTATGTTGCAGAAAGGACTGCAGAAATTCGTCCGGAAATCCGGTTCCGTTATCCTGAATACTGATATTTAAATAATTTCCTTCTTCAGTCTCTGTCAGCTGTACGGAAATGTGTACATTGAGCGGCTGGCTGGAGATTCGCCCATGCTTAAAAGAATTTTCGACGAATGTCTGAATGCAGAGCATGGGAACCGGAAACTTTGAAACAGCGGGATCGGCAGAAATGGTCAGCTCAGAAGAATCTCTTGTGTTTAGCTTCTGAAGTTTATAATAATTCTGTACCTGATTCAGTTCCGTCTGCAGTGGCACAAGACTGCTGTTGTCGCGGAAGGTATAGCGGATATACTGGGAAACATATAAAATCATTTGCTGTGCATCGTTTCCTTTATTCTGTTGAATCATACCGTAAAGAGTTTTCAGGCAGTTCAGATAAAAATGAGGCTTCAACTGAATTTGAAAATATTGCAGCTGAGATTTTTGAATGATCAGCTTATTTTCATAAGTGCGGATTTTCAGATTGTGAATTTCATCCATCATTCGGTTAAAAGTGGAATTAAAGACGGAAAATTCACGGATAAACTGTGTTTCCTGCAGTTTTGAGTTCAATTTACCGTTTCGAATATTCTCCATGGTAGCGATTGCATCTCTTAATGGAGAAAAGTAAATTTTGATGGCCAAAAAACACATGAACGGAATCAAAAGCAGTGCCAGCACAGAGGCAATGATGGCAAACATCTGTGTCGCATTTAAATAAAACTGGCTTCCCTGGTAAGGGGAAAGGTAAAGCATGGTAATATCAGCATATTTTAAGCGATCCTGTACAACAAAAAAGTTTTCTTTTTGTCCTTTTTTGATGTGGTTATTGTCTTCAGGCGAAAAGGTCAGTTTATTTTCTGTAATGGTTTTAGAAGGATTTAATACGGTTCCGTCGTTGGAAAGATAGACGAGTGAACTAGTTTTATGCGTCTGTGTGGCGAGGCGAGATGGAGCCATGACCAGATCAAAATCTACGAGAGAAACACTGTAGGCATTGGAAAAACCGATAAGGCGAACCAAAAAGTATTTATCACCGACTTTATCGTAAAACCAGGATTTGGGAGTTGATTCAAAATCAAGGGATTTTACGTAATTCTGCATTGTTATTAATTCTTTATAGGAATAGCAGTCCTGATAGGCACAGCGGCAGACATCATTGGGAGCAGAATAAATATAGACAGCACCGAGACATTCTGTCAGAGCAAGCTGTTCCCGTGCTTTATTCACAATGGAGAGTGTATTTAAATGAACATCGAGCGGATCAAGTTTATATTTTAGTTTCTGATAATTCCAGTTCGTAGCCCAGTTCTGTGCCATTGAGGTTTCTATCTGGGAAAGATCTGCTTCTAACTGTTCCTGATAGAGAAACAGAGCATTTCGATTTGCAGAAGCGATTTCGCGGTTCAGCAGGCGAAGCGAGTAGAAATCAAAAAATATCGTCAGAAATGTAAGCGGAATAAGCATGATAAGGCTTATAAGGGTGAAAAAAATTTTTGATGAGATGTAAAAATTTTTACGAGATAACATAAGAACCTCCCAAAATATAACAATATAAGAAAAATCGTGTGAGCGTTCCAACTGTTGGAACATGCCATTTATTCTAATATAGATGTCGTGTGTTTTCAAGAAATAAGTATACAGATTCGTTAAAATAACGAAAGTTACAGTGGTATGTCACAATATATAAAGAGAAAGTCACAGATTTTATAGAGAAAGAGATACTTCTTTGATAGGATATAGCTATTCGTAAAACAAAGAAAAGAACAAAGGAGAGAAATGTAATGAATAAGAAAAAAGCAATGGCATTTTTACTTGTTTCTGTTATGGCGGGAAGTATGCTGGCAGGTTGCGGAAGCGATGCAAGCTCTGCACAGGGTTCATCTTCTAAGAGCGCAGAAAGTAGCAATAATGACAGCTATACAGTAAAAATTCTGGCACCTGGTGATGCAAGTACAGATGACTGCGCAAAAATTTCTGAAGCAGCGAGCAAAATCACAGAGGAAAAATTTAATACAAAAATTGAAGTAACAAGAGTTGGCTTTGGAAGCTATGATCAGCAGGTAAACCTGACATTGGCATCTTCTGAAAAATTGGATCTGATGTATGAGTACTGTGGAAATGTAACATCTGCAATCAGCAGCGGACAGATCCTTCCGATTACGGATTATCTGGACAGCTATGGCAGCGATATGAAATCTGAAATCAGTGAATCCGACTGGAAATGTGTAACCTTTAACGGCAATATTTATGGTGTTCCGTCCAATAAAGAGAAAGCAACGGGATGGGGATTTGCTATGAATAAAGAGATGGCAGATGCAACCGGAATTGACTATAGTTCTATTAAAACAGAAGAGGAGTTGGAGCCGCTCCTTGAAAAAGTAAAAGAAATGTATCCAGATGTATATCCCATTGTTTCTCATGTGGGTTCCATGAGCCTTATGACAAACCCAGATGACCTTGGTGGAGATATCGGATCTTTAGAGAGTGTATCTTCTGACAGCACAGAAGTTATTAATTACTACGCAACAGATAAATATATGAATGAAATGAAACTTCGCTATGACTGGGCGCAGAAAGGTCTGATCATGCCGGATGCTTCCACTTCTACTGAAATGGCAAATAGTCTGATTGGTTCTGGTAAAGGTTTTGGACGTTTTACAAATACAAAACCAGGTATCGAGCAGGAGATCGAAAAAGAGTCCGGAAAAGAAATCGTTGTTTTGAATCTGGTAGAACCATATACTACCACAACACGTGTTGACATTGTATGGTATGTTCCGCATAACAGTGATAAACCGGAAAGAGCTGTACAGGTATTAAACGAGATCTACACAAACCCGGATCTGGCAAATATTCTTATCAATGGTCTGGAAGGAACTCATTATGAGTTTACAGACAAAGACAACGGTGTCATCAACTACCCAGACGGTGTAACAGCAAGTAACACAGGTTATACCAGTCTTCCATGGGCTTGGCCGAATGAGGCAATTTCCTATGTATGGGAAGGAAATGATCCGGATATCTGGGATCAGACCCAGGAGTTCAACAACAATGCGGTTGTTTCTCCGGCCAAAGGTTTTGCATGGGACAACACAAATGTACAGAACGAAGTAACTGCATGCGCAAACGTAACTGCCAAATATGGTCCTGCACTGCAGTGCGGTTCCTTGGATCCAGAAACTACCATTCCGAAATTCCTGGATGAGTTGAAAGCAGCAGGAGCAGATACCATCATCGCTGAGAAACAGAGACAGTTAGATGATTGGCTGGAAGCCAACAAATAATGGAGGCTGGGAAGATGAAAAGAAATTGGGGTAAAATCCGCAGATTTATTCCCATGTATCTGATGCTGCTTCCGGGGCTTGTATACTTATTTATCAATAACTATATGCCTATGGCTGGAATTATCATTGCATTCAAGAAATATAATTACAGTCTGGGAATCCTGAAAAGCCCGTTTACAGGTCTTAAAAACTTTGAGTTTTTGTTTAAGACAAAAGATGCTTGGACAATTACAAGAAACACACTGGGATACAACGTAATCTTTATCGTAGTCGGAACCGTACTTGCAATTGCAGTGGCAATTCTGCTGAATGAAATCCGTTCCACGATGGGAAAGAAAATATACCAGACGTTAATTCTGGTACCGTTCCTGATTTCTATCGTCGTTGTCAGCTACCTGGTATATGGATTCCTCAGCACAGATGCCGGATTCATTAATAACAGTATTCTGAAACCAATGGGAAAACAGGGCATCGGATGGTATTCTGATCCGAAGTACTGGCCATTCATTTTGATCTTTGTCAATGTATGGAAAAACCTGGGATATAACTGCATTATCTATTATGCAACGGTAGTAGGATTGGATGCCAGTCTTTACGAGTCTGCATCTATCGACGGTGCAAACCGCTGGCAGAGAATTGTACATATCACACTACCGGGATTGAAAACAACCATTATCACCTTGACGCTGATGAGTGTAGGACGTATTTTCTATTCCGATTTCGGACTGTTCTATCAGGTACCAATGAACAGCGGACCGCTGATCGACGTGACAAACACCATCGATACTTACGTATATCGTGGATTGATGGAGCTGAACAACATCGGTATGGCATCTGCAGCAGGTCTTTATCAGTCACTGGTAGGATTTGCACTGGTACTGATTGCAAACCTGATTGTTCGAAGACTGGACGAAAACAGTGCATTATTCTAAGCGAAGGGAGAGTATGAAAAATGGTTGAAAGAAATAAAAGCTTTCAGATTGCAGCTAATGTGATTATGATCTTACTGTCCGCTATGTGTATCGTCCCGTTTATTCTGCTGATTATGTCATCCATCACCAAAGAGAATGTTCTGTTAAAATATGGATATTCTTTCTGGCCGCGTGAAATCAGTTTTGATGCATACAAAACACTGCTGGTAGATTCAGGCAGTATTGTAAGAGGTTATATCATTTCCGCACTGGTAACGGTAGTCGGAACCGTGGCAAACCTGACTCTGACAACATTGTTTGCCTATCCACTGTCAAGAAAAGAGCTTCCGGGAAAAGCATTTTTCTCCTTTGTGATTTTCTTTACGATGTTGTTCAACGGTGGCTTGGTACCGTCCTATATGATGTGGACTGGAATCTTTCATATTAAAAATACCATCTGGGCACTGATTGTTCCAAATCTTCTGATGGGAGCTTTCTATGTCATCATGATGAGAACGTATTTCACCACCAACATTCCTGATGCGGTCATCGAGGCTGCAAGAATTGACGGAGCAGGTGAGTGGAGAATTCTGGCAAAAATTGTTCTTCCGATGTCTACGCCGATTATTGCTACACTGGCACTTCTGGTCGGCCTCGGATACTGGAATGACTGGTTGAATGGTCTGTACTATATCAACAACGATAAACTGTACAGTATTCAGGTTCTGCTGAATAAGATGCTTCTGGATGTGCAGTATCTGATGAGCGGTGCTTCAGGAGGAGCATTGACACAAAGCATTACACTTCCGGCAACTGGTATCAAAATGGCCGTTGCAGTTATGGGAGCACTTCCAATTCTGGTTGTGTATCCATTCTTCCAGAAATACTTTGTGAAAGGTATTGTGATTGGAGCTGTAAAGGGCTAATAGAATTCTTATAATAGAAAGCAGACTTTCCAGATACACGCAGGAATGCGTGAGAATGGAAAGTCTGTTTTTTTTGATGCAACTTTAGTTCAGCTTAATATTTTTAAACAGCGATCCCAGTGTCGTTGTCACTTCCTCTGTCTCCGGGAGTTCGATGGTTTCTTCCTGAATTTCTTCGGCGGCAACGTCGTCGAGTGCCTTCATGGAGAGACTGAGTTTGCCGTCTTTGATGGCAATGACTTTTACTTTGACTTTATCGCCGACTGCCAGAACTGCGGATGGATGTTTGATTCGTTTGGCGCAGATCTGGGAGATGTGGACGAGGCCGGAGAGGCCGTTTCCGAGGTTGATGAATGCGCCGTATGGCTGCAGGCTTTCCACGGTTCCTTCGGTAACAAGGCCGACTTCTACGTTGGAAATTTTCTCTTTGCGGTCCTCATCTGCTTTTTCACGGAGAAGCTCGCGGGCGGAGAGGATCAGGCGGTCTTTTTCTTTGTCGAGGTCAAAAACCTGTACCTGAATGTCTTTGTTTAAGTATTCATTCAGATCTTCCACGTAGTTCAGGGAGAGTTTGGAAGCCGGGATGAAGCCGCGGATTCCTTCGACGTAAGCGATAACACCGGCGTTTACGATTCCTTTGACTTTTACATCCAGTACGGTTTTCTCTTCTTTGTACTGTGCGAGTTTTTCCCATGCGAGGATATCGTTTGCCTCTGCGCGGGAGAGAAGAATGTTGCCGTGGCCGTCGTCTTTGCGGATCACGGTTGCGGTGATTTCGTCACCGACCTGAACAGCGTCTTTTAAGGAGAAGCCAGGCTCGTTGCTGAAGTCCTCGGCGCGGATGACGCCCTCTGCGTAGTATTTCAGATCGAGAATCACCTCTTTTTCATCTACGGAGATGACGGTTCCGGTGAGCATGTCGCCTTCCTCAATTTTTTTGAAGGAAGCTTCCAGCTCTGCGGAGAAGTCATCCATGGTTAATTGTTCTTCTGACATAATGAAACACCCCTTTTTCGTAAGAATAACAGGAAAACGAGAGGAAAATTGTGGATTTATGAAAAAATCAGGTTCAATTTTGCACGTTTTTCTATCTGCGTTTATCTTAACATAAAAGATTTTCTTTGACCAGATGAAAAAAGGATGGTAATATGTGTGTAGTCGTTACCAAAATTACTGAGACGCGCACTTGCTGCGCGGCTGCAGGAGAAAGTGATTCAGGTGGCCGCCCGGAACTTCGCGGAGCGAATTTGCATGTGCAGGGCGGCGGTTACTGGTCACGAAGTGAGCAGTAACTGTAGTCGTTACAAAAAAAGAAGTAAAACTACCGGGACGAACTTACTGTATACCACAAACATACAGAAGGGAGGAGTACTATTATGAAATCAAATTCAAGAGTTTATGTAATTGGACATAAAAATCCGGATACGGATTCCATTTGTTCGGCGATTGCCTATGCGGATATCAAGAACAGGACAGATAAAACAAAAACCTACATGGCGCGGCGTGCCGGTCAGATCAATGAGGAGACCGAGTATGTACTGAAGCGCTTTGGCGTGCGCGCACCGGGGTATCTGCCGAATGCGGGAACGCAGGTAAAGGAAATTGAAATCCATGAGGTGCCGAGCGTACCGGGCACGATTTCCGTGAAGAAAGCGTATTCCATGATGAAAAACAACAACGTGGTCACACTGCCGATTACTTCGCCGGACAATGATCTGCAGGGCGTGATTACGGTCAGTGATATCGCAGAATCCTATATGGATTCTTATGACAGCCATGTCATGTCACTGGCAAGGACGCAATACCGCAGTATCGCGGATACGTTGGATGGTTCGGTTATTGTCGGAAATGAACATGGTTATTTTATCCGCGGAAAAGTCGTTGTCGGCGCATTCCATCCGGATACGATGGAGAACTACATCGAAAAAGATGACCTTGTCATTCTCGGAAACCGTGCGGAGGACCAGCTCTGTGCAATCGAGATGGATGCAAGCTGCATTATCGTCGGACTTGGCGCAAAGGTGACGAAAACGATTCAGAAATTTGCAGAGGAAAAATGCTGTGTGATCATCAGCAGTCCGCATGACACGTATACGATTGCGCGTCTGATTAACCAGAGTATTCCGGTCAAATATCTGATGCGCAGAAGCAATCTGATCACGTTCAACACCGAAGATTTCCTCGATGATATCAAAGAAGTTATGAAAAATCAGAGACACCGCGATTTCCCGATTCTGAACAAGAAAGGAAAATATGTGGGAACGATTTCCCGTCGGAACCTGATCGGAAATGCAGGAAAGAAACTGATTCTCGTCGATCACAATGAGGAATCACAGGCGGTCGATAACGTCAAAGAGGCGGAGATTCTCGAGATCATCGACCATCATCGTCTGGGATCACTTGAGACGATGGCGCCGGTTATGTTCCGCAATGAGCCGGTGGGCTGCACGGGAACGATTATGTATGAAATTTATAAGGAAAAAGAGCTGGAGATCGCGCCGAACATCGCAGGACTGCTCTGCGCAGCCATCATTTCCGATACGCTGATGTTCCGGTCGCCGACGTGTACGTTTCTTGATAAAGCGGCAGCAGAGGCTCTGGCGGGTATTGCCGAAATCAGCATTCCGGAGTTTGCATCCGAAATGTTCCGTGCAGGAAGCAACCTGAAAGATAAATCACCGGAAGAAATTTTCTATCAGGATTTCAAAAAATTCATCATGGGAGATGTTACCTTTGGTGTCGGTCAGATTACATCCCTCGATGCGGGCGAGCTGGAATCCATCAAGGAACAGCTTCTGCCGCAGATGGAAAGCGAGTGCGGAAAACACGGCATCGAGATGGTATTCTTTATGCTGACCAATATTATAGAAGAATCTACAGAGCTTCTGTATTATGGAAGCGGGGCAAAGGAAGTCATTGAAAAAGCTTTTGAAGATCTTCCGGTCAACGAGGTCAGCTGCGAGCTGAAGGGTGTTGTGTCGAGAAAGAAACAGCTGATTCCGGCATTTATGATGGCGCTGCAGAATCAGTAAAAACAGAAAAAATAAAAAAGCGTGGTTCCGGGCCTGAAAACAGATCCGGGGCACGCTTTTTTCGGTCATAAAAGGGTGAAAAAGAGGAAAGGAAAGAAATAAGAATGGGAAAACAGACATGGAAAGCGGGAAATATGCTGTATCCGCTGCCGGCGGTCATGGTGTCGGTGCGCGGAAAGAACGGGGAGGACAACATCATCACCGTTGCCTGGGCCGGCACGGTGTGTACGAATCCTCCGATGGTATCGATCTCGGTGCGGCCGGAACGCTACAGCTATCAGATGATCAAAGAGAGCGGTGCGTTCGTCATCAACCTGACGACGGAGGACCTCTGCTATGCGACCGACTACTGCGGCGTGCGCTCGGGAAGAGATGTGGATAAGTTCAAAGAGATGAAACTGACGAAAGTCGAGGCGAAGGAGATTTCCGCACCGATGATCGGGGAGTCGCCGGTTAATATCGAGTGTAAAGTGGAGCAGGTGCTCGAACTGGGCTCGCATCACATGTTTCTTGCAAAAGTTGTGGCTGTCCATGCGGATGAGGCATACATGGATGAGCGCGGCCGCTTCGATCTGAACCGCGCGAAACCGATTGTGTATTCCCACGGAGAGTACTTTGGAATCGGGAAAAAGCAGGGAACCTTTGGCTGGAGCGTGAAGAAAAAATCGAAAACACCTAATATAAAAACAAAAAACCGCAGCTAATCTTTATTTTCTAAAGAATCAGCACGCGAAATTTTATAGTACTTTCGGTAAAAATATACAAAATCGACAAAAATACTGGGTAAATATTAGAAAACGCTACAAAATCATGATTTATTAGGAATTTTTTGCGTGAAATATTGCAAAAACCGGATATTTTATGCTATAATATCAACCAATCGTTGACCTTATAAAATTAAGTGATCCGGAGGACGGGAGAATCCACCGGAGACGCGAGAGAGTGCGGAAATGATTTTCTCCACGCTTTAAGGCTGATGAGAACCGCAGATGGATCTTTTAAAGAAATCTTTCTGCACTACATTAAGGGAGAAATTTCAAGGAGGAAACTAACATGTCATACGTAGATGAGGTTATTGAGTCCGTAGTTGCAAAAAACCCAGCTGAGCCGGAATTCCATCAGGCAGTCAAAGAGGTTCTGGAATCTCTTCGCCCTGTTATTGAAGCAAACGAGGAAAAATACAGAAAAGTCGCTCTTCTGGAGAGAATGGTAGAGCCAGAGCGTCAGATCAAATTCCGTGTGCCGTGGGTAGACGATAAAGGACAGGCTCATGTAAACACCGGATATCGTGTACAGTTTAACAGTGCAATCGGACCTTACAAAGGAGGAATCCGTCTGCATCCTTCTGTAAATATTGGTATTATCAAATTCCTGGGATTCGAGCAGGTATTCAAAAACTCACTGACCAGCCTTCCGATCGGCGGAGGTAAAGGTGGTTCTGACTTCGATCCGAAAGGAAAATCTGACAGAGAGATCATGGCATTCTGCCAGAGCTTTATGACAGAGCTTTGCAAATATATCGGCGCAGACACCGACGTACCGGCTGGTGACATCGGAACAGGCGCAAGAGAGATCGGCTTCATGTTCGGACAGTACAAGAGAATCCGCGGCGTATACGAAGGCGTTCTGACTGGTAAAGGTTTAAGCTACGGCGGATCTTTAGCAAGAACAGAGGCTACCGGATACGGACTGCTGTACCTGACCCAGGAGCTGCTGAAACTGAACGGCATCGACATCGCAGGCAAGACCGCTTGTGTATCCGGTTCCGGAAACGTTGCAATCTATGCAATCGAGAAAGCTACTCAGCTTGGTGTGAAAGTTCTCACCTGCTCTGACTCCAACGGATGGGTTTACGATCCAGACGGAATCGATGTAGCTGCATTAAAAGAGATCAAAGAAGTAAATCGTGCCCGTCTGACCGAGTACAAGAAATATCGTCCAAACTCTGAGTACCACGAAGGACGCGGCGTATGGGTTGTAAAAGCAGACCTTGCTCTTCCTTGCGCAACTCAGAACGAGCTGCTGCTTGAGGATGCAAAAGCACTTGTTGAGAACGGATGCACTGCAGTATGCGAGGGCGCTAACATGCCTACTACTCTGGAAGCAACCAAATATCTGCAGGAGCACGGCGTAATCTTCGCACCTGGAAAAGCTGCAAACGCAGGTGGTGTTGCAACATCCGCACTCGAGATGTCCCAGAACTCCGAGCGTCTGTCCTGGACCTTCGATGAAGTTGATGCAAAACTGAAAAATATCATGATCAACATCACACACAACATGGTTGATGCTGCAAAACGTTACGGCCATGAGGGCGACTATGTTATGGGCGCTAACATCGCAGGCTTTGAGAAAGTAGCTGACGCTATGATGGCTCAGGGAATCTGCTAATCTGATTTTGAGAAATCCAAAGGGATCTCCGGTTAAGACCGGGGGTCCCTTTTTGCATAAAAGATAGAAGAAACACAGAAAAATAACGAAAATTACAGTGTACAAAAAACATTACATTTTGCAACGAGACTAGACAGAAGAAATAGACTTTCACGCGGTACCGTGTGAATAAAACGACAGAATATGCGAGTAAGTTGTATTATTATGCATGAATGCAATATACAGGTAAGATAAAAACGTAAGAAAAACGTAAGAAAAAAGATGTTTTATGTTCAGAAATAGAGCGTATAGTAAACAAAAATAATGCAAAAATAATGAAAAGCAGAAGTTGACAAGAGCTTGCGTGAGAAATATAATTATTTATGTATTGATAAAGAACTTGTTTGCATTAATATGTAATGAATTTGCATACAGGGAAGAGGAAGAGAAGATGACATTAAAAGATTGCTACATGCAGATGGGAGCAGATTACGAGGAAACCGTTCAGCGGCTTCGCAGTGAATCTCTAATTCAGCGGATCATTTTAAAATTTCCGCAGGATCCGAGCTATCAGGAGCTTTGCCAGGCACTGGCGGACGGAAATATTGAGGTTGCATTCCGTGCAGCTCATACATTAAAAGGCGTGTGCCAGAATCTTGGTTTTAAAAATCTGTACGAGCCAAGCGCCGAGCTGACCGAGCGGTTAAGACCGCTGCAGGAGACCGAGACGGATGATCTGATGCAGAAGGTGACGGAAGAATATAACCGCACCGTAAAAGCGATTGAGGATTTCCAGAACGCTTAAATTGAAGGAAGAAAACAAGGAGGCATTGATCTGTGAGATGAGGAACACAGACCGGTGTCTCCTTTTTATGGAATTCTGTACAAGATGCGGGTTGACGGGAAAAAAGAAACATGATAATCTTTTTACATAAAAGCACAGCTTATGAAGAAGACTTGTTTAAAAAGAAAAACTTATAAGTATCTATAAGAAAAAACAAGGACGCTTTGCCGGAAAAATTCCGGCTGTGCAGGGCATATTCCATACCGAAAGGCAAGGCAGCCCAAATCTACAAAAGCAGGAGAAAAGCAATGAAAAAAGAAAAAAGTTCAGCTATGGGAACCCCGTACACCTTTGAAGGACGGATTCCGCTGAAGCAGGCGATTCCGCTTGGATTGCAGCATGTAATGGCGATGTTCGTAGGAAACCTCACCCCGCTTCTGATCATCATGGGAGCGTGCGGTCTGACGGCGGATGCGGGCTACGGTGCACTTCGTACGGCTCTTTTGCAGAATGCAATGACAGTAGCCGGTATTGTAACACTGGTACAGATGTTTTCGATTGGACCGATCGGCGGTAAAGTGCCGATTGTTATGGGTACATCTTCTGGATTCCTCGGCGTATTCAAGAGCGTGACAGCCGTGCTGGGACAGGGCGCGCTGACGTACGGCGCTATCCTTGGTGCGACAATTGTCGGCGGTCTGTTTGAGGGCGTGCTTGGCGTCTGTTTAAAGCCGCTTCGTAAATTTTTCCCGTCGGTTGTTACCGGCTGCGTCGTTATGGCGATCGGTCTTTCGCTGATTCCGGTTGGAATCAATTATCTCTGCGGCGGTTCCGGAACGAACGATTACGGTTCCATACAGAACCTGTTCCTTGGCATGGTCGTTCTGATTGTAACGCTGGCACTGAAGCACTTTACAAATCCGAAGGGAATCTTAAGTACGGCTTCAATTCTGATCGGTATTTTAGTCGGCTACGTGGTAGCTATTATTATGACCATGGTTCTGCCGCATACCGGAACGGCGGTTCTTGAGGATGGAAGCACTGTTTCCTATACATATTCCTGGGTTGTCAATTTCCAGCAGGTAAAAGATGCGTCCTGGTTCGCGCTCCCTGGTATTGCAGGCTTTGGAAAACTGGCTGAGGTAAAACCAGTCTTCCGTGTGGAGGCAATTCTCCCGGTAGCGATCATGTTCATCGTAACAACCGTTGAGACGGTCGGCGATATCTGCGCCTGCGTAGAGAGCGGTATGGACCGCGAGGCAACCGATTCTGAGCTTTCCGGCGGTATCATCTGCGACGGTCTCGGATCCAGCTTTGCAGCAGCACTTGGCGTTCTCCCGAATACTTCTTTTGCACAGAACGTCGGCATTATTTCGATGACAAAAATCGTAAACCGTATGGCACTTTCCTGCGGAGCCATTTTCCTGATCCTCTGCGGACTCTGCCCGAAGATTGCAGCATTTGTATCCATTATGCCGCAGTCCGTACTCGGCGGTGCAGCCGTTATGATGTTTGCGTCAATTCTGGTTTCCGGTATCCAGCTCATCACAAAAGAGCCGATTACGAGCCGTGAGATCACGATCGTTTCTGTTGCACTGGGTCTTGGCTACGGCCTTGGTTCCACAGCGGGAGCAACTTCTGAGCTTCCTTATTATATCCAGCTGATTTTCGGCGGCTCCGGTATTGTTCCGGCAGCTGTTGCGGCGATTGTACTGAATATTATTATTCCAAAAGAGAAGAAAAAAGCAGAATAAAGAAGAGATAATTAAAAAAGAACCTCTTAGTTTTCCTGGAAGGAGCCTTCTGGAGAAAAATTAAGAGGTTCTTTTTCTGTACAAAACGTTCGAATAAGTGTAAAATATGCAAAATGACGGAAAAACGAATGAAAAATTAGTTGAGATTAAAAGAAATACCGATATCAAAAAAGTCAAGATTGACTATAAATTTAAAAATAGTGTATAAAATCGACAATATGAAGTAAAAAAATGAAATAAATTGTGAAAAATATATAAAAAGTGCTTGCAAAAACGTGTGGAAGAGAGGTATAATCGTTGCATAAAAAGTGTGACGAAAATGTGAAAGTTTTAGGCAAAACGTATAATTGTAAAAGAGAGATGATTCGTCAGCCTGGACAAAAACAACAACGGAACACACCAAAAAGAACGTAAAACACAAGGAGGACACCAAATGAAAAAGAAAGTAATTTCTGCATTATTGGCAAGCACCATGATCGTAAGCCTGGTTGCATGCGGCAGTACAGGCGGCGACAGTTCTGACGCAAGCAGCAAAGGAAGCGACACAACAGCAACAAGCACCGCAGGCGGCGACGATGCAGCAACTGCTGAATCAGGCAGCGGCTCCGGAGATTCCGCAGCTTCCGCTGACTGGATCGAATCTTCTACACTGGAAGATGACGCTGTACCTGGAGAAAATGACGACAGAGCATTCGAGAAATTCGATCATGTCGTAGAAGTACATTATGGATATCAGATCGACCCGAAGGATACCACACTTCCGGACGGCGACTCCGTAGATAACAACCAGTACACCAGATACCTTCTGGACAACTACAACATCAAAGTTGTCTGCGACTGGACAGCAGGTAATACTGCAGACTTCCAGCAGAAAGTTTCTCTGGCAATCGCATCTGCTTCCCTTCCGGATGCAGTCATCGCACCGACCCGTAACTACCTGGTACAGGCCGCAAGAGCAGATCTTCTTGCAGACCTCTGGCCGGAGTTCAACCAGTACGCATCCAAACAGGTAAAAGAGATCATCGAGACCACCGAAGGACGTGCAATCAACAATGCAACGGTTGACGGAACCTTCTGTGCACTGCCGAACGTATCCGTAGATACCGACGGTGTTTACCTGTATTTCATCCGTCAGGACTGGCTGGACAAGTTAGGACTGGAAGTTCCGAAGACAGTTGACGAACTTGGCGAAGTAGCTCAGAAATTTAAAGATGCAGGTCTCAGCCCGGATTACTCTATTGCAGGTATCGACAACGGCGGAAGAACCTACTCCAACTTCCTGAACTCCTCCAATAATGGATACGGCTTCGATGCTGTATATCAGGCATTCAACGCAACACCGGGATACTTCCTGAAAGACGATTCCGGCGAGCTGTATTGGGGAACTACAACAGATGAGATGAAAGAAGCCCTTACCACTCTGCATGACTGGTATGAAAAAGGCCTCATCAACCCGGAGGTTGGTACCACAACCAACGGTGACAATGCAAACAACGTTAAGAACGGAACCTGCGGTATCTTCATGGGACCATGGTGGAGCCTTGGATACGGCAACCCGGATTCCTTCCGTAACGACAACAACGCAAACTGGCAGGCATATCCGCTGTACACCAACGATGGTGAGTGGAATGTTCATATGAAAGACGTTGGAACCACTTACACAATGGTAAACAAAAACGCATCTGATGATGTGAAGAAAGCCATTGTTATCATGAACAACGTACTCGTTCGTGATGAGTCTACCTTCGATACTTCTGTAGCAATCGGCTGGTATCCGCTGCGTAACACCATGGCAGCTACCGACGAGTGCGAGTATGAGTATGATGCACTGATGGGAATCATCAAAGGCGAAGCAAGCGCAGATGATTATCAGCAGGGCGGAAGCAAATTCAACGGTCTGTACAAGAATCTGGCAAACGATGCCGCAACCTTAAGCGAAGTTATTTCTTCTGATTATGATGGATCCAGAGACCTGGCTGTAACCGATATGGATGTTAATACCAACAACGGACAGTTCAACAGATTCTATGCACTGCTGATCGGTGACCGTCCATATGCAACACTTGAGCCGGATCACAAGATCTACTCTGAGCTGTACTACACCATCGATGGAATGGATACCTACTGGACCCAGATTTCTGACCTGGAAGACAAGAGCGTCCTTCAGTTCATCACAGGTGCTAAGAGCCTTGACGAGTGGGATCAGTTCTGCACTGACTGGCATGTACAGGGCGGTGATCAGATCCTTGAACTGGTAAAAGATTACCTGGCTGAGTAACGAATGTAAATGTATGATCTGGAGGGAGGGGTACAGGAAAACCTGTACCCCATCTCTTTAAAAAGATGACATCAAAGGAGGATCTTGCCGTGAAGAAGAAAAAAGGCCGTCTTGGGCTGTCAAATTCCTTTCACTATACGTTAATGGTTCTGCCGGGTTATATCTGGCTGTTCATGTTTTCCATCGTCCCGATGGTCGGTATTGTAATGGCATTCCAGGATTACAATCCGAGTAAAGGATGGTTCGGCTCTCCGTGGGTAGGCATGAAATGGTTTAAATACCTGACGGTTATTCCGGATGCAAAACGGGCACTTGTCAACACACTGATCATTGCAATTGCAAAGGTTATCCTGAATATCATCATTCCGCTGGTGTTCGCACTGCTGCTGAATGAGGTAAAGAATATGAAGTTCAAAAAGACGGTTCAGACGATCGTATATCTGCCGCACTTCGTATCCTGGGTTATCCTGGCAAACATCATCACCAATATCCTTGGTGCAAACGGAATCTTCAATACCGTCCGCAGTGCATTCGGTGCAACGGATACGGTTCTTCCAATGACGATTCCTGGCATCTTCCGTCAGTTACTGATCGGAACCGATGTATGGAAAGAATTCGGTTACAACGCAGTTATTTATCTGGCAGCCCTGACCGGCATCAGCCCGAGTCTTTATGAGGCAGCTGCTATCGACGGTGCAAGCCGCTGGAAACGAGTATGGCACATCACCATCCCGGGTCTGGTTCCGACCATCGTCCTTCTGACCACACTGGCAATGGGCAACGTTCTGAATGCTGGTTTCGATCAGGTATTCAACATGTACAACCAGCTGGTTATTGAAACTGGTGATATCATTGATACATATGTATACCGTGTTGGTATTACAAACATGCAGTTCTCGCTGGCTACTGCAGCAGGTCTCTTCAAATCTGTTGTCAGCTTCGTGCTGGTTGTTACTTCTTATGTTTGTGCTTACAAGTTTGCTGATTACAAGATTTTCTAAGGAGGGCAGAAATTATGATAGAAAGCAAGAGTTTTGGCAGCAAAGCGTTTAAAGTCATAAATGCCATCATCCTGATTCTCCTGGCATTCAGCTGTTTTTATCCGTTATGGTATACGTTCTGCGTATCCATTTCTTCGAAGGCAGCCGCTGAGGGCGGTCTTGTAACTGTTTACCCGATCGGATCAAACGTAAAATCCTACAGCCTGATTATGGGTGATTCCGCATTCTGGAATTCCTTCTGGATTTCCATCAAGCGAGTTGTGATTGGAACCATATGGACCATGGTTGTCCTGATTATGATGTCCTATCCGCTGGCAAAGAGCAAAACAGAGTACAAACCGAGAAATGTCCTGATGTGGATCCTGGTATTCTGTATGCTGTTCAATGGTGGTACCATTCCGTGGTTCATCACCGTTAAAAATTATGGTATGATCGATACGATGGCAGCACTGGTTCTGGCTGGTTCTGTTCCGGTATTCAACGTACTCCTGATGATGAACTTCTTCCGCGGCATCCCGGGAGACCTCGAGGAGGCAGCCCGTGTAGACGGCGCCGGCCCGTGGCGTATCCTGTGGCAGATTGTAGTTCCGTGTTCCAAACCGGTTATCGCAACCATCGTCCTGTTTACATCCGTTGGTTACTGGAACGAGTATTTCCAGGGCCTGGTATTAATGAACAAAGAGACGAACTATCCGTTACAGACCTACATCCGTCAGATCTCCGTTCAGATCCCGGTAGGCGTAACCCTGACTGCAGAGCAGTATCAGCAGTTAGCACAGAACTCCAACAAATCACTGGAGGCAGCAAAGGTATTTATCGCCCTTGTTCCTATGCTGATTGTATATCCGTTCCTGCAGAAATACTTCGTAACCGGTATTACACTGGGAGCAGTAAAAGAATAATGAAATACACGAAAAGAGGCTTTCTGAAGCGAAACAGAAAGCCGCTTTTTTTGTGCTTTTCTGCGATGGAAAACGGGGGTGGTTTCCGCAGGTTTTTCTTGCGTCCGTGGGGAAAACAGCGTAAGATAAAGAGGTATTGAGACAAAAGAGCAAATTGCTTTTGGAAGGAATTTTAGTATGAAGGTACTTACTTTTGGAGAAGTGATGCTGCGTCTGAAAACACCGGAGCATCTGAAAATTTTACAGGCAGATACATTTGAAGCCAATTACGGCGGCGCGGAGGCGAATGTTGCGGTTTCCCTGGCGACACTCGGGGACGATGTTTCGTACGTGACAAAAGTGCCGGAGCACCAGGTGGGACAGGCAGCCGTCAATGAGATCCGCCGGTTCGGCGTCGATACATCCCGTGTGCTGCGGGGCGGCGGACGCGTCGGTATTTACTATTTTGAAAAGGGAACGAATATCCGCCCGACGAGCGTGATTTATGACCGCGCTTACAGCGCAATTGCAATGGCAAAGGCAGAGGAATTTGACTGGGAAAAACTGCTTGATGGCGTAGATTTCTTTTATTTTTCCGGTATCACGCCTGCCATCAGCACAGAGATTGAAAAAGCGCTGGAGAACGCTCTGGCGCTCTGCAGAGAGAAAAAAATCCAGGTGGTATGTGATCTGAACTACCGCGGAAAAATGTGGTCCACGAAGGACGCACAGCGCGTTATGCGCCGTCTGATGGCGTATGTGGATGTCTGCATTGCAAACGATGAGGATTTTGAATCATCACTTGGCATTCCGGCGTACGACGGAGATATGTCGCGCGGCATTGAGCAGATCGAGTCTTACAAAGAGGGCATGCTGGAAATCCAGAAGCAGTTCCCGAACTGCAAAGCGGTTGCGAGTGTGCTGCGCAATCTCTACACCGTGGAGGACGGCGACTGGATGGGAATTTACCTGAAAGACGGAAAATTCTACGAGAGCCCGGTTCATAAAGTACACAGCTTTGAGGCAGTCGGAGCCGGTGATGCATTTGGCGCGGGACTGATCCATGCGATGCTTCATGATTTTGAGCCGCAGAAAGCCATCGACTTTGCGATTTCCGCAAGTGTCTTAAAGCTGATGATCCAGCACGATGCCAATGTGGCGAGCGAAACAGAGATCAAGCAGATCATGAAGCAGGGCGGAACGAATCTGCAGAGATAGGATAGAGAAAAATTTACGAGACAGCAGGAGGAATAAATCTTGAATAAACGGAATATTATCTTAATAGGAATGCCGGGAGCCGGCAAAAGCAGCGTTGGTGTTATTCTTGCAAAGGTGTTGGGATATGAGTTTATTGATACGGATCTTGTGATCCAGCATCGGGAGAAACGTCTTCTGCGCGAGATCATTGCGGATGAAGGAAATGAAGGCTTTCTTGCGATTGAGAATGAAGTCAATGCGACACTGGAAGCCAACAAAAGCGTCATCGCGCCGGGCGGCAGTGCCATTTACGGAAAAGAGGCGATGGAGCATTTTAAAGAAATTGGAACCATCGTTTACCTGAAGCTGTCGTATGAGGATCTGGCGAAACGTCTCGGAAACCTGAAGGGACGCGGCGTCGTGCTGAAAGAGGGCCAGACGCTGAAGGATCTCTACGATGAGAGAAGTAAATTATATGAGCAGTATGCCGAGATTACAGTTGACGAGAGCGGAAGGGATATCCAGGGCACGATCCTGGCGCTCCGCGAGCAGATCGGCATGTAAAACAGAATTGGTGGAATATTCAGGGAAATTTTGAAAACATACGATTATATCATAATAAGGGAAATGTTCTGATAGTTAGAAATTACATATAACGTTTCTCTGAATATTCCTGACCGGAAACGATGGAAAAAGACGGAAATAGCACAGAATGTATTAAAATTGATTTACAAAGTATTAGATTTGAGTTAAGATAAGGGGAGACTGAAAAATAACTGCGGGGAGCAGTGCGTTTCAGCGTATCTGGAGTGTGTAAAAAAACAGGAAAAAGACTTTGATTCGTTAGATATTGGATAAAACACACTCGTTAAGTATGAGAAAGAAAATTTGAGGTGAATATATGGAACAGTATGTCATCAGAGGTGGAAATCCTCTTGTGGGCGAAGTGGAAATCGGGGGAGCAAAAAACGCGGCGCTTGCAATTCTTACGGCAGCAACGATGACCGATGAGACGGTCCTGATCGAAAACCTGCCGGATGTCAGTGATATTAATGTACTTCTGGAAGCAATCGCAGAGATCGGAGCCACCGTGGACCGCATCGACCGCCATACCGTGCGGATCAATGCAGCAACCATCGGAGATCTGAGCGTTGATTATGAATATATCAAAAAAATCCGTGCGTCTTATTATCTTTTAGGCGCGCTGCTTGGAAAATACAAAAGAGCGGAAGTTCCGCTTCCGGGCGGATGTAACATTGGAAGCCGTCCGATCGACCAGCATTTAAAGGGATTCCGCGCACTCGGTGCTGAGGTAAGCATCCGTCATGGCGCAATCGTGGCAAGTGCGGCAGATCTGCATGGAAGCCACATTTTCCTGGATATGGTTTCCGTTGGAGCCACCATCAACATCATGATGGCAGCTTCGATGGCAAGAGGAAATACAACGATTGAGAATGCAGCGAAAGAGCCGCACGTTGTCGATGTGGCGAACTTCCTGAACAGCATGGGAGCAAACATCAAAGGAGCAGGAACCGACGTGATCCGGATCAAGGGTGTCGATACCCTGCACGGAACCAGCTATGCGGTCGTACCGGATATGATCGAGGCAGGTACGTATATGTTTGCAGCAGCAGCCACAAAGGGCGATGTGCTGATTAAAAACGTGATTCCAAAGCATCTGGAAGCAACAACCGCAAAGCTCGAGGAGATTGGCTGCGACGTAGAAGAGTTTGACGATTCCATCCGTGTGAGCGCAAGCAAACGTCTGGGCAGAACACACGTAAAGACACAGCCGTATCCGGGCTATCCGACCGATATGCAGCCGCAGATCGCGGTTACACTGGCATTGGCAAACGGTACGAGTATTGTAACAGAGAGTATTTTTGAAAATCGTTTTAAATATGCGGATGAGCTGGCACGTATGGGCGCCTGTATTAAAGTAGAAGGCAACACGGCGATCATTGACGGCGTAGAAAAATTTACCGGAGCAGAGGTTTCCGCACCGGATCTTCGCGCCGGAGCAGCACTTGTTATTGCAGGTCTTGCAGCAGAGGGTGTTACCGTGGTGGATGATATTGTATACATTCTGCGCGGATACGAGGACTTCGACGGAAAGCTCCGTGGACTCGGCGCTGAAATTGAGCGTGTGAATAATGCAAAGGACATCCAGAAATTCCGGTTAAGAGCGTAAAAACAGTATAAAACAAATGTTGACAAAAAGGACGGTGCAATAAAAGGTACCGTTCTTTTATTTTACCTTATTGCGAAGAAATTGGCTTAAATTTTACTACTATTATTTTCAAAGCTGAGGCGGTCAGTATTGGTAAAAAAAGATATTTAAAAATATACAAATTTATGATATGTTGAATACGAAAACGTTACCGATTATACATTTTGACTAAAAATAATAAAAACCAGAGAGGGACAATATATGTCTAATAAAGCAGAAACACAATATAATCCACAATGTGGGGTGCGAAGAACAATTTTTTCAGATGAGTATGATTTTCTCACAAAAATTGAATCAGTGTGTGCCAAAGAAGATGGAATACATTTTTTGGTACGTACATGGAAAGACCGTATAGCCACAGTTCGTATTACATTTTTGACACCATCGGTATTCAGATTTGTGATGGTGCCGGAGATGACTGCAAAAAGCCACACACAGACGGTAGTCGAAGATGTACCTGAATCGGAGTTTGAAACAAAAAATGCAGAATTTACAGAAAATGAAGATCTGTATATATATGAAACAAATCAGTTAAGTCTTCATTTTTCAAAAAACTACTGGGAAATGTCCATATATCAGAATGGAAAATTATTGACGAAAGAACAGGCTTTTGATACTAATGTCGATAACCGTTGGAAACAGCTTCCAACAGGATTTAGAGTAGATGCATCTGGAAAAAGTATAGCCTCATTTGAACAGTTTGTATTATTCTCCGATGAGCAATTTTGGGGATTTGGAGAGAAGTTTACACATTTTAATAAACGTGGACAAAGAATAGAGTGTTGGCAAAAAGATGCATTGTCTACTAATACGGAAGATTCATATAAAAGTCATCCGTATTTTACAAGCAGCCGGGGATATTCAGTATTGTTAAATACATTTACGCGTTCATCATTTGATATGGGTGCTTCATCATGGATCAGTTATCAGATGGGCAGTGACGATCCTATTCTGGATTATATTTTCCTGGCAGAAGAAAGCAAAGACTATAAGAAGCTATTGCAGCAGTATTTGCAGATTACAGGGCAGATACCTATGATTCCAAAGTGGGCTTTTGGTTTCTGGATGTCAAAATGCTCTTATATGAGCCGTAAAGAAGTCGAGGATGTTGTTGCTGATGCTGAAAAATTTGGAATAGGTATCGATGTAATTCATATCGACGGCTGGCAGAGGCAGGATATGTCTGGTGTATGGGAATGGGATACAGAACGTTTCCCTGAACCGGAAGAAATGATTAAAGAATTAAATAAAAAGAACATACATTTAAGTCTTTGGAATTATCCGTACTTGCAGGAAGATTCGCCGGCATTTAAGGAACTGGCAGAACGTGGATTTTTTATAAAAAATAAAGAAGGGCATCCTGCAATGTTTAAAGCGACTGCAGATTCAGAGTTTTTGTGTGCCTGCTTTGATTTCACAAATCCGGAATTTCTGGCATGGTATGAGGAACGTGTGAAAAAAATCGTCAGAATGGGTGTATCAGTGATAAAAACAGATTTCTCTGAAGCAGTACCTGAAGATGTTGTATTTTACAATGGCATGAGCGGGCGAGAAGGACATAATCTTCTGACGTATCTGTATGCAAAAAATATTTACACATGGATGAAAGAAATTTGCGACGAACGTGGGGAATTGCCAATGCTTTGGGGACGCAGTGGGTATGTGGGTTCTCATACGATTCCGGCAGCATGGGCAGGAGATTCTTCCAGTGATAAAGCAAGTCACAGTGCAATTCTTCAGGCCGGACTTGGGATGGCTATGTCTGGTGTATCTTTCTGGGGTTATGATCTTGGCGGATTTTATAACACAGGTTATATCGGAAATGAGGAACGTCCGAATATAGAAGATTACCTTTCCTCTGTGCAGATGGGATTGTGGATGCCATTATCCAGAGCGCACGGTAAAACACCGCGGGAACCATGGCAGTATGGAGATATGGCATTAAAAGAAGTAAAAAAATGGATTAACTTCAGACATCGACTTGTGCCATATCTTTATCACACCGCCTGCCAGAGTCATCAGTCTGGTATTCCAATGATTCGTCCGCTTGTGATGGAATATCCGAAAGATCCAATCGCAAAGACACAGAATCTGTCTTATATGCTTGGTGATGCATTGCTTATTTCACCCGGATTTGACAGAGATGAATATGAACTGTATCTTCCGGAAGGCCGGTGGCAGGATATTGAAAGTAAAGAAGTATATGAGGGAATGACATTTGTTCATATAGAAAACAAAGCTTTTGCTGATGGTGGTACATCTCTTCGGGTTTTCCAGAAAGAAGGAACAAGTATACCATTGTTTGCTCAAAAAGAAGTATTGCATGTGCCTGCACAACTATGGAAACAGGAAGATCTTGAATTTATGATATTTCAGAAAAAAGATGTTGATTAGCTATTGTGCACAAAATAGATGCATAAAAATATGAAAAGTGGGTAAAAATAAAAAGCTGAAATAATAAGAACTGACTTGACAAAAGAAATTTATCTGTGCTATATTCAACTACAGTTGTAGTGTGTAACTCGATTTTTGGAGGCATTAACTATACATAACAGGAATTGTTTATGTGGGTTAGTGTCTCTTTTTTGTACTCTGTTTCAGAAAAAAGAGTACAGACCGGCTAAAAAGATGCAAAACCGCAGAAACTTTTCTTGTAAAAAGTATAAACTACACAAGGAGTAAAAAAATGAAGGACAAAATTTTTAGTGTTCTGCAGCGAGTGGGAAGAAGCTTTATGCTCCCGATCGCAATCCTTCCGGTAGCCGGACTTTTGCTGGGAATCGGAAGCTCATTTACCAATGCAACCACGATTGAAACGTACGGGCTGACAAGCTTGCTCGGCAACGGCACAATTCTTCATGCACTGCTGGTGATCATGAACAAAGTAGGAAGTGCAGTGTTTGATAACCTGCCGCTGATTTTTGCGGTAGGTGTTGCAATTGGTATGGCAAAGAAGGAAAAAGAGGTTTCTGCCCTGTCAGCCGTTATTGCGTATTTTGTTATGAATACAGCGATTAACGCAATGCTGACCATTACGGGTCAGATTCTGGAAAACGGAGAAATTGCAGAATCCGTTCTGGAAGGAACCATCACTTCTGTCTGCGGTATTCAGTCACTGCAGATGGGTGTGTTTGGCGGTATTATTGTCGGTCTTGGAGTTGCTGCACTTCATAATCGTTTTTACCGGATCCAGCTTCCGAATGCACTTTCTTTCTTTGGAGGTACTCGTTTTGTACCGATTATTTCTACGATCGTCTATATGTTTGTGGGAATTATAATGTATTTTGTATGGCCGGTTGTACAGAACGGCATTTATGCGCTGGGTGGCCTGGTAACCGGCTCCGGTTATGTCGGAACGCTGATTTTCGGTCTGATTAAGCGAGCACTGATTCCATTTGGTCTGCATCACGTATTCTATATGCCGTTCTGGCAGACAGCAGTCGGAGGTACCATGGAAGTGGCAGGACAGATGGTGCAGGGCGGACAGAATATTTTCTTCGCACAGCTTGCGGATTCTGCGAATGTCGCACATTTCAGTGCAGATGCAACGAGATATTTCTCCGGAGAATTTATTTTTATGATTTTCGGACTTCCGGGAGCGGCACTTGCCATGTACCATTGTGCGAAACCGGAGAAGAAAAAAGCAGCAGGCGGTTTGCTTCTTTCCGCAGCACTTGCGTGTATGGCAACCGGTATCACAGAACCGCTGGAATTCTCGTTCCTGTTTGTTGCACCGGCGTTGTTTGTCGTGCAGGTTATTCTTGCGGGAACAGCTTATATGATCGCACACATCCTGAATATCGCAGTAGGTCTTACCTTTTCCGGCGGACTTCTGGACTTCTTCCTGTTCGGTATTTTGCAGGGAAATGAAAAGACAAGCTGGATGAGGGTGATTCCGGTCGGCATTCTTTATTTCTTCCTGTACTATTTTATCTTCAAATTCATGATTAAAAAGTTTGATTTTAAGACACCGGGTCGTGAGGATGATGATGTAGAAACCAAGCTTTATACGAAAGCAGATGTAAATGCAAGAAAAGAGGCGCAAAACGATGGGGTGGCATCGGAAGATGCCATGAGTGAAGCGATCACAAAAGGTCTTGGCGGAAAGAAAAATATTTCGGATGTGGACTGCTGTGCAACAAGACTGCGCTGTACGGTTCACGATGCGGCGAAAGTCAGCGATAGTATTTTAAAGACGACAGGAGCATCTGGTGTTGTGCATAAAGGAAATGGCGTACAGGTTATTTACGGACCAAATGTAACTGTGATAAAATCAAATTTAGAGGATTATCTGGAAAAAGCTCCGAATACGTATGCGGAAGCAGAAAATGCAGAAGCAGAAAATGCACCAGCCCAAAAAGAGGCGGAGCCAGCGCAGGAAACAAAAGAACAGAAGGTTGTGGATACGATTACTGTCTGCAGTCCGATGAGCGGACTGGCTGCCGATCTTTCTACTGCGCCGGACGAAGCATTTGCGGAAAAGATGATGGGAGACGGCGCTGTTGTAACACCGGAAGATCCTTATGTGCGTGCTCCGGAGGACGGAGAAGTTGCGTTTGTTTTTGACACAAAACATGCAATTGGATTTGTAACCGATTCCGGGGTCAGCCTTCTGATTCATGTCGGAATTGATACAGTAAAACTGAACGGAGAGGGATTTGAGGCACTGGTAGAAAGCGGTCAGACCGTGAAAAAAGGTGATCCGATGCTGAAGCTGGATCTGGAATATCTGAAAACACATGCGCCGTCGGTTACGTCACCGGTTCTTTGCACAGAGCTGGAGGAGAACCAGAGAATCCGTCTTTTGACAGACGGACCGGTAAAAGCAGGAGATCCTTTATTTGCGATTGAGATTCTCGCGTAAGCTGTGCCTTAAAAACGGGTGAGAAGAATGTACAGGATAGCAAAAACACTGAACCACAATTCATTTATTGGTGTGGAAGAAGGAAATAACCGGGAATATCTGGTCATGGGGAAAGGAATTGCATTTGGGAAAAAAACGGGACAGCGTGTACAGCCGGGAGACGATACCCGCATTTATTCCCTGACGGAGATGACGGAGAGAGGAAATGCCAGAACCATTGTACAGGGCGTTTCTCCGCTCAGCCTGGAGCTGGCGAGTGCCGTGCTTGACGAGGCAGAAAAGGAATTTGGAAAAATTGACCGTTCCATCGTCTTTCCAATGGCAGATCATCTGGATTTTGCTGTCCGGCGGATTCAGAACGGTGAGCAGATCAGCAATCCGCTCACCGACGATATCCGTGTGATGTTTTACAAAGAGTATAAAGTTGCTTCCTGTATCAGGGAGCTTTTAAAAGAACGGCTTCAGATCGAAATTGATGAACATGAAATCGGCTATCTTGCACTTCATGTTCATTCGGCAATTGTGGAGGAAAATGTTTCACAGGCCATGGAAGTAGCAAGAGCAGTCCGGGAGAGCATTTCTTTGGTGGAGCATATCACCGGGCATACCATCGATGTGATGTCGTTGTCGTATAACCGTATGATGAACCATATCCGCTATATGGTTGCAAGAGCGGTCAGTGGGGAAAAACTGAAAGTAAATATGAATGACTACATGTCCGTAAAGTTTCCGAAAGCCTTTCAGGCGGCGAAACGAATCTGTGAGGAGATGGAAAAGAGGCTGAAACTTCCGATGGAGGAGATCGAAATTGGATATCTCGCTATGCACATAGAACGGATTATGGACAGAGAAGAAGGAGAATAAAAGCATGAAAACATTTGAATATACCATTAAAGATGAACTGGGAATCCACGCAAGACCGGCAGGAATGCTGGTAAAGGAGGCAAAAAATTTTGCATCGGAATGCACCATCACAAAAGATGGAAAAACGAAAAAACTGACTCAGCTGATGATGCTGATGTCACTTGGTGTAAAGCAGGGAGATACCGTAACCGTTGCAGCAAACGGAGAGGACGAAGATGCAGCGATTGAGACGCTGAAAGCGTTTTTCGAAGCAAACCTGTAAAAAGTACGCTCGGAGGATAAAAAATGCAGTATTTTCAGGGGAAATCCGTATATAAAGGAATTGTTATGGGACCGGTTGCGGTTCTGAAGAAAAATGATTACCAGGTTAAAAGAGCCCGGATTGAAGATCCGGAAGCAGAAGTAAAACGTGTGAAAGAAGCCGTGGAGGTTTCGAAAAAACAGCTTGGCAGACTGTATGACAAGGCAGTCCGGGAAGTTGGAGAGGCAAGTGCGGCGATCTTTGAAGTCCATCAGATGATGCTGGAGGATGAGGACTATCTGGAATCGATGGAGAACATGATCCGGACAGAGCTGGTAAATGCAGAATATGCAGCGGCAGCAACCGGCGATAATTTTGCAGAGATGTTTGCAGCTATGGATGATGAATATATGAAGGCACGTTCCGCAGATGTAAAAGATATTTCCGAACGTCTGGTCCGCAATTTAAGCGGAGAGGGAGATAACGACCTGAGCTCTATGGAACCATCTGTTATAGTGGCAGACGATTTAAGTCCGAGTGAAACTGTACAGATGGACAAAGAAAAAATACTTGCGTTTGTGACTGTACATGGATCTACCAATTCTCATACTGCGATTCTTGCGCGAATGATGAATATTCCGGCGTTAATCGGTGTCCCGATGGATTTAAACGGTCTGAAAACAGGCATGACGGCCGTTGTAGACGGTTTTTTAGGTCAGGTTATCTTTGAGCCGGAGGAGGATGTGCAGAAGGAAACCGAAAAAAGAATGCAGGAAGAAGCAGAAAAACAGAAGCTTCTTGAGGAGTTGAAAGGAAAAGAAAATATTACACCGGATGGCCGTAAGATCAACATCTATGCAAATATCGGCAGTGTTGGTGACCTTGGCTATGTGATGGAAAATGATGCCGGCGGAATCGGACTTTTCCGAAGTGAATTTCTCTATCTTGGAAGAAATGATTTCCCAACGGAGGAAGAACAGTTTCAGGCATATAAACAGGCCGTGCAGACCATGGCAGGCAAAAAAGTGATTATCCGTACGCTGGATATCGGGGCAGATAAGCAGGTAGAATACTTTAATCTTGGAAAAGAAGAAAATCCGGCGCTTGGGTACCGTGCAATCCGGATTTGTCTGAAACAGCCGGAAATTTTTAAAGCGCAGCTTCGCGCATTGTTCCGCGCAGCCGTTTACGGAAACCTTTCTGTCATGTATCCGATGATCACATCAACAGAAGAGGTAGAAAAAATCTACGCAATTGTTGCAGAGGTAGAGGAAGAGCTGAAAGCACAGGAAGTGCAGTATAAAATTCCGGAGCAGGGCATTATGATCGAGACACCGGCAGCCGTGATGATCAGCGACCGTCTGGCGGAAATGGTGGATTTCTTCAGCATCGGAACGAATGACCTGACGCAGTATACCCTGGCGATTGATCGTCAGAATGAACAGCTGGATGATTTCTACAATCCACACCATGAAGCCGTTCTTCGGATGATTCGCATGGTGGTGGAAAATGCACACAAATGCGGAAAATGGGCAGGAATCTGCGGGGAGCTCGGTGCAGACCTGACATTGACGGAGCAGTTTGTACGAATGGGAGTGGATGAGCTTTCTGTTGCTCCGTCCATGATTCTGAAGCTGCGGAAGATTGTCCGCGAGATGAAAGCAGAAGAGTAGAAGAAACGATACAGCAGATAAGAAAACTCTCTGTTTTGGAGAGTTTTCTTATCTGTTCACAAATAACAGAAGATACAGCCGAAAAATCAGAAAAAAAGAAAGGATGTTTGGGACAACAGTAAGAAAATGTCTCAAATCCTTTTATTTCCTCTTGACGAATGGCGTATTTTGCGATAGTGTATCAGAGTAACAAAAAACAAAATCAAAAATTGAGTTGCTTTTCTCTTATTCAGAGTGGTGGAGATACATAGGATCTGTGAAACCACGGCAACCCCCGGCAGATTGGTCTGCATGGGAAGGTGCCAGCCTGAGCGAAATTTTCGAACAATAAGGGGATTTGAACATTACTATTCAGGTCCGCTAAAAATTGCGGATCTTTTTTTACGAAAAAATGTTCAGGGAAAGTCAAAGCCCACGAACGAAAAGCAAAAGAGAAGAGAAGAAAAAAAAGGAGAAAAAGAATGGAAAAAAGACTGTTTACTTCTGAGTCTGTAACCGAAGGACATCCGGACAAAATCTGTGATGCCATTTCTGACGCGATTCTGGATGCGCTGCTTGAGCAGGATCCGATGAGCCGTGTAGCTTGCGAAACCTGTACTACAACAGGATACGTTATGGTAATGGGTGAGATTACATCCAACGCACACATTGATTTCCAGCAGGTTGTACGTGATACCGTTCGCGAAATCGGCTACGATCGTGCAAAATACGGATTTGACGCAGATACCTGTGCTGTTGTAACTGCAATTGACAAACAGTCCACCGATATCGCTATGGGTGTAGACAAAGCGCTCGAAGCAAAAGAGAACAATATGAGCGATGAGGAGATCGATGCCATTGGAGCAGGAGATCAGGGAATGATGTTCGGATTCGCAACCAACGAGACCGAAGAGTACATGCCATACCCGATCTACATGGCACACAAACTGGCTCGCCAGCTGACCAAAGTCCGCAAAGACGGTACTTTAAGTTACCTGCGTCCGGACGGAAAAACACAGGTAACCGTAGAGTACGATGAGAACGGCAAACCGTTCCGTCTTGATGCGGTTGTTCTTTCCACTCAGCATGATCCGGAAGTATCCCAGGAGCAGATTCATGAGGATATCAAAAAATACGTATTCGACGAAATCATCCCGGCAGACATGGTAGATGAGCACACCAAATTCTTCATCAACCCGACCGGCCGTTTCGTAATCGGCGGACCTCACGGAGATTCCGGCCTCACCGGACGTAAGATCATCGTAGACACCTACGGCGGATACGCTCGTCATGGCGGCGGAGCTTTCTCTGGAAAAGACTGCACAAAAGTAGACCGTTCTGCAGCTTATGCAGCACGTTACGTAGCAAAGAACATTGTAGCAGCAGGTCTTGCTGATAAATGCGAGGTTCAGCTTTCCTACGCAATCGGTGTCGCTCATCCGACCTCTATCATGATCGACAGCTACGGCACAGGAAAACTGTCCGACAACAAACTGACCGATATCGTTCGCGAGAACTTTGATCTTCGCCCGGCTGGAATCATCAAAATGCTGGATCTGCGCCGTCCGATCTACAAACAGACTTCCGCTTACGGCCACTTCGGAAGAAACGATCTGGATCTGCCGTGGGAGAAACTGGACAAGGTAGAAGACCTGAAAAAATACCTTTAAAACACGGTTGTTCGTACGAACCTTGTGTTTATAGAAAGTTTAGAAAGATTCATCTAAGTTAATGAAAAATCCTCAGGCGTTGTGCTATAATAAATTTAGACTGCGTACTGAGGATTTTTTTCTGTCCTGCGGGCGCGGAAAATACGAAATATGTGTTGGAAAACAGGTGAATTTTATATGGAAAAAAAGAAAAAAAGCATGAAATTACGGACGAGAGTCATCATTTCTTTTTTCATCATCATACTGGTTCCGATTGTGATGTGCGCCTTAACGTTTTACTTTTTTGTAGGGTATAAGACGAAGAGCATTGGTGAAAAATATGGTCTCGCAAACGCAACGTATCGAACCATTTCGAACAATACGCTGCTTTTGAATGCGATGACAGCAGAAGAGTACGACGAGGTGGAGAAGACCGCAAAATCGGATACCTCGATGCTGGAAGAAACGGATTATCTCGCCATTCTGAATGCGAGACTGAAGAAAAAACAGTCGTTTATTGCGGTGTGTGAAAACGGAACCATCATTTACAACGGATCGGCAGAGCTGTCGTCGGAGGAACTGGAAAATGAGCTGCCGAAATACGGCGATCCAGGCGCCAATTCCCAAGGCGGTGTTTATTTCCGAAATGAAAAACAGTGGATGGTCAAACAGGTGGACTATGAGAACGTGGACGGAAAAGAATGCAGTGCGTTTATCGTAACCAAGACAGATCAGATTGCGCCGCAGATTACGGGTATGGCAAGAGAACTTGCTGTTGTGACGGTTCTGATTCTGGTGTTCACCAGCCTTGGCCTGAGCCTTTGGATTTACCGCGGTGTGATCGGCCCGCTCGGACAGCTGAAGAAGGCGACGCAGAACATCAAAGACGGAAATCTTGACTTTACCGTGGAGCCGTGTGGTGTGGCAGAGATCAATGATCTCTGCGAGGACTTCGAGGAGATGCGCATCCGGCTGAAAGAGACGGCGGAGGAAAAGGTTGAGTTCGACAAAGAGAATAAAGAGCTGATCAGCAACATTTCGCATGACCTGAAAACGCCGATTACCGCGGTCAAAGGATATGTGGAGGGCATCATGGACGGTGTGGCGAATACGCCGGAGAAGATGGACCGTTACATCCGCACGATTTACAATAAGGCAAATGAGATGGATCGTCTGATTAATGAGCTGACGTTTTATTCCAAGATTGACACGAACCGTATTCCGTATACGTTTTCAAAAATCCACATCGCAGATTACTTTGATGACTGCGTGGAGGAGCTGAATCTGGAACTTGACGCGCAGCATGTGGATCTGACATACTTTAATTACCTCGAGGACGACCCGGTCGTCATTGCGGATGCGGAGCAGATCAAGCGTGTCATCAATAATATTGTAAGCAATTCCATCAAATATATGGACAAGAGCCATAAGGTCATCAACATCCGTCTGCGCGATGTCGGAGATTTTGTGCAGGTGGAGATTGAGGATAACGGAAAGGGAATTGCGACGAAGGATCTGACGAAGATTTTCGATCGCTTTTATCGCACCGATGCGTCCCGCAACAGCACGAGGGGCGGCAGCGGAATTGGCCTTTCGATTGTGAAGAAAATTCTCGAAGACCACGGCGGAAAAGTGTGGGCCACCAGCAAAGAAGGGGTGGGCACCACGATGTACTTTGTATTAAGAAAATATCAGGAGGTACCTGTTTCATGAGTAAAATACTGATTGTTGAGGATGAGGAATCCATTGCAGATCTGGAGAAAGATTATCTGGAGCTTTCGGGCTTTGAGGTGGAGATTGAAAACCAGGGAGACACCGGTCTTGTACGGGCGATCAAGGAGGATTTTGATCTGCTGATCCTGGATCTGATGCTGCCGGAGGTGGATGGCTTTGAGATCTGCCGCGAAGTGCGTGAAAAGAAGGATATTCCGATTATCATGGTTTCTGCAAAGAAGGATGATATTGATAAAATCCGCGGACTGGGCCTTGGTGCGGATGACTATATGACAAAGCCGTTTTCCCCAAGTGAGCTGGTTGCGCGCGTGAAAGCACATCTGGCACGGTACGAACGTCTGGTCGGAAGCGGCAAGAAGGAAAATGATATCGTGGAGATCCGCGGCATCAAGATTGACAAGACGGCACGCCGCGTGTGGGTGAATGGCGAGGAGAAGCAGTTTACGACAAAAGAATTCGATTTGCTGACCTTCCTTGCGGAGAATCCGAACCGCGTCTTTACAAAAGAGGAGCTGTTCCGGGAGATCTGGGATATGGAGTCGATCGGAGATATTGCGACGGTTACGGTGCATATCAAGAAGATCCGTGAAAAGATTGAGTTTAATACGGCAAAGCCGCAGTATATCGAGACGATCTGGGGCGTTGGATATCGGTTTAAGGCATAAAGAATCTGTGTTTCGGGGAGAGATAAAATGGGAAAAATTTACTATCTGATGGGAAAAAGTGCGTCAGGGAAAGATCATATTTATGAGAATCTGATCCAGGAGACGGCGCTGGATTTAAAACCGTTTGTCCTGTATACAACACGGCCGATCCGGAGCGGGGAGCAGGACGGAAGAGAGTATTTCTTTGTGGATGAAAAACGGCTTTCGGAACTGCGGGAGGCCGGAAAGATTATCGAGGAGCGCATGTATTCGACGGTGCAGGGGCCGTGGTATTATTTTACGGCGGATGACGGGCAGATTGATCTTGCGAAGCATGATTATCTCGGAATCGGGACACTGGAATCGTATCTGAAATTAAAGGCATACTTCGGGGAGCAGGCGATGGTTCCGCTGTATGTCGAGGTGGACGACGGGCTGCGGCTTTCGCGGGCACTGGAACGGGAAAGAAAACAGACAGAGCCGAAATACGCGGAGATGTGCCGGAGATTCCTGGCGGACTGTGAGGATTTTACGGAGGAGAAAATTGCGGAAGCTGGAATCGTCCGCAGATTTTCCAATAATTCTACGCCGGAAGACTGTTTTTCCGAAATTCAGAATTTTGTGGAACAACAGAAAAAGTTGTGATATACTTAATGCAGTATTAGTAAGAAATACAAAAGAACTCCAGGGGGTGATTTTATGCAGGGTTTTCAGAAGGTTGTAGGACATCAGGAAATCATAACGCATTTACAGAATGCCATTTCGATGAATAAAGTATCTCATGCTTATCTTTTTGGCGGAGAGAGTGGATCGGGAAAGAAAATGATGGCTTCACTGTTTGCGATGACGCTTCAGTGCGAGAAGCACGGGGTCGAGCCCTGTATGGAATGCCCGTCCTGTAAAAAGGCACAGAGCCAGAATCATCCGGATATCATTTATGTGAAGCATGAAAAGCCGAACACCATCAGCATCGATGAAATCCGCGGGCAGCTCATTAACGATGTGATGATCAAGCCGTACAGCAGTCCGTACAAGATTTATATCATCGACGAGGCGCAGAAGCTGACACTTCAGGCGCAGAACGCGCTGCTGAAGACGATCGAGGAGCCGCCGGCCTACGCAGTTGTCATGCTTCTGGCAGACAACCCGGATGCGCTGCTTCCGACGATTTCGTCACGCTGCGTGCAGTTAAATTTAAAACCAGTGGGAGACCAGCTTGTGAAAGATTATCTGATGAACGAAATGCATGTGCCGGATTACCAGGCAGAGGTTGATGCATCCCTGGCGCAGGGAAATATCGGAAAAGCAGAGCGGATTGCCCGTTCTCCGGAGTACGAGGAGACGCTGGAAAGTGCACTCCGCATGGCAAAGTACGCCGACAGTATGCCGCTGTATGAAATCGTGGAGACGATCAAAAAACTGACGGCCGAAAAAGACAATATTGATGATTACTTCGATATCTTTTCTTTATGGTTCCGCGACGTTCTGCTCTTTAAGGCGACAAAAGAGGTCGATTCCCTTGTGTTCAAGCAGGAGCTGAATGGAATCCGTGAGAGAGCAAATAAGAGCTCATACGAAGGCCTGGAGAAGATTATAGAGGCGATTCAGAAGGCGAGAGCCCGCCTGAACGCGAATGTTAATTTTGATTTAACCATGGAGCTTATGTTCCTGACAATGAAGGAAAACTGATAGCATGATAACAATTATAGGAGTACGTTTTCGAAACGTAGGAAAAGTATATTATTTCTCGCCGAGAGAGCTGGACATCTGCGTGGGCGACCACGTTATCGTTGAGACGGCGCGCGGCGTAGAGTATGGTTTCGTTGTGCTGGGGCCAAAAGAAGTTGACGATTCCAAGGTGATCCAGCCGTTGAAAGAAGTCATCCGCATTGCAACGCCGAAGGATGATGCGCGGGAGGAGAGCAACCGCAAGAAAGAAAAAGAAGCGTTTGAAATCTGCCAGAAGAAGATCCGGGCGCACAACCTGGAGATGAAGCTGATCGATGCAGAGTATACGTTTGACAATAACAAGATGCTGTTTTACTTTACCGCCGACGGAAGAATTGATTTCCGTGAGCTGGTAAAGGATCTGGCGGCTGTCTTTAAGACGAGAATCGAGCTTCGCCAGATCGGTGTCCGCGATGAGACAAAGATCCTCGGCGGAATCGGCATCTGCGGCAGACCGCTTTGCTGCCATACGTATCTGTCCGAGTTTGCACCGGTTTCGATCAAGATGGCAAAAGAGCAGAACCTGTCCCTGAACCCGACGAAGATTTCGGGTGTCTGCGGACGACTGATGTGTTGCCTGAAAAACGAGCAGGAAACCTATGAATACCTGAACCGCAAGCTGCCGGGTGTCGGCGATATCGTAACGTTGCCGGACGGCATGAAAGGTGAGGTTTCCGGTGTGAATGTGCTTCGTCAGCTCGTAAAAGTGCTGGTGGATGTGAACGATGAGAAGGAAATGCGGGAGTGCCCGGTGGAAGAGCTCAAGTTCAAGCCGAAGCATAAGAAGGAAAAAGGCAAAGAGAAGAAAAAAGACAGAAACAGCTCCGGGGAGCAGGCTTCTTCGGAAGAGGCAAAACAGCCGGAATAAGATTGATTTGGAATGCATTTTGAAAAAAGTAAGCGCCGGGTAAAACTGACGCTTCTTTTTGTGTGATACGGCGCTGGGAGGTCAGCAGGAGGAGGGATTTTCATTGGATAGAAAAGAAGAATTTTTGAAGCCGGGTGAGCGGCTCGATGATCTGCAGAACGGTTACTGGATGATACAAAATCCATCCCTTTTCTGCTATGGCATTGACGCGGTGCTGCTGGCATCCTACGCGAAGGTGAAGCGCGGGGAGCGGGCGATGGATTTCTGCACGGGATCGGGAATTGTGCCGATTCTGCTGAAGGCGAAGACAAACGGAGAGCATTTTTCCGGGCTGGAAATTCAGGAGTACAGTGCCGAGATGGCACAGCGGAGTGTGCGGTACAATCATCTGGAAAATGATGTTGAGATTTTCCAGGGAGATGTGAAGACGGCATCGCAGCAGTTTGGAAAAGAAGTGTTTGATGTGGTAACGTGCAATCCGCCGTACATGACGGGGCAGCACGGGCTGACGAATGCGCTTGAGGCGAAGACGATTGCGCGGCATGAGGTGCTGTGCTCGTTTGATGATATTGCGAAAGAGGCATCAGCGGTTTTAAAGACGAAAGGACGGTTCTATCTGGTGCACCGGCCGTTCCGGCTGGCGGAGATTTTTTCGACGCTGAAAAAATATCATCTGGAACCAAAAAGGATGCAGCTCGTTTATCCGTTTGTGGACAAGGAGCCGAACATGGTGCTGATCGAGGCGATGAAAGGCGGGAATCCGAGAATTACCGTGGAGAAACCGCTGATTGTGTATGAGACGCCGGGCGTGTATACAAAGGACATCCGGGAATTATATGGAGACGGGAGATAAGAACATGGCAGGAAAATTATATTTGTGTGCAACACCAATTGGAAATCTGGAGGACATGACCTTCCGTGCAATCCGCATTCTGCAGGAGGTCGATCTGATCGCGGCGGAGGATACGAGAAACAGCATTAAGCTGCTGAACCATTTTGAGATTCATACGCCGATGACGAGTTATCACGAATACAACAAATACGACAAGGGCCGCGAGCTGGTGCAGAAGCTGCTGGCGGGAACAAATATCGCGCTGATCACGGATGCCGGAACACCGGGAATTTCTGATCCGGGTGAGGAGCTGGTGAAGATGGCGTACGAGGCAGGCATCGAAGTGACAAGCCTGCCGGGCGCATGCGCGTGTGTGACGGCACTGACACTGTCGGGACTTTCAACGAGAAGATTTGTCTTCGAAGCATTTCTTCCGCCGGATAAAAAAGAACATAAACTGGCGCTGGAACGGCTGAAAAACGAGACGCGGACGATGATCGTATACGAGGCGCCGCATCATCTGCTGAAAACGCTGCGGGAGCTGCTGGAAATCCTTGGCAACCGCCGCCTGACACTGTGTCGGGAACTGACGAAAAAGCATGAGACAGCATGGCAGACCACAATAGAAGATGCCATTACCCGCTACGAGCAGGAAGATCCGAAGGGCGAATGCGTTCTTGTGATCGAAGGCAGAAGCCAGAAAGAAATCGAGGACGAGGCGAAGGCTGCGTTTGAGGAAATTTCGATTGAGGAACATATGAAACGGTATGAAGACCAGGGGATTGCGCGGAAAGAGGCGATGAAGCTTGTGGCAAAAGACCGTGGCGTAACGAAGAGAGATATTTATCAGTATTTACTGGGAAAAGAATAACGACACGCTCTAAGAGAAGGAAAGAGAGGAAGAAGTATGAAAATCTGTAAAATTTTGTGTTATTGTATTTGTTTTACAGATTTGGAGATATTCCTTGTCCGGTAGTTACTCCCGTCTGTTATAATAGGAACAATGAAGTATTTTTGAGGGAGGAAATTTTTTATGTCACAGTCACAAACCCAGCGGAGTTCCCGGGTTGATCTGCTTCACGGCTCGATTCTGAAATCTCTGCTTCTTTTTGCACTTCCGATCATGGCATCCCGTGTATTTCAGCAGATTTACAACACGATGGACACACTGATTGTCGGCCATACACTCGGCGATTCGTCGATTGCAGCTATGGGTGCCTGCTCGTCGATCTATGAAATGATGACCGGATTTACGTTCGGCGTCGGAAACGGGCTCGCGATCGTCACGGCGCGATGCTTTGGAAGACAGGAGACGGAACGGATGAAAAAATCCGTTGCATCCTGTATCGTTATTGGTATTACCGTTACACTGGTGGTCACCGTTCTTGCAACGATTTTCATGCATCCGCTGTTGCGGCTGCTGAAAACACCGGCAGAAATCCTCGAAGAATCCTACAGCTACATTTCAATTCTATCCGTTTTTCTGTTTGTCATGTTTGCCTACAACCTGTGCTCCGGTCTGTTGGGAGCAATCGGAAACAGCTTTATGCCGCTTGTTTTCCTGATTATTTCATCGTTGGTAAACATTGTACTGGATTTGCTGTTTATCCGTTCTTTCGGCATGGGTGTTCGCGGTGCTGCAATTGCAACCGTGATTGCGCAGGGAATTTCCGTCGTGCTCTGCCTGATTTATATTGTTACCAAAGCAAAAATTCTGCTTCCGGAAAAACGTCATTTTGAACCGGATCGCGGACTGTACATGGAGCTTCTGGCACAGGGATTTTCGATGGGATTTATGAGCAGTATTATCTATGTCGGTTCGATTGTCCTGCAGCCGGGCATCAACAGCCTTGGCTATGAAACAATTGCGGGACACACGGCTGCGAGAAAGTTGTTTTCCTTCTCGATGATGCCGCTTTCCTCGATGGCACAGGCAGTCAACACGTATGTGGCACAGAACCGCGGCGCGGACAACTGGGAGCGCGTACGGAAAGGCATTCGCTATGCTTATATTTTCTGCTTCAGCGTGACCGCATGCCTGATTCTCCTTGTCACGCCGCTTGCACCGACGATGGTTCATCTGATCTCCGGCTCGTCCGACCCGACTGTCCTCGGAAACGGAGCCCGCTACCTCCGTGTAGCCATTCCGTTCTTCTTTGCGCTCGGCCTCGTCAACTGCAGCCGCCTTGCACTGCAGGCACTCGGAGAAAAGATTCTTCCGCTGCTGTCGAGTTTTATTGAGCTTTTCGGAAAAATTATTTTTGCGATGGTGTTTATCCCGCGCTACCACTACAGTGCCGTGATCTGGTGCGAACCGATCATCTGGTGCTTCATGGCAGCAGAACTTGTGATTTCGCTGTATCGAAATCCTTATATGAGAAAAGGGAAGTCTGGAAACTGATTTTTTTCAAAAACAGAACCCGGGGCAGTCTACAAAAAACGGTAGATTGCCCCGGGTCTGTTTTTTTGACTAAATAAAGGAAGTCTCCTGCTTCTATTGCGAAAAAAAGCAGATTTACTCTGCCCAGGTACCATTTACAAAAATATCGGTTTCGCTTCCATCTTCGCGGATACCTACGATGTGCAGGTCATCCGATCCAACCATAAAGTCAACGTGGATCAGAGAATCATTCACACCTTTTTCCAGAATTTCCTCGTTGCTCATCTCCAGAAATCCATCGAGCACCTCAGGGAAACCGGCGCCAGCGGCAACGTGGCAGCATGCGTTTTCATCGAAAAGGGTATTAAAGAACATCAGCCCGGACTGGTTAATCGGAGATTCTTTCGGAACGAGTGCAACCTCGCCGAGCATTGCAGCACCGTCGTCCATGGCGAACATTTTTTTCAAAACCTCTTCGCCCTGCTCTGCGTGGCAGTCAACGACTTTTCCATCCTTGAAATCGACGGTAAAGTTGTTGATGATCTGTCCCGACCAGCTTAAAGGTTTTGTGGAAACGAGACGGCCTTCACATTTTCCTCTCATCGGGCTGGTGAAGACTTCTTCGGTCGGCATGTTTGGAACGTAGAAGGTGTTGTTCATATGGTTGATATCACCGGCGCCGCTCCATTTTGCGCCCGGAATCAGCTCAACGGTGAAATCCGTACCGTTTTTGCTGGTGTAATGCAGCTTGTGGAATGCCTGCTCATTCAGCCAGCTGGCTTTCTGGGTCATGAGGTCACAGTGTGCCTGCCAGATCCTTTCTGCATCTTCGCCGTCTTTTAAGTAAACACAGTCGAAAATAGCATCCCACAGTTTTTCAACAGCAATATCCTCCGGCTCGCCCGGGAATACTTTTTCTGCCCATTTTGGAGAAGCGGCGGCAACGATCAGCCACTGATGCTTTCCATCGAGCTGGTCACGGTATTTTTTAATGACCTTTCCACGCATCTGACGAACGGTGGAGAGCAGGTCCGCAGGAATGCCGGCGAGCTCGTCCGGATCGGAGGAGTCGATGAAAATGCGAACCGGCAGATCAACCGTCATCTGTTTGAAACGCTCTTCTTCCCAGTGCGGAACCGCGCCAAGTGTTTCTGCGGTGGCATACTGATAATGCATTTTGTTGATCTCACCGCATTCCCAGATCACTTCCACATAGCTTGCGCCCGCCTGATAGCACTCCTCTGTCACCATCTGGGTAAGCAGAACCTGATCGACGCCGGCCTGGAGGCGGACACGCTGTCCTTTCTGTACATTTGCGCCGATTTTTACGATCAGCTTTGCATATTCTCTTAATTTTGCCTGAAATTTTGCTTCATTCATGATAAAAGACTCCTTTTTGTGATTTTTAAAACTGAAATGGATCATTAAAGGCTCCATAGTACGAAACCGGTTCGCCCGCGGAAAGCAGATGATGGACATCGCCGACGGTCTGGCAGCGGAAGTATACTTCGCCCAGCTTGCGTTCCTCGCTTCCGACGATTGTGACGGAAGTCGGTGCCAGGAACATGCCCTGCCAGAGCTGTACCGGCGTCATATTCAGCAGATGCGACAGTGCCACACAGGTGACGCCGAGATGGCAGAAGCAGACGATGACGGCTTCGCGGTTTGTTTCATCCGAAGCGTGATAGCGGTAACCGTCGCGTACATAGCCGTAGCGCGCAAGCAGTGCATCGAGTCCGTCGGTCACAAAATGGTAATTCTCGTCCATGTTTCCGGTCTGCATAATCGGATTTTTCGTCCAGAGATCCTGGTCATAGAGATCCCGGTTTGCATCGAGCACATCCGGCAGAAAATCCCATGGAATCCGGCGTTTTCCCGTTTCCGGGTCAATGACAGGTGCATCAAATTCCCGCAGCCATGGAAGAATTTCGGCTTCGCGGCCTGCATTTTTCAGTGTAAAAGAAGCCGTATCTTTCGCACGGCCAAGCGGAGAACAGTAAAAATCGGTGACATTCCATTTTGCTGTGCGTTTCGAAAGCAGCTCGGCCTCGCGCCAGCCTTTTTCGGTCAGAGAATCAATTTCATAATTTGGTTCGCCGTGGCGGATAAAAATAATTTTCATAACGTTCCTTTCTTCGTATGTCGAAAAAATGGTGGATTTCGACATAGAAAAGTAAAATTTCGTCCCGAAAGATCTGTGCCGGAGCATAAAAGAATTCAGAACTAAGAGCATTTCATTCAGTATATCATAAATAGTCAGATTTGTGTGAATTTCTTATCGGCCTCTCCCCCAGTTCAGCTCCCCGTTGGTAAACTCAGCCCAGTTGTACTGCGCCATGTATTCGCCATGGTACTGGTTGATCGCGGAAAGTTTTCCCTCGCACCAGTCAAAATAGTCACAGGAGACTTCTTCCGGGCAGATCCACAGGCTTCCTCTGGCGGACGCAACGAGCGTTTCACAATGATACACTTTTAACGAATAAAAATTTGTGAAGCGGAAGCTCCCTTTTTGATACGCTGCATCTTGAGAGAGTAGCTAGTAGCAGTCCTGTAGGTAGGTGCAAACAGGAGAAAAATATGCTATAGTAAAAACAGCGTAAGGGGAAACAAAAAGTAATGCAGCAAGAGGAAAGAGGATGATAAACTGTCGGTCATCATGGTCTGTCTGAACGCTCAAAAAGAAACCCATGATGTATTTCTTCAGATGATGAAGACACTACTTGGTGTTGAAATGCCGGAGAATGAATTTTTGAAATTGATGCATACGTAAAAAAACAGGCACGATTCCCGAAAAAGGTGATTCGTGCCTGCTTTTTTTACTTTTCTACTTCTTCATACTGGTTGCCTTCCGGGTCACGCAGGTTATCATCTACATAAATTTTTCTTCCTTTGGTATCCAGTCTTTCTTTGTAGTCCATAGAGAAGGCACCCAGTGAAGCGGCCAGAAAGCTAAAAACAATCGTCGCTTTAGAAAGGTTCTGTAAAAATTTGAGGGCGCCATAAATAATCAGATTTTTGTAATACTCCAGCCGCAGTCCTTTTTCAACACCCCGTGCAGTGAGGCGGCAGATAAGCAGAACAACGGCCAGCATAAATGCACCGATAACCAGAAGAAAAATTCCGGCTTCATGATATTTTCCAGGTAAATAGCAGGCGCCGATTACGATCATGATCGGGGCAATTAAGGACATGGTAAAAACCATTTCGGCACGAAAGGTAAAAAATCGATACATCAAAAAGATTAAGATTAGGATAGCGATGAAAAGCATATTAGTTTTCTCCTTCGTAATGTTATAAATGATATAAAGCTTTTTTGCAGAAAAAGCAGATGAATTTGTGTGAAAAAATTTGCATATTTTGGCTTTTTCCTGTATACTTAGATCAATGTCGACAGGAAAACAGCATTCTGCCCAAGCCATCGGATATTTGCTGTTGTCCGGAAAGGAACTTTGATACTACATGAGCGATTTTTCACAAAGGCTTGAAAAGGAAATAAAAAATACAGGAAAAACTTTATATTATCTGTCTGAGGCCAGTGGTATGCAGCTGGATTACATTTCTAAAATGAGTAAAGGAAAACGTATTCCAAAAGAAGAAGAGCGCCTGACCTGTCTTCTTGATGCGATGGAATGCACCAGAAATACAAGAGCAGATCTCCTGTTCCTTTATCGCCAGGAAAAAATGGGAAAGAGCCAGTGGCAATGTATGGAAGAACTGATCCGTATTATCCAGCAGGATGTGGTTGAATTTCCTCAAGTCTCTGTTTCTCCAAGTGTTTCAGGAATTCCGGATACGGATATGACGCTGGACAATATCTTTGCAATTTATGCGTGTATTCGAAAAGCAATGATAAATGCTTCCGATTCCACGATTTGCTTATGTACTCCGGAAATTTCACTGGAACATTTACGATATCTTGTTCAGATTATTCATGAAGTGCCCTATCGCAGATTAGAGCATCTTTTTCCTTTACTGCAGAATCAGACAACGGAAAATACACTGGATAACCTTCGGAAAATATGCAGTCTGAAACCGGCAATGAACTATGAAAACTACAAACCATTTTATTATTACGTTTCTTCTGCTGAGTCCGAGGCGAAAAAAGCAGGCTTACTTCCCAACTGGCTGATCACAGACCATATTGCAATTGGAATCAATTTTCATACGGCGAAAGGAATTATTCTCAGAGATGCGCAACAAATACAATTACTGAAGAATTCCTTTATTCAGGAAAGAAAAATAGCAAAGGAAATGTTGTTTTGCTCTGATTTAAATGCTTATGTAAAAGATGTCAATGTTATGATGAATGAAGGTTATGTAACGCATAACTATTATATTGAATATTCACCATGTCTTCTGCATCTGATTCCGTTAAATGTACTGAAACAGCAGATCATCCTGGATGGAGTGGAAAAAGAACAGCTCTTATCTTCTCTCTTTCAGCGGATCCGGCACATGGAAACGGAAAGTATGGTACATATTTTCTGCATATCTGGCTTACGACAATTAATGGAGCAGGGACGTATTGCGGGCTATCCGGATATGCTTTATAAGCCTCTTGATCCTGCGATGCGCCTGTGGCTGTTGAAAAGTTATTATCAATATATGCTGCACACACCTCATTCCTGCATTTGTGTAAAAGAAAATTTCGTCCAGCTGCCGAAACACATCTCCATTGTATGTAGCTCTAATGTTCATAATGGAATTGCATTTTGGAACAATACAAGTCATGGATTGCAATATTATATTTTAAAAGAATCCGGCTTCTCACAAAAACTATATGAATTTTGCCAGTTTCTGGAGAATGGAAACATGGCATGGTCACAGGAGGAGACGCTGGATATTATTCGAAACATGATTGTGGAATATGGAGGCACCTTATAAACCGCGCTTCCAGGAAAATAAAGGATTCTTTCGGGACAGCTTTTCTCCTGCTATCTCTGGAAGAGCCGGGAGAAAAGCCCCTTCTTTTTTGCCGGGCGGGATGCAGCAGGTACATTTTGATTGATATATTGCTGAAACATGTTTTTTGAATTCTGAATGAGACCATTTAATTGCGCATTCTGACCAGCAGAAAACAGATCACACAACACAACTCCTTTTTGGGCATAGTACAATGCATTTTCCTTTCGCTCCAGTCTCATATTTGCAATTTGGAGCGTTTGATAGATAGGGATTTGATAGACCGGCATTTCTTCCGGAAGCAAAAGATCGCTGTAATGATACAGAAGTAATGAGATTTCTTCCGCTGCTTCCTGGATCTGCTCGGGATTTATATGTTCTTCCTGTACATTCTGAAGATACATAGATCCACATCCGATACAAATGCGGATGAATGCTTTGGACACAGTTTCTCTGATTTGTGGATTTAGAATTTCTGCATTCCATATATATTCGATACTTTCTGCCAGACGCCAGCTCTTCTCGGCCAATTCGGTGCATTTGTGTCCCTGTATTTTTTCTGCTGTTACGACGGAAATGCATGCCAGCATACATTTCAGTTCATTCATCAATAAAATTTCAGCAGTTTTTTCTTTTGGGATTTTTAACTGCATTTCCTGTTCCAGCTTTTCTTGCTGGTGTTCTGTAAAATCCTGTAATTCTTTGATGCTCTCCGGATCGCTGAACTGAGATTCCTCTAAAGTTATTTTGCAGATCATCACACGGAGCAGATTCTGATAGGTTTCTTTCCAGATTCCTGGTTCTTCTGATTGATTACTGATGGCCATGCATCTTCTGAAAAGATCTATTTTATCAAAGGCCGACAGATATGGATTGTTGGAAAATTGCAGAATCTGAAAGGCTGTACAATGAAAATTTTCTTTTGCAGCTGCCTGCATCAGGAGCTCGGGATATTTTCGGGCATTCATAGACGCAACAGAAAATTCCTCTGCCTGTTTTTGAGCAGAAAGCAGCATTTTCTTTGGGGCTTTCTGTAGCAAAAATCCATTTTCCGGAAAGAGATTTTCAAAGATATTTTTAAAAATAGCTTGTTGTACTGCTGCTTTCAGTGTCATTGTATGAGAATGCATCTGCGGGCAATCCAGATTTCCAGCGACTGCTGTAATTTCATATTTTTCTTTGAGTGAAAGCAGCGCCGGAACAAGCAGATATTCTGTATCTGTCAGAATTTCCAGACGATGATAGACATCATGGTACGGCGCACCCGCGAGATCTCCCTTGGAAAACAGGAGCTTCGGGAAAAAATTCCAGCAGATACCTTCTAAGGTATGGTCTGTTACCTTTGCCTGCGCCAGCTCATAGATAGAATCATATCCTTCCTGATTGCTTTTTACTGTAACATGGGTATCGGATTGCACAGAATATAATTGACGTTCATAATAATTGGACAGAAAAATTCTGTCGCCCAAGTGATCCCAGGAATACATATAGTCCATATAGGATTCATACACATGATTTCCAAACATACTTGTCGTTGGTCCGACAAACAGAGAGTTCCACGCTTCGTAAGTATCAAGTTTTTGATTAAAAGCATTTACCATTTTTGCCTGTTCTTCTTTTGTATATTTGGAAATTTCCGTTCGTTCATTTGTCTTTTGCACAGAAGCTCCGACTTTGCGGCGTCCGTGCTCAACCAGGAGAAGAAAGATGATTTCTTCTTTTTCCAGAAATTCTATTTCAAAAGAAATATCCCATGATTTTTCATCACAATAGGTTCTGTAATTACTACCTGAATTTATCGCTTTTTGTAATATTTCGGGATCAAGAGTTTCCCATGGAATCGAAACAGGAAAGTCCATATTTTATTTCCTCCAGGTGTCTGCTGATAAAATGATGTTGGAGGCAAAAAATATTTTGCCTCCCTTGTCATCCGATTGCTTTGCATGATATGCTTTGGCAATTCTTATTTTAATACTTTGATAGATACTTTTCCGCCAATTCCGGCCTGACACTGAACTTTTAAGATATCTCCGTCTTTTAAATCCAGATCCAGGTAACCATCACCCGTTTTAAACATGGCACCGGCTAAGAATTTTCCTATTTCGCCGATGGATATTTGTTCTGCGAGGCCGCTGCCTGCAGAAAATCCAATGATGGACCCCATCAGATTGACATTCCCTTTTTTGCTGTCTTTTGCCGGATCTATCATAGAAATACGATGAACGCCAGGAGTTAAGCTGATTTCATATGGAGTTTTAGATGCCTCATATAAAGTTCCTTCTTTTTCGTCATCAATAAAGATGCCTATTTTTGCTTTGGAATTCATCATTTTATTGTACTTGAGTGGATGAAACATTTTGTCCATGATGCTCATGGAAAGACCTTTTGCCATTTGATTGGAATCTTTTACTGTTAATACTAATTTTGCACTCATATTTTCCCTCCTGAAGTCAAGCGTTTCAAGTGATGCGCTTTTGTATTTTGGGCATCGGATTGTTGTTTTGGTATGGAATAGAATGATCCGATTCCGGCTAAAATTTGTGTTTATTATACTATTATTTGAAAAACTATATGAAATAGGCATAAAAATTAGACAAAAAATCAGATGAAAACATAAATTAAACTTTTAATGATTCCTATGATCCGATTTTTTTAAAAGAAAATTGATTTTATGGGAAAACAAAACTTATTTTGGAATGGAGAGAAGCGCAGGAGGCTGTGAACGACAGAACAAAAGAAAGAAATGACAGAAAACAGATACCGCGGTGGCAAAGCTGTTCACAAAGCTGGCGGGCGTGACAACGGCGTCTTATCTGTGATTTGAATATCTTTTGCTGACAGAGGAAAATACGCAGAAATACCTGTCGAAAAGAGGAAAAAAGATACTTTTCCTGCCGGTTCTGGTTCTGATTGCGGCCGGAATTCCGTCCCAGTGGACCCACTGGCGGGGATTTTGTAATATTACCGGCTGTGGGTTGAAACAGAATATCATGAAAAACAGAAAAGAAGCATATCGTATAAAGATAACGGATGAACGCAGGTGAATCCATGAACAGACTCTGGAGCGGTATGCTTCTTCTTGGTATTGCCTACGGTGCTTTTTGCGGAAAGCTGCCGGAGGTGACAGACGGTGCGCTGCGTGCTTCAAAAGAGGCAGTTGTGCTGGCAATTTCTCTTCTGGGTGTGACGGGCCTTTGGAGCGGGCTGATGGAGATTGCAGGGAAAGCGGGAATGATCGACAGCCTGGTAAAAAAGATGGGACCGGTCATGCGCTTTTTGTTTCCAAAGGTACCATCGGATCACCCGGCCATCCAATCGGCTGCCACAAATATGATCTGTAATGTATTCGGTCTTGGCGCAGCGGCAACGCCGCCGGGCCTTCTTGCCATGGAACAGTTCGAAGAGCTGGAAGAGGAACGGCGGAAAAACAAAAATCCGGCCGCTGTTCCGAAAGGAACTGCAAACCGGGAAATGTGCACCTTTCTGATTTTAAATATTTCTTCCCTGCAGCTGATACCGGTCAACGTGATTGCATACCGCAGCCAGTATGGCAGCGTGCATCCAACGGCCATTGTCGGACCGGCACTGGCAGCGACGGCAGCAAGCACGGTAGCGGCTGTTTTATTCTGCAAATGTATGGAAAAATGCAAAAGCTGAGAATGCGGTCTGCCCAGGAATATTTATAAAAAAACAGTAAATTCGCCTTCTTAGGACTAGCCGCCGCGGCAACAGCTTGGTACAATAAAAGAAATGAGGGATATTGAATTTTACATAGGAGGAACACAAGAGCATGGCAGGATATGTGAGTCTTCAGGATGTAACCAAGACATACAAAATGGGTGAAGTCACCATCAAGGCCGCGGATGGAATCAGTTTTGATGTGGAAAAAGGTGAGTTTGTGATCGTTGTCGGCCCGAGCGGCGCGGGAAAGACGACCGTTCTGAATATCTTAGGAGGCATGGACACGGCGACTTCCGGAAAGGTGCTGGTGGACGGCGCGGAAATCAGCAAATACCGCGGCAAGAAGCTGATCCAGTACCGGCGGGAGGATATTGGATTTGTTTTTCAGTTTTATAATCTGATGCAGAACCTGACGGCGCTCGAGAATGTGGAGCTGGCGATGCAGATTTGTAAGCATCCGCTGGATGCGTCGGAGGTGCTTGCGGAGGTTGGGCTGGAAGAGAGAATGAATAACTTCCCGGCGCAGCTTTCGGGCGGAGAGCAGCAGCGTGTGGCGATTGCGCGTGCGCTGGCGAAGAATCCGAAACTGCTGCTCTGCGATGAGCCGACCGGCGCGCTCGATTATGTGACGGGAAAAGCGATCTTAAAGCTGCTGCAGGATACCTGCCGGGAGAAGGGGATGACGGTCATTGTCATCACTCACAACTCGGCGCTGACACCGATGGCGGACCGCGTGATTAAAATCCGAAACGGAAAAGTGGCGGGAATGAAAACAAATGAGAACCCGACGCCGGTGGAAGAGATAGAATGGTAGGTGGACGATGAGAGCATTTCGAAAAGACTTTATCCGAGAAATCACAAAGAACAAGGGGCGGTTTCTGTCAGTCTTTTTCATCGTGCTTCTTGGCGCGGCGTTTTTCTCGGGCATTCGGTCGGCGGAAGGAGATATGAAGGTTTCGGCGGACCGGTATTATGATGAAGTAAATTATATGGATTTGAAAGTCCTTGGAACGCTGGGGCTGACAGACGATGATCTGGCGGATATCGCGAAGACGGATGGCGTGAAAGCGGTCTACGGCGGAAAAACGGTGGAAGTGCTGCATGACATCGGCGAGAGCGAGCAGGTTGTGAAGCTGATTGCGCTGACGGACGGTGTGAATGAGCCGCGCGTGGTCGAGGGACGGATGCCGGAGAAAGAGGATGAAATTCTTGTTGATACGCAGTTTCTGAAAAGTTCCGGCTGTGAGATCGGAGATCAGGTAACGTTCACTTCCGGAACGGAGGATCCGCTCTCAGATTCGCTGACCGGGGACACGTTTACGATTGTTGGTTCGGCGACACTCCCTTATTATATGGATCTGAACCGGGGAACGGGCTCGATTGGAAACGGAAGCATCAACAGTTTTGCACTGCTGCTTCCGGAGACATTTACCTCGGATCTCTATACAGAGATTTACGTCCAGGCGGACGGCGCACAGGAAGAGGCGAGCTACAGCGATGCGTATGATGAGACGGTGAAGGCTGTACAGACGAAGATTGAAGCGCTCGAGGATGCGGCGTGCGACCGGCGGTATACGGCAGTCAAAACCGAAGGACAGGAAAAGATTGATGATGCAAAACAGCAGGTCGCTGATGCAGAGCAGAAATTAGCGGACGCAAAAACAGAGCTGGATGACGGTGCACAGCAGCTTGCCGACGCGAAAGTGACGATTGCGGACAAAGAGCAGGAACTTCTCGACGGCGAACAGACGTTAAAGGACAAAGAACAGGAGCTTCTTGACGGAAAGCAGACGATTGCTGAGAAAGAACAGGAACTCCTTGACGGAAAACAGACCATTGCAGACAAAGAGCAGGAACTTCTCAGTGCGAAAGCAACCATCGCCGATAAAGAGCAGGAACTGGCATCCGGCAAGGCAACGCTGAAAGATAAAGAGGCGGAACTTGCGAGCGGAAAAGCGACGCTGGAAGCAAAGGCGGCAGAGCTGGAAAGCGGAAAAGCGGAGCTGAATCAGAAAGCCGATGAACTTGCAAGTGGAAAAACCACACTTGAGGCAAAAGCGAAAGAACTTTCCGACGGAAAAGCACAGCTTGCAGAGAAAGAAACAGAACTGGCATCCGGCAAAAAAGAGTTAGAGGAAAAAATGACGCAGCTTTCGGCGGCAAAAACCGAACTGACTCGGAAGCAGACGGAGCTGAATACTGCAAAAGAGCAGCTTTCCGAAAAAGAAACGGAATTGAATATTGCAAAGGAGCAGCTTTCCGCTGCACGCGAGGAACTGGACAACAAGAAAGCAGAAACCGCTGCAGGACGCACACAGTATGAAGCGCAGAAGGCAGCGTATGAAGAACAGAAGAGTCAGTATGAGACAGCCAAGGATCAGTTAGCCCAGATTTCCAGGCAGCTTCCGATGGTGGAGGCTGCGCAGACAGAAGTGACTGGTCAGATCGAGGTGATTGAGGCTCAGCTTGACGGACTGACGGAGGAAGATGAAGCATATGTATCCCTGTTGGAACAGAAAACTGCGCTGGAAGCAAAGCAGACAGAGTTAGCACAGCAGCTTTTCACGATGCAGGAGCAGAAAACATTTCTGGAACAAAACATCGCAGCGTTTGAAGCAGCAAGCGCTGATGCGGAAGCCCGGCTTGCGGCTGCAGAAGCTCAGATTACCGACGCAGAAAGTCAGCTTGCCGCTGCAGATGCACAATTAACAGAAAAAGAGCAGGAATGCGCCGCAGGCGAGGCACAGATTGCTTCTGCAAAAGAAGAACTGGAAAGCGGCGAAGCTCAGATTACAGAGGCTCTTGCCCAGCTTCAGGATGGAGAAGCACAAGCAGAAGCTTATCAGAAACAGATTGAGGATGGCGAAGCCCAGCTTGCATCCGCCAAAGCAGCGATTGCCGACGGAGAAGCTCAGATTGAGACGAACCGCAGTAAATTAAAAGACGGAGAAACTCAGCTTGCGGCTGCCAGAGCCCAGCTTGCTGATGGGGAACAGCAGATTGCATCGTACCGACAGACGATTCAGTCGGGTGAGGCCCAGCTTGCCGCTGCAAAGCAGACAATTTCCAGTGGAGAAAGTCAGCTCGCCGACGCGAAACAGACGATCGCCGATGGCGAAACCCAGTTAGCAGAAGCAAAGCAGACGATCGCCGATGGAGAAAGTCAGCTCGCCGAAGCCAAGCAGACGATTGCCGACGGAGAAACCCAGCTTGCCGACGCGAAACAGGAAATCGCCGACGGAAAAATCTCCCTTGCGGATGCGAAACAGGAAATTGCCGATAAAGAAAAGGAACTTGAGGACGGCAAAGCCGAATATGAAAAAGCAAAAGCCGACGCCGAACCAGAAATCGCGGATGCGAAGCAGGAAATTGCGGACGGTGAGAAAACACTCGCAGACCTGAAAAAACCAACGTGGTACGTCTGGGGACGGAATAAGGTAACGTCAACTGAGAGCTTCGGTCAGGATGCCGGCCGTATCTCGAATATCGGAAAATTCTTCCCGGTTATCTTCTTCCTCGTGGCTGCTCTCGTCAGCCTGACGACGATGACACGAATGATCGAGGAACAGCGTCAGCAGATCGGAACGTTAAAAGCCCTCGGCTATTCCGACGGCGTGATCGCCTTTAAATATTTCGCATACGCGATGCTCTCCACCGTATCCGGCGCTCTCGCGGGCGTGGTGGTTGGAGAAAAAATCCTGCCCTGGGTTATTATGAATGCCTACGGCATGCTGTATACCGGACTCCCGTATTACATGACCCCGCTGAACTGGGAGCAGGGAGGCCTTGCGATTCTGGCGAGTGCAGCCTGCACCGGCGTGGCGACGATCGCGGCATGCTACAAAGAACTCGCCGCAGGTCCGGCAGAGCTGATGCGGCCGGAAGCACCGAAAAACGGCAAACGGATTTTCCTGGAACGCATCGGCGTACTCTGGAAACATCTGAACTTTACGCAGAAATCAACCGTGCGGAATCTGGTGCGGTATAAAAAACGATTCTTCATGACCGTTATCGGAATCGGCGGATGCATGGGTCTGATCCTCGTCGGTTTCGGCCTTCAGGATTCCATCACCGCGATTGCGAAAAACCAGTTCGTCAGCCTCTTCACCTATCAGGCGAATGCTGTGCTGAATTCAGATGTGGATGAATCCGAAAAAGAAGCATTGCAGACCGATCTGGAAAACTACAGCGGCATCGATGAGCTGCTGGAAATGTACTGCCAGAACATCGAACTGCAGACCGACAAAAAGACCGTGGATGCAGTGCTTGAAGTGCCGAAAGAACTGACGAATTTCAATGACTTCTATGCCTTCCGAGACCGGAAAAGCGGAGAAGTTTACGAATTCCCGACCGACGGCGGCGCAGCCATCAGCGAAAAGACAGCAACGATGCTCGGCGTAAAAGCAGGCGACACGGTTCAGCTGAAAAAAGGCGATGATATTGTGGACGTAAAGATTTCGATCATCGTCGAAAACTACGTGCGCCATTACCTGTATTTGGCCCCGGATCTCTACGAGGAGCTGTTCGGCGGAGCGCCGGACTACAACCAGCTTCTGATGAAATATCAGGACATGTCGGGCAATTATGAGACAGCACTCGGAGAAAAAATCATGACGTACGACGGTGTAGCGGCAATCTCGTTCACATCCGACCTGATTGATCAGATTGACAACATGCTTCGTTCCCTCGACATCGTCATCGTGGTGCTGATCGTATCGGCGGGCCTGTTGGCGTTTGTGGTGCTGTACAACCTGAACAACATCAACATCACCGAACGACAGAGAGAGCTGGCAACGCTGAAAGTGCTCGGCTTCTTCGACGGCGAGGTGGCATCGTACGTGTACCGGGAAAACATGGTGCTGACACTGTTCGGCGTTATCGCGGGCATGGGAATTGGAACGTTTTTACATCATTGCGTAATTCAGACCGTCGAGGTCGATATGATGATGTTCGGACGAAACGTGTTCCCGCGGAGCTACGGCTGGAGCGCCCTGATTACCCTGGCGTTTGCCCTGTTCGTCAACTTTATGATGTTCTACCGGTTAAGAAAAATTGATATGATTGAATCGCTGAAAAGCGTGGAGTAAACAACAGAAAAAGGCCGTCCGCGGTGATGCAGAGAATCTGCAGAAACCGTGGGTGGTTTTTTCATTTTGAAAGTGAAATATGAGCCGGAATGCTTGTTTTTTCAGACATTTCGTTGTATAAAAAAAATAAGGGTTTTTATTAGAACAGAATCAAAAAACAAAGAGTAAAGGGGATTTTTACAAATGGGAACAACAGAAACGAAAAAAATGAGAGTCGGCGTTGTCGGCTGCGGAGCGATCAGTGATATTTATCTGACGAACATGATTCATAACTTTGAGAATCTTGAGGTAGCAGCATGCTGCGCAGGCCATCTTGAACATGCGAAAAAGAAAGCAGAGCAGTATGGCATCAAGGGCTGTACCTACGAGGAAATTCTGGCAGATCCGTCGATTGAAATGGTAGTCATTCTGACACCGGCACCGACCCACGAGGGGCTGATCCGTCAGGCACTGGAAGCCGGAAAACACGTTTACACTGAAAAAACAATGACCCTCGCACCGGAAACGGCAGCGAAACTGATCGAGCTGGCAGAGGAGAAACATCTCTATCTCGGTTCCGCACCGGACACCTTCCTTGGATCGGCACTGCAGACCGCAAGAAAAGCGATCGACGACGGGCTGATCGGCGAGGTGACATCTTTCGAAGCATGCGCAAACCGCGATCTTGATTTGCTGGCGAGCATCTTCCGTTTTCTGCGGATGCCGGGCGGCGGTATCTGCTACGATTTCGGTGTTTATTATCTGACCGCCATCGTCAGCCTTTTCGGCCCGGTGGACCGTGTCGTTTCCTCCGTGCGCAACCTTGCGCCGAAGCGCGTCAATGTCGTCCCGGACAGCCCGGAATACGGCCAGGAATTTGACTACAGCAACGAGAGCCAGGCTTTCACGATTCTGGAAATGAAAAACGGCGTGACCGGCACATTCTGTGTCAATGGCGACAGCACCATCAACGATCAGGCGGTATTCACAATTTACGGCAAAAAAGGTATTTTAAAGCTGGTGGACCCGAACAATTTCGGCGGCGATATCGTCTACATTCCGGGCGTGAAGGACTGGACACAGCAGGCAGTTCCGGAAGTGCTGGATTATGGCTTTGCCTACAGCGAAAACAGCCGCGGCCTCGGTCCGTCCGAGATGGCAGAAGCAATTGCAGAGGGCAGACTAAACCGTGCGAATGCCAAAATGGCATACCATGTACTGGATGTGATTGATCAGATTATGAAGAGCGCAAAATCGGGCGCATTTGAGAAGGTTCCGTCCACCTGCGAGAGACCGGCGGCACTGCCGGTACCGGAAAAAGAGCAGTAAAAATAAGGAGTATTTATGGAAATATATAAATTACAGCAATTGCTGTCGGAAATGTCTTTACAGGAAAAAATAGGACAAATGGTACAGCTGACCGGTGCATATTTTGATAAGGATGCGGTACTGACCGGTGTTGTCGGAGAACAATTATCGCCGGAATGGATAATCCGGTATGCGGGTTCTGTGCTGGGGGTGATTGGCAAAGAAAAAATATATGACATTCAGAGCAAATATATGGAACAACACCCACATCATATTCCTCTTATCTTTATGGCGGATGTGATCCATGGATGCCGGACAATTTTTCCGATTCCGTTGGGACAGGCCTGTTCCTTTCATCCGGAGCTGGTTTCCGAGGCTGCGTCGATAGCTGCCTCGGAAGCCTCTTCTGAAGGGCTTAAAGCAACATTTTCTCCTATGATTGATGTTTCAAGAGATCCGCGTTGGGGAAGAATGATGGAGTCTTTTGGAGAAGACCCGTATATGAACGGAATCATGGGAAAAGCAATGGTAGATGGCTATCAGCAGAAAAGCGATCAGGGAGTAGCAGCGTGCCTGAAGCATTTTGCAGGTTACGGAGCAGTGAATGCAGGGCGGGAATACAATGATGTTGAAATATCCCAACGGACATTTCTGGAGCAGTACGTAAAGCCTTTTTGTATGGCATTAAAGGCAAAGCCTGCTATGGTTATGACTGCATTTCATGCAATAGATAGAAAACCGATCAGTGGAAATAAAAAACTTCTCAGGGAGTTTTTGCGGGATAAAGAAGGTTTTGAGGGAACTGTTATTTCAGACTGGGGATCGATCGGACAGCTGGTGGAACAGGGAGTGGCAGCTGATCTGGAAGAAGCTGCGGTTCAGGCTGCAGAAGCCGGTGTGGATATTGATATGATGAGTCCTGCTTATATGTTTTGGCTGGAAAAACTGGTGGAAAACGGACAGATTCCGGAAGCCCTTATTGATGAGAGTGCATTCCGGGTTCTGATGATGAAAAACCAGCTGGGTCTTTTTGAAGATCCGTTTGCAGGACTTGGGAAGAGTGAAAAACTCACCCCGTATTACCGGGCAAAAGCATATGAACTGACCAGCGAAAGCTGCGTCCTTTTAAAAAATGAAAAAATATTGCCTCTGTGCCAGAAACAGAGGGTGATCTGGGCCGGACCTTATGTGACATCAAAAGAATTTTTGAGTCGCTGGTCAATTTTTGGTGAACACGAGGCAGTTGAAACCATAGAGGATATTCTTCAAAAGAAGCAGATAAAGGCGGAATGTATGCCGGGCTGCAGAATGCTTTCGGATGAAGAGTGTAAGATATGGCAGGTGGAACCGGAGCGGTTCGATGAGCCAGGGAATGAACGGTGGCTGGAAACGATAACCGGGGATGATACTGTTGTATGTGTGTTGGGGGAACATGAGTCTCAGTCGGGAGAGGCGGCCAGCAGAGCGTTTCTGACCCTGCCGGAAGAACAGCAGTTGTTTTTTGAGAGAATAGCAAAGCGCACCAGAAATATTGTAACTGTGGTAATCACAGGAAGACCGCTGGATCTGCGAAGAATATCCGAAAAATCCAGGGCTGTTATTATGGCATGGAGACCCGGAACTATGGGAGCGGAAGCAGTGGTAGACATTGTATACGGAAGAACCAATCCTTCCGGAAAACTGGCTGTAAGTATCCCATGGTGTGTGGGACAGGTGCCGGTGAGCTACTGGGATATAAAAACAGGACATATTTATGATGCCGATCATCCGGAGAACCGTTTCAGCAGCAGATATATGGACATTCCCAATACTCCGTTATATCCGTTTGGCTTTGGACTGTCTTATACAGAATTTAATATTTCGGATATTGAGGTACAGGCAGGACCGGATAAAAGAGTTCATGTACATTGTAAGGTAAGTAATACAGGTAAGGTTGCGGGGGCAGAGGTAGTGCAATGTTATTATGAAACGTTATGTTCATCTGTAGTACGTCCGAGAAAAGAGCTTGTTCGCTTTCAGAGGGTATTCCTGGAACCGGGAGAAAAGAAAACGGTAGATTTCTCTATAGATCGGGAAGAATTTTCTTATTACGATGAAAATATGGAAATCGTCTGCAGCCAGATGAAGCTTCGCATTAGCATTGGAAACAGCAGTGATCATGAATGGGGAAATAGTGTTATATTTGTTTAGCGGGGAGGACACGGCTGGAATGTGTGGAGACCATGCCGAATTCATAGCCTATTTCTGATAGGATTGCAGGTACATCTGACGGAAGTCGGTAGGGCTTACATTTTTTGATTTCAAAAAGACTCTGTTAAACGTAGAAATACTGTTAAAACCGGATTCGAGCGACACTTCGGTGATCGTGAGATCCGGTTTTTTTAACAGGTTTTCGGCGATATGGAGCCGTTCCCTGGTGACGAAATCCGTGAAGGAGAGACCGGTGTATGCGCGGAACAGCTTGGAAAAATGGCAGCGGGAGAATCCGGCGACCTTTGATGCTTCTTCCAGGGAAACCGGTTCGGTGCAGTGACTCGAGATCCAGGTACATGCAGCAATTATCTGGCGGTGTACCTGTGCGGAATGGCCTGTTTTTTGCGGTGTGGCAGTTTCGGTCGGCACGGAGAGATTTTCGCCGAGCAGAATAAAAAACTGATACAGCAGAACGCATCCGCGCAGCTCGGAAAAACTGATACCGGAGAGGGAGAGCCTGCGCAGCTCTGTCAGAAATCCGCGGAGCTTTTCGATTTCCGGGAAGTTGTTCTGATTCAGAAGACGAATCTGATAAAAAAGATAAGCAACAGACTGGAAATCCACGCGCTTTTCCAGAAAATCTGCATCGAGCTGAAGCATGATCAGGCGATGTTCTCTGTTGGTTGTGGAAACAGCGTGCAGCTCGCCGGGCCAGATAAAAAGAAGATCACCGGGCTTCAGCGGAAAGGCTTCTCCATTTACTTCATAGATAATGCCGTTATCCTGTGCAAGCACAATTTCGATATAGTGATGCCAGTGCAGACCGAAATAAGCGGGGACATGCGAAATAGAGATATCGTAAACATAGCTGTTAGCAAAATGATTGTTTTCGAAAAAAGAAGTCGAATCGTTTTTCATGGCAAAAGAATCCTCCGTATCTGATAAACGGTATTATACAACAGAAGAGAGAAAAAATATAGAAAAAATCGAAACATCTGGGCAATGATCGGCAATATATAAGTAGTGTTTTACGAGGATCTGTATTATGGTTAAGATATGAAAATTGTGAAGAACGGCAGAAATCGGAAAAAGAGTGATGTGGTTTTGGCGAAAATTCACAAAAATACAATAAAAGTTTATGAAAAGTGAAGAAGTGGGAGGTAAGCGAAAAATGCAGATTTATGTAGATGGAAATGCTGTGCGAAGCGGAAATGGGCAGAAGGAATATCCATTTCAGACGATTTCCGAGGCGGCAAAAATTGCAAGGCCCGGAGACGAGGTGCTTGTAGCGCCTGGCGTATATCGGGAATATGTAGATCCGGCGAATGCGGGATGTGAGGATGCAAGAATTGTGTACCGTTCTGTGGAACCGGGGAAAGCTGTGATTACCGGTGCGGAAATTGTGGATAACTGGGAGCATTTGGAAGGTGATGTGTGGACAGCGCGCGTTTCAAACGGACTGTTTGGGGATTACAATCCATACACGACTCTGGTCAGCGGCGACTGGTTTATCGCATCCTACACGGCGCACACCGGAGAAGTGTATCTGAATGGAAAATCCATGTATGAGGTGACGAGCCTGGACAAGGTGAAAAAGCCGGAGATCTATAAAAAATCCTGGGATCAGGCATTCACGGTTTACACCTGGTATGTGGAGCAGGATGAAGAGAAGAATGAGACCGTTTTCTATGTGAATTTCCAGGGGAAAAACCCGAATGAGGAAACGGTGGAAATTAATGTGCGCGAGAATTGCTTTTATCCATCGAAGGAGGGCATCGGTTATATCACGCTGTCCAGCTTTGTTGTAAAACAGGCGGCAACCCAGTGGGCTCCGCCGACGGCATATCAGGAAGGAATGGTCGGCCCGCACTGGTCAAAGGGATGGATCATCGAGGATTGTGAGATTTCAGATTCGAAGTGCTCGGGCATTTCACTTGGAAAATACAGACAGCCGAACAATGACAATAAATGGCTCAAATGGAAATTCAAAGATGGCACACAGACGGAGCGTGATTGTATCTGCCAGGCGCAGCGAGAGGGATGGACAAAGGAAAATATCGGAAGTCATATCATCCGCCGGTGCAACATCCATGACTGTGGACAGACAGGTATTGTAGGCCACTTAGGCGGTGTGTTCTCGATCATTGAGGACAATCATATTCACCATATCAACAACAAACAGAACCTTGCGGGTGCGGAGATCGGCGGCATCAAGATGCATGCGGCGATCGATGTGATCATTCGAAGAAACCATTTCCATCACTGTACGAGAGGCCTCTGGCTTGACTGGCAGGCACAGGGCACACGCGTTACGCAGAACCTGTTCCATGACAATACGCTGCCGAACGAGGAAAATGCAAATCCAGAAGGTATGGACGGTATCGGCGAGGATATCTTTATTGAAATTTCCCACGGACCGACGCTGGTGGACAATAACGTACTGCTTTCGGACCGCGCTATGAAGCTGGCAACACAGGGTGTTGCGGTAGTACATAACCTGATCGCGGGATCGTTTACTGCTGTCGGCCGAGGTGTCAACAATGGCTCCGACAAGCTGCCGTCGCCGCGCTACACACCGTACCATGTGCCGCATCGCACAGAGATCAACGGATTTATGACGGTTCTTCACGGTGACTGCCGGTTCTACAATAATATCTTCATTCAGAAGCCGGTTCGTGCGGGAATGGAAGAAATCCGTAAACTGACTGGGGATAATGAATGGGATGACGGAAATCTGACAGCAGGAACCGTGCCGTACAGCGGATATCCGACGCTGGAGGAGTACGTGGCAAGATTTGAGGGCTACTGCGGAATGGGCTCCGGAAAGTCGCCGGATCTGTATTACGAGAAGCTGCCGGTATGGCTTGGCGGAAACGTTTACTTCAATGGGGCGAAGCCGGCGGAGCAGGAACAGGACGCTGTAGTGGATACCGAGCATGAAATCACCATCGGTGTAAAAGAAGAGAACGGAAAATGGAAACTGGAGACCAATGTTTACGATTATCTGCCGCAGAATGCCTGTGCAGTGATCTCAACGGAGACGCTTGGCATGGCATTTGAGCCGGAACAGAAATATGAGAATCCGGATGGGACGCCGATCGTGTTCCGATATGACTACTTCGGAAACCGTCAGGGCATTCATCCGCTGCCGGGCCCGTTTGCATCAAAAGAGGCTGCGGAAGAAGCATTATCATAAAGAAATTCTATAGACCCGCAAAAAAATAGCGTAAAAAATTCAGCGCCGCAGAGAGTGAATGACTGCGTCACAGCCTTTTTTGCAGGGTTTTACTATAACAAAAAGGAGTATAGAGAAATGATTTACTATGTCAATAATTCCGCTCCGAAGAATGGAAACGGAACAAAAGAGATGCCGTTCAAGTTCATCAACGATGCGGCAAAAATTGCAAAGGCAGGAGATGAAGTTCTGGTTGCACCTGGTATCTACCACGAATATGTCGATCCGATCAACGGCGGAACCGAGGATGCGAGAATCGTCTATAAGAGTGAGAAGCCGCTCGGCGCAAAGATCACCGGTGCGGAAACGATGAATGACTGGGAGCATTACAAAGATAATGTGTGGGTATGCCGTGTAGACAACGGAGTTTTTGGCAATTATAACCCATACACGACAATGGTCGGCGGTGACTGGTATTTTGCACCGGTGGTACGCCATACCGGCGCGGTTTATCTGAATGACCGCCAGTTATACGAGGCAGAGACGCTCGAGGAGTGTATCAAAGGCGAGGTTTATGCGCCGTCCTGGGAGCCGGAGTGGTCGGTTTACAAATGGTATACCGAGCAGGACAAAGAGAAAAATCAGACGGTCATCTACGCAAACTTCCAGGGTAAAAACCCGACGGAGGAAAAAGTAGAAATCAACGTGCGCCGGAACTGCTTTATGCCGTCGAAAACAGGCGTAAATTACATTACGTTCAGTGGATTTGATGTCAGCAAGGCAGCAACGACATGGGCGCCGCCGGCTGCTTATCAGGACGGTATGATCGGCCCGCACTGGTCGAAGGGATGGATTATTGAGGACTGTGAGGTCAGCAACAGCAAGTGCTGCGGTATTTCGCTCGGAAAATATTACGATCCGGAGAACGACCATTACTTTACCAGAAAACACGTAAAAAGCCCGACCCAGATGGAGCGTGATGCTGTGTGCCGCGGCCAGTATCACGGCTGGACGAAGGAGAACATCGGAAGCCATATCATCCGCCGCTGCCACATCCATCACTGTGAGCAGACCGGTATTGTCGGACGGATGGGCGGTGTGTTCAGTATCATTGAGGACAACCACATTCACAACATCAACAATATGCAGCAGCTTGGCGGAGCCGAGATTTCCGGTATCAAGATGCATGCAGCGATCGATGTTGTGATGAGAAGAAATCATATTCATCATTGCACGATGGGCATCTGGTGCGACTGGGAGGCACAGGGAACACGCCTGACCCAGAACCTGCTGCACGACAACTGCCCGCCGGAGGGAACACCAAAGGCAGAGGGCGCAATGATGAGTCAGGATATTTTCATCGAGGTTGGCCATGGTCCGACCCTGATCGATAACAACATTATGCTCTCACCGGTCAGCGTTCGTATGGCGACCGATGGTATTGCCTGCGTACACAATCTGATGCTTGGCTCATTAACTGCAGTTGGCGGCGGAACAGGAGACCGTTACACGCCGTATCACATCCGTCACCGTACCGAGGTTGCCGGATTCATGACATTCCTGCATGGCGATGACCGGTTCTACAACAACATCTTTATCCAGAATTACCCGGTTGAGGAAACAGAAACGGTTGAGGACATGGGCTTCAAGATGGAGGATAACCAGGAGGTCGGAACGCATGTGTTCGACGAGTATCCGACCTATGACGAGTGGATCAGCCACTTTGAGCTGGATAAACCGGCCGACATGAGCAAGCTGGAGCCGTATCACAACAAGTGCCATCTGCCGGTTTGGGTAAACGGAAACGCTTACTTTAACGGAGCAAAGGCGTGCGTGAATGAAAAAGAGAATCTTATGGATAACGAGAACCAGGTTAAGGTGGAACTTGTGGAAAAAGACGGCCACTATTCCATCAAGACGAACGTGTATGAGTTCCTGAAGGATTTCCGGACGGGAATTATCAACAGTGATATTTTAGGATACGCCTTCGAGCCGGAGCAGAGATTCGAAGATCCGGACGGAAGCACGATTATCTTCGATCAGGACTATCTTGGCGAGCACCGCGGCGTGGCAGCAATGCCGGGACCGTTTGCGGATGGAGCTGAGGCAGAGAAGATTCTGTGGTAGAAAAAATCAGAACTTACCGGTTGATATGAAAAAAACAGGGCGCTGTGCAGGAAATGGCACAGCGCCCTGTTTTGGTAAAAGGAAAGTCAGGATGCCTTTGCAGAATCTTTTGCCGTCGGCATTTTCTCGTATAAGATTTTCAGCATAATCGGTGTTGCAATACTCGAGAAGAGAATCAGCAGAATCACGGCACTGAAGAAATCGCCGGATAAAAAGCCTGCATTCAGACCCTTTTGCGCAACGATCAGACAGACTTCACCACGGGTCATCATACCGACACCGATTTTCAGGCTGTCGCCCCAGGTAAAGCCGCATCCCTTTGACATCAGGCCACAGCCGATAATTTTTGCGGCAAGGCCGACGATGACGAAACAGATGGCAAAGAGTACGAATTTCTCGTTCATGCCGCTGAGCGTTGTTTTGAGTCCGATACTTGCAAAGAAAATCGGTCCGAAAATCATATAGGAGCTGATATCCATTTTTTCTTCGATGTAATCGGAAGAATCGAGGGAACACAGGATAACGCCCGCAACGTATGCACCGGTAATATCGGCGATGCCGAAGTATTTTTCGGAAATGTAGGACAGTCCGAAGCAGAGCGCAAGACCCAGAATCGGGAGACGGCGGGTGTGCGGAAATACGGAGTTCATGCGGTTGAACAGCTTAAAGCAGAGAAAACCGAGCACAATCGCAAGGGCAAAAAACAGAATGGTGGAGGCTGCTACTTTCAGCGGATTGGATGTCGGATCTTTAAAACCGATGACAACAGTCAGCACAATGATACCAATGACATCGTCGATGATGGCCGCATTTAAGATGGTTGTTCCAACCTCTGTTTTCAGCTTGCCGAGTTCTTTCAAGGCCTGTACGGTGATGCTGACCGATGTTGCAGTCAGAATAACACCGATAAAAACAGCATGGTAAAATTCTTCCGTTCCGACAGCAGAGAAGCCATAAAAGCTCATGTATAAGATGGCGCCAAGAACCAGAGGAACAAAAACACCGGCACAGGCGATCAGCAGGGATTTCACTCCCGTGCGGAGCAGATCCTTCAGGCTGGTGCCAAGACCTGCGGAGAACATCAGCAAAATAACACCGATTTCCGCCATCTGTGCGAGAAAGTCAGACTGCTGAACAAGTCCCAGCACACTGGGGCCAAGGACAATACCGGCAATCAGCTCGCCCACAACCTGCGGAGCCTTGCATTTTCTGGCAAGAATACCAAACAATTTTGCGAATACGATAATGATTGCCAGGTCTTTTAAAATGACATACGTATCCATGAAAAAGATACCCCCTTTTATGAAGTTTATGTATGTGTCGGCAGCTTGAAAGAGCAATGCCGGAGTTTGATACGCATACATTTTCAGTATAGCAAAAGTTGAGAAAAAATACTATCTACAGATGAAAAAATTGAGAAAAAACAGTAACTATTCAGAGCCATGCGAAATGGAAGAAAAAGTGCGAATCATGCTTGCATGAATGAGCGGTTTTTCAGAAATTCCATATGGTGAGAAGTAACATCGAAATACAGCGTAAGCGGAATCGAGGTGGGGCTTTGAATAGTTACAAATATGGGATCAAGACGAAAAGATAGGTAGAAAAGAGCGTGCGAACATAGTATGATCAAAGTAGCAAATAAATTTTACACGGAGTTCAAAAAGCGGGATCAAAGAAAAAACGAAAGGGGAAATAAAAAATGAGAGTTGGGAACATGAAAGAAATTGTATTTTCTAAAGATCCAAAACAGATGAACTGGCTGCGGGAGGATTTTCCGTATGCCGAAGTGAAATGCCCGCCGGAGTTTTCGGTGGAGGTGCAGAATGAGAAAGACGGAGATGTGCTGACAACGAAGGTTGTGATTTCTTACAACGGTGCGCATCCGTATTTTACAAATGCAGGAAGCATTGCGATTTCATTTCCTTTGCAGGACCGCTACGCGGACAGTGTAACCTGCCGGGATTACCGGTGTCATGCACATATTTTCTGCGGGGAGAATACCAGTTATATCATGGCACTCTGCATGGGCGGTGCGGCTCCGCATCTGGGAATGGTGCTCACAAAAGGCAGTCTTTCTGCTTACAGTATGGAACGTGATCTGAAACTGCAGAGCAATGACAGAGGCTGCTTCTGGCTGCATCCGTCCTCACAGGAGTTTGCGCCGGGAGACACGATGACGCTGGAGTGGAAAGTATTTCCGCATCAGGGACGCGAAGAATTCCGGGAGAAATTAAAAGCAGTTTCCCAGGTGATTCTGGTGGATGCGGAGCAGTATGTGATTTATCCGGGAGAGACGAGTAAGGTAACCATTGAACCGGCGTTTGAGGCGGAAAAAGTGACTGTGAATGGAATGCTGCTGGAAAAAACGGAAAACGGTGTCTATGAATATCTGTTTGAAAGTGAGAAAACCGGAGAGTATATGCTTTCGATCAGTGCCGATACGGTAAAAACTACCTGTCGCCTTCTCGTGCAGGAGCGGCCGGAAGAACTGGCTGCAAAACGGTGTGCGTTTATCGTCGGTCACCAGCAGTATCATGGAAAGATCAAAGAACTGCAGGGCGCCTATCTGCCTTATGATAACGAAGAAAAAATTCTCGTCTGCACACCGGAAAATGATTTCAACGCTGGAAGAGAGCGTACCGGAATGGGCGTGCTGATTGCGCGGGCGCTGCAGCAGAATCTTTTAAAAGACCGGGAAAAAGCGGAGCAGAGTCTTCGCGAGTACCGTGCGTTCTATCTTCGCGAGCTGGTAAATGCAGCGACGGGTCTTGTTTGCAACTGCTCGGGAAAAGACAACAGCTATTTCCGACTTTACAACTACCCATGGGCAGTGACATTCTTTCTTGAATGCTGGAAACTGTGGGGCGAAAAAGAAGACCTGAAGACGGCAGTTCGTATCACAGAGAAATTTTATGAACAGGATGGATTCCGTTTTTATCCGATTGAAATGCCGATTGTGATGCTCTGTCAAGAACTGAAAAAAGCAGGGGAGCAGGAGGATCTGAAAACAGTAAAAGATCTGTTCCGATGTCATGCAGATCAACTGATTGAGATCGGAACGGCTTATCCCGCATCGGAAGTAAATTACGAGCAGTCCATCGTACAGCCGGCAGCCGAAGTCATTCTTCAGGTTTACGAAGTGACCGGGGAAGAAAAATACCTGCGCGGAGCCGAGCAGCAGATCGCTGTTCTTGAACTCTTCGACGGCCAGCAGCCGGATTACCATCTGCATGAAACGGCAATCCGCCACTGGGACGGCTACTGGTTCGGAAAACGCAGAGTATTCGGTGACACTTTCCCACACTACTGGAGCGCCGAAAACGGCCGGACCTTCAAACGCTATGCCCGCCTGACCGAAGACAAAGAATATAATATCCGCGGTGAGCATTCCCTGCGCGGCGTGCTGTCCATGTTCTTTGAAGACGGTACAGCGACCTGCGCGTATTTGTATCCGTATTCCGTCAACGGACAGAAAACCGATTTTGCAGATCCGTATGCCAATGACCAGGATTGGGGACTGTGCATGAATCTGGAATAAAGAACGACCAGAACCTTCAAACTGAAATCATACAGAGTGATTCAGTTTGGAGGTTTTTTGGATTTGTATTGACATAATATATATCGTGATATATACTTAGAGCATGAAAGGAGGGATAGCATATGACGACTGCAAAATTATTCGAAAATGGAAGAAGTCAGGCTGTCAGACTTCCAAAAGAATGCAGATTTTCCGGCGATGAGGTGGCGATTAATAAGGTAGGCGATGTTGTGATTTTAATGCCGAAGGGGAATAAATGGGCGGGATTTATTAATGGCCTCAGCCTCTTTGATGAGGATTTTATGAGCGAAGGACGCGAACAGCCCGCAGCACAGGAGAGAGAACCCTTATGAAATATATGCTGGATACAAATATCTGCATTTATGTAATCAAACACAAGCCGGAAGCGGTGATAAAGAGATTTTTCATGCATGATCCGAGGGAACTGTGTATTTCATCTATTACGTATGCGGAATTGATGTATGGAGTGGAAAAGAGCCAGAAAGTTGACAAAAATCGTCTTGCCATGATGTTGTTTCTTTCACCGATTACGATATTAGATTTTAGTGCAAGAGCAGCGGAAGAGTATGGGAAAATCAGAGCGGATCTTGAAAAACAGGGAACACCAATAGGTCCACTGGATATGCAGATCGCAGGACATGCAAAGGCAGAAGAATTGATACTTGTGACAAATAATACGAGAGAATTTCTTCGGGTAAAAGATTTAGAAGTAGAGGATTGGACAATCGAATAACTGATACTTAAAGAAAAATTTGCAAAGGTCATCTTTGCGAATCAGAATGTAGACAAAGCCCTGCTCCCAGAAACTGAGAAATAAAAAATGTTGACGAAAAAAAAGAAATTTGATAAACTGAAAAAAATAAAAGGGAGTAGCTAGCCAACCGTGTTCACTTCTTCGTCAGTACAGCTATTGATTGATATTCAATAACTCGGAAAGTGATTAAATAGCGAGACTTTTACTGTAAATGCAGTAGGAGTCTCTTTTTTTATGCCTATAACACCTGCTGCAAAGAATGCAAAAGAAAGAGAGGAAAATACGTATGATGTTACAGGCAGGAATTTTGATAGTGGGTTTCCTTTTTCTGGTAAAAGGAGCAGACTGGTTTGTGGAAGGGTCTGCAAGCATAGCAAGAAAGTTTGGAATTCCCCAGCTGATTATCGGACTTACCATTGTTGCAATGGGAACGAGTATGCCGGAGGCTGCTGTGAGTATTACCGCAGCGATGCAGCAGAACGCAGGAATTACGATAGGAAATGTGGTTGGAAGTAATATCTTGAATATTTTTATTATTCTTGGACTTACGGCATTGATAACAAATGTGGCAATACAAAGGTCTACCTTGTTTTATGAAATACCGTTTATGATGTTTGTTACGGTAGTTTTAATGATATGCGGAATGACAGGAGGAAAAGTAACGTTTGCCGAGGGCATAGTCTTATGGGTACTGTTTCTTGTGTATCTTGGCTATTTGTTTGTGATGTCGAAAAAAGGGGAAAATCCGGAAGAGGAGGAAGCGAAAAATTATCCTGTCTGGAAATGTCTTCTTTTGATGGTGGCAGGCGGTATCCTGGTTGTAAAAGGAAGTGATTTTGCCGTCAGCGGGGCAACCGAGATTGCACGATACTTTGGAATGAGTGAGCGTTTTATCGGACTGACGATTGTTGCTCTCGGAACATCTCTTCCGGAGCTGGTAACATCTGTGACAGCAGCAAAAAGAGGGAATGCAGGAATTGCAATCGGAAATATTGTCGGAAGCAATATTTTTAACATTTTATTTGTAATTGGAACAGCCGCACTGATCTGTCCTGTGCCATTTGAAACTAAATTTATTGTAGACACAGGAATCGCAATTCTGGCAGGTCTGGTTTTATGGATTGGGACGTACAAGAACAGGGAATTACGGAAAACGTGTGGTGTCGTTATGCTTTTATGCTATGCAGGATATTTTGCATATTTATGTGTGGTATAAGATGAACCATTTTTGATGAAAACAGTATTTAAGCACCGACCATTTGGCCGGTGCTTTTGAAGTGCATTCAAAGCCATGCGAAACGGAAGAAAAAATCAAAAATCATGCTAAAATCTTGCTTCAGGAGGCGGAAAACAGTACCAAAAAGTACAACAATTTTCTGAAAAACATGCTATAATCTGATTAAAGTAGAAAAAAGCGGAGAGTAGAAATGAAAAAATTACCAGAATCAGAACAGGAAATTATGATGATTGTATGGGAATATGCGGAACCTGTCAGCCGATTTCAAATTGAAGAGAAATTGAATGTAGAGAAAAACATTGCACCGAGTACCATTTTAACATTGCTTACTCGTTTGGAAAAAAAAGGGTTTATTCAAAAAGTGAAGAATGGGAAATCAAATCTTTATGTACCATTAGTAGAAAAAGAAAACTATATAGGCACGGTTGGAAAAAACATGTTAGATAAAATGTTTCAAGGGTCATTAGCAAAATTCGCATCGTCATTGTATGATGGAGAAAAACTTAGCTCAAAAGAGGTTAAGCAATTGCAGGAATTTATTGACAGACAAAAATAGAAAAGTGGTGTAGAGGACATAGTTACAGATGGCATTTATCATAAAGTGGAATCTTTTCATAGGCATAGTCGCATTTATGGCATATGTTGTACAAAAAATAATGGGGAAAAGACTCGGTCATTGCTGGAGAAAGGTAGTCTGGATATTTCTGACAATTAAAATGTGTTTTCCGTTTTGGAGTGTGACGGAGAAATTCCGGCAACATTTTTTTATAATTTCTATGCCGGTATATTATATCGGGGAACAAAATCAAAAGACTGCGATCATGACGAAAATTGGAAACGTTTCAATTCGAGAGTGGATGTCAGGCGAAAAATTTTTGCCGTATATATGGCTTGCAGGGATGATTTTATGCCTTTTGTTTCACGCAATACAATATAGAATATGGAAAAAAAGAATATTTGCAGAATGTAAAAGGATGCAAAAAAATTCCGTATTAGAAGCTCTAAAAAAAGCAAGCGAAGTTTGTAAAATAAAAAAAATAGAAATATGGGTCTGTGAAAATCAAGATTTTTATTCTCCTATGTTGTTTGGTGTACGAAATACAAAAGTATTGATTCCACAAGAAATGCTGGAAACGGAAAATTACTCCTATGAAGAATGGTATTTGATTTTTTTACATGAATTGACACATCAGAAAAAACACGATTTATGGTATAAAATGTTTCTTCAAATTATAAGGGATGTTTATTGGTTTTGTATCCCAATGCTGTGGGTGCAAAAAATGGCAAATATAGATATCGAATGTGTCTGTGATGAGACTGTTACAAAACATATGAATCTGACGCAACGGAAAGATTATTGCAATGTTATTTTAAAAGTGGCTTCAAAACAAACGAAAAAAGAATTGTCTGGAGTTGTTTCAATGGTATCAGAAACAGAGATACTGAAAGAACGATTTTACAATGTGTTTTTAGCAAGAAAAAAACTTCGAATATACGTCACTGTTTTTCTTTTTGGAATAATTATTTTGAGTTTTTCGGAAATGCAAATAGCGCGACAAATATGGTCATCATCGCATATAGAAAATTGTCCCAAATGCAAAGCTGCGGTACAAGGAGAAGTGGTTTGGAATGCATGGGAAAATGAAAAAAATGTAGTATGTACACATCAATATGCATGGGGAGATGACTTACAGAAAGCCAGATATGGAGTAGAAAAAATCAGGTGTAATGAATGTGGAAATTTTTTTGAGATAAAGATCAGGCAAGAAAAAATAGTCTGCCATGGGTATAATGATTAATTAGACAAACGTAGAAAAAAGATTGACAAAAAGCAGGAAGTATGGTATTTTTTGTTATACAAATGTAGAACGTACGTTGACAGGTATAATAAATTTTTAAGGAGAAAAGTATGAAAGAGGTAAAGAAAAAAATTTCCATTTTTCTAATGACCTTAATGTTGGCCAGTACATTTTCTGCCAATGTAACAAAAGCGGATGTTATCGAAAGTAAGAATACTTTTGCGTATGAAGAAATTATGCCGTATGCTGCAGTTTGCCCGAGATGTGGAGGAAGAATAACATCGTCAACCGTATGGGGAAGCTGGATAAGCAGTGGTACAGTTACGTGTACTCATGGTCACGCATGGGGAACTGATTTGAAGCAGTATAGAACAGGAATAAAAACTACAAAATGTTTAAATTGTAACGCAGGAAATACTGCTAATGTGAAAGAAACAAGAACAATTTGTCACGGATATGATAATTAATGATTAAAAAAACAAGGCTGTTGTATGATATGTAAAAAAACAGAAGTCATGCAATAGCCTTGTGTTATATAGAAACATAGGGGGTAGCATAATGATGGGAAAAAGGTTGAAAAAAATTTTTGGTTTAATTCTAATTAACATCATATTAGTCAGTGGGAGCTTAAATGCAGAAACGGTATATGCAGATATACGAGCCAAGATTGAAATTGAAAAAACGGAAATGCCATTAAAAATTTGTGTTGACGAAGAAAATAAAAAAACGGCACTTCAAATAGTGGCAGCCTGGAAGAAAATATATAAAAATAATGGAGTGGAATTAATGGTAATTCCATCAGGGCAACAGGCTTCGGAAGAAAAAGTACAGGAAATCCAGAATGAAATTACGACGGGAGAAGGACCGGATGTATTTTTGGCAGAAGGGCCGAATCCGACCTGGAGTGAGCAAAGAGCAGTTGTTTTTGAGGATCCCCAAAAAGAAATGTATCAGGGAACCTTTCTTTCGTTGAAACCATACATGAAATATTTTGATATAGATATTTTAGAAGAGAAGATTTTGTCTGCAGGTGTGGCTAATGAGGAACAAATACTGCTTCCTATGACATACGATTATTTTCTATATGCATTTACGACACAGGATTTACCAGAAAATACAAAAATATCAAGAAATTGGCTGGAATTAGCCAGACAAAAAGAAAAAGCAATTCAACAGATTGTAGGGCAAAGAAGTGGGGTTCAATTTTTTGATACATTTAGTGAGGTAGTTGATTATAAGAAAAAAACACTTCTATATTCGGAAGAGCAGATAAAAAAAGTTTTGGATGAAACAGTAGCATTAAAAACAAGATCATTAGCTTTAAACTGGAAAATAAAAGATACAGGAGTAGTAAGTCTAAATGATTTGGAAGAACTTGGAGGTGAAAAAACAGTTCATACGGTATTTGCAATGCCGAATCAGGAAGGCGGATTCACTGCAAATGTTACACTTTATGCAGGAATTAATAAGAACACAAAGCAACCTTTAAAAGCAGTCTCCTTTTTACAAATGCTATACAGTGAAGAAGTTTTATCAGGAAAAGGAATAGAGTTAGAAGATAGAAGAGAGGCAAGCAATATAAGATTTCCGCAAGGGGTTTCTATTTACAAAAAGGAACTAGAAAAACGAATGCGGAGTCTTTCGAGACAAGATCAAAAACAAATCAAAACGATACAGGAAGAAGTAAACACCGTTCGATTTTATTCGGTATGGGACAGGGAACTTAATTCCTTATTATCTAAGTATGAGGCACAGGAAGATGAAAAGCAAAAAGAGCATGTCTTCATAAAAACAATACAGAAATGGAAGGGAAAAATACAGAAATGACATAAAAAATCAGCCCTGTGGAGTGAGAGTTGCAAGAAACAGATTTTCCGGAGTACTGTGGAACAGTCTGTAAAGCTAAAGCGGATATTCGCAATCCGCTTCGTTACTTGCTCATAACTGAATAGCTGCTTCAACGCTTATCAGGACTTGGTTGATTCGGTTAAATTCTTTTAGGGTTTGTCAAGGGTGATGAGGAGCTTTAAAAACAGGCTCCTCTTCACCCTTAATTTATATATCGGTTAATGATCTGTGCGTTTGAGAAATTGATTCGTATATATCAAGACACATATGACAGAGCATTACTTTTGACAGGAATTTTTAGAAACAATAACCTTTGTCGGTCGATACAGTTTTTCTCCGAAGAAGTAGCCTTTCTGTATTTCCTCGACAACTCTGTCTTCTTCCACCAGGTCGGTTTCTTCGATGTGCACTGCATCATGGATATGAGGATCAAATATTGTACCATTTGCTTCCATCGGTAAGACATTCAGCTGATATAAATTCTGCGCCAAAGCTGTACGGAAATCCATCATAAGAAGCTTTTCATCCATATAGGCCCAGCGATTCGTCGTTCGTTCCGAACTGACAATTCCATATTCGAGATTGTCTTTTACAGCCAGCAGCTTTTCAATCCATGTGCTGACTCGGATATTTGTATCTCCGTCATGACAGTCTGCAAATACTTCTTGTGTCTGTCTGGCGATCATCTGGATTCTCTTTCCAATTGCAGAAGCCTTCGTTGTGGGGTTCAGATTTTCCGCCCCCAGGCAAAACTCTTTTCCGGCCTGAAGTACATTTGCGAGAAGCTGTTCCGGTACGAAAACGGTATTTATCGGGAAGCGTTTCGGCTTTTCTTCTGTGAATTGACTCAAATCTATCTTTGCAAGATTCTCTCCTGATTGCAGTATCAGGGTAAAATCGCCGCATTCCATTCCAACCTCGATCCATGCTTTCAGCCGGCTTGCATCCTTTGGAAATTCAGGACAGATCTCCTCCATTTTCTAGGTTCTGACTTTCCTTTTAGAATCCTTTGATTTCAGATACAGGTTCAGGCCTTTTCCTTTGATTCCGGAATCCAGCAAAATGTCGAAACCATCTGTTCGCATGGGAATCATGTGTCGTTCTTCGTTAAGCCAGGTTAATGGAATGCATTCCTTTCCCCATTGGATGGTTGAAATTTCAATTCCGGCGGTCCATGGGAAAAGTACAAGCATGGTAATAGGCTTCGCGGTAGGATTGGTAAGTCTGGCTCCCTGGGCTGCAGTTCTATCCGCGGCCACAACGGAAAGATCCTCGTATCCGATTGTTTCCTGACCCAGTGTTTCTCTCGATTTCGTATCATTTAGATAATAGTACGTCATATTTGGAATCATTTCTGGAGTATTCTCTCCGATGGTATATTCCAATCCTTCCAGCATATTAGTTTGATCTGTCCATGCTGAAAATTCTGCCAGCAGATTTTGCTTTTTACAATTTGAAATCACACGAACCCCAAATTGCTGGTCATGTTTCATATCTTGTGCTTTTGAAAGGGCACAAGCATCTGTCGCAGTCATAACCCTTATTACATGAAAGCCTGCTTTTTCCATGGCGGTCCGTACATTTTTCTGCGTTATAATTTCCGGTATAGAAAGGGCAAGCACACAATCGCTTATCTGTGCAAATGCAGTTTTTTGAAGCTCCATTTTCAATTCCTTCATCAGAGCAATACAATATCGAATCGAACAAGGCTCCAGGGTAGAAGAAACTGCGCTTTCTGCTTCCTGCATAAAGTCTTCTTCGTCTGTGTTTCTCTCGTGAAGCATCCGTAATATCCGCCTGACTCATAACGGTGAAGATACGGAGCAGTTACTTTTTATCAAGGGTTCTCGCGCATTACGCCGACCAGTGCATGCGGGACATATGGCTCTTCGAGATAAGCAGTCTCATCCGGTGTCAGCTGTACACCGATGGCTTTGACGCCCTCTTCAATATGCGATACCTTTGTCGCCCCGACAACCGGAGCAGTTACTTTTGTGAGCAGCCATCCGAGCGAAATCTGGATTCTCGTCAGCCCCTTCTTCTTTGCAAGTTCACCGACGCGGTCGATAATGATGGCGTCTTTTTCTTTCGTCGCATCATACTTTCCTTTTGCGTACGTATCTTCCTGCAGCCGTTTGGAAAGCTCCGACGGTTTTTTTGCCAGGCGGCCGGAAGCCAGCGGGCTGTACGGTGTCAGTGCAATATTCTGATCCTTGCAGAACGGAACCATCTCGCGTTCCTCCTCGCGGAATAGCAGATTGTAATGTCCCTGAATCGAAACAAATTTGGCCCAGCCGTTCTTATCCGCAATATAATTTGCTTTTGCCAGCTGCCATGCGAAGCAGTTAGAAATACCGATGGCGCGTACCTTTCCTGTAACGACAGCTGAATTTAATGCCTCCATCATTTCTTCTACCGGTGTGTGATAGTCCCACATATGGCAGATATAAAGGTCAACATAGTCCATGCCAAGATTCGTAAGGCTGCGATCGAGAAGACCTAAAATATGATCTTTTCCGCTCACCCCGTCTGCAATTTCCTGCGGGCTGCGCGGGAAAAATTTTGTTGCGACAACGACTTCATCACGTTTTGCAAAATCGTTCAGCGCGCGTCCCAGATACTGCTCGCTGGTGCCGCTCTGATAACCGGCAGCGGTATCAAAAAAGTTTACACCAAGTTCCAGACCGCGTTTTAAAATCGCGCGGGAATGCTCCTCGTCCAGTGTCCAGGAATGTATGCCGCTTTTTGCATTTCCAAATCCCATACATCCCATACAGATTCTCGATACCTTTAAATCCGAATTTCCAAGTTTTGTGTATTCCATGAAAAAATCTCCCTGTGCGATGATGTACTCCCAGAGTACATGATTTCGTGCTTTTCTAAGATACTTCCATTGTAAAATCGGAATACAGATTTGTCCAATACTTGATGCAAAAAGAAGGGTATGTTCAAAAAGCATGAAGAACGAGAGAAAGAACAGGAAAAACATGTGAAGGAACATATACAAAATCAAGTGAAAGTCAGTTGCAAATTCCGGCTCATCTGACCACGCATTCCGCTAAGAGCTGATCAGTCTTTCCGGATGTAACTGAACGCGTTTCCGCTT
>OJMH01000227.1_pt1 | contig 83342 bp, 105 predicted proteins | sample 1597111 | NCBI WGS metagenome assembly OJMH01 (sample SAMEA2452115, study PRJEB22498) | human gut metagenome | reverse complement strand
AACGATTCCTGTCTTTTGGCTTTTTTGAAGTGTGTCCATTTTGGGGTTCACTTCATATTAAAGAGGCTTTTAATTATACATTTTTTTATTTTTTCCCTTTATCGATTGAATTAAACTAAATATAGAAATGGTTATCAATGCTCCCCATATAGCAAAACTAGAAAGAGAACAAACAACTTTTAAACCATCATCCATCCCTGTTCCAAACGTCATAATTAATGTATATTGAAGTGTTAAAATAGAAACCAATGCATCAACAAAATTGATATTTCGAACAATTTTAACGCTAAGATGATTCAATTTTCTCGTTTTATAAAAATTAATCGATGCCATGACAATTTTATAAACCGTATAAGTAGCAATGGTAATCGCCGCAATAGAAGAATAATGTACTTCTTTTTCTTGTAACATCATTAATGTAATTGGCGTAATTAAAGCTAAATCAATAATCAATAATAAAATACTTTGTGTTAAATAGATCGTTTCCCGTTTTTCTTCTTTTTGAAGTTCATTTAAATGCTGTTTTTTCCATTTTATTTCGTGATAGCCAACTAAAATTTTAATGACTACTAATAATAAGTAATACACACCAATGCTAATATTCCATGCAATTTGATCGCGTATTCCAATAAATAAATTAAATAGACAAAACCCTATCGTAACAAAAAAAGAAAAGGATGCGAAAACCAATGTTCGTAGAATATAATTTTCTTTTAATCGAACATAATATTCTTTTATTTTATTTTTTTTGTTTTGATTTTCCATCCTATATTCCTTTCTTAAATAAAATCTGTATTTAAAAGATCGTTCCCTTTTTCTAAAATGTTGGCTAGTTTTTCTTCGTTGTCATCAATAATAGGTAAAATTTCTTTCGTTTTCTTTTCTACCATCTTTTTAAAAATAATAAAATTTATAAAACATAATGTCAACCCTAAAATACCAAGAAGAATACCGCCCACCAATGCAAAAGTATTCCCGTTAATTAACATACTTAAACACATTCCTCCACCAAAAACAAGAGCAGATAAGATTCCAAAACTATATGCAAATATACTAGGAAATCTTGTCTTAGAAGCTTCTAAATTGTTAATAACATTAAAAGTACTTTCTGCTTCTCTTTCTAATTTTGTTAATTCTTGTTTATGTTTTTGCTTACGATTTCTTTTAAAAGAAATCACAACATGATCAACCATTGATGGCGAAACATCCGTAACTTCCCAACCAAAGGCTTCATACATATCCATCATTTTTGTTTGATTTTTTGTTTTTACAGATTTAGTCATATATTCATATGATACAAAATTTTTTTCTTCCATTTTATTTTCCTCCTATAACGTATCAAATTTTTCTCCACTTTTTTCTTCATCTGAAAAAAGCTCTCTTGGTAAAATATTAGGATAAGCATGCCATTGTCGAATAGACATGGTTCCCCGTCCTCCTGTTAATTTTTTTATCGTCCCATCTTTATAAATAAATTCTCCTTCAACTTGATCAAAAATTAAAGTAGCTACTGGATTATCTGGTACTTGATAAGTTACTCCCCAAGTTCGAGCATTACCAACTTTAGCACGCACATGATAAATACCATCTTTTACTTCAATTTTAATATCATAAGTCAATGGAATAAATCCATCTAATTCTCTATAAAACGCCCAATCTTCGTGAGAAATTTCTATTTTTCCATCAGGATAGTATTGTTTAGTTTGCAAATCATAAACAGCAAAATCTTTCATACCAAGTCGCATATCATACATCGATGAATGAATTTCATTAAATGTAATAAATCCCCAATCTTCCCATCCACCAAGTTCTGCGGCCGAAGAATCAACAGCAACGTATCTTTCTCTTTGTCCTGCTCCTTTGACATGTACTGTTTTTCCTTGATAGGTAAAATGTCCTTCTACATCTCCTGCCCAGTTATATCCATATGTAATGGAATGTTGGGTTAAATACGATGGTTTTTCTTTACCATACCATAAAGGATAGCCATGTGGTTTGTGCCACAAATCTGCTTGATATTCTCCATCTAAAGTATCTAAAATAAAATGCCACTTCCCATCATCAAAACATTCTACTTGATAATGCTTACCACAAGATACTTCCACGCTATGTTCTTTCATTTTAATTTCAAGCGTTCCTTGTGGATTTTTATAAAATTTAGTTAACATAATTTGAGGAAATTCTGCAACTTTATAAATCGATTGTTTTAGTTGACGAACTTTCCCTTTTCCTTTAGTTAAATTCATTGTAACTAAATCCATTTTTTCAAGAGTCATAGATAAAATGGATCCTCCCATCGCATAAAGTTGTCCATCATCACCAGTTACATGAAATTCAAACAACCAATCAAGAAATCCACTTCTTCCTTCTTCTTTAACGCTACTTCTTGCTTCATCTTGAAGTGTCACTTTGGGATTTTTTTCTACCATTATTTTTCTCCTCCTTTTTAGTCATCTGATTGACTTTTTTTGTTAGACATGTGTATCATATAAGAGTAAAAACAAAAAAACAACACTTCTAAATAGCATTGAAACAGTATTAAAAATCTGTTTGCTTATTTGAAACAAAAAGGAGAAAATGTCTCATGGAATATGCAAAAGAAGAATATACAAAGCACTATATCGTTCAAGCCCTATTTAAACTCATGAATGAAAATGAATATGATAAAATTAGTGTGATTGATATTGTAAATAAAGCTGGTGTTGGGCGGGCTACTTTTTATAGACACTTTAAAAAGAAAGAAGATATCATTATTTACTTTTTTGAACATAATCGTAAAGATTTTATCGCAAATCAACATTATTATCCACGATGTAAAGAAGATTATATTGCAATTGTTAAAGATTCTTTATATAAATTTAAAGAAAAAAAAGAAGTTTTTAAATTATTAAGAAAAGCACATTTAGAATCCCTATACCTTGATTATTTAAACCAAAATTACTTAGCTTTATTTTCTAAAGATTATCCTAACAAACACCCTTTTGAACCTTTAATTTATAGTGGTATGTTGTTTAATATTTCTATTGCTTGGTTGGATCATGATTGTCAAGAGGACATTAACGAACTAGCTTTCCTTATTGTTGATAAGATTTATAAAAATGATAAAAATACTTTGTAGTTCACTTATAAAATTGCATTCTTTGAATCATTCAATTATAATAAAACAAAAAGAGGATTAAAAAATGGAAACTATACAAGAAAAGAAAACTTCAAAAAAAGCTTTAGTTGGCCTAATTTTAGGAGGAATCTCCTTTGGAGAAATTGTTTTATCAATTTTATTATACACTAGTGTTTTTTCCGCGATTAATAATGCAGAAAGTGTCGCTGAAGCTTTTGCTGGTGCCCTCGCCTCTGTATTATTATTAGCGATTTGGTTGTTTTTAAATGCCATATCTTTAATTACAGGAATTGTTTCACTTATTCTTTCTATTTCTAGTTTAAAAAAATCACCATCGGGTAAAAAAAGTTGTGAAATTACTGGAATCATATTAAGTTCTCTTTCTATTGTCATTTCAATTCTTTTATTTTTAATTTTAATATTTAAAGCTTAAAAGAAAAAGAAGAGGTGATAAATTGAAAAAATACTATGAAGCCTATGATGAAAGATACAAAATTGTTCATCAAAAAGGAATTCGTTGGTTTGGTAAAAAAGAATCAAGTATTTTAAAAAGAACAATAAAAAAATATCAAATTACAAAAAAACATTCTATTTTAGAAATCGGTTGTGGAGAAGGAAGAGATGCCTTTTATCTTTTAAAAAAAGGATATTCTGTTTTAGCCACAGATATTTCAAACGAAGCCATTCAATATTGCAAAAAAAATTTTTTGAAATATCAAAATCAATTTCAGATTTTGAATTGCCTTCATGATACACTAAATCATCAATATGATTTTATTTATGCTATTGCTGTCATTCATATGTTTGTTTTAGATGAAGATAGAGATTCTTTTTATATGTTTGTAAAAAAACATTTAAATGAAAATGGATTGGCTTTAATTTGTTCTCTAGGAGATGGAATTTACGAGTCAAAAAGTAATATTCAAGAAGCTTTTGAATTGCAAAAAAGAAATTACAAAAGAAAAACTATGATGCTACCAGCAACTTCATGTAGAATTATCAATTGGGAAAATTTCAAAAAAGAGATTTTAAAAAATCAATTGCAAATTATTGAAAATGGTATTATTTCAATGACACCGTTATTTAATAAAATGATGTACGTCATTGTAAAAAAATAAATTATTGAAAGTGATGATTAATAATGAAATCAAAATTAGTAACCTTGAATAATGGAATCAAAATGCCCATCATTGGCTTTGGTACTTATCCTTTAACTAACGATACCTGTATTTATTGCGTTTGTGAAGCAATAAAAGTAGGTTATCGACTAATTGATACAGCACGAATGTACAAAAATGAAAAAGCAGTGGGCGAAGGTATTAAAAAATGTGGAATTCCTCGAAAAGATCTATTCATTACCACAAAAATCTGTAGTCCTGATACTACTTATGAACGAACGAAAGCAGCAATTAAAGATTCACTTTCTAATTTAGGTCTTGATTATATTGATCTCGTTTTAATTCATGAACCTTACGCTAGTTTTTTAGAAATGTATCGTGCTTTAGAAGAGGCATATCAAGAAGGAAAAGTAAGAGCCGTTGGTGTTTCTAATTTTAATGAGGATTTATACTTAAAATTAATACAAAACTGTTCCATTATACCAGTTATCAATCAAGTAGAATCCCATGTTTTTTATCGTCAAAAGAAGTTGCAAAATATAATGCAAAAGCATGGAACGCTCATGCAAGCTTGGTCTCCTCTTGCCGTTGGAAAAAAAGATATTTTTACTCATCCTATTCTTTCACAAATCGGTAAAAAATATCATAAAACTGCCGCGCAAATCGCTTTAAAATATTTAATTCAAGAAAATGTTTCTATTATCCCTAAAACTTCACATTCTCAGCGTATGAAAGAAAATATAGATTTATTTGATTTTGAATTATCAAACGAGGATTTAATAAAAATTGCACAGTTAGATACCAATCAAAGTTTATTTGGATGGTATGAATAATTAAAAATAAAAGGAGCGCATTTATGGAAAAGAAACAATTAAAATTAAATTATAAAAATACCTTTCTCATTGGACTTGCTTTTTTTGCAATTTTAATGCTTTGGCAAGTTTATAATACGTATTGTCCTTTAATTTTAGAGGAATTATTAGCTAATCGATACGAAGATGCCAATAAACTAACTTATGTCATCGGAATTATTATGGCAATGGATAATTTGGCTGCTTTAATTTTAATGCCTATTTTTGGTGTTTTATCCGATAAAACAAAGACAAAAAAAGGAAAAAGAATGCCCTATATTTTAATCGGCATGCTAGCATCCGCTTTGCTTTTTCCTTTAATCGCTACTTTTTATTTGTTAAATTCTTTAATGGGTGTCATTTTATTAATGATGCTTGTGTTAATCATTATGCAAGGATATCGTTCTCCTGCAGTTGCTTTAATGCCTGATATTACCCCTAAACCATTAAGAAGTAAAGCGAATGGTATTATTAATTTGGTTGGTTATATCGGCGCAATTATTGCCGGTGCTTTAGCAATGGTGTTTAAAAAGACGGATGGTTCTAGTCAATCTCTTGTTTATTTATGGCCTTTTGTAATTGCCTCTATATTTATGTTAATTGCTATGTTTATTCTTTATTTTAAAGTCGATGAAATCAAATTGCTAAAAGAAAACAAAGAAGCCATCGAATATGGTGAAAAATATAGTCAATCTTTGGAAAACGTCAGTGAAGAGCGTCCCTTAAGCAAAAAAGATTTTAAAAATTTAATCATTATTCTAATTGCTATTTTCTTTTGGTTTATGTCCTTTAATGCCATTGAAACTTTTAATAGTTTATTTTGTCAAAAAATATTAAATGATAGTGGAATTCATGGTACTTTTACGATTATTTTAACCGTTTCTTCTATCATTTCCTTTATTGTTTTATCCCCTCTTGCCGATAAAATTGGAAGAAAAGCTTCTATCCTTATTGGTTTACTTGGTTTAATCATTGGTTTAACTATCATTGCAATTTTGGCCTATTTTACTCCTGTCGAATCCATTGCAAATTGGGTATGGGCAATTTATGTATGCACTATTTTAATCGGTTTTAGTTGGGCTTTAGTCAATATTAATTCTTATCCAATGATTGTAGAAATGGCTAACAAAAATAATATTGGTAAATTTACTGGCTATTACTATAGTGCTTCTATGATAGCACAAACATTAACACCGATTTTAATTGGTATTATTATGTCCTTAAATGACTCTGGTTTACGTTTACTTTATGTTTATAGTGCTTTTATGATGATTCTTGCCACGGTCGTTTTTCTTTTTGTTAAAGAAAGAAAAAGCAGCAAAGAAATTCGAAAAGAAAACAAATCTTTTTTAGAAAGAATGGGGGAAGACAATTAAAAATTGTAAAATCTTCGTAAATAAATTATAAATTCTATTGTTTGTTTTTAATTTTATAGATATACTATCAACGAAGTTTAGGTGATAAAATGGATAAAAATATCATTGAAATTGAACATTTAAGCAAACAATTTCAAGACATAAAAGCCGTGGATGATCTCAGTTTTTGTGTCAAAGAAGGGGAATTGTTTGCTTTTTTAGGTGTTAATGGCGCAGGAAAATCTACAACCATTCATATTCTTTGTGGAGAATTAAAAAAAGATGCTGGAAGTGTTTGCGTAGATGGAATAAATATTGATGAAAATTTAAATGATATTAAAACAAAAATTGGGGTTGTTTTTCAATCCTCTTTATTAGATCAAGTTTTATCTGTTTATGATAATCTTGAAAGTCGAGCTGCTTTATATGGGATTACTAAAGAAAAAGCCAAAAAAAGAATTGAAGAACTAGCAAAAATGTTTGATTTTCAAAACTTATTAAAACGTCCTTTACAGCAATTATCGGGTGGTCAAAAACGTCGCATTGACATTGCTCGAGCTTTAATTCATCAACCAAAAATTTTAATTTTAGATGAACCCACTACAGGTCTTGACCCTCAAACAAGAAAAAGAATTTGGAATGTTCTCTCTACATTACGTCAAAAACAAAAAATAACTGTTTTTTTAACCACTCACTATATGGAAGAAGCAGCCGATGCAGATTATGTTTTAATCATTGATAATGGAAAAATAAAAGCTAAGGGCACTCCTTTAACTTTGAAAAATACTTATACTGGTGATTATATTACAATTTACAATTCTTTAGAAGAAAACATTAAAAAACTAGGATACAATTATAAGAAAATAAAAGATGCTTATCGTGTTTATGTTCCAAATACACAAAAAGCAACCGAACTGATCATTCAATATCCAGACATTTTTGTGGACTATGAAATTACAAAGGGACAAATGGATGATGTCTTTTTATCGGTCACTGGAAAGGAATTAAATGGAGGAGAAACATTATGAATACTTTACTTGTTCTCATTAAAAGACATACAAAATTGTTTTTTAAAGACAAAGGTATGTTTTTAACCGCTTTAATTACCCCAATGATTTTACTTATTTTATATGCTACTTTTTTAGCAAATCTTTATAAAGATAATTTTCTTTCAAGTATACCAGAAAACGTTCAAATTTCATCAAAATTAATTGATGCCTTAGTAGCTGGACAACTAGTATCTTCTTTATTTGCCGTTTCTTGCGTTACCATTTCTTTTTGCACCAATTTTTTAATGGTACAAGATAAAGCAAATGGAACAAGCAAAGATTTAATGATTACACCAATTCGGTCTTCTGTTTTATCTTTAAGTTATTTTATTGCATCTTTTTTATCTAGTTTCATGATTTGTTTTATAGGAGCAGGAATTAGTTTTATTTATTTGGCCATTGTTGGATTTTATTTGACTATAGGAGATGTTTTTTTATTTCTTTTTGATGTTTTTTTACTGGTTTTATTTGGAACGGCATTATCTTCTTTAATCAATATCTTTTTAAAAACAATGGGACAAATTTCTGCTGTAGGAACGATTGTCAGTGCTGGGTATGGCTTTATTTGTGGAGCCTATATGCCCATTGCTTCTTTTTCACAAGGATTACAAAATGTGGTTATGTTTTTACCTGGAACTTATGGAACATCTCTGCTTCGTAATCATGCAATAAATGGTGTTTTTCAAGAGATGATGAATCAAGGATTGCCCTCTTCTGTCATTACTGAAATGAAAAACGCATTAGATTGTAATCTTTATTTTTTTAATCAGCAAGTTTCAATTGGTGTGATGTATTTGATTCTTATCGTATCTACACTATTATTCATTGTAATTTATGTTTTAGTTCATCGTTTTAAAAAAGCGCATTAAAAAAATTCAAAAATAATTTTGAATTTTTTTTATTATTTATTTTTTTTGATTTTTTAATTTGAATAATCTTTATTTTGAAAGGATTGTCATCGTTTTATCAATAAAGTTATATCAACAATTTACTTTTCTTTTTTTAAATTATACTGAAATACCAATCGAATGTCCTGCTGACTTAAAAAAGGTAAGAGTTCATCTATATCATATTTCTCATTCCCCTTTGTATAATCTAAAACGATTTCATGTAAGGTTTGATCAGAAAGAAAAGGAAGTATTTTATGAATGCTTTTATTTTCATCGATCCATTGATAAGCAATTTTAGCGACACAGTTGCTATTTAAAAAGGGTAGCATGCTTTTAATATCACAATCTATTTCTTTATTTAAATAAGATTGAACGACGGTTTCTAAAATTGAATCAGAAACAAAGGGCAAAAGAGAATTAAATATCTCTTGTTCCAAAAGATGCTTTGTAAATAATGCATCAATATAAGATTCATCCAAAAAAGGAAGCACTTGGCGAAAAGTAATATTTTGGAATGTTTTATCTTCCGTACTTAAAATTTTTTCAGTTAATTCTTGTAAATCTTCTTGTGATAAAAAAGCCAACATTTTATTTAAATTCATTTGTTTTTTCCTCCTATTAAAACTTGTTCTTCAAAAGTTAATTTTGAAAATAAACTTTCTTCAATTGGAATGTGATTGTTTTTAAAAGAATAAAGAATCAAAAATCGTTCTTGTTTTGTAAATTGATGAAAAACATCTGTTAAATTCAAATGAAGTTCTCCTTTACAAATTTTATTGACAATAAATTCTCTTCGGTGATACTTAAAAATATTTTTAGGATCAATTTCAATTTGATCATATAAACAAAGTAAATCTTCTATAGAAATATTAAAAAAATGCGCTAAAACAACTAGATTATCAATTGTTGGCAAAGCTATTCCTTTTTCCCAATGAGAAATTGCTTGTCTAGTAACAGATAGCTTCTCTGCCAATTGATCTTGACTTAGATGATGCTTTAAACGATTTTGAGATATCTTTTTCCCTACAGCAATAAGATCTATCATAACCTTTTCTCCTTTACACTCTCATGATATAATTTTTATTTTTTTCTGTCACGCAATTTGTAATATCCTTTTTACTATAAGTTTTAATTTCTTCTCTTTTAAAGATTGTGTATAATAGAATTGACTTTTTAAAAGGTGATAAAAATGAAAAAAGTTTATTCCATCATTCGAGATAATAACTTTGCGTCAATGCGCGTAGCCATACGAAATGGCATGAAAAAAATAGATCAAATCGTGGAACATTATTACAATCTAGACTTAGTTCATGATGTTTACTGCATTCATAATTTTAAACAAAAAAGAAACGAGGAAAATAACAATGGAATTTAAAATTAAAAATAATCAATTATGTCTTTATAATCACAATCAATGCATCATTGAAAATATTCATTGCTCTTTGATTCATCAAGAAAAAGAAATATTAAATAACGATACACATTGGACGATTGATAAACAAAAGAACTTATCTATAGCTGTTTCGTCTAATTGCAAAATTGTTTTAAAAAAAGAAAATCATGGTGTAAAATTTCAAGTTTCTTTAACAAACACTAAACAAAATTTCCAAAATGTTTCTTACTTTTGTGCTTTTAAAGGACTTTATCATCATTCCATCAAAAAATGTCTCATCAATCATTTCGTTTATGCAAACGATAATATGGTCAATGAAATGCAGTCCACTTTAGAAGTGTTCACCTTATTATCTGGAAAACAAGTGATGAGTGCTGATAATGTTGCTTTTATCGATGAAAAGGAAAGAAATGTTCTTTTTGGACTCGTTACTTTTAATGAATATTTTAATACTGTTTATTGTTCACATGATGGTACTTTACAAGTTCATCATCATTTAGAACATCATCCAGTATCATTAAATGAAACCATTTGTAGCGATTGGATTTATATTGGATTTTATCCTGATATTCCCTATCATGGATTACCTCAATATGCAAAAATTATCGCTAAAAACATGAATGTAAACTTAACTCATAAAGTTCCTCCCGTAGGATATTGTACATGGTATTACTATTATTCTTCCATTTCTGAAAACACATTAAATCAAAATATCGATTTTATTCAAAATCATACTCCATTTCCTATCCAATATATTCAAATTGATGATGGTTGGCAAATTTGTTGGGGTCAATGGGAACCCAATTCTAAATTTACACATTTTAAACAACTCGTTCAAGAAATCAAAAGCAAAGGGTATAAACCCGGCTTATGGTTTGCTCCCTTTGGTGTGGATAAAAATTCTTATCTTTTTCAACATCATAAAGATTGGTTTGTAAAGCAATGGGAAAGTGATGAAATTTATGGCATTCCTTCGCTAGATTTTTCTCACCCTGAAGTAAAAAAATATATTTATGATTTGTTTTATACTTATGCGCATGAATATGGTTTTTGTTATTTTAAATTGGACATCATCACTTCAAGATTAGCACCGGGGCGATATTATGATCCATCCTTTAATACCCTTAAAAATCTTCAAGAAGGATTTCGCATCATTAAAGAAGCGATTGGAAAAGATGGTGAAATTTTAGCTTGTACTTGTCCTTTAGCTCCTGTTGCTGGACTTTGTGATTATATGCGTATTAGTGGAGATGTTTTTGGAACTTGGGAATCTTTAGTTTATATTTTTAACAGTACACTAAAACGATATTATCTTCATCAAAATCTTTATATTACGGATGCCGATTGTCTTGTGATTCGTAAAAAAGAAAATGAAGATGAAGAATGTCGTCTAGCTTGTGTTCGAAATGATGATGAAATTATCACTTATCTTACTTTATTAGCATCTAATGGAGGTTCGATTATGCTTGCTGATAAATTACAAAATTTATCGTCAAAACAATTACAACTTATTGATAAAATTTTTCCAAATGTTTCCTTTAGTGCGATTCCTATGGATTTAATGGAATCTCATCTCATTTCGAAATTAGATTTTAAAAATATTAACGACATTCAAGTTTATATTTTAGTAAACTGGGAAGAAAAAGATAAAAAATTTGATCTTCCTATGAATAATCACCATGTCTATAGTTTTTGGGATGATCAATATGAAGGAATTTATCAATCGACTTACTCTTGTGTTCTTCAACCACGTTGTTGTAAAGTTTTGCAAGTCAGCCCTGTTAAACCTTTAAGTATTATTGGAAGTAATGCGACAATTCGTCCCATTATAAAACAAAAAAGAAACCATCAAATTTTAAAAGGATCTTTTATCAAAAATCAAGAAAGACAATATATTTATAGTATTTATCCATTAAAACCACAAAAACATTTAACCAAAATTCGTCCTCATTTATATCAAATTGAAAACAAAGAAAATCAAAAATATTATCAAGTAGAAATGTCCTTGCCTACTTCAAAATTGCAAAAATAAAAAAAAGCGAGTACAATACAATTAAGAGGTGTAAATCATGAAATTAATTTCAATTGTTGTTCCTTGTTATAATGAAGAAGAAGCTCTTCCCTTTTATTACAAAGCAGTAACGCCAATTTTAAAACAATTAGAACCCGATTATGAAATTATTTTTGTCGATGATGGTTCAAAAGATCAAACAGCTACCATTATTAAAGATTTAGCTAAACAAGATAGCCATGTCAAATATTGTATTTTTTCTCGCAATTTTGGTAAAGAAAGCGCCATGTATGCTGGCCTTGAAAAAAGTAAGGGAGATTATGTCGCTATTATGGATGCTGACTTACAAGATCCTCCTGAACGTTTAATAGAAATGTATCATGGCATTGTTGTCGAGGGCTATGATTGTGTAGGAATCCGTCGAATTTCTCGAGAAGGAGAACCTAAAATTCGTTCTTTCTTTGCAAGACAATTTTATAAATTAATCAATAAAATGTCTGAAACAGAAATTGTTGATGGCGCTAGAGATTATCGATTAATGACGCGTAAGATGGTGGATGCTATCTTATCGGTAAGCGAATATAATCGCTTTTCAAAAGGAATATTTAGTTGGGTCGGTTTTAAAACAAAATGGTTAGAATACAAAAATATCCAACGTGTTGCAGGAGAAACCAAATGGTCTTTTAAAAAACTTTTACGTTATTCTATTGATGGCATTATTTCTTTTTCAACTGCACCTTTAAAACTCATTTCAAAATTAGGAGTTACCTTTATTGCTTTATCCATCATTTTTGCAATATTTTGTTTAATTGTGGGGGTCCTTCCAAATCCAATGATTTTTGATAGTTGGGTTTATTTCCTTACTGTTTTAGTCTTTCTTTTTGGAATTGGACTGGTTTGTTTAGGAATTGTTGGCTTATATCTTTCTAAAACCTATGCTGAGGTTAAAAATCGTCCTATTTATGTTGAAAAAGAAAGCAACATTTCAAAACGCATTCAATAAAAAAACTGCCGAAGCAGTTTTTTTTATCCTAATAAATATTGAATGATTTGTTGAGCAATTAAAGCATGTCCAACAACACTTGGATGAACACCATCAAAAGAAACCATGCCTGGTAATTTTTGATCATATTGCGGCATTAATTCATGAAGAGGAATTAAAGGTATTTGATATTCTTTTGCTAAATCAATGACGACTTTTGTCTTTTCATCTAAATCATCTTTAAAATTCAATACCCATTCAACAGAAGGAATAATAAATGGACTCATCATAACAATTTGTGTCGTTGTATCTGCAGCTCTTATAGCATCAAGAATTGTTTTATAATTTTTTACAAATTGTTCAACTGAAGTCGGATCGTTTTGATCATAACTTCTCCAAGCATCATTGACACCAATCAAAATAAAGACCATATTCGGATGTAAATCTAAAACATCTTCTTTTACTCTTGCAACCAAATCTTTTGTACGATTACCATTAATTCCTTTATTCCAAACACGAACATTTAAATCACAATAATTGGTATTGATGTGACTATCTACCATGTTGACGTATCCTGAACCATAAGGATAGTCTTGCTTTACTTGATGGCATGTGTCTGTTACACTATCACCAAAAAATACAACAACATCATTTTGTTTTAATTTCATGTGCCTACACCTATTTCATTAAAGCCATTGTATTAGCAATACATTCTTCTACGGTTTCTAAAGTAGCTTTTCCTTCATATTCAATAGAGATAAATCCTTGATAATTTTCTTGTTTTAAAAAGGCAATAATTTCTTTTAAAGGAACATCACCTTTGGTTAAAACAACTCCTCTTGTGTAAATACCATCCAAACCATAATATTGAACATGTTCCTTATCTACTAATAAGAAATCTTTAAAATGAACTAATCCAATATCGTTTTTTAAATATTGAATGGCTTCTAAAGGATTTTCACCAACTAATAAAAAGTTTCCTGTATCTGCCGTTATTTTTAAATGTTTTGAATTAACGGCTCTGATGACTGCCTCAATTTGTTTGCTTTTACCCGCTAATTTTCCATGATTTTCTAAACAAAAGTAGATATTTTCTTTTTCAGCAACTTTGACACATTCTTTAAAGCTTTTAACGATTAAATCAAAAGCTTTATCAAAATCATACCCTTCTTTTAAATCACCACAGAAAACACGAATAGTATCCGTGTTGTAATAATGCGCTGTTTGACAAGCATTTTTAACCATTTCAACCTGTTGTAAACGAGTTTCTTCATCGCAAACAAAATTATTCGTAATAGAATAAGATGCCACTTTCATTCCTAATTCATCAATGACTTCTTTTGCTTTCTTTTTTTCTTCATCTGTTTTTAAAAAGATATCGAGTAATTCAACATATTGAACACCATTTTTATGCATATGTCGAAGGATATCTGGAACAGACATTCCTTTTTCAATTAAAGAAACATAAGTCCATAAAGCAACACTTAATTTCATTTTTAATTCTCCTAACGTTTAATGACAACTTCGTGTCCAGTTTTTGCAGATTCATAAATTGCATCTAAAATTCTCATTAATTCTACACCATCTTCTACTGGACTAATGCATGGTTTGTTATTGAGAACACAATCAACGAAATGATCAATTTCATTTTGGAACATTGAACCAAAAACGTTGGCATTATTATCAATAACTGGTGTAATATTTACCATATAATCATTCATATCTTTATAAATTTCTAAATTAGGTTCAACTAGTGCTCCACCTTTATCTCCAAAAATTTCAATAGAAGTTTGTCCTTCTTTTAAATCTAAAGTAAAACTAGCTTCAACTTCTAAAACACTACCATTATCAAAACGAATCATGGCTACAACAGAATCTTCAACTGTGCAAACATCATCATCAGAATAATCCATTGGATGCCAATGAGAGACACCTTTAATATGTTTTTTCATTCCTAATTTATTGAAGGTAGCACCATAAACAGAAATAGGTTTTGGTCCACCTAATAAAAATCTTGAAAGATCAATAATGTGTACTCCTAAATCAATTAATGGTCCTCCACCAGAACGTTTTTTATCTGCAAACCATCCACCAGGATTTCCAATTCTTCTTAAATAATGAGCTTTAATTAAATAAATATCACCAAAAGTTCCAGCATCTTTAAAATCATTAAAAACTTTTGTTGTAGAAGCATATCTTTTAACAAAACCAACCATTAAAAGACGATTGTTTTTCTTGGCTGCTTCTTGCATTTCTAAAGCTTGTTCTGTATTCATCGCTAATGGTTTTTCACACAATACATGTTTTTTGGCATTTAAAGCCTTAATTGTTTCTGGGCAGTGACCATTGTTCCAAACACAAACACTAACAGCATCAATTTCTTTCATTTTTAACATTTCATCAACGCTACCAAAAGCATGTGGAATATTATAAGTTTTTGCATAATCTTTTGCTCTTTGTTCATTAATATCACAACAAGCAACAATTTCAACATTTGGATTTTTTTGATAAGCTTGCGTGTGGCTATGACTTATATTTCCACAACCAATAATAGCAACTTTTAATTTTTTATCCATGATTTTAATCTCCTTTTTTGTACACTTCAATATTAGTATATTACCTTTAATTTTTCAAGAGATTTCAAAAGAATTTCATGAAAAAAAGAAAGATAAAAAAGGTTGCATTGATAACTTTAAAGATTATAAAATTTCTATCATTCAAAAAAAGTTTATTCAATTATTTTTTATTAGTAAAAGAAAAAAGTTTACTCCGTATCATGAAAATTAAACGATTGAATATGAATTGAATTTTAATTCAAAAAAATATCGGAAATCCCGATATTTTATTCAATAGTAACAGATTCTAACCAAGTAAAAACAGTTTCTTCATATAAGGTTTGATTTGATTTAGTAAAGTCCATATTCACTTCACAAATATATTCATCCCCAAAAGCAGTTAAAAGAACAAAAACTTCACTACCTTCATTAAAAAGATAAAAATCATAATAAGAAATATTCCCTTTAATTTTTAATTCTTTATAATCTTCTCCTTCTACAATAGGATATAAAGTATAGCTCTGATCAAAGGCGTTAAAAAACGAACTTAATCCTACATCTATTTGATAAAAAAGAATATTTACTCCTTTAGAACTCGTATATACTAATGCTGCATCTTCTACATTTACTTTAAAAAAAGTATTATCTAAAGTAATCGTAATTCCATTATTAGAAAAAGTTTTAGGCTTTTCAGCTAAAAAACAAGAGGATAATCCTAATGCACTAATACAAGTCAACATTCCAATTTTTAAGTTATTCATTGCTTTCATCTTGATATCTCCTTTTAAAATACCGATTGTATTTTCCATTTTGTTCAAAGAAATAAACAACAAGGTAAAATAAGGTCATCACCATCAAAAATAAACTTAAATATTTGATGACATATTGAACAATAAAGTTATCATACATTCTCACTAAATGATTATTGTCCTCATAATCAATATAATAAACGATTTCATCTTTTAATACAATAGTAGAATAATAACCACCTATGATTTGGTCTATATCACCAAATTCAGTAATTCTTTTAAAAGTTGAAGAATTTTCATAACCGATATTTCCACTATAATAAAAATCTGAAGTAGTTTGGATGACTAAAGCAAAAGGCCCCGTCGTATAAATCTTTTCAATATTGTTTAATCCGTGAGGAATTAAAGTAAATGTTGAATAAGAATCAACACCTTCTCCAACTCCAAAAATTCCATAATCTTCATCAATGTAATTATTCCCTATTGCATAAAGTTGTTGTTGATTTGTGAATACAAAGGTCGCATTTTCAATGGAGCATATCGTTTGAACATCCATATCCGTTAGTAAAGTTTGTGTTTGTATGATTCCTTCTTCTTGAATATCTTTAATGATTTCATTGACATCTTGTTGCGCATACAAATGCAAACGATCATAATCAATAGTCATTTGATTTTGAATAATTTCATTTTGTTGCGTTACATAATAAGATGTATATTGACGATCATTTGTGCTTTCTATATCATCTACTCTTAAATGCCCTTGTGTAGCAATCTTTTCAACATGATCTACTTGTGGATCAAACCGATAAAGATACGCGCCTTTTTGAATAAATTCATAAACTTTATGATCTTTGGTTAAAACCGTAAAATTAGTATATCCTGCATCAACATCAATGACATCGGATAAAATTTTTACAAAAGTGGTCGTATTATTGTATAACATATACAAATCATTGATTTCTGTTAAAACTAAAGTATATCCGTCTAATCCAAATGCATTATCTCTAAATCCATCTACTTTTACAATATTTCCAAAATCATAATCAATGGGTATAAAATTATAATAATGGGTAGTTGCATCTCCATACTCATTATCTAAGGATGTAATTTCTGCATATTCATTAAGATGTCCTGGAATTCTTTTATCAAAACTATAGTGTAAAACATTATCCTCATCCACAGCATAAATCGTAGAGTAATTATTACTATATAAATCTTGAATTTTAGACGTAGAAAACATTTCAGATATCCCTTTTACAGATGTTGCAAAAGGAGCAAAAGAGATTAAAAAGGCACATAAAAACACAAAAAGTAAGCAAAGTGCGATAATTGTATTTTTATCTTTAAAATATAACTTTACATTATTTTTGTGTATTTTCATGTGAATCACCTATTTAATTTTCTTCATAGACAATGGTAATATGTCGATTTTTTCCTTCTCCTTCACTTACCGTCTTTACATTTTTAAAATTAGCAATGGCATTGTGAATCGCTCTTCTTTCATCTGCTGTCATTGGATCTAATACAGCAGTAATTTTTGTTTTAGAAACTTTGATAGCTTCTCTTTTAGCTAAAGCCGCTAATTTTGCATATTTTTCTTCTTTATAATCATTAATATCGAGCAAAATGCGAATCCGTTTTTTAAAAACAAAATTAGCTACACAACGAACAATTTGATTTAAAGCTTGCAAAGTTCTACCATTTTTTCCAATTAAAATAGAATTATGATTTGTTGATATTTTAATACGAATAAAACCATCTTCATATTTTGTAGATAATTCTACTTCAAGGCCTAAAGCTTGAATTACATCAATCAAATAATTTTGTACAAATTCAATCACCATCGCTTCGGTATAAGCAGCAATTTGCACTTTCTTTTTTAAGCCTAACATTGATTTTGTTTCACTAACAACTTCATAAGTAATATCTTCAATAGGACTATTTAATTCTTCACTTGCTTTTTCTAAAGCTTCTTCAACACTTTTGCCAACAAAATATTTCATTTTAAATCCTCCTTATTTTTCTGTACTTGTTCCTTTAGGAATGGTATAGGTTTTTTCTACTTTTTTTAGTTTATATCTTCCTTTTCCTTTAGCTGCATTATTGATATGATGCATAATCACATTTTGTAAAACTTGTACCAAAGCACTAGCAATCCAGTAAATAGACATGGTTGCAGGCATCATAAAGCCCATTACTAAAATCATAATCATAAAAATATTAGTCATCATACTCGTTTGCTTTTGTGCTTTTTTAGCTTCATAAGTCATTCGTTTACGATTTAAAAGATTTGGCATCTTCATCGATAGAATTTGGCTAGCAGCCATAAATAAGAAGATGATTAAAGCTCCGACTCTAAAGGTTCCAAAAATATTAGAGGAAATCGTTGTTCCTAAAACAATTCCTAAAAAACTTCCAGTTCTTAATACTGCTGTTGTAATAACTGCACGATACATTCCAATAAATATAGGGAATGTAATAATTAAAGAAAGAAATGGTGCAAATGGTTTAATATTATATTTTTTATAAACATTCATCATTTCCATTCCCATTCGTTGTCGAACTTCTGGTGATTTGTTATTTCCATATTTTGCTTGGATTTTTGCAATTTCTGGTTGAATTTCTTGCATACGATGGGTACTCATTGTTCCTTTAAAAGTGACTAACATCACTAAAACTTTAATAATTAAAGTAACGAGTAAAATTGCAAAAACTTGTGCAACCCCTGTGCCACCAAACCAGTTAACAAAAGTATTTAAAAGCCAAGCCATTGGATAAACAATTAAACCTGTAAAGAAACTAACTTTAAAAGCATCTCCCCATGTCTTGTGTGTTAAAGTTACTCCTGTATCTGAATCTTGGATATCATCACCAACAACAAAACAAGCTTTAGAATGGCTTTGTAAACGATAATAAACGGTTAAAGGATTATTTTGTCCACCTGATTTATCTGTAGATGGAGTATCAATTCGATGAATAAAATCTGCGGCAATACTTTGGGTATCGGCTAATGCTTCAGTTGCGCTACTTACTGCAGTTTTGTCTGTACCAGTATAAATAGGATCCGCTTCTAATCCATTAAAAGTCACTTGATAATTTGATGCAAAATAACGTCCTACTGCATTTTGATAATCAATAGTTTGAATTTCATCTGTATCTTTACCATAATAATTTGCATAAAGTACAAATAAATATTGCCCGTTTTCATCCACCTTTACTAAGTCACCATTTTGCATGATAAATTGGTCTTGAATTTCATGTTCATCTGCTAAATAATCAATAATATAGGTATAACGGATTTTACCAAATTCGGTATTTGGATCTTCCGCATTTCCACAAAATTGACCATCATAAGGATTGGATGAACATCCAGTACCAATAAATAAAAAGGCAAAAGTAAATAAAATCGCTAGTCTTTTAATCCATTTACTTTTCATATCTTCACTCCTATCGAATTTTTAAATAAAGTTGGTTTAAAATTTTTAAATTTTCTTGAAAATTAAAATCTAAATATCTTTTCCGTACAACAATGACATAATCCATCCCAATTTGAAAATCAAAACATTGTTGTACCATTTCTCTTACTTGTCTTTTGATTTTATTTCTAAGAACTGCATTTCCCATTTTTTTACTTACAGATATACAAATTCTAGATTGATGGATTTCATTTTTTTGATAATAAATAGAAAACGAAGTGGCATAAACAGACTGCTTTAAATTCACAATTTTTGAAATTTCTTCATTTCTTTTTAATCGAAATTTTTTCTTCACAAAAACACCTCTTAATAAATGGAAAAAACCACTAGCAGTGCTAGTGGCCACGAATTTTAAGCAGAAAGGACTTGGCGATTTCTACGTCTTCTTCTTGCAATTACTTTTCTTCCATTAGGAGTGGCCATACGGGCTCTAAATCCATGTACATTTTTATGTTTTCTTTTACTTGGTTGATACGTTCTTTTCATAATCTACTACACCTCCGATTTTTCACTATGCAAGTAGAATTATACCTTTTTATCCCTCATAAGTCAAATAATATATTTATATTATTTCCACAGTGTTTTGTGGATTATTTTGTGGATAAGTCTAGTTTATCCCCATTTTTAGGTTAAATTAAAAATTCATTTATTATTTCTTGTGGAAAATTATTTTTTCATTATCCACTTATCAACGTGAATAAAAATTAAAAACAAGTTATCCACAAATAAAAAATGTGGATAACTGATTTTATATTATATATAAAATTGTGGATAAGTTATTTTTTTATAATTTTTAGTTACTTTTCCACAAATATATGTTATTCTATTAAAAGCAGAGAGGTATATGCTTATGGAAGTAACACAAAATCAAACGATTCAAAAAATATGGAAAGAAATTTTAAATCGAGCAGAAAAAAAATTTGATGCAAATGCTTATAGCACTTTTTTTCTTCCTGTTCGCCCTTTATATGTGGATGATCAACAATTTGTAGTGGAAGCACCATCGCGATTTGTTAAAGAAGTTTTGATAGGTCAATTTGGTCAAACCATTAATGATTATCTAAAAACGATTACAGAAACCGATTTTTATTTGGTAGTTAAAGAGGCCTCTGAAAATACAGAAACAAAAGTTTTTGCAAAAGAAAACGCTGTGCGTTTATCTTCGAATTTAAACCCTCAATTTTTGTTTGAAAATTTTGTTGTTGGCCCTTCAAATCGTGAATGTTATGAAGCTTCCTTAGCAGCAGCCTTAGAACCTGGAAAATTTTACAATCCTTTGTTTATTTATGGAAAAAGTGGTATTGGAAAAACACATTTGCTCCATGCTATCGGAAATTATTGTAAAGAACATCACAATAAAACAATGAATATTTATTATACTACGGCTAATGATTTTGTCGATGATTTCATGCGTTCTAATCAAAATAAAGACATTGAATCTTTAAAAGCAAAATTTAGAAGTATTGATGTTTTACTTTTAGATGATGTTCAATTTCTAGCAGGTAAAGATAAAACGGGGGAAGTATTTTTCCACATCTTTAATAATTTATTTAATGAAAAAAAGCAAATTGTATTAACTTCTGATCGTTATCCTAATGATTTAAGAGGGTTAGAATCACGTTTAGTTAGTCGTTTTGCTTCTGGACTTACTGTGGGTATGGACGCTCCAGAATATGAAACGGCTTATGCGATTTTAAAAAGAAAAATCGAAGCAAAAAATCTTGGAATTAAAAATATTGATGATGATGTTTTACATTATTTAGCTAGCAATTTTTCAAGTGATGTTCGACAATTAGAAGGATCTTTAACTCGTTTATTTTTCTATGCTACAACGATTAATAAAAGTGATCGAATTGATATGGATTTAGCATTAGAAGCTTTTAAATCTATCACCCCACCAAAGGGAAATATTTCTTCTTTAACTGCAGATCAAGTAAAAAAAGCTGTCGCTGAATATTATTCATTAACTACTTCACAACTCATTTCAAAAAGTCGAACAAATGTATTAACGATTCCTCGTCATATTGCTATCTATTTATGTCGGACTTTATTAAATATGACATTTGAGGATATTGGTTCTGCTTTTGGAAATCGAGACCATACAACAGTTATGAATGCATGTTTAAAAATTGAAAAATTATATACAGAAAATGAAAATTATAAGTTAGCTATCAACAAAATTAAAAAGTTATTAACAACAAAATAAAAGTTATCCACAAGCCGATTTTTATAGACTTATTCTTTTATATATATTATAATATATATAAGCAATAGTGGTAAAAAATTATCAACAAAACTACACTGCTTATTATTGTTATTATATTAATAAAATAATAAAAAAAATAAAAGGAGAGATCCAAATGAAATTCAAAATTAATCGTCAAATTTTACTAGCTAATCTATCTAAAGTTTCTAAAGCAGTAAATAATAAAACTCCATTTTTAGCTTTAACAGGGATTTTATTTAATTTAACTAGCGAATACTTAGAATTAATAGGTAGTGATAATGATTTATGTATTCGTTCTATTATCAATAAAGAAGTAAATGGAGATCAAGTGATTGAAATTGAAGAAGTAGGTTCAACGGTTATTAATGAAAAAATTATTTGCGAAATTGTTCGTAAAGTTGAATCGGATATGATTGAAATTGATGTCATGGATAATTTAGCTAAAATTAGAAGTGATAAATCCATCTTTAGTGTGAATACAATTCCTGCTATTGATTATCCTAGTATTGACTTTTCTTTAATTGGAGATTCATTTAGTATTGATGCTTTAGAATTAAAAAATGTTTTTGATCAAACACTATTTGCTTCTAGTGATAAAGAAGCTCGTCCAATATTAACTGGATTAAATGTAAAGTGTGCGAATAACACATTAGAATTTGTAGCAACAGATACTTATCGATTATCCAAAAAGATTATTGAGTTATCTACATCAAATGAATTTAATGTTACCATTCCTAAATCATCTTTAGATGAATTAAATAAGATTATTGAATTAGGAACAATGGTTCAAGTTTATATTACAGAAAAAAAAGTAATTTTTGATTTAGAAGATTGTGTTGTGATTAGTCGTTTAATTAGTGGAACTTATCCTGATACTTCAAGATTAATTCCTAATGCATTTGATCAAACTTTAACATTATCAACCAAAGATTTATTAGGTGCCGTAGATCGTGCTTCTATTTTACTTACTGAAAGAAATAATGTCGTAAAATTAAATATGAAAGATGATGAAGTTTTTGTTTCCGCAAAAAGTATGGAAGTCGGTTATGTTGTTGAAAAATTAAATGATTACTATTATGAAGGAAATCCATTGATGATTTCATTTAGTGCTCGTTTCTTAGTTGAAGCAGTAAGAGCTTTAAATAGTGAAGAAATCACTTTACATTTTACAGGAGATATGAAACCGATTATTTTAAAATCGAAGACAAATCCTAACTTAATTGAATTAATTTTACCTGTAAGAACGTATAATTAGTAATGAAGATTCCTTTAGGAATCTTTTTCTTTTCTTTAAAAATGAAGAGTGGTACAATATTTGTGAAAAGGAAATGAGGAAAATGAATAGAAAATATTTTGAAGAATTACGACAATTCTATAACAAAGAATTAGAAGAAACTTTATCTTTTTGGTATAACTATGGTTACGACAAGGAACATGGTGGATTTTATACTTGTCTAGAACGAAATGGGGATGTTTATGATACCGATAAATCAGTTTGGGCTCAAGGAAGAGGAATGTGGGTTTTTGCAAGAGCTTATAATTTTATAAAAAAAGATCCACGTTATTTAAAAGCGGCTCAAGATGCTTATGATTTTGTAACAAAACATTGCTTTGATACAGATGGCAGAATGTGGTTTACTGTTACTGGAGATGGTAAAGGAATTCAAAAGAGAAGATATTGGTTTTCAGAATCTTTTACTGTTGTTGGATCTGCTGAACTTTATCGTGCTACCAAAGATGAAAAATATTTACAAACAGCTAGAAAAACATTTGATACGATGTTAAAAGTAAAAACAGGAGTTATTAAAACAGAACCTAAATATAATCCAGAAGTCATTCAATGTATTTCATTAGCTAGTCCAATGATCTTATTAGTAACTAGTCAAATTTTAAGAGAAATTGATGTTGAAAAAAAAGATTATTATCATCAAATTATTAATGATAGTATCGCAGAAATAAAATTACATGTTCATCCAGAAGCAAAAGCTGTATTTGAAAATGTGAATCCAGATGGAAGTCAAGTCAGTGGCTCTAGAGGAAGATTAGTCAATCCAGGGCACTCCATTGAAGCCAGTTGGTTTTTAATGACAGAAGCTGTTTATCGTCAAAATGATCAACAATTAATGGATTTAGCTTTAAATATTTTAAATTGGTCTTTTGATTTAGGATGGGACGTTAAAGAAGGCGGATTACGTTATTTTGTTGATGTAGAAAATAAACCTGTACAAGCTTTAGAATGGGATATGAAATTGTGGTGGCCTCATAACGAAATGTTAATTGCCTTTTTAATGGCTTATAAACTTACCAAAGATGAACATTACCTTCAACAATATCGTTTAGTTCATGATTATGCGTTTGGTCATTTTAAAGACAATCAATTTGGAGAATGGTATGGATATCTTCATCGGGATGGTACAGTCTCAACAGATCTAAAAGGAAACATTTTTAAAGGACCTTTCCATTTACCTCGTTGTCTAATGGAAAATAGTCTACAATTACAAGAGATGTTAAAAAACAATAACTAATAGTTGAAAAAATAAAAATGATGTGCTATATTATATTAGCACATTTGATGCAGATATAGTTCAATGGTAGAACACTACCTTGCCAAGGTAGCCATGCGGGTTCGATTCCCGTTATCTGCTCCATTGGCAAATAAAGCCCTATTTTTAGGGCTTTTTAATTTTCAAATATAGTAAAAATATAGTAAAGATTTAATTTTAATAAAAAAAAGAGGAGCATTATGCCCCTCTATTTTTCCAAATTTTATAGTCATCTATAATTTGTTTTTTTGTATAATAATTAGCTATAACTACTGTTTCAGCAAATTCTTTCCCATAATTTGATCCTGTAAAAAAACTAAATACCAATGTAAAAACATTAGTAATAAAATTTAGCCAAAAGATAGCATTTAGATTTTCGAAATTGGGATCTAATATGATACTTGATATAATCAAAGTAAAAGCGACGGTATAACTTAAACGTGGCAAAAGATCTTTAGATACTTTTTTATTTTTATCTACAATATAATAAGCTCTTTCATCATCACTTTTAAGATTGCTAATTATCATATTTCGAGTAAGGTAGTAATATTTTATTTTTATTGTATTAATATTTTTTGCAATATAACTATCTTCCATTTTATCTAATAACTTTTGGCGCTTATAAACATATCGACCATAATCATGAGCATCAATGTTAGGAACAATCTTCTTTTCTTCTTCATATAATTTCCATTTATTTAATTGACGATGACTAGCATGTTTGTCTAATTTAAAGATTTTTCTCTTAATTTTTAACTTATAAGTTTTGATTTTTTCTTTTTCATTTATTTCAGCTAAAAAAGTAACAAAATCTTCTTTAATGTCTTGTTTTACTGCCAATTCTAAAGAAGATTTTAAATAGATGATTTGCTCATTTTCCTTTTCAACATGTGATATTTTATTTGTTGCACTTGAATATAGCACCAATCCATTAGCTAAACATTTTATTAAGATAGCCAACCAAAAAGAAATAGATATCAATTCAGTAGCATCAAATCCATAAGTAAACATATTGAGCAAACCAGATATCAAAATGGTTAGAAAGATAATTAAGCCAAAAACGACATCTGCTAAACTAATTTTATTTTTCAGATTTTTCAATTTGTTCATTTTCTTCAACCTCCTGTGTAATCTCTTTTATCTTTTCATTGATCATTGTAAATTTGACATTAAATGGAATAGCCACGATATTAGAAAGCATAGAAAAGAATAAAACCATTTTTAATTGTTGAATGGATGAAGATGCCCACCATACAATGAGCAGCAAGAAACAAAGCAAGATAGGAATGTAACAACTGGTTACAAAGGTCTTAAAAGGTCCTGCTTCTAAAGTTGTGATAAATCGCTTTAATTGATTTTTGAAAAAGATAGCAATCATAATTAAAGCAATTAAAAGAATGCCACTTGGTTTATATTTACCAACTTTGTTAAACAAGTCAAAATAAACTGAGATAATAAAAATAGGAACTGCAGCTACAAAAAAGTAATAAGAGCAAAGAAAAGCGATTGATTTTGTTCTCAACCGCTTAACTTCTTTTTTCTCTTCTTCGGTTAATTTCTTCTTAGTCATAAAATCAACCTACCTTATTTTTTAATTTTGATTCATAGTTTTGTACTTCTTCTTCTAATTTTTCAATGTATGTTTTTTCTTTTACTTCCTCAACTGTATTTTTTAGTTCTTTTACGCTATTAGATACACTTTCAATTGCTTCCACGCTTTTATCAATGGCTTCTTTGACTTTAGGAGCTGATTCGTTTATAAGTCCTTTTGCTTTTGTAGCTACTTCAATGATTTTTTGCTTGGAATCGTTATCTAATTTAGAATTGGCAAAAGCGGTTTGAATGAGCTCAACAATTGTTACTTCTAAAGCTGTGTTTTTATCTAAAATCGCTTGATAACTTTCCATTGATTTTTGCATATCGCTAACGGTGTTCTTTAACTTTGTCACATTTGCGTCATTAGATGTTGATTTTTTAGATACGTTATAAAAAATTTTCATCGCTACACATACTACAGGAATTAAGACCGTTGTAATGATATTAGCAACAACTGGATTTTGTAAAATTTCAACAATTTTATCAAATACTTCTTTCATAGAATTTCCCCCTCTTCTTCAATTTTTCGATTAAGTTCTAAAATGGCTTGATTGGCCATATTTAATTTTTCTTCTAATTCCGCAATTCGCCCCAAATTATAATTATTACTATTAGTAATGGCATTGTTATTAATTAATTTTAGTTGCTTAATTTCGTTTTTGATTTCACGTTTAAATTCTTCAAAATCATCAATGAATTGTTGTAAAGTGTATTCTTTACCATCTAATCCTAAATCGATGTTTTTTAAAAATTCTAACACCTCATTTTTAGATGTTTTAGAGTACCTAGTAGGAATAAACCTTTTCATAATAAATCACCTCTTATTAATTGTTTTAATTCTTTAATTCTAGCTGCTTTAATAACGGCTTGTTGATCTAATTCTTCCAAATTGATATTTGATTCGGTATTCATCCTAGTAAATCTTGAATGTTGCATGATTTGAGTGTCATACCATTCAAACCATCTAACTAATTGATAAAGTTCATTTTCCAATTCTTCTATGTTGTTTTCCATTTTTACCACCTACTTTATTACTCTTACAACAAGTTCGATGCCGTCATACATTTCCCAGTCATCAAGACATCGTGCCAAAACACTTTTATTAGTCGAATCATAAGGAAAATATACCCCTGATACACCAACTCCAGTAACCGAACCGATGACAAAATATGATTCTGTAGTTTTAGAAACTCGCCATTTGAAATATGGAACGTAATCTGCAGATGTATATCTTCTAAACGTTTCTAAAAGTGTTGGCATTTCAAATCGTGTGCCGCTCCAATCAACACTTATAAAAGCACTTACTTGTTTCGCATTAGTTAACAATTCTTTTAATGAATTTAAGTAACTAGTTATATTAAGTTGCTTGTAATACAATGAATTTGCTGTATTGTCTACCCAAGAACCAGTTTCGGAAATGTTTATGCGAGCTTCTTGGACATTTACTTTATTTTTACTAATTTCATTTTTAACTAATTGCCAAACAACACCAAGTCCAGTTTCATCTAAATAAGACATAATAATGCCTCCTAAACGCAAATAGCATTAATTTCTTCTGTTGTTAAAGCCATCGATTCATCTAGCAATGTATTGTCATTATAAGTGGCTCCATTTTCTTTTACTTCAAGTCTATTACCATTGGAAATCGTTTGAGCTCCTTTAGGAATATAACACATTGTTGCTCCATTTGGTGAAACTACAAACACAGCTCCTGTAACTATAGCACTTCCTTCTTCTTGAACTCTTGATATTTCAGTACTTGTTGCATCATTTCTTACTCTTCCAGTAACTGTTCCTTGATATAACTTATCAACTTTTGATGACAAATTGTCATTTAAGTCATTCATGTCTTCTTGTAGGGCAGCAATAGCATCAGCATTGGCTTTACCTTTATTACCTTCATAGGCTGTTCCTGCTGTTTCTCCTAATGCCAAAGATGCGCTAATTTCAACATAAGTTGTTCCGCCCCAACGATAAGTCTTGTTTGTTTCTAAATCAACATATATTTTTGATTCTTCTCCTGTAATTTCTTGTTGATGAGCCGAATCAAGATAGAAATTGCCATTGTAGTAGTATCCTTCAATGATTTCATCCATTGACCCTGGCACTTGCGAAGCTGGAATTTTACCTGTTGCATCAAGGGTAGCAACCCCATTAGCTGTTCCTTTTTCAGAATTCTTAATATAAGTTGTAGTAATATCATTTCCATTTTTATCCGCAATCGCTTTTTTAGCTGACCCATTAGTAAAATAGCCTTGCAAAGTCGTTACATTACCTTTTACAGTTGTGATTTCTCCTTGCAATTCATTTTTAGCTGCGTTTACTTTTGAAGTAGCATCATTTTGAGCGGCTGTAAGTGTTGATGTATCTCTTTCTTTTACTTTTCCCCAAACTGTATTTAATCCATTGTTGTCTAAATATTTTGCCATTTTTCATTCTCCTCTCTTTTTTCATGTTAAAATAGACAAAATCTCTACATCATCAAGAGCGCTCATTCCTAAATCTTCAAAAGATTTATTTTTGATTAGTTCAACGCCATTGATTTGAGGTTTATTTTTTAAATTCTCATAATTCCCAGTTTGGGTTGCTATTTGGTCATCAACATACTCTTTCGTTGCTACACTCTTTGGTGTTGTTGGTGCTGTTGCAAAAGAATTATTTAAAGTTAATCCTGTTGCTGTTCCATTTTCTTTGTCTACCTTTTTGTTTAATTCAGCATAAATCATATCCGCCAAATCAGGAGGAATAATAACGCTATCTCCTCCTCCAAAAATAGATGGATTGACAAAGATGGTAAATGTTCTCATTGGTACATATTGCTCTTCATTTACGAGATAGACTGTAATAGCCAAATTCCCCATGATATAAGAAAACCATGAGGAAGTAGATATGCTACTTTCTTCATCTTGACCGAAAACATACTCGTATCTTTTCGTTTCTGGATTCAATGAAATGTCTATCTTGGGACTTTCTGCGCCATCATTTCTTCTTGCCGAGAAAGAAACGCTTTGAAATGCTCCTTCTTCAAAATCGAAGGATAACTTATCCACGTTTTTAGAAAACTGATTGATGTTTAAGTCTTTAGAATCATAGTCTGGATCACCTCTTTTGTTAAAATCGATTCTGATTTCGTGAAAATCAATCATTCTTTCACTTCCTTTCTTTGAATCTATACAAAAAAAGATGCAAAGCGCATCTTAATTTGATTTTTTATTTCTTGTACAAAATTTCACTTGATATTTTTTTGAATTTGAACATATAATATATATGAAGATGTTTGTTCGAGCGTGGCAAGTAGAGCCACGAGGTTGAAGAGCATCTCTTTTTTATTTGCTTTTTCAAAAAATATATTATATAATAAGTATGGAAAGATGACTCGTTAGCTGCGTTTCGGACGTAAAGTTTAGGGACTAATTTTATTAGGGCATTTAAACGGCGCGTAGTCTTTCCTTTTTTTATTTCTTATACAAAATTTCTTGACTAAATTTGAATAGTTGAATATACTATTAATAGATAGTTTCCTAAGCGTAGCAATTGTAGCTACGAAGGGGGAAATTATCTTTTTATTTTTTATACAGAATTTCACTGGAATTTATAAATTTATCGAAATTTTTTCTTCCATAAATGCTTGTAATAAAATTAGATTTAATTTCTATATTATTATAGATTCCTTTCCCATCTTTATCAATAGATATAACTATAGGATCTCCATTTTTATTTAATAATGATGTAACAACAACCACAGAATTAACTTTAGTTTTTGATTTTAAAATATATTCTGGATTTTCTAATGCAAATGGAATTTGTAATAAAACTTCTTCATCAATCGCATGATCATCATTTTCACTTTCTAAGTTGTTTTTTAAATGCCTTTGAGTAATCAGCATAGGTAAATCATCTAATCCTATATCAATTAATACTTGTGGTGTTTTACTTCTTACTCTAATTGCATTCCATGAAGGAATTTTATTTTGTTGCATTAAATCTATTTGCTCTTTAAATTCTTTAACATCTTGTTGGAGAACTAAATTATTTTTATATTTCCTTACTTTTTCAGAATACTGTGTCGATTCTTTTTCTTTTGTGGCTACAGATGATGAGGAAGTATTTTTATTTGTAAACTTACCTTCTTTATCTCTAGGATGCTTACTCTCATCAAATTTTTTCATTTTCATCACCTGCTTTCTGTAAATTTGCAATAAAAAAAGCAACCTTTAACAGTTGCTTTAGAGTATTTAATTTTAAGTTTAATGCTTCATATTTAAAAGTTTTTGCTTTAATTTTTTACCACTTGAATGTAATTTTTCATCATTTTCGTAAGCAAATTCATTGTACAAAAAATTAATTTCTTCTTCAAATTCTTTTATAAAATCATGTTCGGTTTCAGTATTGATATACATATCTAATTCTATGATATCAGCTTTGAATTCCTTGAATTCATTTTTTGGAATGGGAAAATGATTTTCTCTTAAGTATTTTAGATAATTATCTTTATTTTCAAGTGCCACTTTAAAAGCTTCATCAAAAGTTAAACCTGTTCCAACAACTTTTAAATCAGGATATTCAACCACCCACTCATCATCTAAAATATATACTTTAAATCCATAATTTGTTTTTATAATAATCACCTCTTTTTATTTTCATTGACAGCGATACTCTATTATAATATAGTTTATTTGTTATGAAAGGAGATTGACATGAAATTTTTAGGGAAACTTATGAAGTCATAATTGATAAGTTTGTTTCCTAGAACGAAAGGTATTTTCAATGGAATATATTCTTGCGATAATACTTATCTTGTTATTAGTAGATTCTATTAAGAACAAAGATTAGTTCTTAAGTACTGCTTGTCAATTGAACTTCATAACAACAAAAAAGGTAGAGCTGCAACTCTACCTTTTCCTTTGACCGTACTACTTGTCATCTATATTATATGCATTTTAGGTTGGGATAGTCAAGAAAAATTAGTAAAGTTTAGTATAGGGATATGGTAACGCTAGTATAGTAAAGCTAGAGTAACCTTTAAAACCGAAAAGGGAATAGTTGGCGCTATTCCCTTTTCATTTTTTGTATCTCTCCGCACTTATATTATATGCGCGATTTACTAAAATTGCAAGATATTTCGAATTTCGTGTTTCATCTTTCAAATTCCGATATATGTCGCGGAAAAAAGATTAGAAAAATATACATTTGAAAAATTCAATTATGAGTCCAGGGAATTTTCCAATACATTCATCAAAATGATGAATGCTCATTTCAGTCATTGTATAATTTTCAACATCGATATAGACACATAAAGTATTATTTTGTTTTTCATTATTAACTTCAAAGTTAACATTAATATATTTTTTAACCATTGAATCAATATAAGGATTACCATATGTTTCTATTATTTCAGTTACTTTTATATTCTTAAGAGTTTTGATATTATTTGCGATTGTTGTTAGTTCTTTGATATCTGGACCATTAGGGTTTCCTGATTCTTCAAATCCACATATATAAGGCCAATTAACATTATTACCTCTATTAACTTCATATATATCACAGGCATTAATTATTTTTTCGGGAGTATTTACTTTTTTTAATTCAGTTTCAACTAAATTATTTAAGTACCATTCTGCGTATTCAAAAACGCTTTCATCATCTGAATAAGTACTACTTGGTTTGGAAGAACAAGAAGTCAAAAAAATTAGAGAAACAACTAATAGCACACTTAATATTTTTTTCATAATTATCCCCTCTCTAATTTAATGATACACATTTTTATAATATTTTAAAAGTCTCTTTTATTTCTACTTCTTAAATATACAGTATTGGTTCCATTAACTTGAAGATATAAATTCCCTTCTTCATCTCCCAATTCAAAGAATTGATTGTTATTTTGAGTTTTAATTGTTCCATTTACTGAATCGAATATTACTTTGTTATCGTTATCAATCGTTCCTGTACATTTTTTATTGTTTAGAGGACTTAATCTTGTTATTCCAGTGTAAACATATAATTTCTTTACATATTCTCCATCAATAATTAATGGATTCATTGCAGTCAATTTCTCTCCAATAATGATATTTCTCACATCGTTTTGTGATGGTACAAAATGGATTTGATAGGTCATTGCAAAGATAGATGATGCATCTTTATAATATTGGAATTTAGGAGATTGAATCAATATGTTATCTGATGAATTAAAACGATTAAGAACTGTTTGTGATATTTCTGGATAATTATAATCCTCATTAGCTATAGCTTGAGTATTAGATTCAGCTGGTTGACCATTGAAATTATCTTTTTCTGTTCCATATAAAATTTCAATATCATTTATCATGGCAAAACTAAATTTTCCAAAGGTTCCATCATCTGCAGTGTATTTCACAGCATATTCATTTTCATCATCTATTTTTGACAATTTATTTCCAGCTAAAATATTATCATCAAATTTAAAATTAAAACAAATAGAATTTCCAATTGAAAAAGCTTGTAATGAAACATATACTGGTGTATTCCCTTCATCTCCTGTTGGTGTGTTATTATAAGAAAAAAACAAAACAGTTTCTGGTTTATAATTTACAATTTCATCATTAGAAAAAGCCGATAACCAATCTAATTTTTTAAGAAATGAATTAGAGCCCTTGTTAGGATTTATTGAAGAAAAAATCAAATATTCGTCATAATGAACTTCATTTAAAATACCTTTTCTAGGAACGTCAAATGGTCTAAATTCTTCATCAATTGCTACGTTTTGAGATATAATGTTGAAATTTTTTTGTAATATCAACATATATTCAGTGTAATCATTATAATTGGTTGTAGATTTTTGCGTAACAACATAATTATCCGAAGTATAATCTCCCAAATTATTACAATCCATTAATCTTTTAACTCTATTTTGCCATTTTGCTTGATTTAATCCGATTCGATTAATGATTCCAAACATATTACGTCCTAATTGATTCGTATTAGGAACATTTTCAGCTTGATTGATTGTTAAATAACTTTCCAATTTAAAACTTTCGTTATCGATTCTTTTTTGATTGACAATAACATTATTTTCGGTTATATACTCAATGTTATAATGAAAATCTAACATTTGTTGTTCTGATGTCCCATTATTTTGATTAATAATAGTATGAGTTCCGTATCCATAACTATAATCTTTAGTTTCTCCATAAATTGCTCTATTGTACCATTTGATTCCATTATAAATGACGTAATCAAGATTTTTAATATTATTATTTACGGCATCATCAACAACATTATTACCTCCATTAACATTATTACCTCCAAAAATAACATTTCCCTTATATTCATAGTACATTGCATAATCTTTATAGTCTTCGCGTGGTATTTTCCAAATTCTATCCCATAAACTTCTTTGACTCAAAGTATCATATTGGTCCTTTAAATAAACGAAATTACTAATATCTACTGCTAAATTAATAATTATTGGTTCCCCACCATTGATAATAACATTATGATCATAAAATTGAGCTGTTAACCTACATAGTATATTTAATTTTTCTAATTTAATAATCGGTCTATCGGTAATAAAATAAACATTAGACCCATCTCTAACATTTCTAAAACTATTTGCTATTTTTGTTCGAGCCCACATGTTACGACCAGGATAATATACTTTAGCTTGTGGATTATCTTCTTCAACAACAGCATTGACAATATTAGATTGTAGAGTTTGTACATGATTTTGAGCATCTGTTTCATAACTTTCATTAAACTTTTTTGATGCATTTTGAATCAAATAATTTCTTTTGTTTGGGTCTACATAACTTAATGTTGGTATATTATTTTCGGTGTACGGCGTATCGATTTTGCAATAATAATCTACATTTTTAAAAATTCTATCTAAAACTTCAACTAAAGTTGTATTTGTTAAAAATAATTGAGGAGATTTTTCGCGAAATCGACTATTTGTTGCCCAAGATTCAGGAATATTAAATAAACGAGTTGCCTCAAAATTATCTTCCGTTTCTAAAGGATAATTCATTCGCAATGCTAATAAAGCAAGATATGTATCAAATTCTTCATTTGCAGTATGAGTGATTGTAAATGCGGGAACACTAATTCGCGAATAATATTTTTTGCCATTGACTAACAATAATGTATGTTGATAAATAGGTGGCTTTTGGCACACAATTACTACCTCATCATTTGCAACAACATAGTTATATTCTTTATTTTCTACCTCATCTACAATTTTAAAAGTAGATTCGTAAGGAATTGCCAACTCTTTACTTGTTGATTTATAGATAATATCACATGTTCCGATATCTTCACTTAATGTTTCGTTAATGACAAAACCCTGTCTTACATAATGAATTTCTTCTCCATCTAAATAAAATTTAAAATTATTATTTAACATCTAAATCCCTATCCTTCCATTTGGCTTTCTAACAGAACCTACAATTGATTGTAAATATCTTGCTTGAAAATTAGCATTTCTAGTATTAATTTCATCATAAAACAATTTGCTACCTAAACTAATTAAATTAGATCCAATTCCCATTATTGCAAATTGCCAATTTCCAGCCATTAAGGCACCAGCATACATTGATGCTTGAAAAATCTTATCCGTAGTATTCATAACATTTTCAATTAATCCTTGTCTTCTATAATTCATCGTATAAGCGCCAATGGCATTGTTTATTCCGTATCCTACTTTTTTGGCTACTTGAAAAGATAAAAGACCACCAACATTTTTTGCAAATGAACTAAAACGATCATTTTGATTAGTTGTAAAATCAAAAGAAGAACTATCGTTTATTTTTTTTACAGTTTCAACTCTAATTGTTAGTGGCATTTGTAGTTCCTCCTCCTAAAACAGAATCAACAATAACAAAATAAGTTTCGATGACTGAATATCCCCCAATATTAATTGTGACTGATGGATCAACTAGCAAAACATTATGCGTTGCCAATACTGTTTCATTTTGCACTATTTTAAGTTGGTAAATTTCATTTTGTTCAATGCCAGAAGCGCATTCTTCAAAAATTTTATTGCTTATATCACCATTTACAAAAAATGAGATATGCATTTGTAAAGCATTAGTACTATTAATTGTTTTAGCTGTTGATTCGCCAATATATTGTTCTTGATTTTGATTAATTTTGGCACCAAAGGTAAAACTATTAGTAGGAGACAGTTTTTCACTTAAATTATTAATAGACAATGTATAAGATATTTCATTTGCCATTAAAATATCTTTTGATGATGTCACCATTCGAATATTAATTACTGCCTCAATAAAACCCATTGTTTCATCAATTACAAGCCCACTTCGTTCACTAACGGTTTTAATGTTTTGATTCATCGGTTCGCTAAAATATGGCAAATTAACTGTAAAAGTAACTTTTGTATTTTCTCCGCTGGCCAATTCAGTACCAGGAATGCTTACAAAAAGACCTGTCATATTGTTTAAAAAAGTATTAATTGCTTGATACATTTGGTTACGATATTTTATTTTAAAATAAATATGTAAATCAAATTGTTGATTAGATATTCCAAGATTTGGAACAGCTAATATATCTCCTACTGGATCAGTTATAACAGAATAAATAAATTCTTTTTTCTCTCCATTTTCATCTATAAAAAAATCTTGTGTATATCGACCCATCATTGTATCTGTTCTAAAAATAAAAGGACTTTCTTGTCCTTCTTGAGTTTCATTTAACTTTGCCTCTATCATTGAGGCTACTTCTACAGGCAAAAATAACATTTTATTTTTTTCCTCCTTTTTCTTCTACATAAAATCCATGAGTTGTTCTTTTTATCATTCGAGCAACCTCATTAAAAATTTTTTTATACCAAAATCCCTCATGCTTTCTACTTAATTTTGTTCCAAATTCCAAAAAATATTGATATGGTGCGCCATTAATGACATCATCATCAATATAAATTTCAAAACCATATTCAGTCATTCGATATCGAATGGAGTTTTTTAAACGACCTGTTCTGAAAGGAAAGTATTTTGAATTTCGAATGGTTGCTAACGTTCTATAAAGTAGTCTATAGCGATTATTATTATCACAAATCCAATCGTCCTCTAATTGTTTGCTGCGTACTTCATCCCAAGCCAAGTTGCCTTCTCCTAATTTAGCAACGACTCCATTTCTTTGTCCTACGTTTGGATAAGTATATTCTTTACCGCTAGTTGAAGAAAATGTAAATGCCATAATATTACACCAACGAAATTATTTTTGGACAACGCAGTTTCATTGCACCAGGATGTGCTCCAAAGTTTCTAAATCTAGGATCTGCATAATCGATTTGAAATTGATCTACTTTAAATTTTCCTATTCCCTCAATAACAATTTTGTCTTCTGGACTTATTTCTAAAAAACAATTTGTAGCATATAAAATTAACTTGGCATCATCACTCATCACATTTCTCATTGGACGAGTAACTAATTTATCAAATTTATCAATAATCTTGCACATGAAAACTTGTCCTTCTGTTTCATAAGTTTCAAGTTCATTATCTATGCATTTGTACCATGTTGCAACGACTCTTTCATCATTTGTTGGTCTAAAAAACATTAATAACCCCACCTTTCGTATTTGTTTTGTGGCATAACTATATTGTAATTGCCAGCGTAATCTAAACCAAGATTTGTAATCATTGTTTTTACATTGACTGGAACTCTTCGATTATAGTAATCTGCATCTTTGTCCATCAATGTATCGTGAGCTAAATCATTTCCTTTACTTTGTGCATCATACTTTAATTGAGAAATCAACATTCTCTTAACATATGGTCTCAAAGATTCATCGCAAGCTAAACGAAACTCGATGTAAGGAACATTATTTTTATTAGCAACGTCATAAATATACTGATAAACAGTTTCAGACATATCGTCTAAATAAAAATCAATTTCACTTCCATAAAAACTCGTCGTATAAGGAACTTTCTTTGCTCCTGCTTGCGTTAATTTGTAGCGATGGTTTTCTTTATCATATACCATCTCTTCATCATCATAAGGTTCTATAATTGTCATTTTTTTCATCTCCTCTTTTTGTTTGACAAATAGAAAATAGTTTTTATTTGCATTTTTTTGAAAAATTGAATATAATATATATGCAAGTAACATATATTGCGTGAAACGTCTTGCACGTAAGCTGAACGATTTCATCACGATGAATGGCATTAGAGCGCGCGCTGAGTTACTTGTTTTTATTTTGTTTATATGCTGTAGTTATAATTAATGATTTATTTTTTCCATCAACAATCGCTTGTGAAACTATATAATATCCATTGATTCTTTTTTTATAAAGAATAACAGATGCTTTATGATTATTTTTATTCATATAGCCTTTTGAAGTTAATAGATTGTCATTTTCATCTCGATTAGTACAATAATCATAATTTTCTAAAATATAACCAATTCTAGCCAAATCTTTTGGATTACTCATACTCTTATCAGCTTTACCATTTAGACCATGTCTATTTTTGATGTGCATTATAGCATTATAATCAATTACATTTTTAAATCCTGTAACATCAATACCAAGCAAGTTTTTAATATCTTCAATTTGCTTTTTATTTGCTTCTGATATTGTAAATCTAGCTTTAGGATTTGGAAATTCTAATTGCTGATAAATAAAGTTTAGCAAATCTTGATTTGTAGAATTTTCGTATTCCATTTTAATTCCTTCATAGTAACTTTTTTCATCTAGTGGTTCTATTAAATCTATAGCGCTACTAGATGTTTTATTTTTATTTGTAAATTTGCCATCCTTATCTCTAGGATGTTCACTTTCAATAAATCGTGCCATTATCATCTTCCTTTCTCAATTAAATAAAGAAGAGAGGGTTTTACGCCTCTCCTCTATTTATTAAAAATTAAATTATTTTTTTGCTGGATTTGTAGTTCCGTTTGTAACTGGATCACTTGCACCATTTACTTTACCAACAAATTTTAAATCAGGTCCATTAGAAAGTTCGTTTTTAACTACTGTAGTTACTTTAAGACCCCAATCAGCTGGTGCAACACAAGGACATGGTTCTGTAAGTGGTGTTCCAGGAGTTTCATCTACTGTAACTGTACCAATTAATTTAGCGTTTGGAACATAAGTGTTATCTACAACTAAAATGATATTACGATATGCTCTAGCACCAAATTTACGATACGGTGAAATATAAGTTCCAGGATATGGAGAAACTTGAGTGTCAATAAACGGATTGACATCGGCATATCCACCTGTTGCTAATTGAAGTGGAGAAGTTAAAACTGCTTGAATTCCCTTCAAATCATTTTCTGTTAAACCGAGCCATTTAGCAATGTAAGCAAAGGCTGCATTTGGAATTTCGTAAAAATCATATCCACGAATATGACCACGATATTGTTCTGTTGTTCCACCAAATGCACTTAAATTATTAATATCAAAAGAAGGATCCATTAACAATTTAAAAGCTTCATTTGATGCATTGGCAACGAAACCAGATTTAGGAGTTTTAAAAGCGTTGATGAAAGATAAACGAGCTAAAACAGTTCGTTGTCCACCAAAAGTCATTGCTCCTGTATCAGGGTCCCCTGCAGACATAGCTTCATCCATTTTATTCATAGTTTGAATCATATAATTGTCATCATAAATTTTAGAATTATCAATGGTAATGAATTGTGCTGTAGGTAAATTTGCATTTCCACCAGTTGTTGCAGCGTAAGCAGCAGATGCTCGATAGTGAGCCCCAGCAATAGCAATGGCTGTTTCATAAGTTGCTTTTGATAAAACAGCATTATCTAAGTAGTTTGTCAAAGTCGTTCTAATTTTATCGTAACGCATTGTTTCTACTTGCATACGTGGGAAAAATAAAGTTTGGTCATCTACTTGATTTAATTTAATTTCAAGTGGAATGGTTGTTGTAACAATGGATGGTGCAAAGTTAACAATTCCGTTATTGTTTGCTGTACCATTTGGCCCAACTGTTCTTGTAGTAGGACCAATGTCAGCTTGCACTTCAACCCAAATGCTCCATACCTTATTTGGATCAATTCCTTCTTGAAATTCTTCCGTACAAGCGATACCAGGAACTACCCATGATTTTGCTAAAACTGCTGTAATTGCCATTTTTTGAATAACGGATGGCAATAAAGATCCGTCGATGTATTGAAAACCATTTGCTTCAGTAATTGCTCCTGCAGCATCTAAAGTTTTCACTACAATCCCTTCTGTTAAATTTCTTGCATTAATAGACATATTTTCACTCTCCTTTTTTTATTTTTGTTTTTGTCTATTTTTGATAAATTGTTTTTGTTCCATATCCATAATCGTTAACTTCAGAATCAACGATTCTTGGCTTTTTTGGAATGGATTTAGAAGATTCAAGTTGTGCTTTTAAATCTTCAACCTCTTTTCTTAGGTGATTAATTTCTTCAATAAGCACATTTTCTTCTTGAGCTTGTTTTTGTCCAGATTCTTTGTTTTCTTCATCTAATGTTTCTGTTTTTGCTTCTTTTTCAATTTCTTCAACACTAGGCTTTTTTTCTCCTCCCTCGTCAATGTTTGGGTGAGGGTCGGAATCTTTTTGTTCTCCTTCGTTAGAGTCATTACCTACATTTTCTTTTGGGTCAACTTCTTTTTCCTTTTCTTCATCTTTAACTGAATTTTCATCGCCATTGTCTTTTTGAGCATCCAGTTCTTTTGATAAATTTTTCTTTATCAAATCCAATTCTTCTTCCGTAAGCAAACCCTCTTTTGTTAATTCAATAAGTTTTTCCTCTAGAGTCACGTTTACATCACCACCTTTCTTGTTGTTTTTCTTTTTACGTTTAAAAAAATGAAACATTTTAAATCACCTCGTTTCATATCTATATCTAAAAAAAGAGGCCTAAATTAAACCTCTTTTAATAGCAATTGTCTTTCTATTTTAGATATTGCAAATCGATATTCTAATGGTTTTAAATACTTTTTTTGTGCAAATTGATAATAATGTTCTATTTCTTTATCAATTATTATTTTTAATTCTTTAGAACGATTTTTATCAATGGGACCGATAATCAATCTTTCTATCCTTTTTCGTTTGATATTGCGTTCCATTTCTCTCATTTGAGAGGAGGCATGATTCTTTTTATTTACAAATCTTTTAGCATATCTTTTGGGCGCCTTTTTTCCTTTTGTATAAGGAATCAAATAATGACGACAATTAAATCCAATCAAAATAGTATTGTGATATCCATACTTATCTGTTTGAGATAAAATATCAGTTAATGAATATACTTTCCTTCCATCAATGATTTCGCCTGTTTCAAATCGATTGTTAATAGAAGGATTAAAAAGATCTACGAGTTTCCCTTGAAATGGATAACAACGTTCACTACAATCTTTGTGACTAGAAATGTATGCATACTGAATTCCATTTTCTTTAAAAGATTCTATTTCTTTCCATGCTTCTTCATAGCGAAGTTGTAATTCAGCCTTTGTAAATAGAGATATTTTTCTTTTTTTAAATTCAACTTCGGTTAATGGATTTTGTGCCAATTCTTTCATTTTTCTTCTTAAATTTGTTAAATATTGTTGTCCTTTTGATTTTCTAAATAGTGATTTCTTTTCATGTCGCACTTCTTGAACAATTTCAAATGGTGTTGGTTCTAAATGTTCTGGATTTCTTTTGGTTAAATCAATATATCCCTTTGATGCATTTGTTTTTTTGTCTATTGAAACATAAACCATTCCAAGTAAAGCAAATTGATAAAGTAATTTATCATTAAAAACAGAAAATAACCAACGATTTCTAGATGCAATTAAACTTTGTTCATAAAAGTTTTTATCTTTCAACAAAAAAGATGGAATTTTGTTTATTCCATCTTCAATAATTTTATTTGTAACTGCAGTGACTTGAATTTTAGACCAACCATTTAAAAAACCATCTCGTATAGCTCTTTTAAGATTTAATTCTAATTTGTTGAGCCATAAATATAATTCTTGATATTTATTCATAATCATCCTCTAGATAGGGATTTAAATTCATATTGTATGCTTGCATTTCTTGTTGCTTTTCTTCCTGTGCTTTTTGTAACTCTTTTTGAACTTCTTCGTTTGTATAATTTGGATTTTTTCTTTTGATTGCTGTTTCTTTGGACATAATTCCCATTTCTAATTGGTTTTTAATGTCTAGTGTTTCTTCGGTTGGATTTGCACTTTCCACAGTATTAAAAATAACTGATATTTCAGGACAAGCATCATCAAATTCTATTTTTAAAAGTAATTCAAAAATTTCTTCGAGAGCAGATGTAATCATCTCTCTTTTTTCCATAACTGTACTTTTGCTAATTCCGTTTAACGTTTGAACCTCATATTTTGTTTTATCTCCACCACTTAAGTCATTCGATTGATGGCTTCCTAGATCACTAGCACTAATTCCAATTGAATCTGCAAAGTTTCTTCTAATGCTATCTAAATCCTGATTATAATCTAATTGTCGATAATCGCTTTGATAGAAGAAAGGTTTATTTTCTTCTGGACTAATTGTTTTAACACGTTGGAAAATTTTATCTTTTAATGATTCGGGTTGAATAACTTTCATATATTCTTGATAAGTTGTTCCATCAAAAGGATTAGATTGTGCCCAATCTGTTGGCATCATTTGTTCTGGAAGAATAACTCCCTTTCCAGCCAAAGCACGATCTAGTTGTTTATCAGTAAAAGTAATATCATATTCCATCAAGTATTGTTTACCATTTTGAAGTAAAGAATCACTAAAGCATGTATAATCTTCTACTCCTGTAGCGGTTTTGCTAGCCAAGATAATTGCTGCTCCTGTAGTATTGATAAATGGTAATTGAATGATTTGGTCTAAAATAGGGCCACCCAATTTTTGAATGACTTGTTGTTTTACTTTTTTAGGTAACTTATCAAAAGAAATATGTTGTGTTGTATTCATAATTGCCGAAGTACTTTGAATGCTTGATGGTCCTAAATAAATACTATATTTTTCAAAACAAGAACCATGTTCATCTAACCATCTATCTTGAATGAGATAATATCCATTTGTGTTATTTTTTATTGTTCCATCATTTCTATAGTTTTTCACATCGGCTGTAATGAAATTTATATACTTTCTAAAAGCCACTACATTATGATCTTCTCCCATTTCAACAAAGTATCGATTACCATTTGTAAAACGAATGGCCTTTTTGTTATTTAAATCAACATCTAAATTAATCATACAAAATCCTAAAGCTTCTTTCATTGGCAAAGCTCTAGCTAATTTATCTTTTGTTTTATCTTCGTCAATGAATATTGTCAAAAAGTCAACATAGAATTTATTTTTGCTTTCAATTCGAAATCCACCTGCCAATTGCATATTTGCCACTTTAAAGCAAGCATTTGTTCCAAGTCCGCAGGAAAATACACCTTTATTGTGTATTCCAGGAACATAACCTCTAAACCAATATAAATTTTGCATGACTACCATATTGTAATAATAAATCATGTTCTGTGGTGCAAAAGCAAAAAATGCAGTATCTGTACTAAACAATTTAGACATGTTCATGTAATATGCTTTTGTCATTTTACCAAACATTTCTTCATATCGATTACCATCAGGTGTCAAATTGCCAACGGTATTTTGTAATTGAATTTCTGCCACTTTTATCATCTCCTTTTTTGATCAACATAATATAATTGTGGATATTGATATGGATATGTTCCATATTTCAACATATCAATAAAATGATCTTGTTGTCCCTTTTTAATTTCTTGAGTTTTTTCATCATAAATATAACTTTCGATTTCTAAAATGCCATACTTGTTATCATTAAATGAATCGTTTGGACAATAAAATAAAATTAAATCAGCTCCAAACATGTTTTGTAATCTTTTTGTATCTCTTAAAATAACTTTGTCTGTGGCAGTGTACCATGCAAAGTATCCCATTGATTGAGAGCCCTGTAACATTTCTTTTAAATTCCAATTCGCATTGTCAACAATGCCCATTGTATTTACATATCTTGCCGTTGGAAAACGATTGTTAAAACGCACCCACCAATTACAAATGAGTCGTGACATTTCTACATCATCTAATTGTCCTTTTTCTAAAGGATCATAGTAAAAAGAATCTAAGACGATAATTCTACCATCACGCAATATACAAAGTGCTCCTACAGCTGTAGCATCGTTTTTGTTTGCAGCATCAATAGAAATAATAATTGTGGATACATATTCCATAATTCGTTTTATATCCAGTTGCTTTACAACATGTTTTTTTCTATTGAATTGTCTAAAAACGAGGCCTTTTAAACCAATAATATGTCCTAAATACCAATATCGATAAAATTCAATGTCTCTTGCCCTATCTTCTAATATTTTAGCTATAGTTGCTGGATCTAATAGTTTTGCAATGTCTTTCCACGTTGAATAAACTCTAATAGCCTCTCTTTTTGCTATTTTTTGTGGAAAATAAATATTACTCCAATGAGTTCTTAATTGCTCGATATTGTATGCGTATAAAATTTTAGAAGTTTTATTGAAGAACCTTAGAAAGGTCATTTTAGCTGATTCTAGATATTCTTCTGATTCCATTTCGTTACATTCTTCATGCCACACAACGGCAATATAACCTTTTGGAATTTCAAAGCCTTTCGTTCTATTGATATCTTTATTGATTGCTAAAAAGAAAATTTTATTTCCATTTGGTTTAAAAGTGATTTCAAAAGGGCTTTTAGAAATTTTAAAATATTTTTGAGGTTTATTATTTGTAATTTTGTAAATTAATTTCTCAAATCCAGCAAATACTGAACCTCGTATATCATTTTGCTCTGCTCTTGTAACAACGATATTTGCTCCTTCTTCGCTTATTAAACGATACATACAATAATCTCTAGCATCCGTTGTCTTCCCCGTAATACGTCCACCATTTAATATAAATTCATTAATTACTCCTAATGGTTCAATATTTAAAGATTTAAAAATTTTTTTCTCTTCTTCTGTAATAATTTTTAGTGGATTCTCTAACCATATAGGATTGTAGACTTTTGGAATTTTTGGTTTAAAGATTAAATCGTTCATATTTCATCTTCCTCATTTAGATTTGCATCTAATTGATCAAGTTTTTTAGAAGAGTAATCATCAATTGTAATATTCACTTCAACACTTGCTTTGGATGCCGATTCATTGTCTAACATTACGTTTAACTTTTCAGCTGCTTTTAATTTGATATCTGTCGATGCCTCAAGACCAAACCTATCTTTTATCTCTCCTGTAATTAATCCGGAATAAAAAAGGAGCAATTGTTCTTTTGTTAGAACCTTTACTCCTTTAAGTTTTTTTATCATGTCATTAGTTATTTTCTTTTTAATCTCTGATTTTATTTCTTTTTTCTTTTTGGGATTTTTTCTTTTTTCTACTATAGAACTCATGTAGTATCACATTCTTTTTTTAATATATCAACAAGTTCAAGTAATAGTTTTTCTACATTATCTTCTATCGTCTTTTGTAAAACGAATTTGTATTTATTTTTTTTAATAACATCATCATATACTTTTTTCTTTCTGTAAATCAAAATAGAATAGAGTGTATAAATACTTTTTTTTCTAGTATTAAAAGAAGTACTAGTTTTAAATACAATTTTTATACTTCTACTTTTTTTTAACATTATAGCAGTTATAATATCCTGTATTTCTTTTTCTATAGTATTAAATAACATAGTTTTTATTTTTACACTCCCTTCTATTTTTATATTTTAATTAAAGTATATTTAATTTAACTAGTTTTATTTATTTAATTAAGTTTTAATCGCACGCGCATGCGCTATAGTATTAATAAATATATATTTGTTAACTGATTAAGCGTTTGCTTTTGTTTGATTAGTTTTTGTTTCTTCTTCTGGCCTATTGATGTAATTGTCAATCGTTTCATTTGAAGGTTTTCTAAAAGATAAAGCTTGTTGATTTAAACCAATTGAAAATATTTCAAAAAAGGCTGTCCCCGTGTTATTCAATGGATAGAAAAAATACTCTTGATGAACTGGGTGTCTTTCCCATAACTCTTCTTTGTATTCTTCTACTCCTTTTTCTATTTCCATGCCCATTTTTTTTGTAACTTCTTCATACATGAAGTAGACATTCTTTACGGCACTCTTTGCGTTGCATAAAGAAGAAAATACTCCCATTAATTCTTTTGGAGAAATGTTACTTCTCTTGATTGATAGTAAATATACTTTTCTCATTTTTTTCATATCCTTTCTATTTTTTGTAATAAAAAAAGCAACTATTTTTGTAGTTGCCTATTTAAATTATTAACTAATCCTAATAATTTGTTGCATGATATTTTTTCTTTATCTATAATGCAATAACCATTTTCATCAGAATATACCTTGTTTTGTTCTTTACTATTTAAAATTTTACAGTAAATAATAACTAAACTTAATCCTATCCAATCGCAAGAAAATTCTAATTCACTTGGACCATTTTCAGTAATTTCGCCCACATAATAAAAATTATTGAAAAAGGTAACAATATAATTACCTATATCAACATATTGGTTTTCTTCTTTGTATAAATCAAATGGCTTGTATAAATTTATTACAGATTTTTTATTTCTTAAAATTGGTTTGTTTAACTTATCTATTTTTTCAAATAAATCACTTAATGAAATTTTATTGTGATCAATGCTAAATCCAATAAATTTTTCATTAAGGCAAAATACAGTTTCTTTATTTATTGAATCACTTTTTGTCTCATCAAAACCAATCCTCGTTTTCGTTTTTGCATTACTGTCAATTTTTGAAACAGTAAATAATTTCGTTGATGGATGATAAGCTACAAGATAATCTCCATTTGTAGGATTAAATGTACAATAATCTTTTAATTCTTCTTTTAATTTTTCGAATTTTTTTATCAAAATCAATCCTTTCTATTTTTATAATTATATTTTACTTTTGTTATTCTCTTTTTTCAATATCTAAATAATCATAGTTCTATTTTCCCCTTTAAAACAAAAAGAGTCATCTTGACACGATAACTCTTTTCGATGGATAAGGAGGCAAGATACCCATGATACCAAAAGTAAAGATAGCAAACACCAAACAGGGAACAAGAGAATTTACTCGATAAGCTTTACCCTTACTTATCGACACTATCATATTAGCATATATAAATATTGCTTTTTAGCGCTAATTGATTTTTGAATATAAATTAATTGCATTTCTCATAAGCCTTGTTAGCCATGTATAATCGTAATTTAAATCAACCGCTATTTTCTCCATCTTGTACCCTAGTATATACCTCATTTCAAGAATGTTGGCATATAATACTCTCTCTTCTCCTACTTTGTATATCTTGCCTTCTATGTAATTGCATTTCTCTTCGGCCTGCATCTTTTGGCTTTCAAGCTCTTTTTCAAAATCGGCTATCTTTGCTACTTGATATGCTATGTCTCCTCCATTATTGCCAAGATGATCCCCATATGTTATTCCTTTGCAGCTTTGAACTAATCTCCTTAGTTCATCGATTTTTCTTTTTTTTAAATCGCACAACTTCAGCAAATGTAAGTACTCCCCTAATTCCTTACGTGCTTCTTCGATTGTCACTGAATCATCCCCTTTGCTGTTTTCTTATATATATTTGATAATCAGTGTTTGGATATTTTTCTTTTAAGAACGTTCGATAATAGTTTAAAGCCTCATCATATGTTTCGAATGTCTTCACAAATTGCATCTCGCTTCTATCTGACACCACTAATTGAAATTTTGTATACATTACTCTTCCACCTCGAGAATGTACTTTTTGAAGTTATCTTCGCCAATCAAATTAATGAAATTTTCTATTTTTTCTTTTGATTTTGAATGAATAGATACATCTTTAGTATTGAAATTATAATCAAATTTTATTATTCTATTATAAAAATCATAATATGCATAATATTTCCAAACACTACCATCTTTCCAATCATCTTTTGTTACTAAATCTTCACCAATGTAGTCAATATATTGTTGTCGATAAAGTAGTTTTTTTCTATATTCTTCTGCCCCTTCTTCTGTTTTGAAATAATTGTCTGTATTATATAAAAAATTATCACTTTTATCTCTACAATCAGTAGCTGAAAAAATTTCTCCCAAATCAGATAAAAAATAATATTTTTCGTTTTTTTCCGCTCTCCATCTTTCCCATTTTGGCTTTTCGATTTCCTTAACTTGCTCTTCGTTTATTTCAACTTCGTATTCTTTTCCATTCAATGTTAATTTTGCTTTCATGCTTCTATTCCTCCCATTAATCAATAGCTTCAGGTCTGTGTTTTTCTATTAAGTTCATTTCTTGTTTTGCTAATTTAATAAGTTTTTTAAAACCTTTAATATCTTTGATAGTAAAAATATCCTTTTTTTCATTAATATAAACTGATAATTGTATACTTGTTTTATACAATTCACACCATCTATCAATAACTTCTTCAATAGGTGCTTGCATTATTTGCTCTTCTGTCATTTTTAATCCTCCAAATCAATTTTTTCAACTTCTGCTCGTTCTTTTAAGGAAGCTTGATAGCGAAGCATTGCCTTCAATTGATTTTGTAATAATTCATATGAACATGTTGGAATAAAATTTAATTCATCATTTTCCATTTTGGATAACATATTATCCAGTCTATCTATTCTAATTTTTAGCTGATAGTATTCAGCTTTAAATCTTTCTTTATAGTCATTACTTAACATTAGTTCTACTGTTTCTTTTAATTCATTCATTTTAATTTTTTCCTTTCTTCAATAATTTTTCTTCTAAATATTTTTTGACTTTATTTATAATTCTTTTTCCTTTAGGAATACTATTTTCATCATTCCAATAATCCAAGCCATTATATCTTGTTGCTAAAATGTTTATTTTAATTTTGTTGTCTTCTAATTTGAAAAAATAATAATATGTATAATCATTCCAATAATTTGAATGTAAGGTTATAACCATTTGATTATTATTCCAATGTTTAACTGATTCTTCTTGATCACATACATTTGTTTGTGTGTCCACAATTTTCCAAAAACCTCTATAGTGTCCACAACTATATCTTTGAAATTGACTAAGTATTTCTCTGGGAATATCAAATTCTTTTTTCATTTTATTCCTCTGATAGTTTTTCAAAGTTTTTAGGCAACTCTTCTTTCAACAAATCTTCGATAAGATAAGGTTCTTCATCTCCCCACTTAATAGATAAAAATAAATGACTAAAAATCCATATACCACACCAATCAAACAACGTTTCAGAAATCCATGAAGATTCCTTTTTAATAGGTTTTTCGCGGTAAATAAAAAGATTTCCATCTTTATCTCTTGCTATCCATTTAAACCTTTTATCAATTTTTTTTAAAATTACCTTTTCTTCATCGGATAGTTTAATCATTTCACTAATCACTCCAATCTAATTTTTGTCCACAATTAGGGCAATAATTATAGTGTTCTTCGTGGTCAACTTCAAATCTTCTATCACAATTAGGGCAAACAGCATTATCATATACCAAGCAACCATCCGCGTAAGCATCTGCTTCGTAATAAACTTTCATTGATGTTTCTTTATCGTTCATCTTCCTAATCCTCCCATGCATTTTAAAATTTTCTTTCTAACTTCGATTGTCTTTTTGCCATTCAAAATATTTTTTAAATGCTCTGGACGAATAGAAATTAAGACATATTCATTTCCTTTATAATCAAATACCTTCATCATGTTTTGTGGCGCTTTTTTAACTCCAAAATCAATTAATTTTTTTGGATTATCAAATACTTCTAAATTACATAAATGAAGAGCATAACCAATTTTACCATTTAAATAATCATCTATTTGATCTACTGATAAACAAGATTTTTCCAATAATTCTTTGTTATTTGTCATATATATTATTGATTGTAATTTATTTAATTCTTCTAAATCTTTTGGAACAAAATTAAGAAAAATTCTTTCTATTTTTTTGCAATCACATTGAGCAACAATTTTTCCGTTTAATCTAGTTAATGTTGGATTTAATTCAAAAACCAAATCTAAATCTTCATCTTCGGCTATGCCATTCCAGGTTTCCCCAGTTCCATCTCCCCAAAGTTCTTTTCCTTTCGTGCAATATAATAAAAATTTCATTCCTTTTTCCCCTTTCCATCTCTTAACAAAATAAATTCAATTATGATTAGAGCAACTAGCATGACACCAATTACTAACAATGCTTTTATCTCTTCTGACACTAAATTATCAACTCCGATGACAAACATCTACTACTGCTTTATTTATAGCTAACAAAGAAGTGGCAATGTCTTGGATGGTTGTTATTCTTTTTATTTTTATTTTGTTTGATCCAAAAGCTGTGCCGTTTTGAACAACAGGACCTAAAGCCTCAACAATCGCAAACGAAGCTGGATTTGAAACCCATTTAGTTACATCTTGAACGTTTTTACAAAAATGGTACACCTTATTACTAGCTAAGCATTTTGATTGATTTTTTAAAATCGTTTCATCATCATAAGTAGTTTGATACGTTTTACCAACTTCAAATTTTAATCCGTTAAATGATTTATCATTGTCGTATAAGCCTTTAAAATAGCAATTTTTAGGTAACTCATACTTAAATGAATGTTTTCTAATTTTTAGCTGTTTAATATATTCATTGGTATCATCTAAAATTGATTGTGGTAATTTGCAATTTGTTCTGTCTAATTCATTTCCATATGCCTGTAAAATCTTTTTGCTATAATTTATTTCCACAGTTCCAATGGATTGCAAATTGGAATCTTTTATAAAAATTAAAATTGATTGTTGTTTAATAAATTTTTCCATATAACCTGATGTAATTAAACATTGCTTTAATGCATTCGCATGTTCAGAAAAATCTTTAAAATCTTGAACAATATAATAATGGTTTCCACCAATTATTTTTTCGTTTCTTTTTAATTTATTGGCTACGATTTCAAATTGTGCATTCAAAATAATATTTAGAGCATTATCAATGTTTTTGCATTCTTCAACAACTTTTGCATGAGCTTTTCTTAAATGATTAGGATATTTCCAATATCTATCTTCTAGATTATGGCCTGCTTTTTTAACCATTCGGATATAGTCTTCATAAAAGACAATGCTTTCTTTTTGTTTAAGCAAATATTGAAATAATTCTGGATTTTCTTTGCATTTTCTAAAGGTATCAACTAACTTGTATGGGATTTTATTTTTAATTGAACATAATACATCCTTTAGATTCATCGATGGATAATTTTCCCAGTTTTCTTTAATAAATTGAATAACTTCCTTTAATTTTTTACTAGACAAACGATACAAATTATTATTCATTGCAATTGCTAATTGATTGTATTGAATCAATGGTTCAATTTCGGGATGTTTCCAATATTGACGAATAACTTTAAATAGTTCTTTATGACCTATTTCTCGATAAGAACTTTGGTAAATTTTTTTTAAAAAATACTGTAAATCTGGATGAATTGATTGAATTAATTCCAAATCTTTTTTTTGATTATTGTTGTGAATTCCAACAAATGGATTCATTTCACAATATTCTTCAAAATCTTCAATTTTTTGAATGTAGTTACCTCCATAAAACTTCACTTTTTCTCCAGGAAAATCGACAAGGTATCCTGCAATATAATTAAAGCTAATATATCGGCCACATTGTTTGCCGCTAACTAATTCTTCGTAATAAACATCCTCTGATTTGTCTTTGTAATAAGCCGTTAGCATATATACAATTTTGTCGTTAAGAATTTCAATTCGAGAAGAATATGAACAATGATGTCCCATACTATTCTTCTCCTAGTAAATCGAAAATCGAAAATTGTTCACTTTTGGTTTCTTCGATTCGTTTTAATTTTTCTTCTTGTTCTTTTTGTTTTTTCTTTTCTTCGGCTTTCTTTTCAAGATCTGCTTTTTTCTTTGCTGCATCTTCAAGCTTTTTACGTTCAGCATTAGTATAATCTTCTAATGCTTTTTGATGTGCAGCTTGTTTTTCTTCTTCACTAAGTTCGATATGTTGATTGACTACAACTTTTAATCCTGCAGGAAGTGGCTTTACTTTTAAATTTTCCTCTTCATAGTAATGACGAGCCAAGTAATAAACTTCATCATCACTTAATCCATGAACTTGCATTTTTTGAACTTCTTGAATGATATAATTACAACATTCTCCAATCGAGTTTTTTTGATTTTTATATTTTTCAGCAAAAAGATTGTTTTCTTTTGCAAATTGATCCAAATAGTTTTTAATTGCATCTCTAAACGATTTAGATACTACCTCTTTTGCTTTTTTTGTTACCACCTTTTTTTCTTGAACTTCATTTTCGTTATCTTCATCTAGATCTTCGATTTCTTCCTCTTCATCTAGGATTTCCATTTCTTCTGTTACCATTTTCTCTTCTCCCTTCTTTTTTTGCTATTTTTAGCCACGCTGACAAACGTTTTATATTTTTGTGAGTAATTTATCGTAACCAATGAATTACGAGGTCTATAACCATCTTTATATATTCGTCACGTGTGCAATAAAAATCTTTTTCTATTTCATCATCTGTTATTTTGCTAGCCCATTTTAGAACAAACAACCTTTCATCTAAAGAAAGCATATCAAGCGATACCATGTCTTTTTGCGCACTCATATAGTTCATTGTCTGTAAGTTTTATTTCTTCGACGGTAAAGCCAGCGTTAATAAAAGTTTGAAATTTTTTGATTTGTTCTTCATCGCTTACGATTGTTTTTTCTTCTTTTGGTTCTTGCTCAATCGGTGTTTCTTGCTTTCTAATATTTTCCCAAGTTCTAACTGCTGCTTGCCAATCCTTCATTGGAGATTTGCCTATCATCCATCCTTTAGATTCGTAATGGTCGTAGAATCGTTGGGCATCAATATCATTTTCCCTTTCATCACAGTATTTTTGAATTTGTTCAATGGTAGGTTTAACAAAGCGTTTGCTTTTTTCTTTTGGGATAACATTTATGTTATCCTTTTCTTTTTCTAACCTATTCTTATCTATACTAACCTTACCTATACTATCCTGTGGATACCATTGGTAGTCATTTGGTATACCAAGACTATAAACACCGTTCTCTTTTATGAATAATTGCCCCTTTTCTTCTTGATATTCGGTTTCTTTATATCGGTCCGATCGCAAATAGTTATTAATTCTCCAGTGTTTAATTACCACTATTCCACTTTCAAAAGGAATAACAAAATTTTTGGCTATCAAAAGTTTTAAATCGTCTTCTTTGCTTCCTATTTTTCTCATTACCGATTTTGGACTATTTACAAATCCATCGTCATCTGCATTCATTGTTAAGTGAAAGTATAAGCATTGTGAAGATAATGGCATATCTAAAAATGCATCACTATCGGTAATTTTTTTTGAAAACATTCTACGTTCTGCCATTTTATTCCACCACCATGCTAATTTGATTTAGATTTTTGTTCGCCCATTTTTTTGCTTTTTTTGCGATTTTTGCTAGTTCAGCAATTCTTCCATTTGTTTCATGAACAAATTCTAATGCTTCTTGTGCATCTTTTGGAAAATAATAACCTTTTGACTGACTGTTTGAGCAAATTAAGATGTTTTTTGATTTTCGCAAAATGGCGATATTTGAACGCACACTTCTTTCGTCTAAACCGGTCAATTTCATTAATTCTCTTTTTGAAATTGCGTTTTCTTTTCCATATGACAAATTATTTAAGATGATTTGTTGTTTTGGCGTGAATTCATTCATTTTTTCTTCTTTTATCATTCTTTTTTCCTCCTATTTAAAATGGCAAATCTTCTAATTCAAAATACATTCCGTCATTTTCTTCTTGAGTAATATCAGGAATTTTTTCTCCTGGTTTTGCTAATATTTCTAAAAATTGAACTTCTTCAACTTCTAAAGCGATTTTAGACACTTTTGTTCCTTCTTTGGATAAATAACTATTCAACACAATATGGCCTCTTACGGCCACTCTATTACCCTTGTAGCAATACTTACCAACTAATTCAGCTAGTTTCCCAAATGTGGTAAGAGGTAGAAAATGAGTGATTTCTTCTTGATCTCTTTTTCCACCTGCTACCGCTAACGTAAACGACACAACTTGCGTTCCACTCATTGTCATTTTGATTTCTGGATCTCTTGTAAGTCTTCCGATGAGTACAAATGTATTTATATCTTTCATATTATTGTTCCTTTTTACTTTCTTCTTCTACTTTTGTGCAAATTGCATCATAGTCTTTTTTCTTAACATCCATGCTTTGGGAATAACCAAATTCATTAATTATTTTTTTGACTACATCTAATTTGCCATTTGCTAATGCAAAAATTCGTTTTGCTTGTGCTTGCGTAATTGATTGTTCCATAGCATTTTCAACAGAATTCTTAACTGCATCTTTTCCAGTAATATCTTTTTGAGGAAGGTCATCAAAATCTTGCGTAAATACATCACTTAAACTCCCTACTTGAAGAGCAGCATCAACAATTGCACGCTTTTTAGCCATTTTAAGAACGTTATTGTCCATGCCAGCACCTTTTCCTTCTTCGCGCACAAATTTCGTTTCTTTTGTGTTTGCTGATCCTAATCCTTCTGCAATTAAAGTTCCTTCTTTTTTTAAAGTACATTTGATTAAATAGTCAAAAAATTCATCTTCAAAATCTCTTGTGCAATTTAATATTTCAAACTCAGTTGAAAGACCCAATAAAGTGATTATGACTTCTGCTCCTGGCTTTAACAAAGTAGGTTTTTTACCCGTTCCAGGAATAATACCATAGTGATGATTTTCTTTAAATTGTGATTTTATTACTGATTGAAATTTTTCGATTGCTTCTAAAGTTCTTTGAACTTGTGTATCTTTAATAGTGTTAATGATTGTTAATTGATTATTTTCCATTTTTATCTCTCCTTTTAAACTCTTACACTAACAATTTTTGTTTCTTCAATTTTAATTCCAGGAATTTCAATTTTTCCTTTTGATAATTTAGCTAATTGTTTTATTGCTTGCTCATTTACTGATAAAATTTGTATTCCATTGAAAATCGCAGGAATTTTTGATATGTCTTCTACATGAATGATATAATCAGTTTTAAACGATGTTCCCTTTTCTTTTGGAATATCAGCATCTACTACCAAATTAACCCCATAATTTGTTTTTGCTAATTCTTCTACTTTTCTTTTTTCATCTTCTTGAATTCTTACATAATCTGAAAGTTCATTTTTAATAAGTTTTTCTGCATTTGTTAATGGTTTTTTCATTTCACTTATCTTGTCATTAATTGCTTTATAAGCTGCATATGCATTTCTTTTAGGCTCTTCCCAATAAAGATCAATTTGCTTTATTGTTGATTTGATTTGTTTTAAAAAATTGTTTGCAAAACTAAATGACTCATTATCAATAACTTTAATTAATTTTGCTTGTTCTTCTACTTCAAAAATTCTTCCATTTAATTCTTGTTCATTATTAATTTTTTCTAGTTCCATTTTTATTTCTCCTTTACTTTTTTTATCATCATATGAACTTTATATAACGCTAGAAAATCATCGAATGATCTGTTTAAATATTGAAAAACATATGTGCCATCTTTGTTTAATTTTAAAACAGCTATTTCATCTATTTTTTCTCCATTTGAGCATTCCATTTGCTCATAAGCTGAAACTTGGATTGACACTAAAGATTCATGTATCTCATTGGTTGTTTTAATGTCTACTAAAACAATTTTATTATTTATTAACAAAATTCTATCTATAGTTCCTGCATAAAATAATTGATGATGATAGCTTCGTTTTTCAACACTAATTACTTCTACTTTATAATCTCTTTTGAACTTTATATAAGCATCTAGAAAGCCTTTCAAGTTTTCATCAATTTCATAAATTCCAAATGTATCATATAGTTCAGTTGCAAAATGTACTTTTGTTCCTTTATCTGCAGCAAATCTTAAAATTTCTGGATCTATATGATTGTAAATTTCATTGCTTAAAGGTCTTAAAATAGTTGTAACACTTGGTAAAATTGCTCCATCCAATAAATAGGTATGATTGCTTTCTTTAAAAGTTAATGTTCCCATTTGTAATTAACCTCTTGCTTGTAAAAGCGGTACTCTTTTAAAATGTATTTGAAAATCTTAATTTCCTTTTTTATCTTTCTTTTTTTAGACCATTTAGCAAAATCTAGTTCAATTTCTAGATTTTTTAATTGTCGTTCTACAAAATGTTCCATCTTGCTTTTCTCCTTCCTTTTTGTTAAAATAAATATGTGTTTTTTAATGGATGGATTTCACTTCTCTGTGGAGTCCTTTTTTTCTTCTAGATCCTTTAATAAATCTAGTTCTGCTCTACGAGTTGTATTAGCTATCATTTGAAGTACATCATCTGCTTTAACGTATTTTTTGCCATTTCCAATTTGGCAACTTTTGCATCGATTTTTGATTTTTAATGCTGTGGGTCGGGATACACCAAAGAACAATGCAATATCTCCTGTCGTCCAATGTGGGCAACACAAAATTCTTTTTTTCGTTTCGTTGTCTATCACTTAACTAGCCTCACTTTCCCTCAGTAATTGTCCTTTTTTCTTTAGCCACCTGTATTGATAAAGTTTTTTCTTTTCCTTATCAACTTTTCGATTCTTCATAATTTCTTTAACAGCTCTTTTCACGTCCTCATCCTTTTTAAGCATTTCTAATTCTCTTTTTTCATCTTCTGTAAGCATTTGCTATCTCCTTTCGCTCTTTTTTGGTTTCAATTAGACTATAAATAATTTCTTCTATCCCAATTCCTGTACATTTTGACAATTCAACTATGCTTTCTAAAGTAGGTCTTCTATATCCTGAACACCAATTTCCTATCATAGAACGATTAAATGATGGATATTTTAATAAATCTCTTTGTCTTAAGTTGTTTTTAGCTAATAATTCTTTAAAATTCATGTTATCACTCTTCCTTTCTGAGTGCTAAAAGTGTATAATATAATTAAATAAATATTTAAGAAAGCGAGGTGAAACGAAATGAGAAAAATACTTTGCTATGATTTAGTCAAAGCCTATCCAAATGATTATAAAGCTTTGATTGAATACATAACTGATACTTTGCATGGTGTTCAAGCAACTGAATCTGTTTGGGTGTTCTTTTCCGAAGAAAAGAACAATACAATTTTAAAAAATAGATTTCGGAAGTTTATGGATTCAAACGACAAACTATTAGTTGCTGATCTACCAATCGGAGTATCTTGTGTTAATCTAAAAGATACAGATAAGTGGATAAAGAAATAAGGGTTAAATACCTTATTTTTTATAAATTTGTTATGGCAATAGAATTTCTTGTGACTTCAACTTTGATATCAAGATGTGCTTTTTTGATAGTTTTTTGAAGCTTTCTTATTAACATTTCAACTTCTTGCTCATAAGTTAATTCTGCTTGCTCGTTGTAATTATTCATTCTCTCATCTCCTTTCTTGCATTTCTAACTGTCCTTTGCTAAAATAAAGTCGCAAAGAGGTAAGAAAACTTTCATTGCATTTATAAGTAGCGGGGGCTACTTATTTTTTTGATTCAAGCGCTTGTTACACGTTATGTAACTTATAAATCAAAAAAAATAGAAATATTAGATTTAGTTAGATTTGCAATAATAACTAGTTCATCAACAGTTATTTTTGTTTTGCCATTAAGTTTATTAACGGCCGTTTTTCTTGAAATTTTCAAAGCATTTGCAATTGTTTCTTGAGTTATTCTGTGCTCAGCCATTACTCCTCTAATTTTATCAATATTAAATCTAACCATTGCATTTTTCACACTCCTTTGTTAAAATAAAGATGAACAAGGACTGTGGTAAGTTTTTGTGAAGGGTTACTTCTTTTTAGAAGTGCCTTTTTTTATTTCTACAATAATTAAGTAAATAATTAATAATTGAAGAAGTGTTTCCACAAAAGACCACCTCCTAAATAATTTAAACTCGATTGAATTATTTAGATTATAGTCCTTGCTCTCTCGAGAACAAGTTACTTGTTTTGTAACTTGCATACTTATTGTATTACATAATATGTGACTTGTCAACATGTTTTTTGAAAAAAATTACTTTTTATGTAACTTTTATTACATCGTTAGTAACTTTTGCTATAATATCACTTGAGGTGTTATTATGAACAAAAAATTCATGGATAGAATCAAAGAATTAAGAACAGAGTTCGGTTTTACACAAGAAAAACTAGGAAATATGCTAGGAATAACAAAGACAGGAATATCTTATTGGGAAAGTGGAACATCAGTTCCTAATGATGAAATGCTAATTAATATATCCAACATTTTTCATGTTTCAATTGATTATCTATTAGGGAAGAGCGATATTAGGAATATAAATAACGAAAATGAAGATTATAGAATTGCTTTTGATGATATTGGAAAAGATTATGCAGAATTAGAGGACAGCGAAAAAGATATGATTAAAACTATGATTAAAGCTTTTAAAGATAAACATCAAAAAAAGTAATATGGATTATTTCGAATTGGATGAAATTCGACTGGAATCAAAAAATATCATAGTTGAAAGTCATTCTTTACCTTCTAATAAAAAAGCAATGTGCGCAATCTTTGATAATTCTCAAATTCCAAGCGTTATTTTTTATGATCCTCAAAAAATGAATTCTATTAATGAAAAAAGATGCTCTATATTGCACGAAGAAATGCATATAGACCATCCTGAAACAACTTATTATTTAAATGAACCAATTAAAAGAAAAATGGAAAAAGAAAGCAAAGTAGAATATCTTATGTTTAAAAAATATATTCCCTTAAAAAAATTATTCTCTCTTTTATATTTTGAAAATCTTACAATTTATGAAATTGCTGAAAATTTATGCTTGACAGAACAGCTAATTAAAGATGCATATGATTATTATTCTTCTCTTGAAGAATGGCAAAACAAACTAAAATCTTTTTTAGAAGAGTACGGAAGGGAACTGTGCTATTAAGGAGGGAGAAAATGGAAATAAGTAAATAATATTTAAATTTATTTAGGTTTTAGTATTGATAAAAAATAAAGAAATAACTTATAATATAATATATAAAATAGGGGCGAGATTAAGATGAACGGCAAAATGAATTATGTATCTAATGCAAAAAATATAGCTGAAGTTATCTTATATTTATCAGGAAGTTGTATTACTCCAAAAAAATTACAAAAATTATTATATATTTCATATTCAATGTATTTGGTTTTAAATAATAATAGTGCTTATGAAAAACAAAACAATAGATTGTTTGAAAATAATTTTGAAGCATGGGCTCATGGTCCTGTTCTTCCACAAATCTATGCAAAATATAGAGAGTATGGAATGAATCGTATTAACACGTCAACTACTAATATAGAACAATTTGGCCTAAAACCAGAAACCATTTCTTTTTTAGGAAATATAATGTCTATTTTTGACAAATATCAAGCACATGAATTAGAAGAATTTACCCATAAACAAAGTGCATGGATTAATGCAAGAAAAGGAACAGACAAGTTTGGAATTTGTAAAACAAAAATATTAGATAAAGATATTTACGAAGATTATTGCAAATATGTCTCATAAAACGATAAATAAAAATAAACTTAATTTAGAAATTCAAAGTAGCAATTTAAATGAGAAACTTCATTTTTGTTTTATGCATGGTTTCTCTTTTCAGTCAACAACGATAAATAGTTTTACAAATTTTTATAAGGATAAAGATAGTTTTTTAAAATTCATAAAAAAATTGTTTGAAGTAGATATACCTAATCTTTCAAAAAAAACATTTAATGAGTTAAAAACAAGCAAAAAACATTACCACAAAATAGAAAATAATAAAGATGATAAAAAACGAAATATGGTAATTAATATTATAAAAAAAATGCTTAAATCAAAAAATTTTAATTCAAGACAAATAGAAGAATTTATTAACCAAAATATATTAGATACTGATATATATCAATTAGGACTAGATGGTGGCGTAAGAGTTATCGGCATAATATCAGGGAATATTTTTGAAATATTATTTTTTGATGTTCACCATTTGATTTACCCTAGTGAAAAACATAATGATATAGATTATGAAAGTTTAAAATTTTCTCTAGAAAGCGTGGGGGTAAAATGAAAAAATATCAACAAATTCCATCTTTCACAAAAAAAGATATTATGCCAACTAACAAACAACAACTAATTAATAGTGTCAATAATAAACTTATTTTTCTAAAAGAAAACAAGTTAAAAATCATTGAAAAATCATTAAAAAACGCATTGAATTGGTTAAAAAAAATTGATGAATTTGAAATCGAAAATAAATGCAAAAATAATGAATTTTTACAATTAGGTTTTATTATTAATGCAACAAATTTAAATGAGACTTATTTAATATTACTTTGTGAAAAAGAAAAAGATAATGTCATTTTACAAAAAAAAGTTTTAATTTCTTCTAATGAAACAGAAGATAATGATGCGGAAACTAAAATTATTACAAATGAGTAGTCTTTACATGATTACTTTGAATAAAAGGGCTACAAAATAGTCTTTTTATTTTATAGGGAGCGTGATTACATGCCAGTTAAGACTCGTTACAAAGGTATTTACAAAAAAGAAAACGGCAGTTACTTTTTCAATTATCGAATTAAATTAGAAGACGGAACATATAAAAATATTTGTCGTCAAGGTAAAAGCGCATCAGAATTAAATGAGTTAAAATGCCGCTTAAAAACAGAAGGAATCGCCGCTCTTGAAAGTGATCTTCCTTCTTATAGTGAAGATATTTATACAATGGGAGAAGCTTGTTCAGATTTTTTAGAGGCGTACCGTTTAAAAAACAAAGAAACAACTTTTCAATCAATTAATGAAATTATTAAAAAGTATATTCTTTACAATTTTGAAAATGAAGATATAAAAAAAGTTGTGCAAACGAAAAATCTTCAAAAATGGAAAAATGAAATAGTTAAAATTACTGCAATCCATGCAAAAAGAAAAAATAGAATATTGTCCATTTTTAAAGATATTATGAAAAGAGCATTTTTGCAAAATTTCATTACTCAAGAAGAATATGGGAAAGTTCAATTAATTCTAGAATCAATTAAAGATGATGATTCACCTATGGACAAAAATGTGGATTTTTGGACTTATCAAGAATTTCAAAAATTTTATGAATCTATTCCTGATGAATCAGTTTGGAAAATGTTTTTTTGGTTTCTATATTTTACAGGTCTTCGTATAGGTGAAATTCTTGCTATTAAACCTAGTAACATAGATATAAAAAAAAGAACATTATACATTAGAAATCAATTAAATAAATTCAATAAAATTACTTCTCCCAAATCAAAGTTGGGAATAAGAGATATTTTACTTGACTCAACTACGCTAAAAATGATTCAAGAATATATCACAAAAAACAAAATAAAAAATAATGAATTTATTTTTTCAATTTCAAGAACGGAAATTAAAAGAAAAAAAGGATTATATTGTCAACTTGCAGGTGTCAAAATAATACGGATACACGATTTTAGACATAGTCATGTAAGTTTATTGATTAATAAATATCTTGAAAATAATCTTGCAATTGATTTTTTGACGATAGCAAAGCGGATGGGACATAGCGTTAACGAAACGATGGAAACATATGCTCATATGTATCCTTCTGCTCAAAAAAACATAATAGATTTGCTTTAAAAAAATATAGTAAAAATATAGTAAAGTTTTTCACTTGTTGTCATATTTTTTCATTTTTTAACATTTTAAAAATTATAAAAATGATATTTTTTCATGTTTTTTCACTATTTTTCATATATTTTTATTAATTTTCATTACTTTTTATAATTGCCCATCATGCCCGTTATCTGCTCCATAGATTTGAAACTACCCCCATTTCTTTACCCATTAGGGTATGATAGAAATGGGGGTTTTAAATATAAAGTTTACTTTAAAAGAAAAGCTTCATTAGGTGAAACTGCACGTTGAAGAAAACGTGCCAATTTACGAAATTGAAAGAAAATATGTATAAGTGTAAGTTCAATAAATATTTTTGTCAATTATATAAAATTTACGGAAAAAAGAAAACTGTGTTGATATACATAAAAATCTTCAGTAAGTATTGGTTTTTATTTTAAACTTAATCAAAACACAATCATAACAATATCAATAATCAACTTATTCAAGTAGGAAATAAAATTTGAGTAGATACTATATATTTTGATATTTGGTGTATCTTCTTTCTTTACAATTTATTTTGCTTTATTTTTATTCATTTTATATAATTGAATTAAGCATTGAATGATACAATTATAAAAAGATGAGGGGTTAATTATGAATAAATTAAAAACACAACATCCAATATTAGTTAAAGATGTGGATAGCTATATTTTTCAATTTGTATCTGGAGTTCCTTCTTATTATCTTTGTCCCTATCCTAATCGATTTACAACAGAAGATGTCTTCAATAAAGTAAAATATTCTCAAAATAAAAAAGAAAAAGAACTCGCACTTATTTTAAATTATCAACTGAGTAGTAAAGAAAAAGAAGATATGGCTTTTATAAAACTAAAAGAATGGGCAGATACTGAAGGAGGAGAACCTCTTTATCATGTTGCATTATATTATCTTTCACATTTTGATAGGCTTCTTGCTGAGTGTGCACCAAATGAGGAACCAAATGCTAGTATTGGAAAGAATCTTTTTTATTATCGTCAAAAAGCAGTAGAGGCAAATTTTATAGATGCTCTTTCTTGGGGATTAATTACAACAACAAAAGAAATGTTAGAAGGAGCTAGAAAAGGTGATTCACGTGCCATTCGTCAGTTAATGTATTCTTATGAAGAAGGTCGTATTTTTTTTAGAATAGATTTAAAATTACCGAATATGAGTTATGCTGATTTTATTTGGAGTATTAATGCTTATGATGATGCGTATCGTGATTTTTGTCTTGCTGGTTATTATTTTAAAGGAATTCATTCTTTTCCTAAAGATGTAAAAAAAGCATCAGAACTTGTTTATGAAGCTTCTAAAGATCTCGACTATGCATGGACAATTGTTGATTTTTCTTATTTATTTATTGATATTATTTATGATAATGCGAAACAACTCAAAGCAAATCTTCCTTCTTTAATACCTATTCGCGATTATCTTTTAAAATGTGCAGAATGTTGTGGTGGTTTTTTATCAATTGGTAAAGCTTTAGTTGCAATAGGATATTTTAAAGAAGCATGGGAACTTGCTGATAAAATAAAAAGAAGAAATGAAGATGGTGCTAATCAAATTTATATTTTTACTGCTTTATCGAGTGGATATAATTATGAAAAAGTGTTTCAAATTGCTACACCGCTTCAATCTGCTGAATTAGCTTTGCGTTATGGCCTACCTCAAAATAAAGAAGTCGTATGTCCTTTTACGAACCTCAGTGAAGTAATGAATTATCTTGCTCAGCATGGGGATGATGGATTAGCTATTTTAGTTTCTTATTATGTAAAGAAATATGATGATTTATCTATGAAATTGGCTTTACAGTATTTGTTAAAAATGAATAATATCAATAATGCTTGCTCCAACAATTTAGATGGTGATGATTTTCAAAATATCGGCTATGCGTTTTATGAAGGACGATTATGTCCAAAAAATGATGAAAAGGCAATTGAAATATGGGAAACTGCTGGATGGTCTTATGAACATGGTGGGTGTATGAATAATGCAGGTATTTTACGAGAAAATGCAGGAAATTTAAAAGAAGCTTTTGATGATTATTCACTTGCTCACAAGTATTGGGATGCTGCAGGAACTTACAATCTAGGTCGTTTTTATCTTGATGGAATCTATGTAGAAAAGGATGAAAAAAAAGCTAAAACTTATATGCTTCAATCAGCAAAAATGAATTATCAAATGGCTATTGCTCTATGTAAAATGCGTGGTTTTTCAAATGAATGATGTAAACTAATTTGTTATTATTTATATGCCTCAACGGATAGTTTGGATACTTTTTAAAAGATATAGGATATAATCAAGACAAGAGGTGAATCCATTGAGACAAGATAAAATAGGAGAATTTATACTTTCATGTAGAAAAGAAAAAGGAATGACGCAAGTTGAATTAGCAAATAAATTATATGTTAGTGATCGAACAATATCAAAATGGGAACGTGGTAAGGGAATGCCAGATACCTCCATTATGCTTTCATTATGTGAAGAATTAGGAATAACCGTGAACGAATTACTTTTAGGAAAAAAATTACCAAAAAAAGATTATAACGCAGCAACAGAAAGTAATTTATTAATCCTTCAAAAAGAAAAAGAAGATTCAGATAAAAAACTTCTTGTTGTAGAAACTATTACTGGAATAGCGATAACAATCGCTTGCATTGTGATGATTTTTGCTGGAATTTTTGCTACTGAAAATTTAATATGGAGAATCTTTTTATTGGTTATAGCTTTAATAATCTTAATTATTGGTATTGCAGGATTACTATTCATTGAACAAAGAGTTGGGTATTATGAATGTCAAAAGTGCAAAAAGAAGTTTATTCCAACTTATAAACAAGTTTTATTTTCTTTGCATAGTGGTAGAACAAGAAAATTAAAATGTCCTGCTTGCTATCAAAAATCATGGTGTAAAAAAGTAATAAAAAAATAACATGCCTTTTAATCTATTCATTTTAGTTATACTACCTTAATTATTTATGTTTGCCTTTTGTTTGTTATCGTACAAATGCTCAATCGATTCAAATAACGATTGAATGCAGTAAAACTCCATTGATGATTCAGTCTAATCTTTATATGGCTTCTGGATTTATTTATGAATACGATGACCAAGATCGATTAACACGTCAATTCAATGGAACAAAGACTATTGAATATTTAGATTATGTTGATGATTTACCAATGCAAATCAATACAACGGATCAGTTTTCCAACACTAAAATTCAACGATACTTTTATGATGACAAACGAAATATCGTACTTGAAATGGATCAAGGTGGCTACTGTAAAGAATATTTTAGAAATGAAGACACAAATTTAACTGAAACACGAAGTTATCATAAAGATCAACCTACTTTGTATTATGCTACAAAAACGCAAAAAGATATTACCAATCATACCTCTACAGAATACACAGGCTTTTTTGATAATGGTGTAGAACAAAAAGTGGTTTATTCTTACCATCCAAATCAAAATGTTGATCAAATGATCGATGCAAATGGGCAAATTTATCGCTATGGTTATGATCCTTTAAACGGACAGCAATTAGAATTTTCAACCCTATATCATGGAACTTTGTTTTCAAATCAAATGCATTATCAAAATGATTTGATGACTCGTTTATCTCACGAGGGAACCAATTATTATTTTGACTATGATGGACAGGATCGACTAACTAAAATACGAATTGGGGATCAACAACAAGTTTCTATTGCTTATCATTTATCTACTGATGGAAAAACGTATACGACAACAAAATCATTTGCTAATGGCTATCAGTTCGTTCAACAAGTAGATGAAGATGGAAAAATCAAAAATAAAAATTATGGCGGGACAAATTTTACATATACTTATAATGAAGAAGATTTGTTGACAAAAATAAATAGTGAATTTGAATCCTATACTTTTAGTTACGATACAGATAATCTTCTACTCAGTCAAAGTTTTTCTTGCCCTTATCAAACCGTATCTGAATCTTACGAATACGAAAAACAACGTCTCATTTCTTCAACCTTTTTGTATAATAATCAAGAAACAACGACAACCTATACTTATGACGACCAAGATCGCTTGTCTTCGGCTTTGTTTTCACAAGTTTGTTTTACTTTAGATTACGATATCTTATCTCGTATCAATCAAGAAAAAATTATCACCCAAAGCAATTTAACATTAGAAAAAAATAAAAAATATTTACACACACCAACAACAGCAACCGATTTAATCAAAGAAGAAGAAATTGTAGCGAACGATCAACGCATTGCCCATTATCAATACCAATACACACCTAGCGGGAATCTTCTTTCAATAGAAAACGAAGGAAAAACCATTACCTATCACTACGATGAATTACATCGACTCATTCGAGAAGATAACCCCTATATGAACCAAACCTATACTTTCCAATACGATGGTGCAGGCAATATCTTATCTAAAAAAGAATATGCCTATTCCTTACAATCCCTTTTATCTCAACCAAGTCAAACTTATACCTACTTGTATCAAAACACCCAATGGAAAGATCAACTAACAAAAATAACAACGAATGATTCTTCCTATAATATTACTTATGATACCATGGGTTATCCAACAAGCATGGCTAATCATACTCTTACTTGGAATAAAAGTGGAACTTTAAATCAATGGGATCAAACAACCTATGAATATAACATTGAAAACCAATTAATACAAAAAGTAGGAAACGGGATCACTACAAACTATTATGCAATCAATCATAAAATCCATCAAATCAATATAGGGACAAATATCTTAAAATTCTTTTATGCGCTAGACAAGTTAGTATATTTCACCTATAATGGAACTAGATATTTCTATGTTTTCAATGCCCAAAATGATATTACCCATCTAGTAGATGATACAGGAAATATTGTTGCTTCCTATATTTACGATGCTTGGGGAAATCATCAAGTTTTAGATGCAAGTGGAATTGAAAACACCAGTGCAGACTTTATTGGAAATATCAATCCTTATCGATATCGAGGATATCTCTATGATACGGATAGTGGTCTTTACTATTGTAATGCTAGATATTATAGTCCTGAACTTTGTCGATGGATCTCACCAGATAGTATAGAATATTTAGATTCAAATACGATTGGTGGTTTGAATTTATACTGTTATTGTATGAATAATCCGATTAATTATGTGGATCCTAGCGGGCATTCCTGGAAATCGTTTTGGAGTAGTGTTGGAGATTGGTTTAGCGATAACTGGGTAAAATTAGCAGTTGGAGCTGGAGCTATTGCTTTAGGTGTGCTTACTATGGGGGCTGCTACTCTTATTAGTGGTGCTGGGATGGCTGCTGCTCTAAGTGCGATGGGAACAGCCGCGGTTTCTTCGTTGGTACAAGTTGGCATAAGTACAGCTATTAGTGCTGGAATTGGTTTTGCTGTAGGGGGCATTACATCGGGTTCGTGGAAAGGAGCAGTTGATGGAATGCTTAATGGTATTGCTGATGGATTTATGTGGGGTGGAATTTTCGCTGGTGCCGGTCAAGTGTTGAGTGGTGCGATGAAAATAACAAGAACACTTGCCCCAAAATTCAACGGCGCACAAATAGGAAAAGTAAAATTGTGGTCTCCAAATGCTGCTGGAAACCCAAATACAGGTGGTACACTAATTAAATTTGGTAGATTTAATAGAATTGATTCCGAAATAGGAAATATGATTCATATTCATTTGAAATTGTTAGGACGTACTATTGATCATTTTCCGATTGGTATGCTTGCAGGTGGATTTATAGGAGGATTTTAATGAGAAAAGTAAAATTTGTTAAAACTAAATATGGTATTTGTGTTTGTTTAGATAATTCATTGTTTAAAAACGAAAGTGAAAAAATTATAAAAACTGTTAAAGTGTTAGAATTATTTTCGGATAACATCGAAGGATATGTAGGTACTGTTTTTGTTAATGTAAATGATAACTCAACAATGACTGATTTGCATAACTTAAATTGTTCACTTGAATTAATTTTAACTATTAAAGATTTATTAAATAGGGACAAAGAAGAAAAATATGAAATCATATTTAAAAATGACCAAATAGAACAAATAATTAGTTTTCTTATAAAAAACGATATAACTTTTGATGGTAACGGATATAAAAACAATGATGAATTTTTGTTGAACATTGTAATTAATGACCATGATGGTTCATATATTACTTTTAACGATAAAATAAATAAAAAAGAAAATTATAAACAATTAATAAACAATATATTAGCAAATTAGCAAATTTTTCACAAGCAATACCAGGTGAGTTTATCTTCGGATAAATTCACCTTTTCTTTTAATGTGAAGAATTAAAAAAATATAAAAGATTGTAAAATTACAAATTCTTTTATGCGCTAGACAAGTTAGTATATTTCACCTATAATGGAACTAGATATTTCTATGTTTTCAATGCCCAAAATGATATTACCCATCTAGTAGATGATACAGGAAATATTGTTGCTTCCTATATTTACGATGCTTGGGGAAATCATCAAGTTTTAGATGCAAGTGGAATTGAAAACACCAGTGCAGACTTTATTGGAAATATCAATCCTTATCGATATCGAGGATATCTCTATGATACGGATAGTGGTCTTTACTATTGTAATGCTAGATATTATAGTCCTGAACTTTGTCGATGGATCTCACCAGATAGTATAGAATATTTAGATTCAAATACGATTGGGGGTTTGAATTTATACTGCTATTGTATGAATAATCCGATTAATTATGTGGATCCTAGTGGGCATTTCCCTTGGCTCATATTGGCAGCAGTGCTATTTTCCCCAATTGGCGGATTTATTACCCAGACTGTAGTTTCAGCAATTAGTTATGTAGGAATGAGTTTGTGGGCTCTTGGAGATTTAGTTTTTAATGATGGAAAAGGTGCGTGGGCGGATATGTGTAGGATAAAATGGAATCCATTTAATGCCGATGAAAGTAAAGTAATGGACTCTAATAATATTTCTTTTTATAAAGGGGTTCCAGTATTTCATATTAGTGGTATGGGAGGATCTATGTCCTTAGGTGCAATATTTTTTGATAAAGAGCAAAAAGCAAGCGTATTAAATCACGAGAGAGGTCACAATACGCAATTAATGTTTATGGGTCCTGCAAACTTTCTTATCCAAATTGGTATACCATCAATATGGAAAAATGGTGACGAAACGCCTTGGGAGTTATCTGCTAGTATATTGGGTGGATCAACTTTAGCTAATGATTATTCGGAAAAACAAAAACAACAAGCACGAAACTACTTTATAAGATCACTGCTCCCGATTATAAATATTTATAACATATTCCAATATTTATTTTATTAATCTAGATTTTTATTAAAAAAGTAGATATATACTAATTAAAAACTATACAAGGAGGATTGAAATGAAAAAAATAATTAACTTTATTTTTGTTACATTTATTTTAATAGTATTAGTTGGTTGTTATGATGGATATTCGGGTGATTATCCCAATTTATATACAGTAGCTATAAATAGTGTGCTATGGAATAATGGTAATTCATATAGTGCAGATTGGTATACAGATCCTAAAATAGAAATCATTGATGAAGATAGATATGGTAGAACAATGTTTACTTATTATGAAAAACATTATGCGGGAGCAGATATGTCGTTTTCATCTTTAGTAATCTGCCAACATTCAAATGAAAAAGAAGTGTTTTACTATGAAGACGTGAATTATATTATTAAACAACAACCGGAAACGGGAAACATTGAATATCTCAATGATTTTGAAGAGGAAGAAATTGAACAATTAAAGATAGCAAATGATTGGAATCAAAAAATTAATTTAGATAAATGTATAAAAAAAGAAATAACAAAAGATAAACCGGATATACCTCATGAAAAAGAAATTAAAAATAAAATAGTTAATCAATTTCATTTAAATAATAAAAGTTATAGTTTGTTTGTAGATTTTTTAACAAACGATTCTAATAATAAAAATTTTATAATATATGGATTTATTAGGATGGATGGAAATGGGATTTATTTTATTGGGTTAGTTGAAATTAACAACAATTCAATTGAAAAAATAAACTTTCTAGTTCCCTCGAATGTGTATGATTATAAAACAGAATTTATAGAATTCAAAAAAGCAAATAACTGGTGGAATTAAAGAAAGTTTAAAGCTTTAAGCGAACTTTAAAGGGACACAAGGCGGATAATTTTTTATAATATTTCCCCTTGTGTTCAATAAATATACTTTATGTTTAATTAAGGAGATAAAAAATGGGATGTGCTGATTTTTACTTGAATATTTATTCTGATAATAATTTAGTAATTAAAATTTGTGAAAAATTAAGTTATTATAATAAATTCAATGTTTTTAATTATCTAAAGAATGAAAACAAAATAGAAATTGAAGGTTATTTTGATAACTTTCTTATTACAAATAAAATTTTATTTTCTGTTCTTTCATCTTTTAATGTTGATTAAGATAAGATAGTAATAGAAACAATGAAAAAAAATAAAAATTTTAATTTTAATTCGGAATTGGAAATGTTTTTTATCTATTTCTGCCAAAAAATATTATGAAAATCGAATTAAATTAAAAAAATATTACAAAAAGTTAAAATAGCAGATCCCTTTTACAAGAAAACTAGGTGATTTTATCTTCGGATAAATTCACCTTTTTTAAATAAGATTTTAAATAACATGTCAATTTACAAATTGTTAGACAAGTTAGTGTATTTCCCCCAAAATTGGACTAGATATTTTTAAATAAATTTAATAATAAGTTTATTAGACATAATGTTTTTATAGGAGGCAAAATAATGAAATATTTTCCAGGTAGTAGTTCAGATATAGAAGTAGTTATTAGAAATAAAAGACCAAGCAGAAATAATATTTTTAGTGGTTATAGACCCGCTTTCAAAGTAAAAGATGATTATTTAACAACTGGAATTATAAAGTTAATTGGTATCGATGAATTACCATATGATAATGAAGCAAAGGCAGAAATTTTGTTTATCACTCCTGAATTATATCCAAATTGTTTGAAAGTAGGACAAGTGATTCAATTTCAAGAGGGAAAAATAATTCATGGTTTTGCAACGATAACAAAAATCAAAAATAAAAATTTAGAAATTAAATAACACAAACTTGTAAAGGGGTGATGGATGCTTGCTTTTTTCATTATAAACGAAATATAATTGAATATGATAAAATACAATTGTTAATTAAAGGTAGTGAAAACATGCAAGTTAATAGAGAATGTACAATTAAATATTATGAAAACTATACTCCTTGTAATTGTGGTGATTGTAGATATTTTATTCGGCATATTGAGACTGAACAACCTGCAATCTGTGATTATTTAAAATCATTAAATATTAATCCTTTAAAACCATTTGAACTAAGGTCTATATATCATGAAAAAGATAAAAAAATTGAATATTTAGATTGTGCTTATATTGTAATAGGAAGCAATGAAAAAGAAATAGAAAAGGTCATTAATGGAATAAAGGTAATTACTTGTTCAAAAGAAAGATATCCTTTAGAAGACATGGAGGAGGACTATTTTTTAATTACTTTTGGTCCTATTTATATGCGTTATTCATGTCCATCTTATCGACATTTTACATTTAATGATAAAGTTAACACTATAAAAAAATCAATTGATGAAGCAGACCCAATGGAGTTGTTATCATTGCATTGTCCCAAAGATGAATACATGAATGAAGCCATCCTCATTGCAAAAGAAGCAAAAAAGAAAAAAAACAATTATATAAATGGAAAAATGATTCAAAAAGTATTTAAAAAGCAATTTAATGAAACAATTTCTATGAAAGTTTGTAGCAATATTGCTAAAAAAATTAATATGGATTTGGACATGAAAGATTTTATTAAAAGTTTTGAAGAAAATGACTTATTAAAAGGAAAAATTATAAATGAAGGTAATCAAATAATATTAAAATTACATGAACATTTCATAATCTCAAATGTTGAGAGGAAAACATATATAAATGGGAAATTTTATTATAATATAGACGATCATGATTTATTATATTCTTTTTGTAATTTTGTAAAAGATGATGATACAATTTATATTCAATATAAACATAAACATGGCTGTTTTTATTTTAATCATTCAAGATATTTTAAAAAAATAAAACGATCAAAATTTTTTGGTTGGAAATTAAAACATAAAAAAGATATAGAATTAATTTTTGATAATAAAGGAGTAATTTATTTTGGAAAGATAAATAATTTACCAGAAAAAGATGTTATTGAATTAATGTTTAAAGAACCAGTAAAAGAAAAGTATGAAAAATTATTTTATTCTCCTGATAAAAGGAAAAGATTAATCGTTGAATTAAATCATGCAGGAAGTTATTCCTATTATATAGAAAAATTAATAATACTAAACATAGATGAAATTGGAGTGTATAGGTGTCGAGCGTTTTGGGAACCTCAATTTGGAACTTATAATGCATCCTTTTATGAAAATATAGAATTATTACTTAAAGATATAAGTGTAGAAATAAAAGATTGGATTGAAGTGAAGTAGGTTTACTAGTATAAAAAGATATTTTTAAAATCAATTTGTATATTCTATATAATAAAAAAATTTTTGATGAGTTAAAGAGTAAATCTTTAACTTTTTTAAATTGCATCAATTTATTAAAAATAGGTAAAAGAAAATAAAAAATCTTGATTCTTTTTCTAAAGCAATTATAAAATGAAATTAGAATACGAATTAAAATGTATTTCAAAAAAGTAATAAAAAAGAATTTTTACAAAACAATTTCAATTTAATCTATTTTATCATTTGAAATACATTTTTCTTTTAAAAACAATGTGAAAGAAGAGGTGTATAAAACGTTAAAAAATAAGCATTGTTTCAACTTAAAAGAATTTAAAGAAGAAGAAATTAGAATGACGTTTTTTGGTTAATTATTCATGATATGACAATTAGGACACAATATTATAAAGAATTTATTGCGATTTATGTAGATAAAAGAAAATACACATTTAAAGAAATATCGCAAAAATTATCTCTTTCAATAAGTGTCGTACATAGAAGAATTCGTTTGTTTAATTGTTTAATTTATATGATTTGTTGTTATTATCGTTTTGTGCTTACTTTTTATTATAATTGGATTCCATTATTAAATTATCACTAAATCACTGATTTTAAATATATTCCCCAAAAGGATGGGAAAACGCAAAAAAACGATATATGCAATTTATTCAAGAAACAAAAATAAAAAGATTGTTTTTTTAGAACTTGGAGTAGGGTATAATACACCAGTCATTATTAAAATTCCTTTTATGCAAATGACTTATCAATTTCAAAACGCTTGGTATATTTGTGTCAATCAAAATGACATGTTTATTCCCAAAGAAATCAAAGATAAAACGATTTTTATAAAAGAAGATTTAAAATCTTTTATAAAAATATTAAATTCATAAGGAAGCTTCAATCAAAAGCTTCTTTTTTTATAAAGTATTGACAAACGATATACTATTAAAAGCCTCGATATGGTTATGAAATCATTGGAGAATTGAGTCAGTATCCTATGATTGCTGCAACAGAAAGTACAATCTATCCTTTGCTTAGAAGATTATTAAATGATCGATGCTTAACTTCTTTTTGGAAAGAATCCAGTGAAGGATTACCACCAAGAAAATATTATTTTATTACAGAAGATGAGGAAAAATATTTAAAATCAATGATTGAAGAATGGCAAAATTTAATTGAAATCGTTGAAAAAATTAAAGGAGGAGAATAACGATGGATCAAGTTTTAAATGATTATTTAACAAAAATGGAAAAGTATTTAAAAGTTTTACCGGCATCTGAAAGAATAGATATTGTAAATGAATTAAAAAGTGAAATGGTTGAACTAACCAATCAAGGAACATCTAGTGAAGAAATTTTAAATCGATTAGGAAAACCAAAATTATTGGCTCGGGCTTATCTTGCAGATGAAATCAGTAAAATGAAAAAATTTAGTTTTAAAAAATTTGCTATGGTTTTTTCTTTTTATAGTTATGCTGGCGTAGGGAGTCTTTTTATCTTGCCTATTATTAGTATTTTAGCTGTTGCCTTTATCGTTTGTGGGATTGCTTGTCCACTTAGCAGCATTGTAAAACTAATTGCTCATTTATTAGGATATGAAATGCCTTATTTAACACTGCATATGGGATCATATACGGCTAATGCTATCGAATATTTTGCATTATCTCTTGGGATAGGAATTGTTTTATTTTTAATTGGCTGGGGATTTTGGAAATTAACACTTTTATTTATTAAATCCGTTGGTAAATATAATAAATTAAAAAACAAAACAAAATAAATAAAAAACAGGATCATACTTTAAATTAATCCTGTTTTTTGTTTAAAAAATTTTATTCTATTTATGCATAAAGTATTGTTGCTAAATCTGCATAATCAATAAATGGATTTCTATTACCTTGATATTCATAAATACGATTGTTTCTTTGAATTTCAAATTCATCGACTGGATCTTCTTCATGCCATTTTAATAATACTGAAAGTTTTCCCATTGAAGTGTCATTGCTTGTATCTAAATCATCGTTTAATTCTAAGAAATCATATCTTAAGGCCATATAGAATAAGATTCTAGCAACATCGCCACGATGGTCTCCTTGATAGTTATGAGAAATATTTCCATCATCCGCAATATTTGGAAAGAATGTCAAATCTGTATTTGTATTATCGTAAAATTTATTACCGTGCAATCCATTACTATTTTGACAAGTAACACGCAAATTGTGCAAGTCCGTTGCATGATTTTTAGTATCACTGCTTGGACGAGGATCTTTGCCATCTAATTTCATTTGTGAGCACGCCCAAACATGTTCTTTATTCCAAGTACCATTAGCATCAGCAGTAATTAAATCACCATCATATAATCCATATAAATATCCTGGATTGCTAACACTTTCATCGGTATAAAGCATGATATAGGTATCATCACCATAAGAAATTCTTGTCATTTCAGAAATTAATGTTGAAAGATCAGCAGTCAAAGTTTCAACATCACTTTCAAAATCAATATCTTTATAATATTCTTCTTTAGTAATAGCTGTATAATTGGTTTCAGGAATTAAGCCTTGACCAGGAACGCTTGGAGTGACATCTCCAGCATCGGTTGTTAAATCTAAATTTGAAGTAAAAGGTACAGTAATACTAAAACTAATAGAATAAAAATAAACCGCTTTTGCTTGAGAAGATAAAGATAGGGTTAAACTTTCCATTGGCTCGGCTAAATTAGATTGAGTATATTCAGTTACAACACTGTTTTTAACATTTTCAGTATAAGAATAATTTCCACCACTAATAACATAATCTGCACCGGATGCACCAGTGGCTTTTAAAGAAATTGTAAAACTATTTAGATAAACTTCTTCTCCAAAAGAGGTCGATAAAGTCCATGGTTCTTTTTGAGGTTGCTTATTACTTCCAATTTGGACACCATCACTAGATTGTCCTAAAAAAGAAAAAGCATCATAGGACCAAGTTAAACCATTGATATTTTCGGTCGTTCCACTAGTTGTGTCATATCCACTACCTGAAAACTCTGATTGATTGAAAACATGTTGATAAGTTTCAATTTTGCCATCAATAACTGGCGGAGTGGATGAACTCGGATCGGAGTTACTAGAATTAGAACTGCTACTTGAACTACTACTAGACGATGAACTGCTAGAAGATGAACTACTTGAACTTGTATCGCTTGTTAATGAACTTCCTCCATTAGATGAAGATGCATTATTCATCGCTTGATCACAAGCGGTTAACGACAAAAGAATTAACGGCAACAATAGTAATTTTTTCATTTTCATTTTCATAATTCCTCCAACATCGACAATTATATCACTCTATAGAAAAAAAGGGATATCTAAATTAGACTTTCTTAAAAGACAAAAATTACCAAATTGGGTAAAATTGACTTTATTAATAAATTGTGGTAATATTTTTCGTATGAAAAATATAAAGAAGAAAAAAGTGCATAAAAATATTGGAGGAGTATTATTTTTTTTAAGTGCTCTTTCCATTTTTAGCGTGGGTTTTGCAAGTTGGAATATCAACTTAGAAAGTTCTAGTAATGTTATGATGAATATAGATGTTGATGATGTTATGAATGCAAATGACTTTTTTACATTTCAACCCATTCAAATGTTTGAAATTTCAAAACAAGGTTTAGTCGTTGATGAAACCATTGTTTATCAAGGAGATATCAAAATTCCTTTTTATGTTGCAATAAAAAATGGAATTTATCCGTATTTATCTGAAAACCAATTAATGTTAGATATTGTTTTAAAAAACACGGGAAGTTTTAATCTTTTAAGTGTAGATTATATGGGTTCTGATGCACCAACGATTCATTATAGTGCATCAAAAAATTATTCAGCAAACCCAGAAACACCTCATTCAACGCAAGGTATAATACAAAGTGATAGCATACAAGCAAATGTTCAATTTGTGGATGAAAATTTGACCGATGTAGTTTTAGTCTATTTCATGATTGTTTATCATTTTGATTTTTCAGCCTATGTGGATACTTTTGAAACCACAATTTATAATCAAATTCCAGATAACGGAATAAGATTAAATTTTCAAATAGGGGTGGACTCTATATGAATAAAAAATTAAAGAGTATAACGCTTTTAGTGTTATCCACAACTTGTATTACTTCTTTAATTGGATTAAGCAATTGGGTTATAGCAGCAAATAGAAGTTATACAATAGACAATAAAATTGAAACAGAACCAGTGGCTTATATTTTAGGTAGTAATATAAAATATACTTCAATTGAAAAAGCTTTAGAAATGGCAAATAATGGAGATATTGTTTGTCTTATTCCTCCCACAAAGAAAAATTATAATGAAATTGATAATGCCGTTTTGCCTGATCAAGTAGTTTATAAAATTTCTAAAGATTGTGAAATTAAACCTGGCGTGACGCTTGTCATTCCAACTGATCAAGACACTTTAAGTACAGTTACAGATGCCAGTTCGTTAAATAATTATATTAGTAGTATGCAATCCGATGATAGAACAAGAGGAAACAATAGTTCTTATGCCACTTATGCTACAAACTATGAAAGCAGATATTTAAGAGTGACTTTGGAAATAGAAGACAATGTAACTTTAAAAAATAATGGTACTTTAGTGGTTAGTGGATATTTGAGTGGAGGAACGAGTAGTGCCTGTACTTTGGGGCAAACATCGCATAGTTATTCTAGAATTTTACTTGGAAATAATGCAAAAATCATTCAAGACAATGAAAATGCGGTTACTTATTGTTATGGATATATTTCTGAGCTTAATTCCAATAATTCTAGTCAAGTGAGTTTTAATAAAGGAACCCTTTATATTCCTTTTATTGTTAATGATTATCGCGGATTTAATTTTTCATGGGCAATGACTGATGGAGCAATAGATGAGCAAAGATGTTCGCCTTTTAATCAATTTGAATTTAGAAACATTGATGCTTTAGTCAATATTAATTATCAAACAACAGTTTATGGTGTAACCAATGTTTATCTTACTTATTCTTCTATGGGAATAGAAAAAGTATTTACGCAAATTTTAAATGTTGTTGGAAGTACTAGCAGTTTTTTTCTACAATTAACCGATTCAACGTATTCATCACTACAATATAAATTTGATAAAGTTTCAGAAGTAGCAAATATAAAAATTTATGGTGGAATGCAATTAAATGATTTTCAACTTCAATTAAAGGAATCTATTGTTACTGTTGATTTAAGTACTACAGAAGCTTATTTTCCTTTGTCTTATCGTTTTAATGTGGAACTTTTAGCTGCTGAAAATCAAGCTTCAGCAACTTTTGATATTACTAAGCAAAGAATAAAACTCTTACCTGGAAGTCAGTTAACAATACATGATAAATGTAATTTAAATGCAAATGAGATTATTGTTTATAGTGCTTTTTATGATGGAACGCTAGGAAATGGAGAAAGTAGTTTTAATGGTTATAATTCTAAAAAATATCCTTTAAAAGAAGGAGCAACATTAAAAGTTTTAGATAGTGGGAAAATTACTGCAACGAAATTGGCTGGAACGATTTATGGAGAAATAAACAATATTTCCTATACGACCGATACTATTACTTCCAAAGAAGCGTGGTCATTAAAGTCTTCTGGAAATCTTGCACCGGCTTGGACGATTGGAGAATATTTAGAAATTAATGAAAAACTAAACGTGGTTCCTGTTTCATATTTAGAAGAAAAACAGCAATTATTTATTGGAACGAATGTATTTACTAATTATAAATCGTTTGCTCCTTCTTTTGATGTGCTAATCAACGATGGTGCTGAATCGCATACCATTAGTACCTATCAAGAGGTTTTACATTATGATGAAATTTTCAATTATCAATTAAAATTTAATAATAATGTATATAAAGCTTATTATGATAATACTTATTATTCTAAAAATGACGTTATTTCTTATTCTGAAGAAAACTCAAAATTGGGTGTTGTAAATAGTGTTTTATCTATTTCGAATAACAATAATGGTGTAAATGAATTTGATGTTCAAAGCATTGAAGTTTCATGTTCTACTCCGCCAATTAATGGTAAAATTCCTTTATACGTTGGCAAAAATATATCTTTAACAGCAACAGTGGATGACATTAATAAGGCATATGATAAAACAATCACATGGACAAGTTTGGATACAAATATTGCAACCGTTAGTCAAACCGGAATCGTTACTGGCGTTTCCCTTGGAAAAACAACAATTCAAGTGGAATGTGATGGTGTGATTAGCACGTTTGATGTAGAAGTTATTGAAGAAATAGCAGTAGATGAAATTGAGTCTGTCTATATTACAGATAATAATGGAAAATCATCTGAAGTTGCTGATGGTCAAAGTGATTGGGGAGGAAACACAAAGTCAGATTACCATGGGAAATATGGTAACAATGAATCGATTACTTTTACTATCAATATTAATCCTTCATCAGCACCGTATAGTTCTATTGAATGGACTCTAAAAGCATCTGCAGCAGGCAGACAATATATTAATGATAGTACACTAACAACAGAAACGGTAAAAGATCAAACTTCTATTGTAGTTCATACAGGTAGCGGTACAGGAGCAAGTGATGATAAGGCCACTTTAACTTGTGTCGTTACAGGTTTAGATGGTACAAAATATACAGCTACTTTTATTATTAATCATGAAGCAGATACAAGTGTTTGCTTTGAAGCGGGAACGCTTGTTATGACAAATCATGGTGAAAAGAAAATTGAAGAAGTTCAAGCAACGGACCACGTTCTTTCATTTAATCATTTTACGGGCAATTATGAATATAAGCCGATTGCTGCTGTCATTGCACACGGAATACAAGTATATGATGTTTTAGAACTTAGATTTGATGATGGTTCATATATTGGTTTTGTTAACAATCATGGTTTATTCGATGTGACTTTAAATCAATATGTTGATTTTACAAATGATAATTATTTGTCATATATTGGGCATCAATTTATCAAACATTATCAAAATAAACATCAAATTGTAACTTTAAAAGATGCAAGAGTAGTTAAAAAAGTGACAAATAGTTATACATTAGTAAGTAGCGAAAATTTAAATTGTGTTGCAAATGGATTATTAAATATTACAAGTGTTTTATATGGAATCTATAATATTTTTGATTATGATGAAAATTATTGTTACAATCCTCAACAAGTTGAATTAGAAATTAATAAATATGGATTATATACTTATGACGATTTTAAAGAAATAATTAGTGAAAAAATATTTATTGATTATGGATTTAAATATTTTAAAATTTCCATATCTAAGGGCTTAATGACAAAAGAAACATTGATTTATTATATTCATTGGCTCCATTCATGTATTCAAAATGGCGAAGCAATTATTTATTGATAAAAGATAAAAAATTTCTGAAAATATTAGTAAAACTAAATAAAACATAGTAAAATAAATATAAGGAGGTAGAAGATATGATTTCATTGTTTAGCACTACAGCAGGATTAGCTGTTATTGCAGGTGCTTTAGCTATTCTTGTTATTATTTTATCTTTGTTTAAAGTTAGTCTAAAAATTATTTTAAAAATAGTTCTTAATGCACTTTTAGGAGCAATTATATTATATCTTGTCAATTTTATTCCAAGTGTAGATATTCCAATAACTTGGATTAATGCTTTGGCTACGGGAATTTTTGGAATTCCTGCTGTTATAGTTATTTTAATTATTTATTTTGTAACCAAATAGCAACTTTTAAAAAGTTGCTTTTTTTATAAAAAAGAGTTGCAAATCAAAAAAATTAGTTATATAATCTTATTGACAACTATTGTTATTAAGAAAGTTGTCGAGGAGAAATGCTATGGAATATAGATGTACAAAACAATATCAGGCGATTTATGATTTTGTTACAAAAAATCGTTGCCATCCAACTGCCGAAGAGGTCTATAGCGAAATTGTTAAAGAAATTCCTAACATTAGTCTAAAAACCGTTTATCGTAATTTGTATAAATTGGTTGATGAAGGAAAAATTGCTCGGATTTCTTTAGCAAATCAAAAAGATCGTTTTGACGGCGATACAACAAACCATTATCATTTATGTTGTAGTAAATGTCATCAATTTATGGATTTTGATTTACCTTATCAAAACCAATTAAATGAAATGGCGTCTCAAAAAAGTAATTATCAAATCATGGCACACACGATTATATTTAAGGGTATTTGTCCTCAATGCTTAAAAAAAATAAAATAAAGGAGAAAAAGAAAATGGCAAAAATGAAATGTTTAGTTTGTGGACAAATTTTTGAAGGAGATGTTTGTCCAGTATGTGGAGCAAAAGGAGATAAAATTGTTCCTTACGTTGAAGAAGAAATGACTTGGGCTGATGAACATGTTTTAGGTGTTGCAAAAGGTGTTGATTCAGAAATTCTTGAAGGATTAAGAAATCATTTCCAAGGAGAATGTAGCGAAGTTGGTATGTATTTAGCAATGGCACGTCAAGCTTTCCGTGAAGGTTATCCAGAAGTTGCTTTGGTTTTAGAACAAATTGCAAAAGAAGAAGCGGAACATGCTGCTCGTTTTGCTGAAATGTTAGGCGAACTAGTTTCAAATAGCACAAAAGAAAATCTTGAAAAAATGTTAGCAGGAGAAAATGGAGCTTGCCATGGCAAAAAAGCCATTGCCACAAAAGCAAAACAATTAAATTTAGATGCAATTCATGATTCTGTCCACGAAATGACAAAAGATGAAGCTCGTCATGGTCGTGCATTAAAAGCTTTACTTGATCGTTATTTTAAATAAAAAAGCACAAAAACAGAGAAAAAACTCTGTTTTTTTCTTTGCTTGATTGATTTTAGGGGGTTTATCCTATATAATAAATAGCGGTGATTAAATTTAAAGTTAATCAACTAATACGAAAAATAAAAAAAGGAGAGAACACATGGCTAAATACGTTTATTTATTTAAAGAAGGAAATGCCAATATGCGTGAACTTTTAGGTGGTAAAGGTGCCAATTTAGCAGAAATGACATCTTTGAATTTACCCGTTCCTCAAGGGTTTACGGTAACCACTGAAGCTTGTACAAAATACTATGCTGATGGCAAAACCTTATCTCAAGAAGTTGTTGACCAAATTGAAACGGCTTTACATGAATTAGAAAAAATTTGTGGTAAAAAATTTGGAGACAATAATAATCCTTTACTTGTATCTGTAAGAAGTGGGGCTAGAGCATCTATGCCTGGTATGATGGATACTATTTTAAACTTAGGTTTAAATGATGTTTCTGTTGAAGGATTGGCAAAACTTACAAATAATCCTCGCTTTGCTTACGATTCTTATCGTCGTTTTATTCAAATGTTTGCTGATGTTGTTATGGAAATTTCAAAAGAAAATTTTGAAAAAATCTTTGATCAAAGAAAGAAAGATAAAGGCGTTGCTTTAGACACAGAATTAGATGCAGAAGATTTAAAATATTGTGTTGAACAATTTAAAATTCGTTATAAAGAAATTAAGGGTGAAGATTTCCCTCAAGATCCAAAAACACAATTATTTGAAGCAGTAAAAGCAGTATTTAGATCTTGGGATAACCCTAGAGCAAATGTCTATCGTCGTTTAAACAATATCCCTTATGATTGGGGAACTGCTGTCAATGTTCAATCCATGGTTTTTGGTAACATGGGTGAAGATTCTGGTACTGGTGTTGCTTTTTCAAGAAATCCAGCTACTGGAGAAAATGAAGTGTTTGGAGAATACTTATTCAATGCACAAGGAGAAGATGTTGTTGCAGGAATTCGTACACCATTCCCAATTGCACATTTAAAAGAAGACAACAAAGAATTATATGATGAATTTGTTCGCGTAGCAAAAACATTAGAAAGACACTATAAAGATATGCAAGATATGGAATTTACGATTGAAAAAGGTAAATTATATATGTTGCAAACAAGAAATGGTAAAAGAACCGCACAAGCTGCTTTAAAAATTGCGATTGATTTAGTCAATGAAGGATTAATCACAGAAGAAGAAGCCGTTTTAAAAGTAGAACCACAATCTTTAGATGCTTTGTTGCATCCAGGATTTGATCAAAAAGCATTAAAACAAGCGACTCCGATTACAAAAGGATTAAATGCTTCACCAGGAGCGGCTTGTGGTAAAGTTGTCTTTACTGCTGAAAGAGCAAAAGAGTTACATGCTCAAGGTGAAAAAGTCGTTTTAGTACGTTTAGAAACATCTCCTGAAGATATTGAAGGAATGATTGCTTCTCAAGGTATTTTAACCGCTCGTGGAGGAATGACTTCACATGCAGCTGTTGTTGCTCGTGGTATGGGAACTTGTTGTGTTTCAGGAGCAGGAGAAGTTTTAGTTAATGAAGAAGAAAAATACTTTACAGTAAAAGGAAAAAGATATAACGAATTAGACTGGATTTCTATTGATGGAAGTACTGGGTATGTATATGGTGAAGCAATTCCAACCGTTGATGCTAGTGTAACTGGTGATTTTGCTACTTTAATGAATTGGGCAGATAAATATAGAAGATTAAAAGTTAGAACCAACGCTGATAATCCTCGTGATGCAAGAGTGGCTTATAACTTTGGTGCTGAAGGTGTTGGTCTTTGCCGTACTGAACATATGTTCTTTGAAGCAGATAGAATTATGGCAATGCGTGAAATGATTGTTTCTGATACAGTAGAAGAACGTAAAAAAGCATTGGCTAAAATTCTTCCAATGCAAAGACAAGACTTCGTCGGTATTTATCGTGAAATGAAAGGATATTCTGTAACCATTCGTTACTTAGATCCACCTTTACATGAATTCTTACCTCATACAGACGAAGATATCGCATCACTTGCTCAAGAAATGGGCATTACTTTTGAAAAATTAAAAGCAAAAGTAGAAAGCTTACATGAATTTAACCCAATGCTTGGACATCGTGGTTGCCGTTTAGCTGTTACTTATCCAGAAATTGCTGAAATGCAAACAAGAGCTGTTATAGAAGCTGCAATTATTGTCAATAAAGAAGGATTAAAAGTAACTCCAGAAATTATGATTCCATTAGTTGGAGAAGTAAAAGAATTACAATATGTTAAAAAAGTAGTCGTAGAAACTGCTCAAAAAGTCATGGAAGAACAAAATTATCAATTAGAATATAAAGTTGGAACCATGATTGAAGTTCCTCGTGCGGCTTTAACTGCTGATGAAATTGCAACAGAAGCTGAATTCTTCAGCTTTGGAACAAACGACTTAACACAAATGACATTTGGATTTAGCCGTGATGATGCTGGAAAATTCCTAGAAGAATATTACAATCGTAAAGTTTTTGAAAGCGATCCATTTGCCCATGTAGACCAAAAAGGTGTTGGAAAATTGATGAAAATGGCCGTTGAATTAGGTCATTCAACACGCAAAGATTTGCATTGTGGTATTTGTGGAGAACATGGTGGCGATCCAGCTTCAATTGAATTCTGCAATTCTATTGGACTTGATTATGTTTCTTGTTCACCATATCGTGTTCCAATTGCTCGTTTGGCTGCTGCACAGGCTAATATCCGTAATCCGAGGGGCTAAGATTTAGCGCCAAAAAGCGGTAAAAATTCAATTTTTAATTAAAAAATAAGGTTTTAGTAGTCATTCTTTTCGGAGAGTGACTACTTTTTTTCTCTTAAAAATCTCTTGCAAAGCCAAAAATCGGTCAAAAAAACGGGGTGGTTCCTCAAATTGAACACTTTTCTGTATCTACCGCTATGGGTAAAAAAGGGAGATAAAATAGGAGAAAATTATGTCAAAATACAAATTAATCATTGAATACTATCAAAAAGGCAACAATAATAGCCAAATTGCAACGTTATGCACTTGTTCTCGCACGACTGTATGGACTGTTCTAAAAAGGATAAAGGCGTTAGGAATTGAGGTTTATGCGTTAAATGATATGAGCGAAGAAGAAATTTCTTCTTTATTATTTCCCGAAAGGGCGAAAGCAGGGGAAGGATATCTAATTCCCGATTTTAAGTGGGAAGAGTTTCAAATGTGTAAACATCAATCTTCTATAAGGTTATGTTGGCGTAGGTATTGCAAACGTGCCGCAAAACAAAACTTGATGGCGTACAGTTGGAAATGCTTTATTACATTATATAATGCATATCGCAGACCGAAGATTGTGGTTGAAAACCCAAACGACAAAATTCGCAACAAATTAAAAGATTTTAACTTTTTATTATCGCGTTGCCCGCGTGGAAGTATAAACTATCAAGTAATCCAATGTAAAAAGGAAGAGTGGCTCAAATCCTTAAAACTCGAAGAAGATAAAATCTTAGACG
>OJMH01000226.1_pt1 | contig 83719 bp, 74 predicted proteins | sample 1597111 | NCBI WGS metagenome assembly OJMH01 (sample SAMEA2452115, study PRJEB22498) | human gut metagenome | reverse complement strand
GGCGCGCGCAAAGACCTGCGGCGGAAGCGGCAGGCTGATCCCCGTCGCCCGGCATCTGCGGCGGGAACAGGCGGTCGAAATTCTGGCGGTGCTCGCTTCGGGCAACGCGGCTGTTCCGCTGGATCTCGCTTACGGCGCAAAGCGATTCGAGGCGGTCTGGCGGCGGATCGCGGAGGGCGGAGAGCGCTGTCCCGATCTCGCCTTCGTGCTGTTCACCAGCGGGACGAGCGGCGATCCGAAGGGCGTGATGCTGACGGATGAAAATATTTTGGAGAACCTCAGGATGATCGAGCGCTATTTCCCGCTGGAAGCGGGGGAACGGCTGCTCATCGCCCGCCCGCTCGTCCATGCCGCCGTGCTCACGGGAGAGCTTCTCTACGGGCTCTGCCGCGGCGCCTGTCTTTCCTTTTACGAAGAGGCGTTTCAGCCGTCGCGCCTGCGGCGGGAGATCGAGGCGCGTTCGGTTTCCGTCCTCTGCGGCACGCCGACCCTGTTTGCGCATCTCGCGGCCGTTTCCCGCGGGAAACCGTGCGGGCTGAAACGCTGCGCGATCAGCGGCGAGCGGCTGTTCCCGGAGACGGCGCAGAAAATCGCCGCGGCCTTTCCCGGCGTGCGGTTTTACCACGTTTACGGACTCACCGAGCATGCGCCGCGCGCGTCCGCATTGCCGCCGGAGGAATTTTTGAGCCGTGCGGGGAGCGTCGGTCGGCTTCTGCCGGGCGTGGAGGGGCGGATTGCGGACGACGGGGAACTTTTGCTCCGCTCACCGTGCGTGATGAAGGGGTATTTCGGCGATCCCGCCGCGACGGCGGCAAAGATCGAGGGCGGATGGCTGAAGACGGGCGACCTCGTCCGGCAGGATGCGGGCGGTTACCTCTATATTCTCGGCAGAAAGGACGGCATGCTGATCCGCTGCGGCGTCAACATCCTTCCCGAAGAGATCGAGGAAGCCGCTTCGGCCTGCCCGGGCGTGCGGGCATGCGCCGTCTGCGGAGAAGCGGACGAAACCAAGGGACAGAAAATAACGCTCTTTTTTCAGGGAGAAGTGCTGCCGGGCAAAGTGCGGGCGTTTTTGGCGGAGCGGCTGGCGACGTATCTCATGCCGGACGCGGTCCGCCGCGCGGAAGATCTGCCCGTTTCTCCGGGCGGAAAGCGGGTGCGGAAATGCTGAAAAAAATATTGGAACGGATCTGCGAGCTGACAGGCGGCGGGCAGGCGCAGGCGGATCAGACCTTCCGCGAAGCGGGAATAGACAGCGTGACCTTTATCCAGCTCCTCGTGGAACTGGAGGAGGCATACGGGATCGAATTCGGCGACGACGCGCTGAACGTGGACGGCGCAGGCACCATCGCAGACTTCGCGCGGGCGGCGGAAAAAACGGAGGAATTATCATGGAACTGTTAGAGGCAATCGGAAAACGGCGTTCGGTCAGGGCTTACCGCGAGGGCAGAATCGCGCGGGAAACCGTGCTCGAGATCTTGCGGGCGGGCACGCTCGCGCCGAGCGGAAAGAACGGGCAGCCCTGGCGGTTTGCCGTCGTACAGGAAAACAGAGCGCGATTCGCGGAGATCGCGGCGCTGACGGTTTACCGCGCCTTTGCGGAGCGGGCGGACTGCCTCGTGCTGGTCTTTCTCGACAAGGCGGAGAGCTATCATTACGTCAAGGACTGCCAGGCTATCGGCGCGTGCATCGAAAATATGCTGCTCCGCGCAACCGATCTCGGGATCGGAGCCTGCTGGGTGGGGGAGATTCTGAACCGGGACGGCGCGGTGAAAGGGCTGCTCGGGCTGTCCGACCGCTACGACCTGATGGCTGCCGTGTTTTTGGGAGAACCGGGCGAAGTGCCCTACGGCGTTTATAAAAAGAAGCCGGAAGAATGCCTGCTGTCATTCGATTAGAGGAGAAAACATGGAGTTGTTTCAGATCATGGAAGAGGGGGAAAGGGAACGGATCCGTTACGGCGGAAACCCTTACCGCGCCCTCTTCCGCGGCGGAGCGGGGCTCACGGCGTACTGCTGCAGCCTTCCGCTGTTTACGGAAAAGAAAACGCTCCTCTCGCGCCGCTGGCGGGAAAAGGACGGCCGCGCCGTCTGTTCCGGCTGCGACGCAGCGGTCTCGGAAACCCCCGCCGGGGTGCGGCTGGAAAACGCCTGCGGCGCCGCGGAAATATCGCTGGAAGAGGGCGTCTCCCTGTTCCCGTCGGTCAACGGCGTGACCGTCCTGAAAAGAGGGGATCAGCTGCGGTTTTCCGTGCGCACGAAAGAAGCTACGGAAGTTTCCGCAAACGGCGCCTGCATCACGTGGATGCGCGAGCGCTTCGTGCCCTTTCTGACGGTGAGCGGGCTGTTCGGCAGATCGCCGGACGGGTATGTCCCGCTCTCTCTGACCGAGACGGCGGCGCCGGACGGGATCGTCCTGATCGAAACGCGGTGCGCGGACGCGGATGAGATTTTGTGCGAAATCAACCTGTATGCGCCCAAGCTGATGCTCGATACCACCGTCTGTTCGCGCTATCCCGACCGCAACAACGCCTTCGGCGGGACGGCGTTCTGCGGCAGGACCGAGGCGCTCGGCGAACAGCGGCTGTATCTGCGCTTCTCCGCCGCCGCGTTTGAAGATCTAAAGGGATATCTCGTGGAAGAGGCATGGCTGTATCTTCCCGTCTTTTACGGTGCGGGCGCGCTCGCCGCCCGGCGGCTGAACGGCCCGTGGTGCAGTTTCGATACGACCTGGAACCATCGCCCGGAGGAAGGAGCGGCGCTGCCGCCTCCGGTTTGGCGGGGGAAATTTCTGGCGTTCAACGTCGGCGCCCTGATCCGGGATCAGTTGCGGATCCGGGACGCGCAGGATTTCGGGCTGGCGATCATCCCGGCGGCGGAAACGGGATTCTGCGTACTGGCGACCGGGGATAATTACTGCCGCCCGCCGCTTTTGAAGATCCGATTGGCCGAGAATTGAAAAAAAGAACTGTTTTCTTGTGAAAATATTACAATTTTTTCCCAAAACGATTGCAGTCCGGGGAAAAATATGATATAATTTTTTCGTCAGCAGGCATCGTATGCTTCAGGGAATAAGAGAGTGAAAAAAGAGCGGCGTTCGCTGCTTTTTTTTCGTCGTGCCGCCCGGTGCGGAATGCGCCTCCCGAGCGGGAGAGCGGAGAGGAGGAATCGTGAAAGGAGAATTCGAGGGGAATGCGCTCCCGTTCTGGAAAGATCTGTCCGAGGAAGAGAGAGCTAAGATCAGCCGGGAGACAACCGTTCACCGTTACGGAAAGGGGGAACACATCCATCAGAACGGCGAGTGCACGGGCGTGATCTTTATCAGGAGCGGGTGCGTGCGCGTCTATCTGCTTTCGGACGAGGGGCGCGATGTGACGCTGTACCGGCTGTATGCGGGGGACGTCTGCGTCCTTTCCGCGCCGTGCGTGCTGCGGACGATCATGTTTGACGTATTCGTGGACGCGGAGGAGCCCAGCGTATGCTATCAAATCGGCGGCGCGGCGTTCTCGCAGGCTGCGGAACAGAATCTCAAACTGAAAGTGTTTGCCTGCGAGACCGCGCTGGATCGCTTTTCGGAGGTCATGTGGGTCATGCAGCAGATCCTTTTTATGAAGACGGACAGAAGGCTCGCCGTCTTTCTCTGGAACGAGATGATGCGCACGGAGAGCGAGCTGATCCCCCTCACGCAGGAGCAGATCGCCAAGTACATGAACTCCGCGCGGGAAGTGGTTTCCCGCGTTCTGAAATATTTCGCCGGCGAACAGATCGTGGAAGCGGGGCGGAAGGGCGTCAGGATTCTCGACAAAGAGCGGCTGAAGCAAATCGCGTATTCGTGACGGCTTTGCGGAACGTGACTTAGTCACAGACAAATTGCAAAAAAAATGATATCATCAGCCCATCAAGTTTAAAAGGAGGACTGTTATGAGAAGTATCACGAAACTGGATTTGCAATATGCGCACAGATTTTACGGATTCAAAGGGGAAGCGCAGTACCTGCACGGCCATACCGGCGTACTGACCATCGAGGTGGAGGATACCGTGGAGCCGGGCGTCAACATGGTGTTTCCCTGCAATGAAATTCAGAAGACGGCTTGGTCCGTTCTGAAAAATTTTGACCACGCCCTTATCCTGTGGGAGGACGATCCCCTTCTCCCTGCGATTCTCGACGTCTATGAAAAGCAGGGCATCAGAAACGGCGCGCCCAACAACGTCATGAAGGGCCCTGCGTTTCAGACCGCTCTTGCGACCGCGTATCCCGATTGCCGCCTCGTCGTGACGAAGGAAACCATGACGGTGGAGGGCATGATCAAGATCGTCTACGACCTGCTGAAAGAGAAACTCAACATCGTCAAACTGACGTTTACGAGCGGCGTCAACGCCGCGACCGCGGACTTTGAAGCAAAGGGAACCGTCGCGCGCTGCCCGCTCTGCGGCATCGCGCTGAACGAAAAGGGCGTGTGCCCGAAGTGCGGCTATCGAAAGTAGTCAAAACGGCGCGCGTAAAAGGGCGGCTGTGAGCGTAAAACAAAAACCCCCGGATCTTCCGGGGGTTTTTATCTGCACGAAGCGGAGAAACTTCGGGCAGATAACAGAGCCGTTTTAAGGAAGAAGGCGGATCAGCATTCACCGGGCAGCCGGAACGCGGGAGAAATCCGCAGGGGGATTTAAATGGGATAATACGGCCGGTATCGGTAAGCTGACTGCGCGCACGACGCGTTTTTTCTTTTATGGCTGCGATTTGTTTGCCTATTTGAACAGAACGAGGTATAATGGAAACAAAATAAACAAAGGTTCGTTTCCAATATGAGAAATAAAATTTTAGAAGTTTCGGTCTGTGGGCTGCAGAGAGAGGGGTTGCGTTTTTCCGTTGATTCGATCGCAAGGGAACTGAAAATATCCAAAAAGACCGTTTACAAGTTTTTCTCCACCAAAGAGGAGCTGGCGGTTGCCGTGTACGAAAAAATTTACGGCGAAACCGAACAGAAATTGAACGTGCTTATCGCTTCCGAAAGCGAAAACCGTTTTCCAGCAATGCTGCAATTATACTATCGCTCCTATTGCATGGTGCGCGAAGAGCTGTTCAATAAATTCGCGTTGAACGACGGGATCAAAAAGCGCGCGGCGGAAAAACATTATGAAGTTCGGAAGATTTTTCAGCGCACGCTGCAGCCGGAGGAGCGTGAGACTACGCTGTTTATCATAGACGGCGTGCTGGAAAAACTGAACGGGAATCCGTTGACGCCGCAGATCGTCGCCAAACTGGAGAGACTCTTATGACAGTGAATGCGTTGCGCCTGTTTGCGATTTTATGTATTGCATTTGTCGTCGGCAAGCTGATTTCAAAAATCAGATTGCCTGCTATTTTAGGATGGCTGTTAACGGGCATCCTGTTCGGTCCCAATCTCGTTCAGATCGTGTCTGCAGAAATCACCGACGCGCTTTGGTATCAGCTCTTCGTAAAAGTTTTCGAGTGCTTTGCGGGGGTGATGATAGGCAGGGAAATTATTTTTAAAAAGATCGCACAGTCTGGAAAACAGATTCTGGGCATAACGGTCATACAGGCATTGGGGACGTTTCTGTTTGTGACGCTTGCCTTTGCTGTGACCTTTCTGATTGCAGAAATCCCAGTGTATCTGGCCTTTGTGTTCGGAGGCATCGCGCTTGCAACCGCGCCCGCCCCCGCGCTTTCGGTCGTAAACGAATACCATACGAACGGCCCTGTCACAAAGACGCTCATCCCTTTGGCGGCGATCGACGATGTGATCGGAATTCTCGTGTTTTTTACGACGATGTCGGTGATCGGTGCGGTGAAAGGCGGCCCGGCGGCATCTGTTCTTTCCACCGTTGGAATGATCGTTTTTCCGTTTGTCATCGGCATCGGATTCGGCGCGCCGGCGGGAGTGATTCTCAGGAAAATCAAAAACGGCGCGGGGTGTTTTGCGGTCTTTCTGGCGGGGCTGGTCTGCTGTATCGCGGCAGGCGCGGCAATGGATTATTTTGTTTTTCAATCGTTCCTGCTGAATTATCTGCTGATCGGCATGTCTTTTTCCGCAACCGTTGCCAATCTGATCGACGGGCAGAAACTGGAAGGAATGATGAAGCCGTACGCACCGATTCTTCAGCTTTCGCTTGTTATCGTGATCGTCAATCTGGGTCTGCCGCTCGATTACCGCCTGATTACGGGAGCGGGCGTTTTTACCGCCGTGTATATTTTATCGAGAGCCGTCGGCAAGGTGGGCTTTGCTTACTTGGGGGGAAAAATCACGAAGGCCGATCCGCGCGTCACGAAATGGCTCGGTTTTACGTTGCTGCCGCATTCCGGGGTTTCTTTGGTGTTTACGGGGATCGCCGTAAACACTTTTACCGCGATCGACGCTTCTCTTGCCGCCGTAATTTCGGGAACCATTGTCGCGGCGGCGATCATCAACGAAATAATAGCCGTAATCCTGGCGAAAGTCGCCTTTCAAAAGGCTGGAGAAATCCGCCCCGTCACCGATGAAAAAAGCGGTGCCGTACAGGCGAAAGAATGCCGTGACCAGTAAGACCGGCCGCCCGGGAAAAATGATATTTTCCGAGACGCTTCCGGTTATAATATGCGCTGTATGGTATGAAAGAAAACGCGTCCCGCTCTTTGCGCGCCGGAGCATCTTGCGCAGATTACGGCTTTGCCGCCCTTTATGTGAACGGCGCGGAACGCAAGCGGGCAAATCCGCTTGCCGGGCGAAATGCTGGCCCTGAATCTCTTTTTCTCGTGCAGCTGGCAGCCCCGCGGCGCTGACGGTCTTTATCGCTGTCCTGAAAAAGGATAAACCTATTATCCGCAAAGTCGGTTTCGCCGAAGAAAGCCCTTTTTGACATCCGGGAAGCGGCGGGAGAAAAGCGCACGCATGGAAAAATAAAAGAGAAACCCCGCTTCAAACGGGGTTTCTTAGATTGGTGCCGCCGGTCGGAGTCGAACCGACACGGTATCGCTACCACAGGATTTTGAGTCCAGCGCGTCTGCCAATTTCACCACGGCGGCATGCGGTTGATCAAATTTCGGGGATTCCCTTGTCTTTTCCGGCAAGTTATGGTAAAATATCCCTGATTGCAAATACTGTACGTATCGCCTGATCGTTACAAATGATAGCATATTTTCTCGAATTTAGCAAGCGAATAAAAGGGTTCTTATGGAAAAATTAGTTTTAATCGACGGAAACAGTTTAATCAACCGCGCGTTTTACGCGACGCCGCCGCTGACGAAAAAGGACGGCGTGCCCGTCAACGGCATTTACGGGTTTACGATCATGCTGCTCCGTCTGCTGACGGAGGAAAAGCCGGACTATCTCGCCGTCGCCTTCGACCTGCATGCGCCGACTTTCCGCCACGAAATGTACGCGGATTACAAGGGGACGCGCAAGCCCATGCCGGAGGATCTGCGCCCGCAGATACCGCTTTTAAAGGAACTGCTCGCCGCCATGGAAATTTGCATCGTGGAAAAAGAGGGCTGGGAAGCGGACGACGTGATCGGCACCATCGCGAAGAGCACGGATGTGGATACGATCATCGTGACGGGCGACCGCGACGCGCTGCAGCTGGTGGACGATCACACGACGGTGTTTTTCACGAAGCGGGGCATAACGGACGTCGAGGTGTACGACGCCGCGCATTTCAAGGATAAAACAGAGCTGACGCCCGCGCAGATCATCGACCTGAAAGCGCTGATGGGGGATTCTTCGGATAATATCCCCGGCGTGCCGGGCATCGGGGAAAAGACGGCTAAAAGCCTGCTCGCCGCTTACGGCACGACGGAGGGGATCTACGCCAGGCTGGAAGAGATCGCGCCGCGCTGGCGGGAGAAACTGCGGGAAGGAGAGGAATCTTCCCGCCTGTCCCGCGTGCTGGCGACCATCGACACGCATGCGGACGTAACTACCGACCTGGAAAAAATGCGCGTAAAATTTCCCTTTCCGGCGGCGGTCCGCAAAAAATTTGCAGAAATGGAATTCCGCACGCTCGTAAAGCGGGAGGGCGTGTTCGAGGACGGCGAGGAGGAGGGGCCTGCGGTCAGGACGGAAGCCGTCACGGCGCTCGCCCGCGCGCTGGAGATCGCAAAAGAAGATACAATCTCGCTCTGTTTCGGGGAGGATCTCTCGCTCTATACGGGCGGCGGAACGGAATACGCGGTCAAGCTGCGGCGCAATTTCTTCGATCCGGGGCTCTCGGCGGAGGAGCTGCCCGTTTTGCTGCGCGCGGTTTTTTCCGCGGAGAAGAAGCTCGTCTTGTTCGATAAGAAAAAATGGCGGCATCTTCTGTCCGATTACGACGTACCGTTTCTCGCCGCGGCGGACGACGTGCTTTTGATGAAGTACCTCGCGGATTTTTCGGGGCGGGAGGAACGCGCGGAGGAAGTGGCGGAGGAGTACGGCTTCGGAAAGGAGGCCATGGGATACGCGCTGTCCGAGCTCGCGCGCATTCTGACCGGAAAACTGCGGGAAGAGGGCATGGAAAAGCTGTACCGCGATGTTGAACTCCCGCTTGCGGACGTGCTGTACGCCATGGAGAAATCCGGCTTTTACGCCGATCTCGCCGCGCTCGACGCGCTTTCCGAGAAGTACGGCGGCATGCTGAAAGAGCTGGAAGGGGAAATTTACCGCGCGGCGGGCGTAAAGGTCAACCTGAACTCGCCCAAGCAGCTGGGAGATCTGCTCTTCGGCAGGCTGGGTTTAAAGAGCGGAAAGAAAAACAAAAAGGGCTTTTCCACCTCTGCGGAAATTCTGGAAGAACTCGTGGACGAGCATCCCGTCGTCCCGCTGATCCTTCGTTACCGGCAGATCCAGAAACTGTACTCCACCTACATCGAGGGCTTCCGCCCGCTCATCGACAAGCGCACGGGGCTCATTCACACTTCGTTCAATCAGACGGTGACTTCCACCGGCAGGCTGTCCAGCAAGGAGCCGAATTTGCAGAATATCCCCGTGCGGGATGACGAAGGGCGCGAAATCCGGCGTTTTTTTCGTGCGCGCGACGCGGCGCACGTCCTGGTCGGTGCGGACTACTCGCAGATCGAATTGCGGCTCCTGGCGCATTTTTCGGGGTGCAGGCCGCTGATCGACGCGTTCAACCGCGGAGAGGATATCCATGCGCTGACCGCCTCCCAGGTGTTCGGCGTCCCGCTTGCGGACGTGACCAAAGAGATGCGCCGCCGCGCGAAGGCGGTCAACTTCGGCATTATTTACGGGATCAGCGACTTCGGTCTGGCGCGCCAGCTGAAAATACCCGTCGCCGAAGCGCGCGCTTATATCGAAACTTATTTTTCAAACTACCCCGAAGTAAAGGCGTTTATGGACAGCAATGTCCGGGAGGCGCGGGAAAAGGGGTACGTATCCACGCTTTTGGGACGCAAACGCTATATCCGGGAAATCAACGCGGCCAACTACAACGTGCGCAGCTTCGGCGAGCGCGCGGCGATGAACATGCCCCTGCAGGGCAGCAGCGCGGATATCATCAAACTGGCGATGCTGGGCGTTTCCCGCGCGCTGCAGGAGGAGGGGCTTCGTTCCGAACTCATTTTGCAGGTGCACGACGAACTGATCGTAGACGCGCTGAAGGAGGAAGCCGATCGGGTGGAGGCGATTCTGAAGCGGGAAATGGAGGGCGCCGCGGCGCTTTCCGTTCCGCTCACGGTAGAGGCGGAGCGGGGAGAGACCTGGTATGACGCGAAATAATCAGGGGCCCTATAAAGTAGCCGTAACGGGCGGGATCGGAAGCGGAAAATCCACCGTGCTCGCCATGATCCGGGAACGGGGATACCGCGTGCTGTCCTGCGACGACCTCGCGCGGGAGGTGACCGGGGAGCCGCGCGTGCTGGAAGCGCTGCGCGCGCGGTTCGGCGCGGAGATCGCCGGGGAGACGCTCGACCGCAGAGCGCTCGCCGCCCGCGTATTCGGCGATTCCGCCGCGCTTGCGCAGCTGAACGAAATCGTCCACGCGGGCGTGTTCCGCCGGCTGCGGGAGGAATTTGCCGCCTGTAAAGAAAAAGTGATCTTCGTGGAGATTCAGCTTCTGTTCGAGACGCACAGCGAAGATCTGTTCGATCAGATTGTCGTCGTCATGCGCGGGAGAGAAGAGCGGATCCGCGCGGTGGCTGCGCGGAACGGACTGACGCGCGAAGAAGTATCGGCGCGCATACAAAGTCAGTTTGACTATGAAAATTTACCGAAAAACGCGCATACTGTTATATATAACGATTCCGGTCTCGGGGAACTCGAAAAAAAGGTAACGGTACTGCTCGATGATATCCAAGCGAAAATTTAGTCAAATCGTATTCTGGACCGCCGTCGTCTGCCTGGCGGGGCTGATTCTGATCGCGGGGATTCCGCTGGCGCGCAGAATCGTCTACCCGGTGCGCTATGAGGAGACCGTTCGTTCGCTCGCCCTCCGGGACAATCTGGATCCCGCGCTGATTTTCGCGGTAATCAGGACGGAGAGCAACTTCCGCGAGCGGGCGGAAAGCGGCGCCGGCGCAAAAGGGCTGATGCAGATCACCGACCGCACGGCGGAATATATCGCGTCCAGCAGGGGGATCGAAGCGTACGATCTCTTCTGCGCGGAGGACAATCTGGATTTCGGATGCTGGTATCTGCGCTATCTCTTCGACCGCTTTCCGGACGAACGAACGGCGCTGGCCGCATATAACGCAGGGGAGGGGACGGTGCGCGGCTGGCTCTCGGACGCGGCGCTCTCGCCGGACGGGAAAACGCTGTCGGAGATTCCCTACCGCGAGACGGAACAGTATCTGGAAAAAATCAGCCGGACATATGAAAAATATAAAAAATACTATCCTCAACTTCTTGACAAAACGGCTAAAATGCGCTAAACTATTTAAGCAACTTGTGGGGATGGCGGAATTGGCAGACGCGTACGTTTGAGGGGCGTATGGATTATCCGTGTGAGTTCAAGTCTCATTCTCCACACCAAAGACACAGCACAGACTTTCGTCTGTGCTGTGTTTTTTTGTGCCGAAGATGCAGGCGTTGAGGAGAGGAAAGTTGAAAAAAACCATCGACGGCCTGACAGCCCTCGGTTTGGACTGTCAGCCGTGCGCCGTGCCCAAGCGGCAGCTCCTGTTGAGTGCACCGAAACCGTGACAGAGATACGTATTGCATCAATACACGGTTTTTTCTTATCATTAAAAATTTATGTCAGCGAAATTGGCAAAAAAGCAAACCGGCGCGACAGGTCAACCATAGGTTGGAAAAAAATTCAACTTTTCAGTTGACTGATTCGCCTAATAATCGGTTGAAAATGCTTAGAAACGGTAGTATACTGAAATCACAAAGATCAAAGGAGGATACGCAATGAGTACACTGGGATCACGTTTGCTGGAACTTCGCAAGCAAAAAGGATTTACGCAAGAACAACTTGCCGAAAAACTCAATGTCACTAATCAATCGGTTTCCAAATGGGAAAAGGACATCAACGCGCCGGACATCACGCTGCTTGTTGAGCTGGCAGACCTGTTGGAAACTTCGGTTGACTACCTGCTGGGAAGGGGAGGGAACAAACCTGTAGTCACTACTACACAAAAGAATATCGATCAATTAGTGTTTAAGATAAGGATCCTGTCCGCAAATAAAGATAAAGTCAACATCAATTTACCACTCGGCATTGTCAGATTATTAGCGAAAGACGGCGAACTCGAGATGCTGAAAGACAAAAAAATTGACATCGACGTTACTCAATTGATTGCATTGGCAGAACAGGGCATTGTCGGGGAACTGGTAGACATCGAGAGTGCCGGCGGTGACACAGTAAAAATTACCGTAGAATGATGAAGATAGTAATGAAAGAAAACGGACGTCCGATGGTAATCAGATTACCGAACTTCCTTTTTGCAACTTCGCTTGGGGAAAATCTGCTGAAAAACAAGTGCAAAGTGAATCTTAACCGCAGTCAGTTGAAACAAATGGTTAAGGCTCTGAATCGGTTTAAGAAACAATGCAGCCTTCCTCTCGTGGAAGTAATATCAGAAGATACCGAAGTTATAGTGCGGTGGTAGGATCTATTGCAACAAGTAAAGCAACAATTCAGCGTCCGTGCTGAAAGGCGGCATTTTTATCTACTAAACCCAGTCGTCGGAACGCGACGAAGAACGCAAGCCCCTGCAGGGATCTGCCGGGGCTTTGCCGTAACGTCGGTTTCTCCTCATCCCCCAAAATTCATCGATCCTTTTGGGGGATAAAGCATTCTTGAAATATTTTAAAAAACAATCGGTTGCCGCTGCGCAAAGCCCGTGCCGGGCAATGCGAACGGTTTTTTTCGACAAATCGGGCTGCAGTGTCGGGCCTGATCGTTTTTCTCAGCGCTCCTCGCCGTGGTATAATAAGAAAAAGAAACAGGAGAACGTTATGGAACATTACGGGATTTTCAGAAAATTAAAGATAGCTTCCCTTGTCAAATCGATACTCTATATTGTGTTCGGAATCTGCCTGCTGGTGATTCCCTCGGTGACAAAGATGACGGTCTGTTATCTTTTCGGCGGTATCGTGCTCGCGGGGGGATTGCTCAGCATCGTCAATTATTTCATTTACGGTTACGAACCCTTTGGGTTTATCAAAGGCGCCGTCGAGATCTTGTTCGGCATTCTCTTTCTGGCCTGTGCGCCGCAGATCGCTTCGGCATTTGCGTTTATCTTCGGGATCATTTTTGTCGTGCGCAACCTCTTTTTGATTCAGGACGCGCTGGATTACCGTCGGTTCGGCGTTTCCACCTGGTGGCTGGATCTGATTTTTTCCGTGCTGATGACGGCGTTCGGCATCGTTTTGATCGTCAATCCCTTCCGTGCGGAGGGTGCGCTCATCGTTTTTTTGGCGATTTCCGCTATGGCGGACGGGATTACTTCCCTGGTGACGCTGTATTTCGTCTCCAATCGCGTCAAAAAGATGAAGAAGGCGATTGCAGAGGAATACAGTTCCATGAATCTGGATTACTTTTTGGACGACGGAGAAAGCGGAAACCATTTTTAGATAAATTAAAGATTAGGATAAAATTTAAAGAAAGGAGCGCTGCGGCGCTCTTTTTTGTACTGCTGTTTCGGAGCAGACAAAAACCGATGTGTTTTTATTGACAAAACGGCGGGCGTGTGGTACAATTAGAAAAACATTTGTTCGCTTCTTCCGCGCGCCGGGCGGCGGATAAAAATTTGCCGAAAACACATACTGTGCGTGTATGTTGGACGGACGCGGTAAAAGCCTTCTGAAGGCTGTCAACGAAATGTGCGGCGGCGGGTATAAGGTGGTATCCTTTGCAGAACTAGCCGAACGGCTGCCGCAGTATTACGGCATGAACGAGGAGGACGTAAAATTCGGCCTCTCCGTTCTCTCCGCACGCGACTACGTGAGCGTGAAGTACCAGGATGATTCGGACGTCTGCCTTTGCCCGCTGCCCAAAGGGAAGCGCCTTTTCGAGGAAGAAGAGGACGAGAAAGCCAGGGAGTACGAAAACCGCCGTTCGGATTTCATCGCGTGTTTCTGGGGTGCGTTTGCGGGCGGTTCCGCCGCGGGCATTCTGGCATTTCTCGTCTTTTTTCTCTGGAGGCTACTATGCTGAGCGCGCGGGAGGACGCCGTGCTGACCGCCGTGCTGCGCTTCTGCGGCGGAAAAGACTGCACGCTGATCACGCCGCAGGATCTCCTCGCTTCCCTGAAAAAGCGGGAGGGCTTTACGGAGGACCGCCTGGAGCGCGTGCTTTCCGCGCTGGAAATGGACGATTATCTGGATATCGTCTATTCGGACCGGAAGGGGGAGCGCGTTTACTGCGTGACCCTGCATGCCAAGGGGCAGGGGTATTTCAGGAGCAAACAGGTGCAAAAGAGAAATCTCTTCTTCCGGATCGGCGTTACGGTCGCGCTCGCCGCCGTCAGCTTTGTGATCGGGTTGATTTTAAGGGCTATTTTTACATGAAAGAATTTGTCTTACATTCCAAATTTCAGCCGACCGGCGATCAGCCGCAGGCGATCGAAAAGCTCACCGAGGGAATTCGGGACGGACTTCGCACGCAGGTGCTTCTGGGCGTGACGGGGAGCGGCAAGACCTTCACGATGGCGAACGTCATCAAAAACTGCGGCCGCCCCGCGCTCGTGATCGCGCACAACAAGACGCTCGCCGCGCAGCTGTGCAACGAGTTCCGGGAGTTTTTCCCCGAGAACCGCGTGGAGTTTTTCGTTTCCTATTACGACTACTATCAGCCTGAATCGTACATTCCCAGCACGGATACTTATATCGAAAAGGATCTCGCCATCAACGACGAGATCGACAAACTGCGTCATTCCGCAACCTGTTCGCTGGCGGAGCGGAGAGACGTCATCGTGGTCGCCTCCGTTTCCTGCATTTACGGGCTGGGCGCGCCGGAGGAATATTACCGCCTGGCGGTCTCCATCCGGCCGGGCATGGAGATGAGCCCCAACGAACTGATGCGGAAGCTGGTTTCCATCCAGTACGCGCGGAAAGACGTGGATTTTACCCGTTCTTCCTTCCGCGTAAGGGGAGATACGGTGGATATTTTTCCGTCCGGAAATACCGAGATCGTACTGAGGGTGGAATTTTTCGGGGACGAAGTGGAGCGCGTCTGCGAGGCGGAGTTCGTCACGGGAAAGGTCATATCCGAGTTAAAGCACGCCGTCGTGTTCCCCGCCAGCCACTATGCGGTGGAGAGCGAAAAGCTGAAGAACAGCCTGGTCGCCATCGAGGAGGATCTGAACGGAGAAGTCGCCGCCTTTCAGGCAGAAGGGAAACTGCTGGAAGCGCAGCGGCTGAATCAGCGGACGCGCTACGATATCGAGATGATGCGCGAGATCGGCTACTGCAAGGGCGTGGAGAACTATTCCCGTTACTTCGACGGCAGAAGCCCGGGCGAGCCGCCCTTTACGCTTCTGGACTATTTTCCGGGCGATTTCCTGCTGTTCATCGACGAGAGCCACATGACCATCCCGCAGATCCGGGCGATGTACGCGGGCGACCTCTCCCGCAAGACCAACCTCGTCAACTACGGTTTCCGCATCCGGTCTGCGTACGACAACCGGCCGCTCACGTTTGACGAATTCGACGCGCGCGTGGGGCAGATGGTGTGCGTCTCCGCGACGCCCGCGCCCTACGAACTGGGGCAGGCGGGGCAGGTGGTGGAACAGCTCATCCGCCCGACCGGCCTGTTGGATCCCGTCGTGGAAGTGCGCCCCACTAAGGGGCAGATCGACGATCTGCTCTCCGAGATCCGCCGTGCGGCGGAGGACAAGAGCCGCGTCCTCGTCACGACGCTCACCAAGAAGATGGCGGAGAGCCTGACCGAATATCTGAAGGAAAACGGCGTCAAGGTGCGCTATATGCATTCGGATATCGACACGCTCGAGCGCATCGACATTGTGACAGGGCTTCGGAAGGGCGATTTCGACGTGCTGGTGGGGATCAACCTTCTGCGGGAAGGGCTGGACCTGCCGGAGGTGAAGCTGGTCGCCATACTGGACGCGGACAAAGAGGGCTTTTTGCGGAGCGAAACCGCGATGATTCAGACCATCGGCCGGGCCGCGCGGAACAGCGAGGGAAAGGTCGTCATGTATGCGGACGTTGTGACGGGGAGCATGGAGCGCGCGATCCGCGAGACCGAGCGCCGCCGCGCCGTGCAGGACGAGTATAATAAAAAACACGGCATTATTCCGAAAACCATCGTCAAAGAGATCGGAAACACGCTGGAGATCACCCGCAAGGTGGACCGCACCGCGGAGATCGCCGCCAAGGATATCCCGGACGAAATAGAGAAACTGAAGGCGCTCATGAAGGTCGCCTCTGCGAATCTGGATTTCGAGCGCTGTATCGAGATCAGGGACACGCTGGCAAAACTGAAATTGAAGATGAGAAAGTGAGATGCAGGAATATATCAGAATCAAAGGTGCGAAGGAAAATAATCTGAAAAATATCGATCTTACGGTCCCCCGCGAAAAGCTGGTGGTGTTCACCGGGGTCTCGGGGAGCGGAAAGTCCACGCTCGCGTTCGAGACGATCTTCGCGGAAGGGCAGCGGCGCTATGTGGAGAGCCTGTCGAGCTACGCGCGCATGTTTCTGGGACAGATGGAAAAGCCGGACGTCGAGTCCATCGAGGGTTTGTCTCCCGCCATTTCCATCGACCAGAAGACCACATCCAATAATCCCCGCTCCACGGTGGGCACGGTGACGGAAATTTACGATTATTTCCGTCTTTTGTTCGCGCGCGTGGGCGAACCGCACTGCCCGAAATGCGGCCGCAGGATCGAACGGCAGACGGTAGATCAGATCGCGGACAAGGTGATGGCGATGCCCGAGGGGAGCAAGATTTTGGTCAACGCGCCCGTCGTGCGGGGCAGAAAGGGCGAATATTCCAAACAGCTGGAAGGCTACCGCAAGGCAGGCTACGCCCGCGCGGAAGTGGACGGCATCGTTTACGCGCTGGACGAAGAGATTAAGCTGGATAAAAACGTCAAGCACAATATCTCCGTGGTCGTGGACCGCCTCGTCGTCAAGGGCGGAATCGAACAGCGGCTGACGGACAGCCTGGAAACGGCGCTCAAGCTGGCGGAAGGACTGGTCGTCATATCCTGCGAGGGGAAAGAGGAGCTCTATTCCACAAAATACGCCTGCCCCGTGTGCAATATCAGCATTGAGGAGATCGAGCCGCGGCTCTTTTCCTTCAACAATCCCTTCGGCGCCTGCCCGGACTGTGCGGGGCTGGGCTTCCGCATGGAACTGGACGAAAAACTGGTGGTGCCGAACCGGGACAAGTCCCTGCGCGAGGGGGCGATGACCATTACCGGGTGGAATCTCGACACGGGCAAGATGACCGAGATGTATTTTACGGCGCTCGCCAAACACTATCATTTCAGCCTGGATACGCCCGTCAAGGATCTCCCTGCGGAGATCTATCACATGCTGCTGTACGGCAACAACGGCGAAAAGATCAGGCTGGAATATGCCACGCGCGCCTTTTCGGGGAGCTATGAATCCGCGTGGGAGGGGATTATTCCCAACCTCGCGCGGCGGTACCGCGAAACGACATCCGATTATACGAAGAGCGAGATCGAAAAATATATGACGACCTCCCCCTGCGAGACCTGCCGCGGAAAACGCCTGAAAAAAGAGGCGCTCTCCGTCCTCATCGGGGGAAAGAACATCGCGGAGCTCTGCGACATGCCCGTCGACCGGCTGTCCGAATTCATCGGAAATCTCGTGCTTTCGCCGACCGATATGCTGATCGCCGATTCCATTTTAAAGGAAATCAGGGCGCGGCTCTCCTTCCTGACGGACGTCGGCCTGGGCTATCTGACGCTCTCGCGCAGCGCGGGCACGCTATCGGGCGGGGAGGCGCAGCGCATCCGCCTGGCGACCCAGATCGGCTCGGGGCTGACCGGCGTTCTGTATATTTTGGACGAGCCCTCCATCGGGCTTCATCAGCGAGACAACGAAAAACTGCTTTCCACGCTCAAACATCTGCGGGATCTGGGCAATTCCCTGATCGTCGTCGAGCACGACGAGGATACCATGCGCGCCGCCGACTATATCGTCGACATCGGTCCCTATGCCGGCATTCACGGCGGGGAAGTCGTCGCCTGCGGCACGGCGGAGGAAGTGATGAACAGTCCCCGCTCGATCACCGGCGATTATCTCGCCGGGCGGCGGAAGATCGAAGTTCCCGCCTTCCGTCAGCCCGCGGGGGACAAGTGGCTGACCGTTGTGGGGGCGGCGCAGAACAACCTGAAGCATATCGACGTCTCCTTTCCCGTCGGGCTGATCACCGCGGTGACGGGCGTTTCGGGGTCGGGCAAGAGCTCGCTGGTCAACGAGATCGTCTATCCCGTGCTCGCGACCGAGCTGAACAAGGCGCGCGTGCGCGCAGGTGCTTATGAACGCATCGAGGGAATTGAGCACTTTGACAAGGTGATCGACATCGACCAGTCGCCGATCGGGCGCACGCCGCGCAGCAATCCGGCGACCTATACGGGGGTGTTTACGGCCATCCGGGATCTCTTCGCCTCCACGCCGGACGCGAAGGAGCGCGGATACAAGTCCGGGCGCTTTTCCTTCAACGTCGCGGGCGGGCGCTGCGAGCACTGCTCGGGGGACGGCATCATCAGGATCGAAATGCACTTTCTGCCGGATATCTATGTTCCCTGCGAGGTCTGCAAGGGCAAGCGCTACAACAGAGAGACTTTACAGGTCAAATACAAGGGAAAAAGCATCAACGACGTGCTGGAAATGACGGTGGACGAGGCGTGCGACTTCTTCCAGAACCTCTCTTCCATCTACAACAAGATCAAGACGCTCAAGGACGTAGGCCTTGGATACATCAAGCTGGGGCAGTCCTCCACCACGCTTTCGGGCGGGGAGGCGCAGCGGGTCAAGCTGGCGACCGAGCTGTCAAAGCGCCCCACCGGCAGGACGCTCTATATTCTGGACGAGCCGACGACCGGACTGCACAGCTACGACGTACAGAAGCTGGCTGAAATTTTACAGCGGCTGCGGACGGGCGGCAATACCGTCATCGTCATCGAGCACAACCTGGATATCATCAAGATTGCGGACTATATCGTCGATCTGGGACCGGAAGGCGGTTCGGGCGGCGGAACGGTGGTCGCCTGCGGCACGCCGGAAGAGGTCGCCGCGGTAAACGAGAGCTTTACCGGGCAGTTTTTGAAGAAGATTTTATAAAATTAAAGCGCGCGTTTTCACTTGTTATTCCTCTGTTTTAGGGAGAAATCAGAACGCCGCGGCTATTATACTTGCTGTTAGATTGCTCCCCCGGCTTATGATTAAGCCGGGGGTTTTCCCGATTTATCATGATCTGCGCAAAAGAGCGGTATGTTGAAGGAAATTCTTTGCTGTCGGGATTGCGCTGTTATGCGTAAAGGCGGGGAACGGAGCCTTTTTACAGGGGCAATGGACGGCGGTGCGCACGGGGGTTCATAAGACACTCCTGAAACAGGGGGAACGGAATTTCGGACGCGGTTCCGGCGCGCGGGAGGAAGCGGCGCGATTCGGTTTGTCGGAAAGGGAAATTTAATTTGCTATAAGATTTCAGGAAGGATGCGGGAGCGCTGTGGAGCTTGTTGGCTCATTTTATTCAGGGGAACGCGTCAAAAAAATAATCCATCCGCAAGGCGGGGGGTATTACAATTTCGGGCATAGCTCTAATCGATACAGGCGGCGCACAAGTGCGCTTATGATTGACCTGCCAGTCACACATTTGTTACTTGCTGCCCGTAAACGGGTCTTTTCTGCGCTTTCCTTTCTTCTCCTTTGTCCTGCTCCGCTTTCTTGGTTGCTCTTTTTCCTTTTCTCTTTCCTTTTTTATTCTTGTTTTTCCTTCTCTTTTTTGTGCATCGGCAAAGCCTTTTTTTAACCATGCCTTTATCGCGTGGTTTTCTTTTGACAAAAAAAAAGAACAGCGAAACAACGCTGTCCTTTATTGGAAAACTCTTTCAAAATGCGATCAGTCGATAAAAACCGTGTCCGTTCCGTCGTTGAAGTAGAGGATACCGAGCGTATGTTCGCCGCAGTGGCTTCCGATGGTGCCGCCCGCGTGCGTCTCGTAGACCGTCTCAAAGCCCGCCTTTTTCAGTACTCCGCGCGCCGCCGCTACCATCTCGGGCGTGGCGGTCGTGTAGGTGAGGAACACCTCGCTTTTATCCGGCGTGTTGAACTCGTTGAGCGTATCTGTACAGTATTTTGCGACGACCTGTTCCATCCTGCCGCGGTATTTTTTATCGGAGATCATCTTGCCGTCCTTCAGAATAATGCGGGGGCGGAGTTTCAAGAGATTGGCGCCCAGAAGCTGCAGGCTGGAGCATCTGCCGCCCTTGTAGAGGTAGTCCAGCCGCTCGATGACGAAAGAAACCTGGAGCTTCTCCGCGCGCGCCTGCACTTTTTCGTAGACGTCTTTGGGAGAAAGCCCCTGATCCGCCAGCCGGCGGGCGTATAAGACGAGCAGAGAAATGCCCGTCGAAAGCGACCTGCTGTCGACGACGTATACGTTTTTCAGCTCTCCCGCCGCCGCCTTTGCGTTCTCGGTGGAAGAGGTGATTCCCCCGGATAAACACACATGTACGACGCCGTCGTATTCTTTCAGCAGCTCTTTGAAATATTCGCCGTAGGTATAGGCGTTGATGGCGTTGGTCTTGGGCAGTTCGTCCAGCTCTTTGACTTTTTCAAAGATCTCTTCCGTCGAATACTTGCCGTCGAAAAATTCTTCGCCGCCGAGCACAATGCCGTAGGGAATGACATGCACGTCGTATTGTTCCCGCATTTCAAGGGGCATGTCCAGCGTAGTTTCGGCGGATATTGCGATTTTCACGTTCGTTTTCCTCCCTCGTTTTTACAAAGTATACCATACTTTTGGAAAAATGAAAATCATTTTGATCAAAATTTCGCCGGTTCAACAAAAAAAACGCCCGGATTGCTCCGGGCGGACGGGGTCAGTTGGAAACTTCGATTTTTTCGGGGCCGTCGTTGAAATAGAGGATGCCCAGCGTGTGCTCGCCGCAGTGGCTGGAGATCGTGCCGCCGGCGCGGGTATACTCGATCCGCTCGAATCCCGCTTCCTTGCAGGCGCTCGTCGCCTCGTTCAGCATTTCGGGCGTAGCCGTCGTATAGGTGATAAAGACCAGGCTCTTGTCCGGCGTATTGTACTCGTTCAGCGTGTCGCGGCAGTATTTGCGTACTACCAGCTCGATTTTGCCGCGGTACTTTTTATCCGCGCCCATTTTGCCGTCCTTCACCATGATGCGGGGGCGGAGCTTGAGCAGGTTCGCCCCGAAAAACTGCAGACTGGAGCATCTGCCGCCCTTATAGAGATAGTCCAGCCGTTCGAGCTCGAAGGAGACCTGCAGCATTGCGGTGCGGGCCTGTACCTTTTCGTAAATTTCCTTTGCGCTGAGATCGGTTTGCGACAGATTTCTCGCATAGATCGCGAGCTGAGCGATCCCCGTGGAGAGGGAACGGCTGTCCACGACGAAGACGTTATTCAGCTTTTCCGCGGCGCTCTTCGCATTCGCGCAGCAGCTGCTGATCTCCGACGAAATGGAGATATGTACGACGCCGTCGTATTCCTTCAGCAGAGATGTGAACAGCTCGCCGTATTCAAATTCGTTGACGGCGTTGGTCTTGGGCAGAACGCCCGTTTTCGCGACGTATTCGAACATTTCGTCCGTCGTCATTTCGCCGTCCTTCATATCTTTGCCCTCCAGGGTGATGCCCAGGGGAATGGTTCTGATGTCGAACTCCTCAAGAAGCGCGGGCGTCAGGTCGATGGTGGTTTCCGCCGTTACGGCAAGTTTCATTTTGAACTCCTCCTTCTGTTCTTTTATGATGCGGCGAGCTCCTCGCCGAAAGTTCTGATAATATTTTGGTGCCCGGCGCTGTTCGGATGAATGCCGTCCCGGCAGAGCAGGGGGCGGTAGTCCCCGCATTGCAGAAAGGAACAGCGGATATCGATCAGCTTGCAGCCCGTCTCCGCGGCGAGCTTGCCGATGCGCTCGGAATACATTTCCTGATCGCGGTAAATGCGGCCGATGTCGTCATGCAAAAAGTACAGGATATTTTCCCGGCTTTCTCCTTTGCGCGTAATCCACTCGAAATAGCTCTTTTCGTCGATCGGCGGCAGGTTGACGAGGATCACTTTCCCGGCGTTCGCCTGCGCCAGCGCGATCAGCGCGCGGTAATTTTCCTGAAATTGGCCGAAGGGCGTGAGCGGCTGGTACGCGCGGGAAGGGCTTTTCGCCACCGTCTTCCAGTCGTAATCGCAGTCGTTTCCGCCGAGCTCTATGACGATGACTTCCGGCCGGTCGTTTTTTTCGAGGTATTTTTTCAGGATTTCGGGCGCATGGGTGGTACGGCATCCCATTTTGGAAAGGTTGCGGATATCGGCGCCGAATTCCCGCCCGATTGCCGCCCAGTCGATTTCGCGCGATACGTAGTAGCGGTTTTCGTCTGCGGCGAGCAATACTCCCTTGAAGATGGAGTCGCCCAGGATAACGGTTTGTTTCATTGCTCCTCCTATCTAGTATTTGATACCATAATACATGAATACGGATACGAAGTCAAGTATTTTGCCGAAACATTTGCAATTATTTCGGCAATGTGGTAAAATAATGGCAGACAGGAGGGGCTATGAGCGATCAGACGAGGGAGCTTATCGAATTCAATAAGACAATCGAGCACTTTCATATCATCAGGAGCAATGAATTTCCCGATCTCGACTTATATATGGATCAGGTGCTCGCGTATCTGTCCCGGCAGCTTTCTGTTTTCAAAATCGATCCGGAAGACAACATCATCACGTCTTCCATGATCAACAACTACGTGAAGTTCGGCATCGTTCCGCCGCCGGAAGGGAAGAAGTACAACCGCCGCCATCTCGCATATATCTACGCGGTCTGTTTTCTGAAACAGGTTTTGCGGCTGGACGAGATCAAGCAGCTGGTCGATACGCTGCTCGAAGGCAAAAACGAGAAGCAGGTCTATAATTATTTCTGCGACGAGCAGGAGAAAGCGCTGCGCGCCTGCTGTCTGGTGGGCGAACCGGTGGAGGAGATTTCGCTGGACGGCGACTACACCGACCTCGCGCTGAAATATGCGGCGACCTCCATTGCGAGCAAGCTGTACGCGCAGAAGATTCTCTCCTTTCAGCGGGGGGAGCCGCGCGAGAAAAAAAACCGGAAAGAAAAAAATTAAAACCCCTTCCCGCGGCGGGAAGGGGTTCCTTTTATGTCAGACCCCGCGGATAGTCCGCCGGTTTAAGACAGGCTTTGCCGATGCACAAAAAAGAGGAGCAGGGCGGGGAAAAAGAGAGGAAAGAGCCTCTTTATAAAGAAAAAAGAGCGAAGCAATCGGGGAAGAACAACATGCCGAAAGGGGCGCGTTGACGGGTAACAAGTGACGATTGCATGACTGCCGGGGCGTCGTATGCGCGCGCAGGGCAGTATTAGGGCTAACCGCCCGAAACTGAAAAACCACCGGCTTAGCCAGTGGATCTTGATTCGCTTTGAAAAAACAGTTACGGCACAGCGGACGCAACAAACAGGCGTGACGAAGTGCCGCCATCGCCGCATGAACGCCGGCAATTTATGCCCGGCGGCTCGTTATAACGCGTCGTTCTGCCGGAGATACCGCAGTTTTTCGTTGGATTCCGAACAGTAAATGACGGCGCGCTTCGTCACCAGAATGCCCCTGTGGACGTTCTGCAAGACCGTATATCCCCGATCCGTCACGTCTTTGAGGCAGTCTTTATACAGGCGCTTTTTTTGTTCCGCTTTTCCGGGCTGATCTTCGCCGAGATATTCACGGAACAGTTCGTTCAGTTGTTTTTCCGCTTCGCGCGGATCAAAAGATTCGTTTTGCATAATTTCCTGTTAGCGGAGAAAATAATGCTTTTCCGCATATTTTTTAATTATTATTTATCCGCTTGCGCATAGTTTTGGCTATTTTATGCGTTTTTGCATAGAATATCGTTATCTATGAAAGAATTTAGTGAGCGTTTCGAAGATTTGCTGAAAGAAAAAGAATTGTCGCAGCTGGCGTTTTCCAGAATGATCGGCGTGAGCCAGTCCACCGTGAGCCGCTGGGTAAACGGGGAAGACGAGCCGGGTATCTCCTATTTCAAACTCATCTGCGAAACGCTGGACGTCCGCCCGGAATATCTCCTGGGCATGGAAGACTGAACGCTCACTCTGCCGGGAGCGCCTCGTGCACGACCGCGTCCCCGCCGCCGGAGTAGACGGACAGCGTGTCGAACAAAAAGATGCGCTCGTCGTCCGCCTGCACGACGATGTAGCCGAGGTCTGTAGCCGCCTGCAGATAGGCGCTGTACAACAGGCGCTTTTCCGCTCCGCTGTCTGCCTTGGCGGCCCGGAACAAGCGGTTCAGCGTTTCTTCGACAGGGCGGAGTTTTTCCCGCAAGGGATAGTCGGTGTTGCTGTTTTTCATAAATTTACCTTTTTTTTCTATTATACTATTCGTTTTCGCATAGGTCAAGTATTTTTTTGCAGGAAGCGCAAAAACAGGCGCTCGCCCTGCGCCGCGCAGGAGCGGAAGGGTTTCCGTCGCCGCCGCCCGACCTGCGGCAACGGCAGAGGGGGGATGCCGGGGGAAAGCGGCAGATTTTCCGTCCTGCCGACGCGGTGCGTTGAGGGGCGCTCCGCAGAATCTGTACGGCGCTTTCGCATGAAAAATTCCCCGGTTCAACATAGTTAAGATAATACAGTTCGATAATAGAATAAGGGACCTGTTTTACAGGTGTGTGGAGCAATAAGACGCTGTAGTAAAAGCGATACCCGTTGACGGGGCAGCTGGTATTTTCCCTTTTCAGGGTATGAGCAAACCACCGGTTTTACCGGTGGTTTTGATTCACCCGCCTGACAGCCTGTTTACGCATATCCGCCGGCCGCACCGGCGTTTTTTTTGCGCGCATCCGCAGCGGCTGTCGGACAAAAATTCGGTTTTTTTCCTTCCGGCTGTCATATCCCCCTTGCGGCGGGGAAAAAAGGCGTTATACTGTAAGGGTAAGGCGCCGACACGGGCAGGCGCCGGAAAGGAGTTTTATATGACGGCAAATATCAATGAAAAAACGGTAAAGCTGCCTCCGGTCCGGGTATTTCGCGGGGATGACGGCGGAGATACGATCACCTTTGAATGCGCGCGCGCATACGGGGCGCTGGATCTCTCCGCCGCTTCCGCTTTCATGAAATTCCTGCGGTCGGACTGGTACGCGGAAAAAGTGCCCCTGCAAAAGAGCGCGGACGAAACGGCCGTCCGGTTTGACTGGAAGATCGACAAAAAGCAGACCGCGGTCGCGGGGCCGCTCAGAATGCAGGTCGTGTTCGAGGGAGAGGACTTCGTCTTTCAGACGGAGGTCTTTACGCTGGACGTGCTCCCTTCGCTGACGGGGGCGGAATACGAAACGAGGGAGGATTTTATGGCATTGGTGGAAAAACAGCTGGCGGGCTACGTAAAGCGCGCCGAAATGGAAGCGTTTGTGGAGGAAAAGCTGGGAGGAGCGGCGGCGCCCGACCTTTCGGAATACGTGAAGGAGTCGCAGCTGGAGCAGTACGCGCAAAAGAGCGAACTTTCGGCGCTTGCGACCAAAGAGGAGCTGACAGGTTACGCCACGGCGGACGATCTGAGCGGTTATGCGACGGCGGAAGACATTGCGGGATTCGTGACCGAGAGCGAGCTCTCCGGCGCGATCGCGGGGCTGAACAGCGCGATGGAGATCGTACAGGTCTCCGCCGGCTCGCCCATACTGGACGCGGAGCCCGATCAGATCTATCTCTATTCCGAGCCGCGCGATTTCACGCAGATGATTCTCGTCAATTTTCCCAAGGATACGTGGAAGGCGGGGGACCGCGGGATGATCGTCTTCAGCAAGCTGGCGGTCGGCGCTTCGCCCGCAATCGAAGGGCTTTACGGTTATCCCCTCGTCATGTGCGGGGACGGCTGCAACGAGAACGGCGAGCTGATGGGGGAGGAGAAGACGCGCTACTGGGTGGATCTATTCTGCGACGGCACGTACGTGATGGGGAAAGTATCCGGCTGGAAAGACCCCGATATGGAGTGACTTTTGCCGAAAGCGGGGTTCAAATACTTGCCAAAAGCGGCGAGAAAGTGTAAAATAAATCCGTAAGAAAAATGCCGCGCTGTTGCGCGGCGAAGGGATGTGTTTTTTATGGAAAAAATCAACGGGGTCATCGTGCCGTCCACCGTCGCGGTCGATCAGCTGAAGGAGCATGCGGACGGCGTCGTTTCCGTCGACGGGTTCATTCACCGTATCCGCGAGATGACGGGGTTTTCCTTTGTGATCCTGCGCACCATGCGCGACGAGGTGCAGTGCGTGTATTCGCCCGAGTTTTCGGATTTCAGGTGGAGAGACGATATCGTGGAGGGCTGCACCGTCCGCGTGACGGGCAAGGTGGTCGGCAGCAAGGACCGCGCGGGGAACGACCGGTTCGAGATTCAGATTCACGACCTGAAAGTGCTCTCTTCTCCCGCGGAGCAGATGCCCATCGTCATCAACAAAAAGCAGCTCGACAACGTGCCTTTGGACACCAATTTGAATTACCGCCCCATTACGCTGAGAAACCCCAGAGAGCGGGCGATTTTCAAGATCCAGGAGGGAATCGCGCGGGGATTCCGCGAATTTTTGCAGAAGAACGATTTTACGGAGATCCGCACGCCCAAGATCAACTTCGCGGGCGCGGAGGGCGGCGCCAATATCTTTAAGCTGGACTATTTCGGCAAACAGGTATTTCTGGCGCAGAGCCCGCAGTTTTACAAGCAGACGATGGTCTCCGTCTTCGAGCGCGTGTTCGAGATCGGACCTGTGTTCCGGGCGGAGCACCACGATACGTCCCGCCACCTGAACGAGTACATCTCCATGGATTTCGAGATGGGGTTCATCGACAGCTTCACCGATATCATGAACATGGAGACGGGGGCGCTCAAATACATCATGGAGCTTTTGCGCACGGAGTACGCGAAGGAAGTTGCGCTGCTCGGCGCGAAGATCCCCGTGATCGACGAGATCCCGTGCATCAAGTTCATGGACGCAAAGAAGATCATCACCGAGAAGTACAGGAAAAATATCACGGATTTCAACGACTTCGAGCCGGAAGAGGAGCAGCTGATGTGCCAGTACGCCGAAAAGGAATTCGGCAGCGAGTTTATTTTCGTGACGCACTATCCTTCGGCGAAACGCCCCTTCTACGCGATGGACGATCCCGCCGATCCCGCTTACACGCTGTCGTTCGACCTGCTGTTCCGCGGAATGGAGGTCACGACGGGCGGCCAGCGCATTCACGATTACGGCGAACAGGTCGCGAAGATGCGCGCGCGCGGCATGAATCCGGACGATTTCGAGAGCTATCTGATGCTGCATAAATACGGCGTGCCCCCGCACGGCGGACTGGGGCTCGGGCTGGAGCGCCTCACGATGAACCTTCTGGGGTTCAGGAACGTGCGCTGCGCCAGCCTGTTCCCGCGGGATATCAACCGCGTCACGCCCTGACCGGAAAAAACGAAAGAGGAGAAAACATCTCCTCTTTTTTTTCGCCGTTTTTCCCCTTGAAACGTTTGACAACCAGGATTTCGATATGATATACTGAACAACGTTAAGCATTCACTTGGTTAATTGTTAAAAGGAAAAAGTATGGAAGAAGGAAAGACCATCATCAACGCGATCGAATTTGTCAGGGAAGCGGGGATACCGGAGGCGCAGGAAGAGGCCGTTCCGAATATATTGGAAGAGGTCGTTTCATTCAAAGAGCTGATGTTCCGCTACAGCTCCGCGATGAGCACGCTGAAGACGCGTCTCGAGATCCTCAACGAGGAATTCAGCGTGCTGAAAGAGCGCACGCCCATTCAGAGCATCAAGTCCCGCCTGAAAAAGCCCAGGAGCATCGCCGAAAAGCTGATGCGCAAGGGGCTGCCCCTGACGTGCGAATCCATCCGCGACAACCTGAACGACGTCGCGGGCGTGCGCGTGATCTGCGCGTTTATCGAGGATATTTACGAGGTCGCGAGCATGCTCGGCATGCAGGACGACATCGAGGTGCTGGACGTGCGCGATTACATCGCTTCGCCCAAAGAAAACGGGTACCGGAGCCTTCACCTCATCGTTTCCGTGCCCGTCTACTACTCCGACCAGAAGCATTTGCAGCGGGTGGAGGTGCAGATCCGCACCATCGCCATGGATTTCTGGGCGAGCTTAGAGCATCAGCTGAAATACAAAAAAGAGATCGCGAACGCCGCCGAGATCTCGGCGGAGCTGAAAGCCTGCGCCGATCAGATCACCTGTCTGGACGTGCGCATGCAGAGTATCCGCCATAAACTGACGGGGGAGGGGGATCGGCAATGAAAGCGCCCGCGCCCGGCTTGTTTTTTGAAATGCGCAAGCTGCACCGCCTGCTGGGCGTGGCGGTACTGCGGCGGGATTTCTCGCAGGGGGAATTCGAGCTGCTGGGGGCGGTGCATTTCTGCGAGAAGAACGGCGCCGGCATTTCGGTGCTGGCGGAATGGATGGACGTATCTCTTCCGGCCGTGTCGCGCACGGTGCGGTCGCTCGAAGAAAAGGGGTATGTGGTGCGCGAGGCGGATTCCGCCGACCGCCGCAACGTGACCGTGCGCCTGACCGAACGGGGAGAAAAGTGCTTTTACGAGTTTGACCGCGCAGTCACCGGCTTTTTTCAGCGGGTGCTGGCGCGCTTTACCGAAGCGGAAAAAACCGCGCTGTTCGATCTGAACAGCCGTTTTGCAGAGGGGATGAGAGAGGAAATGGATAAAATCAAAAAGGAGGTCTTATGATTAAGCTGTTAAAGCGGTTCCGACCCGTGGATTGGATTTTGACCGCGCTCATCCTGGGGCTTACCGTGGCGCAGGTGTGGTTCGACCTGGAACTCCCCACCTACTCCGCGAATATCATCAGCGAAATCACGAACGAGGGCGCGACGGTCGGCTCCGTTCTTTCCATCGGCGGCACGATGCTGCTCCTCGCGCTGGGAAGCATGGCGTGCTCTATGGCGATCGGCTTTATCGCCGCTTACGTATCCGCCCATTTTTCGTATTCTCTCAGGGGGGACGTGTACAGAAAAGTCGTCTCTTTTTCCTTTGAAGAGATCAACCGTTTTTCCACGCCCAGCCTGATTACGCGTTCGACCAACGATATCCAGCAGGTGCAGATGGCGGTGGTGATGATTCTCCGCATGGCGATCTCCGCGCCCATCACGGCGATATGGGCGATCTTCCGGATCCAGGCTACGAGCGCGACGCTGACGGCGGCGACCGCCGTCGCCCTGTGCGTGCTGGTGGCGGTTCTGATCACGATATTCGTCATCGTCATGCCCAAGTTCAAGCTCATTCAGCGGCTGACCGACCGGCTGAACGGCGTGACCCGCGAAAACCTGACCGGTCTCCGCGTGGTGCGCGCCTACAACGCGGAACAGTATCAGGAGGAGAAGTTCGGCAAGGTAAACGAGGAAGTCACGCGCGTCAACCTCTTCACCAACCGCGTGATGGGGCTGATGAGCCCGTTTATGATGCTCGTCATGAACGGCATCACGCTGGCGATCTACTGGCTGGGCGCTTCCCTCATCAACGAGGGCTCGCTGGACTTCGCGACGATGACCGCCTTTTCCATGCTGGCGATGCAGGTTTTAATGGCGTTTATGATGCTGACCATGCTGTTTATCATGCTTCCGCGCGCGAGCGTTTCCGCAAAGCGCATCAACGAGGTGCTGGAGACGGAGAACAGGATCGGGGAACCCGCCGAGCCGAAGCCCTTTACCGAACGGGCGACGGTGGAGATGAAAAACGTCTCCTTCCGCTATCCGGATGCGGACGGCTACGTGCTGAAAGATATCTCTTTCCGCGCAAAGCAGGGGGATACCGTGGCGTTTATCGGGGCGACGGGCTCGGGAAAATCCACGCTCGTCAACCTGATCCCGCGCTTTTACGACGCGACGGAAGGGGAAGTGCTGGTGGACGGCGTGAACGTCAGAGAGGTCCGGCAGGCCGATCTGCGCGCGCGGATCGGCTACGTCCCGCAGAAGGGCACGCTCTTTTCGGGCACGGTGGCCTCCAACATCGGTTACGGCGGCGTGACGGACGATCAGAAAATCCGTTCCGCGGCAGAAGTCGCCATGGCCTCCGAGTTCGTCGAGCAGATGGAAGAGGGGTATGATTCCCACATCTCGCAGGGAGGAAAGAACGTCTCCGGCGGGCAGAAGCAGCGTCTCTCCATTGCGCGGGCGGCCGCCATCGACCCGGAAATCTTCATCTTCGACGATTCCTTTTCCGCGCTGGACTATAAGACCGACCGCGAAGTGCGCAGCCGGCTCAAGGAGTATACGAAGAACGCGACGTCCCTCATCGTCGCGCAGCGCATCGGCACCATCCGCGACGCGGATCTCATCATCGTGCTGGACCGCGGCGTCGCCGTCGGACAGGGAACGCACGAGGAGCTCCTGAAAACCTGCCCGGTCTATCGGGAGATCGCGCTTTCTCAGCTCTCCAAGGAGGAACTCGGCTTATGAGCGAAAGAAGACCCATGCGCCCCGCGGGCGGCCCCATGGGGCGGGGCGGATTTGAAAAGCCCAAGAATTTCAAGGCTTCCATCAAGCGGCTGGTGCTCTTTTTAAAGCCGCAGTATCCCGCGATTATCCTGGCGCTGCTGTTTTCGGCGGCGGCGACTGTGCTGAGCGTGCTGGCGCCCGGCTATATCAACGATATTACGAACGAGATCTTCGTGGCGGTGTTCGGCATTCCCATCGATATGGGCGAGGTCGGCCGGATCGGCGTCACGCTCGTGATCTTTTACGGCGCGACCTTTCTTTTGAATTACGTTCAGTCCTTCCTGATGGCAGGCGTCAATCAGAAGACTTCCAAACGGATGCGCGGGCTGATCGCTAAAAAGATCAACGACGTGCCGCTCAGATATTTCGATTCGCGCAGCTACGGAGACGTGCTCTCCCGCGTGACCAACGACGTGGACACCATCGGACAGACGCTGAACCAGAGCGTGAGCACGCTGATTTCCTCCGTCATCATGCTGGGCGGCGTGCTGATCGCGATGTTCGTCACGCGGTGGGAAATGGCGCTGACCGCCCTTCTGACCGTGCCGCTCGGCATGTTGCTGATGCTCCTCATCGTCGGAAAGTCCCAGAAATACTTTATCGGCCAGCAAAATTACCTGGGCGAACTCAACGGAAAGATCGAGGAGACGTATGCCGGACAGAACGTCGTCAAGGCGTTTAACGCCGAGCAGAAAGTGCGCGAGGATTTCGACCGGACCAACCGGAATCTGTTCAACAGCGCCTGGAAATCGCAGTTTTTGTCCGGTCTGATGATGCCGCTCATGACGTTCGTATCCAACCTCGGCTACGTGGCGGTCGCGGTGGTGGGCGTTTTGCTGTTTATCAACGGCAGGATCGCGGAACCCGGTATCATCACCTCCTTTTTCATCTATGTGCGCCTGTTCCAGAATCCCATCAATCAGATCGCGCAGGTGGCGAACACGCTGCAGTCCACCGCGGCCGCGGCGGAACGCGTGTTTGAGTTCCTCGACGAACCCGAACAGGAAGACGAAACCGGCAAGCCGGACGCGATCGAAAACGTCACCGGAAGGGTGGAATTCAGGAACGTGCGGTTCGGTTACACGCCCGATCGGGAGATTATCCACAACTTTTCCGCCGTAATCGAGCCCGGGCAGAAGGTGGCGATCGTCGGTCCCACGGGGGCGGGCAAGACCACGATGGTCAACCTGCTGATGCGCTTTTACGAGGTGAGCGGAGGGGAGATCCTCATCGACGGCGTCCCCGTTTCTTCGGTGAAGCGGGAGGCGGTGCGGTCGCTGTTCGGCATGGTGCTGCAGGATACATGGCTCTTTAACGGCACCATCCGCGAGAACGTCGCTTACGCCAAGCGGGACGCCACGGACGGGGAGATCGAAGAGGCCTGCCGCGCCGCGAACGCCGACCACTTCATCAGCACCTTTGCGGGCGGCTACGACATGGTTCTGGATGACGATACCAATCTGTCCGGCGGGCAGCGCCAGCTTCTCACCATCGCCCGCGCCATGGTACAGGACAGCCCCATGCTGATTTTGGACGAGGCGACGTCCAACGTCGATACCCGCACCGAGCAGCTGATTCAGGACGCAATGGATCGCCTGACTGCCGGCAGAACGAGCTTCGTCATCGCGCACAGGCTTTCCACCATCAAAAACGCCGACCTGATTCTGGTGATGAAAGACGGCAATATCATCGAACAGGGCTCGCACGACGATCTGCTTGCCGCCGACGGCTTTTACGCTTCGCTCTATAACAGCCAGTTTGAATCGTGACCGAAAGGTTTTAAAACTTAAAACGCGCCCTGAAAGGCGCGTTTTTTTCGCCCGAAAAAGATGCGGCCGGTATAGCGGAGGGAAAAGAGGGCGAAAATCAGAACGGACGGCCGATAAGAGAGGTCTCTCCTGTCTCTTGTGCCTGCTGAAAATGCACCTTAAACGGCGGGCGGTTCCGCGCGGCAAAACGCGCTCGGGAGAAAGGGGCAAAAGTGTTTACTTTTTCCGCCGTTCGTGGTAAAATGATGGGGTAATATGAAAAAAATAGTTACGTGGAAAAAAATCGCAAGGGTTCTGATGATCACGCTGGGCGGCGTCATCGGGGGAGCGGGGCTGTCCGTATTTTTGGAGCCGCATAACCTCGCGCCGGGCGGCGTATCCGGCATAGCGATCATTTTGGGCAATTTTATCCCCGTTCCCACGGGAACGCTCGTATTCTGCCTCAATATTCCGCTTTTGGCGCTCGGATTGTGGAAGTTCGGAAGAGAATTTTTATTTTCGACCGTCTATGCCACGATCGTCTTCTCTGCGTCCATCGACGGAGCGGCCTGGCTGTTCGGCCCGCTGATTCCGGTTACGGACGATCTGCTCCTTTCCGCGCTCTTCGGCGGGGCGGTCTCTGCGCTGGGGCTGGGCATCGTCTTCCGGATGGGCTGTACGACGGGGGGAACGGATATCATCGTCAAAATTCTGCGGTCCCGCTACCGGCATATCAAGACGGGCGCCTTGTTTCTGATCGTCGATCTGACAATCGCGATCATCTCCGGCATCGTCTTTTGCGATATCGAGCTCGCGATGTATGCGGCGGTGGCGATTTTAGTCAACGGCGTGGTCATGGACTTTGTCATTTACGGCGGGAATGAGGCGAAGCTCGTCTATATCGTCAGCGAGCACTTTGAAGAGATCGCCGCACGTGCGTTGCAGACGCTGGATATCGGCGCGACGTATCTTCACGGAACCGGCGTCTATACGAATGCGGAAAAAAAGATCGTGATGATCGCGATCAAGAAACATCTCTATCCGAAGCTGAAGGATATCGTCCGCGAAGCCGACCCGCGCGCCTTTATGATCGTCTCGGGGGCGAAAGAGATTTACGGCGAGGGCTTTCAGGATCATCTGAAAGAGGACGTATAGCGGAAAAATTTGAAGTGAAACGCTTGCTTTCCGCGCATAAATCGGTTACAATATATTGGCCGGAGGCTTATCGAAGCGGTCATAACGAGGCGGTCTTGAAAACCGTTTGGGTGAAAGCCCACGGGGGTTCGAATCCCTCAGCCTCCGCCATACACGGCATTTGCTCAAGGCCGAGAAAGAAAAAAGGAAAGCTGTTTGCTTTCCTTTTTTCTCTCTCGTCAAAAACGCCTTGCCGTGTGTTGCTTCGGCGTTCGGGAACAGAACGCGTGACGCTCCGCAAGGCTGCGCTATTCCGTCGCAGAGCTCCTTACGAATCCCTCAGCCTCCGCCAACGCGTCGAAACACGACGCATGTAAACAGGAGACGGCGATATGCCGTCTCCTGTCAGTTTTTCGTCGGTTTCTCCTTTCCCCGAAACGTTCTGCGATACTTCGGCGCAACGCGGACGAACTTCTTTTCGGGAGTTTTTTACGTTTTTAAAAATTCTCTGTTTTGAGCCAATTCCTGTTTATATCATTTTCGGATGCAGGGATAAAGCAATAAGCCTGTCTGTGCTTTTATCCAGTATGTGGACATCATGCGAATATAAAACCCCATCTTCTGCGGCAATCGGCTGCGCAGGGGCGGCGTTGCCGTCGTCTCCCTGCGTGCGTTTGCCCGCCATTCCGCTATGACTGCAGCCGAAACTTTATACGGCGCAATGGTTTTTCAGTAGTATGTAAATTCCGAGGGATACAAAAATGACGGGAACAAGAATATTTTTATAACGCTGTAATTTGTTTTTGATCGAAGGAATTCCGATAAGACACGCGCTTACAAAACACCATAGGATAGTCATAACGGCAAATACGGAAAGAAAAAGTAAAATTTGCGTTTTTGAAAAATCGACCAACAGTGGTATGTATACTCCAATAGCATATAAATTCGTCCCTGCCGTAAACGGAAATCCGATATAAGTTACCAACTGCAAACTCATGAGTTTATCCACGCATTTCAATTTGACCGTGATATCCGTTTGCGGCACGGTCCATTCGTCGGAATAGAATGTGCCAAGTTTCGTGTAATCTATTTCGCCATCCCGCTCAATCCCGATATAAGGGATAACCTTACGATTTAGCAACAGCAAAGATCGCAAATATCCTTTGTCGAACTTGCGCTCCTTGTTATAAAGCGTGAACGATGCAGTATCACTATTGATTCCATATCCCGCGCTTTCACTGCTCGAACTCAACTCCTCCAGGACCTCAAAATCAATTAGGTCGCTACCGCTATATTCCTCTTCCAGGATGTCAAAGAATTGTAGCAATTTTGCCTTTGTGTTCGGCGTGCTCCATTTTTGAACCGTGATTTGTATTTTGGTACAGCCATGAAATCTATTATCGAAAAACTTTCCAGAGGCGAGATCGAAGGAATAAACCTGAAACTGCCGCAGGAACAGCTCGACAAAGAAATGCAACTATATGACAAGCTCAAAGAGCATCTGACGAAAAACGGTACAGACGCATTGGACGACTATACGGACGTCGTTTCGCTCAATTACGAATTTTTGATCGAACAAACCTATGCGCTTGCTTTTAAGACGGGCTTCCTGCTCTGTTTGGAAATTACGAACACGGAGGATATATGAAACTCAATCTTGAAACGAAAACGAATTCACAGGAACTTGTGAAACAGTATCTTGAAGAAAACGTCAGTGAAATCCTCGCCGAGAAAATTAACAACGACGTGCGCATTGAAAAAGACGGCAAAACGCTTTTGAGCAAAAAGACTTTGGACGGCTTTATGCAGTACGCCTGTGACGAAGCGAGGAAGCAAGCCGAGAAAGGTTCATCGTCGGCGTGCATCGAGGACAGCGTAGTATTCGGCTGGGCGGTACATTATTTCGAGGAGGACAGCATCGAAGGCACGCTCTATACCGAGGACGGCAAGGAATACAAAAAGCCCGTTCCGAAAACTCCTGCGCCAAAACAGACACCGCCCAAGCCGCAGCCGAAACCGCAGATGTCGATGTTCGACCTTTTGGACGAGCCTGCGCAGAATACGCCTTCCGAAGAATGCGAGGACGACGAGCCGACCGAGGAAGAAATACAGGAGATCCTCGCGGAACTCGCCGAGGAAGAAAAGAAAACAGTTCAAGAGCCGAAGCCTGCGGGCTCGCCTTTATACCGAAATTATCAGGATATACAAAGGAAATATCCCGACAGCGTTGTAATCTACCGTTTAGGCGACTTTTACGAGGTATTCGGCGACAATGCCGTGAGGCTTGCAAAAGAACTCGATCTTACCCTTACGGGGCGGGACTGCGGACTGAAAGAGCGCGTGCCGATGATCGGCTTTCCGTACCACGCGGCGGATAACTACATAAACCGACTGACGGAAAAAGGCTACAAGCTGGCGGTATGCGAAACGCCCGACGACGTTCGCGCTATCGAAAAACGACCGCAAGAACAGATCGACGAAGAAACGGGCGAGATACTCTCCGAAGCGCAGATGCGCGAATTTGACGGCGACATCGAAGAACCCGATCTTTCGGAAGACGAACCCGATTTAGACCTTTCCGCCTTTCACACGAAAGCACTCGCCGTTCTGGACGAACTGTTCGGCAATGAAATTACATTGAGGTAAAAACTATGACAGAAAAAGACATCAAACCCATTCCCGAATACATTATGGACTCCATCTACAAGCGCGATCTGAAAATCGAGCCTTGGCAGACAAACACGGTGCGCTATTACGCCTATCTGACCGTATGGAAAAAGGAGCTTGTAAAAGTGACCGTCGCCGTTACGAATATCAAAAACAAACACTGGGCTTGCAAGCAAGTTGCCGTTCACGGCGTACATTCCAAATACTGCTTTGTCCGCGATATGGAATACAGCTATCTCGGTCACGGCTTTCGCGTCGGCTGGTATGCGGAGGAGCTGCAATCGCAGCAGAAACAATTCGAGGACGGCAAATGGTATGCCGCGGATACCAGATATTACGATCCCTACGCAATGCTCATCAATCGAGACGTAGTCGGCAAATTCCCCGAATACAGGTACAGCGCCTATCAGCTCTACAAAGGCAGGGACATTATCAACTACCTTCGGATATACGAACAGTACCCGCAGACGGAATATCTCTTAAAGCTCGGTCTGGGCGCTTATGCGGAAAACCGTTCTCTGCTCAAAAAAATCGCCAAAGACAAAGCATTCCGCAAATGGATCGCCCGCAGCAGAGAAGAACTCGCTCTTCCGTATGGCAACTCTTACAACTTTACGACGGTCACGCAGGCGTATAAAACGGGACTGCCTTTGAAGGAAGTCGGTCACTTCCTCTTCCGTAAAAAGCAGTTTGAACGGGACGCAGGCACGGCGCCCATACGCGAGCTGTTCCAAGGCTTTGAACTCAAAAAGTATTTTGATTACACCGAAAAGAACAATGTTTCCGACCGGCTGTATCTCGATTATCTGAACGCTTGCAAAATGCTCGGTATCGATATGACTTTGAAATGCAACCTGTTTCCGAAAGACTTTACCTATTCCCACGACCTGCGCACGCAGCAATACGCGGAGAAAAAGGCGCTCGAAGAAGCGGGCAAAAAGCAGGCGCTGATGCAGAAGTTTTCCGAAGTTGCCGAAAAGTATTCTCCCTTGCAGCACAACAAGCGGAGCGCGTTCATTTGCATCATTGCAAGATCGCCCGCCGACCTGATCCGTGAGGGCGAACTCATGCACCACTGCGTGGGACGAATGCAGTACGACGAGCGGTTTGCACAGGAGCAATCGCTCATCTTCTTTATCCGCGCAAAGGACAGACCGGAAAAACCGCTCGTAACGCTCGAATACTCGCTCAGAACACACAAAGTACTGCAATGCTATGCTTCGTACAATAAAACGCCGGACGAAGAAATTTTGCATTACGTCAACAAAGTTTGGCTGCCTTACGCCAACCGTACCATCAAAAAACTTGCCGCTTAAAAGGAGGAAATCATTATGGCAAACTATTTCAGAATTACGGCTTATTACGGTAAGGCGTAACGAGAGAGTAATAAGTGAGTATATAAAGAAACAGTTGGAAGAAGATTATACGCGCGACCAAATCAGCATAAGTGAGTACATAGACCCGTTCACGGGTATAAAGAGTAAATAAGGCAAAAAAAAGACAGCCACGACATAGCGGCTGCCGGAGATAGTGATGCGTTGCCAAATTCAGTACCCTTTAACGGGTGAGCCGGCAGCTTACCCTTTTAGGGGGTGTGCAAACCACCAGTTTAACTGGTGGTTTTGAATGCGCTTTCGCATGAAAAATCCCCCGGTTCTACCGGGGGAAGATAAAAAATTGCTTGAGCAAATTTCGATAATAAAAAAGTAACCTTATAGTTAAAGTTAATACAGTTCGATAATAAAATAAAGAATCTGTTTTACAGATGTGTAGTGTAATAAGAAGCTATAGTAAAAGCGATACCCGTTAACGGGGCGGCTGGGTTACCCTTTCAGGGTATGTGCAAACCACCGGTTTTACCGGTGGTTTTGATTGCGCCGGGGTGCCTGTTACTCTTCAATCGAGAGAGTGTGGGCGTAAATGCGGTAAGTCCATTCGTACTGCCCGCCCAGTTCGCTCATCGAATACAGAATTTCGATTTCGTCCGGATTCGGCAGATATCCGAAGGAATCTCTCACGATGCCGCAGTTGCTGTTGCGCTTGAAACCCGTTTCCGCTTCGCCCACGGTGGCCAGATTCATCCAGGATTTTCCCGCCTGCGAAAGCGCGCTCTCAAACAGGTCGCCGATCCCGCCCGCTTCGCCGAGATACGTCACGCGGAAGGAGTCGGACACGAAGAGCGGATCGCCGTCCGTCGGGTAAGGGTGGCAGTCGCTCACGAAGTAATAGCGCCGGGTGGCGGGATCGAAGGCGATATCCGCGTTGTTGAGGTAGTCCGCTCCGCCGGTGAGAGAGGTAAGGCCCCTGTGCGTGATCTGCGCGGCGCCGAGCCGTTTCGGCTCGGACATATCGGACAGGGCCCATGTTTCCGCCCTCATGTACGTAGCGGTGCCGCCGACTGCGTAAAGCAGCAGCACCGTGCCCTGACAGTCTACGGACAGCAGTGCCGGCTGACCGACGCCCCAATGGGTTTTGTCGCCGTCGTACGTGATGAAGGGCTCGTCCATGCTGACCCAGCCGGACATCAGATCGTTGGAAAAAGCCAACCCGACTTTGTTGTTGATGTTGGAGGTGTTGCCCGTGTACGCCATCAGGTACTTGTAGTCTGTGCCGCGATAGCGGAATGCTCCCTCGATGACGGTGGGGTCGCAGCAGTGAAAGGCGTCGAAGTTGCCGAACGTGGGGGCGAGCACCAGCGTTTTTTCCGACCAGCTGTATCCGCCTTTGGCGTTCACGGTGCCCTTTCTGCAATAAATATGATCCTGAATGACGCCGCTTACCTTGTTGGCACAGTAATAGACGTAACGCGTGCCGTCCTCTTCCTGTATGACGGACGGACAGTAGTTGAACGCATGTTCCAGCGGTTCGTCGAAGGGGAGGTTGTTGCCCGGACTCTCTTCCGGCTTGTCGGGGGCGCAGCCGCCCGCTGCCGGCAGAAGGAAAAGAAGGGAAGCGATCAGCGCGATCAATTTTTTCAACGGTCAGTCCTCCCGCAGTGCAGCTTCGATGGAGAGAAGATGGATGCCCGGGCTGTGGATCCATGTCTTGTCTTCGGCGTTTTTCTGCGCGACGCCCGAGGTGAACGCGATGGAAACTTCTTCGCCCGCAATCCATGCGCATGCGTCGGAGACGAACGCCGCGGAGTAGATGCGGGAGTACCCGCCCGCGACGAATTCGTCCACGATCGAGCAGACGGGCGTCCAGCGCGCCGTCTGCGCGTAGAGAGATTCGAGCGCGATTTTGGCGATCTCGACTTTGGTCGCTTTCTGCGCGTTCTGCGCGGCATAGGGGAAACCGTCCTTGACGATGAAGATTTCATCCGTTTCCGCGTCGTATGCGAAATCGGCATTCGTCACGACAGCCCACTCGTTGCCGTCCAGGGGAAGTCCCTCGTGCGCGACGGAGATGCTGCCCGATACGGCGGGATGATCGAGGTCGGAGAGATTTGCCTCTACGAACCTGGTTTCGGTCACGGTAGAGGAGGCGTAGGTATAAAAGAGCAGGATGTTGCCTTTTCCGTTGAGGTTGACGAGGCTGGGATAGCAGATCCCGGCGGTGTCGCCGTACGTCTCGTAATCATAGGAGAGGAAGGGGGCGTTTCCCACCTTCTCCCAGTTTTTCAGGTCGGAAGAGACGGCGAGCCCTACGGAAAAACGCTTTTCCGCGGCGGCGGGACTCGCTTCATAAGCCATCAGATAAGAGTAATCCGTTCCCCGGTAGGTGAAGCTCCCTGCAACGATGTCGCCGTTGCCGACGTTGTATTTGTCCCATCCGTCCGCAGAGGGCGCGACTGCGACGGAGGGCTCTGCCGAAAAGTCCCAGGCGGAGCCGCTCTTTGCCGCCGTGCGGACGGCAATCACGCTGTCTTCGGAGCCCCCGGTCGCGTTTGTGGTATAGCTGACGACCAAGCGGTTTTCCTCCGTCAGAACAGAGGGTGCTTCGTAATAAAAACCTTCATACGAGGGGAAGAGGTAAGAGATCGTACCCTCGGGATTCCGCAAAACGGGCGCGTTGTTCTGGGGCTCTTCGCACGCGCCGAACGCGAGAACGAACGCCAGAAGAAATGCCATTATCGTAATCTTTTTCATTTTCCTGCCTCCATATTGTCCTTTAAGGAGCTGCCGTTGTCGCGGAACATGGATTTGACGACGGTCTTGTTATAGTAGAGCCCGATGCTGTCCAAAACGAATTCCGCGCCGAGATTGATCTGCGTATTGAACGCCAGGGTGAACTGCGGTACGTTCGTCAGGTCGAGTACGGAATTGCCCCAGGTGCACCATGCCGCTTTCTTGAATCCGCTTACGGGGATCCTAACCCAGCCGGTAAACCCTGCGGGAATATTGACGGTGGGCGTAGCGTGAACGAGGGACTGCTGCTCTTTTACGGTATCGTAGAGAATGACGCGCGCGCCCAGCGCCACGCTCCAGCGTTCTCCGCTGGGGTTTTCCGACAGATTCTGATCGGGGTCGAATTCATCGATTTCAAAGCTGAAGGAAATTTCCATGTCCGATCGGTTGGAGAAAAAGAGCGTGACGCCCTCGAGCGAATCCTCGTCGTTCTTCCAGCGCGTCCAGCGGTTGACAGCGGCTTTGGCGGCGAAGGTAAGCCCCGCATAATCGTCCGGCCGGTCTGCTTTCGGCTCCGTCACGGTTACTTTGAGCGCCGTTCCGTATTCGGAAGCGCTGCGCGCCACCGTGAGCCCTCCGACCTTGTCGTAGATCTTTCCCGCCATGGCGGCGTTGTATTCCGCTTCGTCTTCGCTGTAGCCGGCGGAGAAATCCTCCAGAATCCGCACGTCGCCGAAATCGCAGGCGATGGGAATTTCGATCAGCGGCGCAGATTGGACGCGCGCCATCTGTACGACGGGTTTCTGCGACGTCGTTGCCAGGCGGGCGGTGTAGTCCGTGAGGGACCAGGAATAGGGATCGGCGATGACCTCTCCCGCTGTGTAATCGGCAATTTCTCCCCGATAGGTAAGGATCTTGCCGAACTGGATCGCGGAGCCGTTCAGGGACGCGTCATAAGCGTTGAGCAGGAGATAGCACGCCGCGAGCGTATCTCCGAGCCCCGTAAACGCCGTGCGGGGCACGATCATCCAGCCGCTCCCTGTATCCGTGCGCATATAGGGATCCGCCTGACTGACGACGCGCGGATTTTCAAAATTACGGTCGAGGAAGGTGATCTCCGACTTCTCAGCGATCGTCGCCTGCGTACCGGCGGCGTCCTGCATCTTGATGAGCGCTGTGCGCCCGAGGGGGTTCGCGTATTCAAAGGCGAAATAGGTGACGTCTTTGAGGTCGGCAAAGGTTCCTTCCGCCGTCTCGAAGCGGTTGATCATCAGACCTGCCTCCGCATACGTGCCGGGAAACCCGACCTGCGTGATCTGTACGCCGTCGATCATGCCGGAGAGCGTCGCGTTCTTGTCCAGGGTGCTCTTGACGATGGAGAGCGCCGCGCCGGCCGGATCGGTGGCTCTTCCCGCGAAATACGCCTCCGTCCACGTGGAGAAATCGGTGAGCACCCGATAATCTGTCGCGAAATCGGGCGTCTCCGACTCGTAATACCCGATCCATCCGAAGTGCAGAACGGTGACGCCGATCTGCTCCGGAGCTGCCGCGGGGAGCGTGAGGTAGAGCGCTTCGACGGTGCCCAGCGCCCCGAATGCCGCGGCGGGGATCACGAGATACCCGGCGGCTGCGGCGGCGGGCGCGACGGCGCCGTACTGCACGGTCCCGGTTTCGACCAGCGCGAAAGAATCGTCGTAAAGCCGATATTCGGTGCCGTCCGCCGGGTTGAGGAGCGCACCGCTTTGCTGCGCGATGAGATAGAAGGGCCACGCCGCGCCGGTGGGGTTGTAGTAGCGGATGATCAGCGACTTTGCCGCGGAGAGATTTTGCGTGGAGAGCGCGTACTGTTCGAGCATGACGCCGCCCCCCGATTCGCCCGCCTGGGTGATGCCGATCCCGTCGATCACGGAATCCGCGAAGGACGGCTTGTAATCGCTCAGCGGCGCGGCGTAGACGTTGGCCGCACATGCCGTCATGACGGCGATCGCCAGGATCAGGCTGACTAGTTTGATTCGTTTCATATTTTTTTCCTCCTTTAATGATTTTTATTGCCGGAATACGTAGCGGCGGAAGAGCCTGAAGAACCGACCGGGATCGAGCCCGAGGCCGACGGATACCGCCGCGTTTTCAGCGTTCTTTTCAGATTCCACGATGGATTTGCCGCGTTCCGCGCCGGCGACGCCGATGCGGACGAATTTCGTCTCGTAACGCACGACGCCGGGATCGAGAATATCCGCGATCATCACCGCGTCGTGCACCACCGGGCGCTCGAAGCGGTAGTGCTCAAACCACTTTTCCATCATGCGGCCGACCAGCTTGTCGCAGGGGGCGGGCATGGAGGCGTAATGCGCCAGGTCTTCGTCCGTGAGCGGGCAATTCATGGTGATGTCCAGCCCGAACGCCTTGACGGGGACTCCGGCGCCGAAGACGATTTTCGCCGATTCGGGATCGCATAAAATGTTCCATTCGGCTACGTCCGCCGTATAGTAACCGCCGATGATGCGGATCTCTTTGAGTTTATCCGCGATATCGGGCGCCTTCCGCAGCGCCATCGCCGCGTTGGAAAAGGGCCCTATGGCGATCAGCACGAGCTGACCGGGATACGTTCTCGCCTGGCGGATGATAAAGTCCACCGCGTGTTCTTCGTCTATCTGTTCCTCCTCCATCTCCGGCAAATACTGGGGCAGCGTGTAATATCCGGCGCTTTCTTCCTTTGCCAGCATCTCTGCGGGCAGCAGGTATTCCATTCTCTGCGTGATTGCCGTATCCACCCCCGCGCGGACGGGGATCTCCGGCTTGCCGAAGAGGGAAAGCAGCCGCTTTGTCATCTTCGCGCGCTGCAGAGAATTGCGGAAGACTGTCGTGATGCCGACGAGATCGAGCTCTGCGCGCAACGCCAAAAGAAGGGCGAACGCGTCGTCGATATCGTCCCCGATATCGGTGTCTATGATGTATTTTTCTTCCATAAAGCGCTCCTTGTCAGATGTCGTATTGGCAGTATGAGAAATCGCCGTTCGGCCCCGTTTGCGGCGCCCGGTAATTTTCCCGGTGACAGGGCCAGCCGTATTCCATGCCGGCGGTCGCCTTGGCGCGCTCGTATCCTTCCGCCATGAACGAGATCACGAAGTCCAGTCCGTTCTGCCGCATGGAGTCCAGCGTGGAAGCCAGGATTTTCAGCGCATCGGCGTTGCTTGCCGCCGAGATCATCTGCGGGAGAAATCTTCCCCAGATGCGGTTGACGCGGTCCTGCTGTTCCACGAAATCAAAGTAGTTCGCAGCGGAGGTGTCCGGCAGCAGGAAAGAAGCGGTGTAATCGTAGCTGTAGGGGGAAAGGGGCGCCTTGAGATCCTCAATGTACATTGCGGATTCTTTTTTACAGGCCGTTCCTTCCGGTTTTACCTTGTCGTAAAAACTCTGGTTCAGGAGGACATTGCACATGCCGAATCCGTACTGCGTGGTGTTTTCGTTTTCATAGTCTTCGATGTACTTTTCCGTCCAGACGACGTGCTCTTTGTCCTCGTCCCAGGTGAACGTGTCGCCCTCGACGCCGAAATTGATGAGCAGCTGTCCCTCTTCGCTGGTCAGATAGTCGAAGAGCTTGATCACCTTGTCCGGCCGGTCGCAGCTCTTGGTGATGAAGGAGAGCATATAGCCCTTTCCGCGGAGATCCTGGAGTACGGGCGCGTCGCCCGCATCGTTTTTCAGGACCAGGGGAACGTAGCGGATGCCGTTCTGGTAGCAGTTGATGAACGCGTTGTTGTAGTTCTGCGGCGTCGTCATGCTGACGAACACGTTGCCGAGGGAGATGTTGCGGGTCACGCTGTCCGTGTTCGCGGTGAAATTCGCCTCGTTGATGTAGCGGTTCACGGCAAGGGTGTTGAGAAAGGAAATGACCTCCTCATATCCCTTGTCTGCGAGCTGGTAGTTGTACGATCCGTCTTCCTTTTCAAATGGAACGGCAAAATACTGGCTGAGCCAGGTCACGGAGAGATTCCCCGTCGCGTTGAAGGGATCCAGCTGTACGCCGATCGCATTGCTGTATTTATCGGTGATATATTTCACGCCGGCGAGAAAGCTCTCCTTCGTGGTCATGTCTTCGCCCGTCTGTTCGCGCACTTCCTCGTACCAGTCCCTGCGCACGAGAATTGCACCGTTCGGCATCAGCTTGTCGTCTCCGATGTAGTAATCGGAATAGGAGAGATTTGGGATGCCGTAGAGCGCGCCGTCCTGTTTGAACCAGTCGTAAACGTCTTTCTGCTGTACGCGGTAGCGGTCGGTCATGGAGGGCGCGAAACGGTCCATCAGCGTATCCAGCGACCAAACGTAATCCTGGTCGGGCAGCTGGTTTGCGTAGATGGAGGCAGCCTGAATGGTCAGAACGTCCGGCAGTTGTTCCGAGCTCAGCATGGTGGAGAGTTCGGAGCTGAGGTAATCGCCCGCCACGGAAAACTGGATTTTGCAGCCTGTTTTCTCGTAGATCGTGCGGGATACGAGATCCGCTCCGTACGTCGGCCAGACCATCCAGGGCGCGTCGATAAACCAAGTGAGATCGTAGTCGGCCCGGTCAAATTCCCAGCTGGGCGTGTCTTTGTCCGTAACGGTCTCGAAGTTGTCGAGAAATTCGTCCGTTCTCTTCGGGGTTTTGCTGCACGCGGCAGAGGAAACCGCCAGGATAAAAACCAATAAAGCGATCAGAATTTTTTTCATAGTTTCTCCTTTAACCTTTTAACGATCCTATCATAATCCCTTTCTCGAAAAATCTGGTGAGGAAGGGAAATATGAACATAACGGGGAGGATGCTCACCATGATGGAGGCGAACGTGATGACTTCCGCGGTGATGTTCTCGGCGACGTTGTCCGGAAGCGTGACGCCACCGAGATCGATGTTCTTGGAATTGATCATCTGCATCAGATAATACTGCAGCGTCGTAAGGCTTTCGGACTGAGTGTAAACCATGGAATCGAAGTAAGAGTTCCAGTGCCCGATCGCCGTCCACAGTCCTACCGTCGCGATGACGGGGGTGGAGAGGGGAATTGCGATGGTATAGAGCAGCCGCCATTCTCCGGCGCCGTCCAGGACGGCGGCCTCCCGCAGTTCTTCCGGGAGTGCCCTGAAGTAGTTGGCGATGATGATCATGTGATACACGGAGTACATGCAGGGGATCAGGTACAGCCAGTAAGTATCGTAAAGTCCCAACAGGTTGATGATCAGAAAGAAGGGAATCAGCCCGCCGCTGAAAAACATCGTGAAGATATTGAGAAAGTAAAAGAAATTTTTGAAAGGAAGCTCCTTTCTGCTCATCGCATAGGCGACGGTAACGGTGAACCAGAGCGCGATCGCCGTTCCCAGAACGGTGCGGCTCACGGTGATGAAATACGCCTGCCACAGCTTTGCATCCGCAAACACCACGTAGTAGTTTGCGGCCGTGAATTTCCGCGGGAACAGATAGATGCCGCCCGAAAGGTAATCCATGCCCTCGTTGAACGAGCCGATCAGGACGTAATAGACGGGGTAAATCATCAGAAAGGAAAACAGGCAGAAGAGGACGATCAGAACGACGTCGAACGCCGTATATTTCCGCGCGCGTTTTTTCATCAGTAAATCCCCCTTCCCGTCAGTTTTTTACTCAGAAAATTGGAGCCGGTCAGCAGAATCAGCGCGACGACGGATTTCAGCAGCCCGATCGCCGTGGTGTAGGAATATCTGTGGTTGAGCACGCCGTGCTGGTAGACGTATGTGTCGATCATCTCGCTGCGGTCGAGGTTCATCTGATTTCTGAAAATCCAGATCTGATCAAAGCCGCTGTTTAGGAGATTGGAGACGGAGAGAATCAAAAATACCGTGATCGTGGGCGCGATGGAGGGGAGGGTAATAAAGAGCATCTTGCCGAAGCGCCCCGCGCCGTCGATGTCGGCCGCTTCGTACATCGCCCCGTCAATCCCCGCGATCGCCGCCACGTAGATAACGGAGCCCCAGCCGATGCCTTTCAGCAGCGCGGTCACGATCATCAGCCCCCAGAAATACTCGCTTCTTCCGAAATTGACGGGTTCCGAAGTCAGCCCCAGCCGCAGGAGCACGTCGTTGACGAGACCGGTCTGCGGGTCGATCAGGCTGAGAATGATGCCGCCGTACACCGCCCAGGACAAAAAGTAAGGGAAGTAGGAAATGGTCTGCACGCCTTTTTTGAAGCGCCCGTTTTTCAGCTCGTTCACCAACAGCGCGAAGATGATGGGCGCGGGAAAGGTAAAGACGAGGGAGAGGACGTTCAGCCCCAGCGTGTTGATGACAACGTCTTTGAATTCGGGATCGGTGAGAAATTTTTCAAAATTTTCCCAGCCCACCCATTCCGAATGAAAGATCGCGTTCTTGATGTTGATCACGTAATCTCCCTTTTTGAAGGCGAGCACGATGCCGAACATGGGCGCATAGTTGAATACGAGCAGAAACACCGCTCCCATCGCCGCCATGATAAACAGCATGGTCTGCGCTTTCGTCCATTTTTTCAGACGTTTCATTTTTTTCTCCTTTATAACGGTAATACGTGTTACTGTTTGCGGTAAAAAAACACGTCAAACGTGTTTTAAGTCCCGGACGGATTCGCCTTCCTGCAAGGTCAAAGAGTGGGTGTAAGAGCTGATCTCTCCCGTTTCGATGAGCTGGCAGAGCATTTCAAACGCCTTTTTCCCCAGTTCGGAGGCGTTGGAGCGGTAGGTGGTGAGGCGGGGCGTCACCAAAGAAGAGAGTTCGATCCCGTCGATCCCCACAAAAGAGAGATCCTCGGGCACGCGGTATCCCATGCGCTGCGCCTCGTTCATCGCGCCGATGGCGACGAGGTCGTTGATGCCGAGCACCGCCGTCGTATCCGGATATGCCTCCATGAGTGCGCGGAAGAGCGTGCGCCCGCTCTCCAACCCGGCAAAGCAGGTGCGGTCGGGGGGGACGCAGCGCGGCGTTAATCCGTTTTTCAGCATTTCCTCCCGAAAAAGGGGCAGTCGGTCGTCCTGCGTTTCATCGGAAAAGGTGTTCAGAAAGCCGATTTTTGTGTGCCCTTTGGCGGTCAGCAGCCGGACGGCGCTGCGCGCAGCCTCTCCCGTCGCCATGTCGATGCGGGAGATCTGCCCCTCAAAATGTTTGAATTTGGGGCTGGTCAGGATCCTGATGCCGTTTTCCAGCAGCTGGCTGACGTACACGGCCTCTTCGTTTTTGATTTCCGAACAGAAGTACACGGCGTCGATCTTGCGCGCGATGATGTGCGCGACATAGGTCTTCATATCCATTTTGCCGCAGATACTGAAAAAATATCCCTTTTGGATGCCCGCTTCCTCCATGCTGTAGACGAGTTCCGCAAAGAAGGGATTTTTGATGGAGTCCACCATCACGAAGATCTGTTTGCTTCCCTTGCCGAGCATGGCGCGCGCGGCCAGATCGGGCACGTAATTTAATTTTTCGATCGCCGCCATTACCTTTGCCCGCACTTTGGCGGAGACGGGGCGGGTGTTGTTCAATACGCAGGAGACGGTCGTCGGCGTGACGCCCGCTTCCTTGGCGATCATGTTTCTGGAAATTTTCAAATTCACCTCGCGGTAATACGTGTTACCGTTCTTTTTTAACCTCATTATAATATAGAAACGACCTGTTGTCAATCCCTTTTTTAAAAATAATCCGAAAAATATCAAAAAATAATCGGCCGGCATTTTTTAAAAGGCGAAACAAGGCGCGCCGGCGGGGGAAAAGAAATTTCCGTTTGTCCGCGAAAAAACAGTTGACAATTTCGGCGATCGGCGTTATACTGAACGGGAAAAGACAAATGAACAGATAGCGCCCGTCAGGGCGCCGTCGTCTGTGACCGGTGGATGGGCGGAGATAACCGCGGGGGAGCAGACGGCGTATCGCCGACCACCTGGGCAGTATCGTTACTGTTCGGGTGTTTTTTATTGTGATCGGAGGTGTTTGCATGAATGCTTGGGAAGGTTTTGTAAGCGGGAGCTACGAAAGAGAAGTGAACGTGCGCGATTTTATTCAGCGCAATTACGCGCCGTATACGGGGGACGGTTCCTTTTTAAAGGGGCCCACCGCGCGCACGGCGAAACTCATGGAAAAGGTGAACGCGCTCCTGAAAGAGGAGCAGGACAAGGGCGGCGTGCTGGACGTGGATACCGAGCGCGTCTCCTCTCTTTTATCCTATCCCGCGGGATATATCGCCAGAGAGAACGAGATCATCGTCGGCCTGCAGACGGACGAACCCTTAAAGCGCGGCGTCAATCCCTTCGGCGGGATCCGCATGGCGCGGAGCGCCTGCGAGGCGTACGGCTACCGCCTTTCCGATAAGATCGAAGAGGAATTTTCCTATAAGACCACGCATAACGACGGCGTATTCCACGTCTATACCGACGAGATGCGCGCCGCCCGCCATGCGGGGATCCTGACCGGGCTGCCGGACGCATACGGCCGCGGCCGCATCATCGGCGATTACCGCCGCGTCGCCCTCTACGGCGTGGATTATCTCATCGAGCAGAAAAAGAAAGATCGGGAAGCGTACGGCAGAAAAAATATGACCGAGGAGAATATCCGCCTCCTGGAAGAGCTCTGGAAGCAGATCGATTTCCTCGTCAAGCTGAAAGGGATGGCGGAGCTTTACGGCTGCGATATCTCCCGCCCCGCGGAAAACGCGAGAGAGGCCGTGCAGTGGACGTATTTCGGCTATCTCGCCGCCATCAAGGAGCAGAACGGCGCGGCGATGAGCCTGGGGAGGGTTTCCACCTTCCTGGATATTTATCTCGAGCGGGATATCGCGCGCGGAATACTGACGGAAGAGACGGCGCAGGAGCTCATAGACGATTTCGTCATCAAACTCCGCATCACCCGCCAGCTCCGCACGCCGGAATACAACGACCTGTTCGGCGGCGACCCCACCTGGACGACCGAATCCGTCGGCGGCATGGGGGAGGACGGGCGCACGCTGGTCACAAAAACCTCCTTCCGCATCCTCAACACGCTCTATAATCTGGGCGCCGCGCCCGAGCCCAACCTCACCGTGCTCTGGTCGGAGGCGCTCCCCGAGGGATTCAAAAAATTCTGCGCGAAGGTCTCGGTGGATACCGATTCCATTCAATATGAAAACGACGACGTCATGCGCCCCGTCTACGGGGACGATTATGCGATCGCCTGCTGCGTCTCCGCCATGAAGGTGGGCAAGCAGATGCAGTTTTTCGGGGCGCGCTGCAACCTCGCAAAGCTCCTGCTTCTGGCGCTGAACGGCGGCCGGGACGAGAAGAGCGGCGCGCAGATCGCGCCGGAGGGAAAGGCGTTTAAGGGCGTTCTCGATTACGGCGAGGTGATGGAGGCGTTCGCAAAATACCGCGCGTGGATGTGCCGCCTGTACGTCAACACGCTGAACGTCATTCACTATATGCACGATAAATACGCCTACGAGAAGATCCAGATGGCGCTTCACGATACCGAAGTGGAGCGGTTTCTCGCCTGCGGCGTGGCGGGGCTCTCGGTGATCGCAGATTCGCTTTCCGCCATAAAATACGCCAAAGTGACGCCCGTTTATAACGAGGACGGGATCATCTGCGACTTTCAGACGGAGGGGGATTTCCCCAAATACGGCAACGACGACGACCGCGTGGATTCCATCGCGGTGGAGGTGCTGAAGGGCTTTTCGGAGGAGCTGAAAAAGACGCCCGCTTACCGCGGTGCGGAGCATACGCTCTCCGTGCTGACCATCACGTCCAACGTCGTTTACGGCAAGAAGACGGGCGCCACGCCGGACGGCAGAAAGGCGGGCGAGCCCTTTGCGCCGGGCGCAAACCCCATGCACAACCGGGATACGAGCGGCGCGCTCGCTTCCCTCAATTCAGTGGCGAAGATCCCCTATGCCTGCTGCCGGGACGGAATTTCCAATACGTTTTCCATCGTACCTTCCGCGCTCGGAGAGACGCCGGAAACGCGGGTGGAAAACCTCGCGGAGATGATGGACGGCTATTTTTCGCAGGGGGCGCACCATCTGAACGTGAACGTTCTCGACCGCGAAAAATTGCAGAAAGCGATGGACCATCCCGAACTGTACCCCAATATCACCATCCGCGTTTCGGGATATGCGGTCAATTTCCACAAGCTGAGCCGCGCGCATCAGCTGGAAGTCTTAAAGCGCACCTACCATGGAAGCATGTAAGGGCTTTCTCGATTCGGTCTACTGCGGTTCGGGCGTGGACGGCGCGGGGCTGCGCGTCGTCGTGTTTTTCTCCGGCTGCAATCTGCGGTGTCCCTTCTGCCATAATCCCGAAACGCTCTTTCGGCAGGGGCGGGAGGAGACGGCGGAAGCGGTCGCCGCGCGCTGTTTCCGCTACCGTCCGTATCTCAGAAAGGGCGGCGTCACGCTGTCGGGGGGAGAGCCCTTTTTCCAGCGGGATTTCTGTCTCAGTCTGATCGAACGGCTGCATGCGGGCGGAATGGACGTCGCGGTGGAGACCAACGGGCAGATCGCGGACGAACGCCTGATCGCCGCGGCGGACTCCTTTCTGGTGGACGTAAAGAATCAGGAAACGGACGACGTATGCGCATACGACGCGTTTCTGGCCGTCTGCGACCGCCGGAACAAGCCCGTAGTGCTGACAAACGTTCTGGTTCCGGGGAAAAACGACGGCGAAGAAAAGATCTCCGCCCTCCGGAAGCTGGCAGCGCACGCATGCGTCGGGCGCGTAAAGTTTCTGCCCTTTCGGAAACTGTGCGCGGAAAAGTACGAGCGGCTGAACCTGCCTTTTTCGTACGAGCCCTATCGGGAAGCGGAGGAAGCGGATCTGCTGCGGGCAGAAGCGCTCCTGAAGGAAAACTGAAAACCGAAAGCAGAAGAGCCTGCACGGCCGGATACGGCCGTGCAGGCTCTCTTTTTCTGAATATTTATCGCAGAGACGGTCAATAAGAATTCTGTACGAACATTTCGCTCACCGCGCGCTCCGCGCAGATGCGCGCGATCTCGGGCAGGTTTTCATAGTCTTTGAGTGTTTCAGGCACATAATCGAGAGCAGAGAGGTCGCAGTTCGTCATTGCCTTCGCCCAGCAGACGGCGGCAATGTAGTCGCCGAGATCGTTCAGATGGTAGCCGTCCATCGTGAGCTCATCTCCCAGCTGACCGGTGCGTGCGTTCTGAACGGCGGTGCCCAGCGGAATGATCTGCGTGAACATTCGGTTCGGAATTATTTTTTCGATCGTGGTGTTGACGATGCACTCGTACATGTACGCCTGATCGTTGTTGTATTGCGCGAAATAATGATAATCGCAGCCCGTTTCATAAGCCCAGGTCATCAGCCAGGCCAGCGTATAGTTCTCATTCCCGTTCCACGCGTTCAGCTTGTTCACAATGGTGTCGAAGTCGCTGTCCCGGAAGGAGGAGGGATTGCCGGCGTCCGCGCTCTGCTGCTGCAGGGTGATGACGTCCCATTCGTCCGAAGTGACGGCGTTCATCGCGCTCATCGCCGCTTTTCTCCATTTGGTTCCGGTCTTATAGTCGAAGGAATAGGAAGCGTTGGTGGAAAAATTCGCCGCGTGCTGGCTGATCGACGTGCCGCCGATGTAGAGCCGCGCCACTTTTACGTTCGTAAAGCCGAGGTCGTCGAGCACTTCCCAGAGATATTGCGTGCTCACGTAAGTGAAGCTGTTTCCGATCGCGAGGATTTTCAGACCGTCCTTTTTATTCAGGTAAGCGTTCTGATAGGCGGGCTTTTCGGGAACCTCCGGTTCAGACGGCACGGTCGGTTCGGATGGCTTTTGGCCGCTGTCAGGATCGCCGCAGCCGACGGGAATCAGGAAACACAGAAAAGCCAGCAGCAACAAAAAAAATCGTTTCATCATTTTCTCCTAATTGTGTTCGCGAGAACATATTTTGATACATTTATTTTAACATGGAAACGCCGTTTTGTCAAGGGGGTTTTGAAAAATAAGCCGGTATTTTTTATCATTGAGGCGTTCAGACCGGATTTGTCGGCCCGCATTTTGGAAAAGAGATCTCAGCTTATCTCCCGGTTTTCCCGCGGAAAGCGCAGAAAGATTCGGAAATTTTTATCAAAAATAAGGGAAAACGGGATTGAATACGAGAGGGGCGCAGGTGCGCAATGCGGCAAAAGATTTGCCCTGTCAGCGTGTTCTGCTGACAGGGCGGCAGCGATGCAAAGAAGGGAAGCAGGCGGTACCCCGCGCGGAGGGGATAGAAGGGATCATCATGTAAAGGATATCGTTCTGTAACGATTCTCCCTGTTTTCCGATTTCGCGGTATTTCATCGTCAGACGCCCTGCCGGCGCCGTTAAATTTTTTGATCAGCGGGGGATTCCTTTTTCAGAGCAGGAGGGAATATGCCTCCGCCTGCGCGTTCAGCCGGGGAAAACGGCAGGGGGAGAAGTCTGAAAAACGGGCGTTCTCCCGAAAGAAAACGCCCGTTGCCGTCAGTTTCTGCCGCCGCCGATCACTGCGAGCGCCGCCCAGGTATTCGGCCCGACAATTCCGTCTACCGTCAGTCCGTTTTCGGACTGGAACTGCTTGACGGCGTTCAGCGTGGCATTCCCGAAGATGCCGTCGATGTTGCCCGTCGGATACAGCTTTGCGGTGAGCTTGGATTGGAGGAATTTGACATAGACGCCCTTTTTGCCGTACGAAAGCGTGGGATACGGGGGGAGATAGAGCAGCGTTTTCCAGGTGTCGTTTCCCACGATGCCGTCCGATGCGAGGCTGTTTTCGGACTGAAAGCGGCGCACGACGGTTTCCGTCCGCGACCCGAAGATGCCGTCTGCCTCGAGCTCATAGCCGAAATGCGCGAGCAGGAACTGCGCGAGCATCACGAAGTTGCCGCGGCTGCCCGTCTTCAGCAGGGGATAAACGGCGAGGTTATCCCGCCCGGTATAGCTCGCGCCCGATCCCAGGTAGTTGACGGTTCCGCGCAGCGCGCTCTCCGCGACGGCGGTCTGAAAGTTCCAGTCCAGCATCAGTTTCGCGTCCTGCAGATTGGTCATATATCCCGCTTCGATGAGCGCCGCCGGGCAATTGACGGAGGAAAGCATCCCGATATCCAGCGTTCCCACCTGGCGGGGCTTCTGGGAGGTGCCCTGTTCGAGCGCGTCGAAAATATCCTCCGCAAGCGCGCGGCTGTCGTCCGGATCGGGATTTTTGAGGGAATAAAAGGTCTCGAAGCCGTTCACCGAGTTGAAGGTGTTTCCGCTCCCGAAGGCGTTGTACGCGAACGTGAGGACCAGCGTCAGTCCCTGCGCGTTTGTGCGGCGCACGCGGGTGGAGATGGAAACGTCCTGCTGTTCGGGCTTGACGTCGTAAATGCGGAAGTCGTTGCGCAGCGCCGCCTCGATAAAGTCGTTTTTCGCCGCGGCGTTGAATTCGTTTTCGTAAATGCGTCTGTTTAAGTAAGGCATGACGGGGGTTCGCTTTCCGTCGGTCGGCGGGTTTACGCCGTGTTCGTCATTCGCACCGAGATAATAGCGGTTGTTGGGCATAGCGTTCTCCTTGAAAAATTCTCGTTACAGTGTATGCCGCGGCGGAAAAATCGGCTACAACGCAGCAGCGCCCCGCTGCGAAAAGGGCGGCGGGACGCTGCTGATTCAAGAAGAAAATCGGTGTATGGGCTTTGTCGGGGGAAAAACAAAAAAACGCCTTTCCCGAAAGAGGGATAAGGCGCCGCCCGCCCCGGCGGGGCGGTAAAAAACCGCAATGATCGTCTGCTCTCCCTCTCGGCGGTGCCGTGCGGCGTCGCCTCTTATGAAAAGATTACGACATTCAGAGCGAAAAGTCAAGCGAATTTGCATAAATTATCAGTTTATATACATATTTTTTATGAAAAAATATAAAAATCAGACTGGTTTATATAAATAGAAAGAAAATAAAAAAGATTTTTTCAATAAAAAAATCCCCGCTGCGCATGCGGGGAGAAATGTCAGGACGGGCGTTTCGGATCGCCGAAGTCCTCCGTAAACTGCCGGTATTCTCTGCGGTAGCGGAAGGAGTCGATCAGCACGAGGAGAAAGGCGATCAGCGTCACCCCGCCGCCAGCGGCGATCAGGGCGATGCGCCCCGCTCCCTCGAGCGGAATGACGCCGTACTGAAGGAGTACGCAGGACAGCGCGTACAGGGCGGCGATCAGCGAAAAGACGAGCGTTCCGACGGAGACGCGCTGCCCGTGCCTGATCAACTTGCTTTCTCTCATTTCATAATTGCTCTGTTCCATATCGTTTCCTCTTTTTCACAGTATAGCAGAATCCGCGCAAAAAGGCAAGAAAATTACAGGGCGGGAATGGATTGACAACCGCCGCCGCGCGTGGTATAATCGGCGGTATGAATTATTTTTTATTTGACTTGGACGGCACGCTGACCGACCCGCAGGAAGGGATTACGGGCTGCGTGCAGAGCGCGCTTGCGGCGTTCGGCATCGAAGAGAGACGGGAAGACCTCAGAAAATTCATCGGGCCGCCTCTCAAAGAGGCGTTTATGGATTTTTACGGCTTTTCGGAGGAGGATGCGGAGCGGGCAGCCGCGCTTTACCGCGTCCGGTTTGTCCGGCAAGGCGTCTTTGAAAACGCGCCTTACGAGGGGATAGAGGACGTGCTCTCCGCGCTGAAAGCGGGTGGAGCGCACCTCGCGGTGGCTTCGTCCAAGCCCGAAGTGTTCGTCAGGCAGATTCTCTCCGCCTTTTCGCTGGAAGGGTATTTCGACGCGGTCGTCGGCGCCGCGCCGGACGGAGCGGGGGGAGAAAAAAGCGCGGTGATCGGGCGGGCGCTGAAAGCGCTCGGCGCGGGGAAAGCGGAGACCGTGATGGTGGGCGACCGCAAGTACGACGTCGCGGGGGCGAAGGCGAACGGCCTCTTGTGCGTGGGCGCGGGATACGGCTTCGCGGAAGCGGGCGAACTGGAGGCTGCCGGCGCCGATATCGTGGCCAAAACGGTGGAAGAATTGGGAAATGTACTGAAATTATTACAGCAAAATCACGGATAATCGTTACAAAAACGAAAAAGTTCATGGGTTCGCGGCTTCATTTCGGTGGTATAATAATAGTAAAAGAAAGGAAAGCTGTTTTTTCTTCGGGAGGGGGCAATTTTCAGGGCTTACAAAAGGAGGATTGCCATGAAACATTACGTCGTTACGGGTGCCACGGGGCACTTGGGAAACAATCTGGTGGACCGCTTGCTGCTCGCGGGGGACGGGACCGTTACCGTCTTTGCGCTGCCGCACGAGGACGTGAGCATGTTCGCGGGCAAGGGCGTGGATATCCGCTACGGAGACGTGCTGGATTTCGCTTTCCTGCTCGGCAACATCGCGGAAGGGGATATCGTCTTTCACCTGGCCGGGATCGTCGATATTTCCGGCGGAGACAAGAGCCGCGTCTACGAGGTCAATATCAGGGGGACGGAAAACGTTCTGAAAGCGTGCCTGCAGCAGAAGGTCGAAAAGCTCGTCTATACGAGTTCCGTTCACGTCGTCGAGCCTGCGGAGGGGAACGCCGTCATGACGGAACCGACGGAGTTTGACGAAAATAAAATTGTCGGCGATTACGCAAAGAGCAAGACCGTCGCGACCCGTCTGGTCTTCGACTATATCAGGCGCGGGCTCCCCGCGGTGGTCGTCTATCCTTCGGGGATCGTCGGGCCGAAAGACTATAAGACGTCCAGCATGGGGACGTTGCTTTTGGACATCGCAAACGGCAAGCTGAACGTCTCTTTAAAGGGCGCAGGCTATAATTTTGTGGACGTCAGAGACTGCGCGAACGGCGTTTATCTCGCCGCTCTGCGCGGCAGAGTGGGCGAAGGGTATCTCCTGAGCGGAAACCGCGTGAGCATTTCGCAGATCATGCGTTACGTGCGGTTCCGGATGGGCAGGAGCGCGCGGGTGTTTGAGTTTTCCGTCCGGCTGGCGGCAAAGTTCGCGCCGATGCTGGAAAAAACGGCGTTAAAGCGCGGAAAAAAGCCCTTGTTTACCGCTTATTCGCTCTATACGATCACCTGCAACGCAAATTTCTCCGCAAAAAAAGCGCAGGAAGAGCTGGGATATTCGGTACGCGGCAGCATGCGGACCATCTTCGATACGCTGGAGTGGTACGCCGCGGCGCGCCCCGAACTTCTGACGGCGCGTGCCAGAGCGCGCCTTTTGGGAAAGCGCCCTGGGAAAAAGCCGGGCACGGCGCTGCCGAGGCCTGTTTGACGGAGCGGCTGAAAAAGAGAGCAGATGCCCGCTGTCCCCATAGGGAATTTTTACTGGGGAATATCAATATAGTGCACGATCCCTTGTAGGCAAGATAAGTGCGCTATTTATTTTACTTTTTACGCTGATTATGTTATCATTTGAAAACAACAATGGATTTATTAAAGAGGTAGTTACATGAAATGTCCTTATTGTAAGAAAGAAATGTCTGCCGGTTATATTCCTGCAAGTAAGATGGCTTTAATGTGGATTCCCGAAAATGAGAAAGTGCCTCCAACAATTTACAATAAAACAGATGTTGGCGTTAATTTAACAAAAGTTCCGGTTTTGAGAATGCAAAAGGCAAAATCTTTTTATTGCAGCGACTGCAAAATTGTGATTACTCCGGTAATGGAAGAAAATTAAGATAAAGTATGAAAATGAAAAAAATTGAACGATTAAAAGATAAATTACAATTCAGCGGGCAATAAAAGGAGCGAAGAATGTTACAATTCTTCGCTCCTTTAAATCTTATAGACAGCGCTTTTTATTGCTCTCTTTTTTGTAAGGGGATAGTCAATCGAAAAAATGCGAGTAAGAAGAAAATTGCAATGATATGGGTATTCCGTTCACAGACGAGAGGATGAGGAGGGCAGGCGCGGAATCAATATGTGGAAGGAAGCATGAAGGCAGCGTATGTCCGTCAGACCAAAAAAGCGCGGCTTGCGCGCTGCCGGCAGCATAAAAGGGGACTGTAAACGTAAAACCGCCGGCTGAGCCGGCGGTTTTTTCGAGTTCGGCGGAACGGCGGCCGGCTCTCCGCGCGGCTTCGCGGGGGCAGGTCAGTTCCTTCCGGCAAATCTGATGTCCGTCCGGATCTCCATGCGTTCGTAGAGATCCTCTTTCATGACTTCGTAATATTTGTGATGAAAGCGGTAGAGTTTGTTTTTCATTTTGAAAATGTCCACTCCCGTCTGTTTTGCCAGATCGTATATTTTATAGATGGTCTCCCGAAACTGTTCTTCCGCCTTTTCCGTGACTTCCGGCGGTAGATTGAATTTGTCCGCCACGGACGCCCCGTCCAGTCGGTCGGTCGTGTCGTCGATCTGCGCGAAGAGGTGCGCTTTGACGTTCATCACGGGCTTCCCGTTTTCAAACAGCAGATCGAGCGAGCAGTCGTTGTCCGTGACGGTGAGCAGGTAATTTTCCTTCGTCCCGTTTTTGATCACGTCGTGAACGCCGTAAACGGTGTCCCCGCTTCTGCGGATGAGAAAGTTCATCGCCAGCGTCATATCGCTGTCCATGATGCCGACGGGCGTGCCGCGGTTGAAGAGCACGGACGAGGTGGCGTCGAATACGAATTCTTTGGCCGTGGTTCCGCCGCCGCCGTCCATGTTTCCGCTTTGGGTGGTCCCTCCCGATTCCTGATCGCCGCTCTGCGACTGGTCGCTTTCGGAGGAGCTGCCGCTCTCCGTCGGGCTGCCGGTCTTATCGCCCGGATCTCCGTGAGTGGCGATTTTCCTGATGTAGGGGATGAGGGAAGCGCCGCTCTGAGAGTACAGACCGATGGAGAAGAATTTGATATTCGCCGCAAACACGTCGTTGGCCTGGCCGGGATTTTTGATGAGTATTTTCTGGAGCGCGAACGCAGAGAGGTTGTCCAGCGGCGTGGATACCTGCAGCAGCTCTTTCGCCGTGTCCTCGCAGGCGGTCAGGATGGCGGAGTCCTGTATTTTGACCGTCCGCGCGAAGTATTCCACGATCGCGGTGACGTCGCCTTCGTTCAGCATCTTTTCTCCCAGCACGATGAGGTTGCAGAAGGACAGTTTGGGGTACCATCCCGTCCGCGTGCCGATTTCGTGCAGGGCGAAACTGACGGTGTCCCCCTCGCAGGAGACGATCGCCTTCTTGTTTTCGGACTGCGAGCTGGAGACCTGCGGCACCGCGATCTGAACGGTCAGTTCAAAGTTGCCGCTCTCGGCAAGGTCCACGCCGATCGCGGTGATGATGGCGGTCTTTTCCACGTCGATCAGGCCGAAGTCGTTGGAAAAAAACAGCACCACGACCGCGCCCGCCAAAATAAGGGAGATTTTTTTCCAAAGATTTTTCATGCCGTTTTCTCCTTTAAGGGAAGGGTCTTGTCCTTTTTGAAAAAGGCGGTCGCTATGGGGATCACGTAAGAAAATACGATCACCAGAACTCCGTTCCAGGAAAGCAGCGTGTCGCGGATGAGCACGTAGTCGTACTTGGAAAGCAGCGTGAACGCGAGCATGCCGACGTTGACGATGATCGCCGGCAGAGGGGACTGCTTGAAGGGAAAAACCTGCCGCAGCGCGTATGTCGAAAAGTAGAGGGGCAGTGCGATGGAGAATACCCCGACGCCGAGGAACAGAAAGATCGCGATATAGTCGAAGCGGCCGACCGCCAGGATGACCGCGGAATACTTGGACATCTCGTTCAGCGCGAATTCCTGCCTGTCCGCGATGGAGGAAAAGGAGCCGTAAAAGACCGCCAGAAACAAAAGGGTGAGAAGCGCCACGCCGGCGTAACTCAGCATGATTTTTAAAAGCCCCTTTTTTTCCGTGCGGAAGGTGCCCAGCAGGAAGAGAAAATACACGCCGTCGCCGAACCAGGAGAGCCCGTAATAGGTGGCAGTGAAGATGTTTTTCCCCTGTGCGCCGACGGGCAGCAGCGCGGCGACATCCGTCTGTCCCACCGCCAAAAAGAGCAGAATTGCGAAAGACAGTATGGTGACGCCCGTCAGGATATCCGCCGCCCTTCCCAGCGTGCGCAGGGGCTTGACGGCGAGATACGTGCTGATAAAAAAGAAGGGAAAGAAGAGAAATATCGTGGGATCGGTCTCGTACAGCGTCAGCTCCACAAAGTCCTTCTGCTCTTCGATGGGCAGATAGGCTTTGAGAAAGAAGTAGACGAAATAGAGGAAGAAATAGATCTTCGCGCCCGTGTTGCCGAGCGTCCGCCGGATGTAGGCCGGGAAATCGCAGCCGGCGCGGCGGGAGGCGTACCATACCGCGCCCAGCACGAGAAAATCCAGCGCGAAGGGGATGAGCGCGGACAGCAGAAGATCCTCGTGCGCGTAGTGGGAAAGCGTCGCGGGGAGGGTGAAGATCTTTGTCACGGGGATAAAAGCGAGCAGGATCAGGCAGACCTGCCGCAGTTTCAGTTCGTTCATGCGTCCTCCTTGATTTTGAGCCTTGTCTTGTTGGGGCTCTTGAATACGACGGGGCGTTCCTTCTGACTGGTGAGCGCGCCCTTATAAAAGCCGTCCCGCTTGTCGTGCAGGATCATCGGCGCGTAGGGCGCCAACAGGGGCGTTTTAAAGTCCTCGAAGGATACGAGGTAGATCAGGAAGAACGCGCCCGCCAGGATGATGCTGTAGCCGCCCAGGGAGCCTGCGAGAATGAGAATGATGATGCGGACGAGCGAAAAGGTCTGCACGAGCTCGGGGACGGTGTAAAGGCAGATCCCGGACAGCGCTATGATCATCAGCGCGGGAGCGGAAATGATGCCGGCGTTGACGGCGGTTTCGCCCAGCACGAGGCCGCCGACGATGGAAACCACCATGCCGACGTATTTCGGCATGCGCACGCTCGCCTCGTTGAGAATCTCGAAGATCAGGAGAGTGAAGAACATCTCGAAGCTGGGCGACAGGGGGATCCCCTTGATGGAATTGACGATGGTCAGGAGAAAGTTGAGCGGGATCAGCTGCAGGTGAAAGAGCTGAGCCGCCACGAAAAAGCCGGGCAGCAGCACCGCGAGGAACACGGAGAGCGCCCGCAGCCCGCGGGCGACCGTCGCTTTATAGGGAGACGTATAGTAGTCTTCCGGGCTCTGAAAATCCTCGATCAGAATATAAGGGAGGGTGAGCGCGATGGGCGAGCCGTCCACGACGATGCCGATTCTTCCCTCCAGCAGCTTGGAGGCGAGGATATCCGGCTTTTCCGTGGTGCCTACCTGCTTGAAAAGAGAGCTCTTTTTTTCGTTGAGAAATTTCGATACGTAGGAGGCGTCCAGAATCCCGTCGATCTCGATCTTGGCGAGGCGCTCTTTGACCGATTCTACCAGCCCTTCCTGCACAACGCCCTTGATATAGGTCAGCGCGATCGCCGTCTTGGAGTATTTTCCCATATTCAGCATCTCCACTTCCAGGTCGGGGGACTTGATGCGGCGGCGGAGCATGCTCAGGTTGACGGGCAGGCACTCGTTAAAGCCCTCGCGCGGCCCCTTGATCACGGTGGAGGTCGGCGGTTCGGAGACCGCGCGGACTTCGAATTTCTTGAGACCGTAACAGATGACGTGTGTGCATCCGTCTATCACGAGCATGGTGTTGCCCGTGAGCATATCGTCGATCGCTTCTTCCGTATCCGTATATTCCTTCCGCTCGGGGGAGAGCAGGCTGTTTTTTACGGCGGCGTAAGTCGGATTGCCCGCAAATTGCGAGAGCGGGTTGACGAGCAGCCGCCCGGCTTCCGCCTTGTCCGTCAGGGAGTCGACGAAGATCAGGCAGGCGTCCCGTTTCCCGCCGATCTTGATTTCATAGAAAAAAACATCCTGCGCGGATAACTTCTTTTTTAAAAAAGAGAGATTCTCTTTCAGGCTCTTTTTGAATTTCATACGGATAGTATCGAGATATTTGCGAAAAAAATACGAAAACGCCCCCGCTTTTTCGCGGGGGCGCGTCCGTTACTCCTCTTTCAGCGCTTCGACCGCGGCGAGGAGAAATGCCGCGAGCCGCCGGGCGGTTTCATCGTCCGCTGCCTCCGTGCCGTGCGCCGCGATGATCGCGGCGATCGCCTGTTCGTCCGCGCCTTCTTCCAGCGCGGCGCAGATCGCTTTTGCCGTATCCGACAGCTCTTCCGGGCGGACAAAGCCGTTCAGCTGTCCGATGACGATGCTCTCCCGGTCGGGCTCCGCTTTTTTCGAGAGCGTCCTGTTCAGAATCGCTCCGTACACAGTGGAAAGCGAGCCGCAGAGTATGCCCGTATAAAGCGTCTCTTCGGTAAAGACGCTCCCCGCTCCCTGAAAAATCAGGCTGTACAGGCAGGAGAAAGCGACGCCGAAGAGAAAGGGCAGAATGTTTTTCAGCGCCGTATTCTGAATTCTGCACAGTCTGACGAGCAGAAGCGTGCATCCTTCCGCGAGCACGGACATGACGACCGCGGGCAGACCGTAGAGGGCGAGAGACTCAATGAATTCGGATAAATACATAAATACCTCCTTATCGCGCGGCTCCGCCCGCCCGTGAAGGCGGCGCCGCAGGTTCCCGAACGCCACTTTGATCATATCACAGCCGGCGGCGCGCGGGAGAGAGATGCGACAGTTTTTCAATAAATGAATATAAAATTTGATTATTCATAAAAATATACATAAATATGGCAATTTTTAAATATTTTTTAAAAATTTTTTTGAATTATGCAATAAAACAGTTGACAATACAAAAAAAAAGTTCTAAAATAGCGTCATCATCAAAAAAAGAGAGGAACAGAGAAATGAAAAAGTTTTTGTGTATGATTCTTGCAGTCCTGACGGCGGCCTGCGCGATGGGAATGGCTGCCTGCGGCGGCAACGGGAATACGCTTATCGTCTATACGGAGGCAGGGTTCGCGCCGTTTGAGTATATTAAAGACTCCAAGATCGTCGGCGCGGACGTCGATATCATGAATCTCGTCGGCGAAGAGCTCGGCATGAGCGTTCAGTTCGAGAACGTGGCCTTCGATCAGATCGTGGATACGGTTTCCGCCGGCAAGCTCGCGAAAGTGGGCGCGGCAGGAATCTCCATCACGGATGAGCGCAAGGAAAAGGTGGCTTTTTCCGTGCCCTATTATACGGCGAATCTGTACGTTATCTATCAGGTAACCGATGCCGCGACGTATGAAAGCACGACGACGGACGATGTGACCGGCGTTTACTGGGATGCCTTTGCCGATAAAAAAATCGGCGTACAGAGCGGGACGACCGCCGATCTTTTCCTGGGAGATGAAACGGCGGAAGGCGGCGTTTTGGACGGAAAGAACGTCACGAAGACGGGATACGACGCGCTGTCCACGGCGGTTGCGGATATCGGGCTCAACATCGACGTCGTGATCATCGACGAACTGCCCGCCAAACAGCTGATCAAGGACAACAGCAAACTGAAGTGCGCGCCCCTTTATTATCAGGGCGCCGACGGGGAAGCGGACGAAGCGGCTGTGGACGAATATGCGATCTGCGTCACCAAGGGCGAAACGGAAATTCTCAACGCGATCAACAAAGTTCTGAATGCCCTGCTCGCGGAGACCGACGAGAACGGCAACAACGGCGTTGAGCAGCTGGTGATGGAACACCTCGGCGTCTGAGCGGAAAGATAAACTGACAGAAACGGGAAAGGGCAGCATGCCCTTTCCCTGTTTGTGTAAACAGGAGCATTTATGTTATTTCAGGATATATGGAAAATATTGAGCACGGGAGAATTTCTCAGCTATCTCTTCGAGGGGTTCTGGCACACGCTGGTCATCACGGTGGTCGCCGCGCTGTTGGGGCTGGTCTTGGGTACCGTGGTCGCAATCGTGAAAATTGCCGCCCCGCAGTATAAATGGCTGAAAATTCCCTCCGCGATCTGCAGCGTGTACACGACGGTTTTCCGCGGAACGCCCGTTGCGCTTCAGCTCTTTATCATGGTCTTTGCGATTTTTGCGATTCCCGGGTTCAAGGTGTACGCCGCCATTCTCACGTTCGGGATCAATTCGGGCGCGTATGTCTCGGAAAATATCCGCGCCGGCATTCAATCCGTCGATAAAGGACAGATGGAGGCGGGCCGCGCAATGGGGCTCGGCTGGGGAAAGACCATGATCCATATCATCCTGCCGCAAGCGGTAAAAAACGTTATTCCGGCAATCGGAAACGAAATGATCGCGCTTCTCAAAGAGACTGCGATCATCAGCTGGGTGGGGTCTACACCCGGCATGCTGACGTTCGACCTCAACGCGGCGGCGGACGTCATCAATAAATCGGTCGTCAACTATCTTGCGAGCGGTATTTTGGTGGGAATTTGTTACCTGATTATCGTCTACGCTATGGTGTGGGGGGTAAAACTCATCGAAAGGAGGCTCAGGGCAAGTGATAATCGTTGACAATATCTTTAAGTATTTCGGCAAGCTGGAAGTGCTGAAGGGCGTCTCCTGCAAGATTGAAAAGGGGGAGAAGGTGGTCATCATAGGCCCCTCCGGGAGCGGAAAGTCCACGCTTTTAAGGTGCATGAATCTCCTGGAATTCCCCACTTACGGCGAAGTGTGGATGGAAGGGCAGCTGCTGACGCCGGTCGATCCCTACCTGCATTTCGATATCATCGAAAAATCCAACACCTACCGCGCGTTGTGGGAGGCCGCGGAAGACAGGAGCGATCCGGAAGCATTGCGCGGCGAAATCATCGGAAAGATCAAAAAGGAAGATCTTTTGAAAAAGCACGAGGGAAAGGAGTACCGCCTCGCGATGAAGGAGCTCTACCGCAGTTCCTCCGTGGATATCAACGTCGCGCGGCGCAAAATGGGGATGGTTTTTCAGCACTTCAATCTCTTCAACAATCTCACCGTCCTGCAGAATATGACGCTGGCACCCGTCCAGCTGAAGCTGAAGACCAAGGAGGAGGCGGAGAAAAAAGCGGAAGAGCTTTTGAAGCGCATCGGGCTGTACGAGAAAAAGGACGAGTATCCCTCCAAGCTCTCGGGCGGGCAGAAACAGCGCATCGCCATCGTTCGTTCCCTCTGCATGGAGCCGGACGTAATGCTCTTTGACGAGCCGACCTCCGCGCTCGATCCCGAAATGGTGGGAGAAGTGCTCCAGCTGATGAAGGATCTCGCGGACGAGGGCATGACGATGGTCGTCGTCACGCACGAGATGGGATTTGCGCGCGAAGTCGCGACCCGCGTTCTGTTTATGGACGAGGGGAAGATCAAGGAAGAAAACGAGCCCAATGCGTTCTTTGACCATCCGCAGGATCCGCGTCTGAAAGAATTTCTGTCAAAAGTATTGTAAAAAAGGCCTGAATCTGTCCGCGCCTGCGCGCGGGGGAAGGGTTTCATTTTGTTTGTTTTGTTTTACGCGGCGCGCCCCGATCGGGCGCGCCGCGGTTTTTGATGGCGCTTTCGTATGAAAAATTTCCCGGTTTTACCGGAGGAAGAGTTAAGAAAAAAATAATAAGACAACCATCGGTTAAAGGTCTGCAAAGTGATAAGAGAAAACTGTTTTACAGGGGAGCAGGGCAATAAGGCGCTATCATAAACGCGATACCCGTTGACGGGGCTGGCAGTTTCCCCTTATAGGGGATATCAAAACCACCGGTTAAACCGGTATTGATCGGCGTTCCGCCACGGTTTTCTTGCCTTCTGCGATTAAAAACCGATGGAAAAGAGCAGATTAAAATAGAACAGCGCGGCGTGCGTTCGCTTATTTCCGCGCGGAGTTTCGGAAAAGTTACAATGCAGTGTAAGAATATCATCATTTCTGAAAGAAGTGAAGGATCTCGGCAATGGGAGCAAAAAATGATGGGCTGTTTCGACTTTCTGCTTTTGCGGTGACTCAACATGATGATTAAATACCATATTTATCCACTCTTTTTTTGAATGATTGACAAAGGCATAAAGATATGTTATACTTAACAACATATGTGAAAAGATAGGAAAAATAAAAAAATACGGGACAAACCGTTTCTCCCGATCGTTTTGTTTGGGAAGCATTCCGAGGAGGTAGTATTTTTGCTGAAAAACTTTATCACTTTTTCGGCGGCGCGCGCGTCCGAATGCGCGCGGCTGATCGGCGGCGGAATATTCGGAGAGCCGACGCAGGATATTCTGACGAATATCGTCAATATCGTCAACGGCGCGCTCTTTTTGTTTTTTATCTTATTATATCTGCATCAGTTCGTCTACCTGTTCGTCAGCGTTTTCCGCGGAAAGCGGGCCTTACCGCCCGCCGGAAAGCGCCATCGGCTGGGAATCGTCATCTGCGCGCGCAACGAGGAGAAGGTTTTGGGACAGCTCATCGAGAGCATTCGCCGCAACGACTATCCCGCGGAGCTGGTGGATATCTTCGTCGTGGCGGATAACTGTACGGATCAGACCGCGGCGCTCGCGCGTTCGCTCGGCTGTATCGTGTACGAGCGCAACGATCCGGAAAAAGTCGGCAAGGGGTTCGCCCTCCACTATCTGTTCGAGCATCTTCACGCCGATCCGCTCTACGCGGAGCGCTGCGACGCTTACGTCGTGCTGGATGCGGACAATATTCTGACGAAGACCTATCTGACGGAGATGAACAAGGTGTTCGACCGCGGATACGACATGGTCACGAGTTATCGGAACAGCAAAAATTTCGGGGAAAACTGGATCGCGAGCGGGTACGGCTACTGGTTTTTGCACGAATCCTGTCACTTAAACAGCGCCAGAATGACGCTCGGAAGCAGCTGTGCGATATCGGGGACGGGGTTTCTGATCGCGCGCGACGTGGTGAAAGAGTACGGAAACTGGGAGTTTTTCACCCTGACGGAGGATATCGAGTGTTCCACGGAGTTCGCTTTGAGCGGACGCAAGATCGGATTTGCCAAGGACGCCATGCTGTTCGACGAACAGCCGTCGCGTTTCCGCCAGTCCTGGCGCCAACGCGAGCGCTGGGCGAAGGGGTTTTATCAGGTATTCGCCAAAAAGGGCCGGCGCCTGATGAAAGAGGATATCCGCAATTTTTCCTGTTACGATATCCTGACGACGATCTGTCCCGCGCTCCTGATCACGCTCGCTACGCTGTTTTTCAACACCGTCTGCGCGATCGTCGGTTTTTCAATGGGAAACGTCGGTGCGGGGCTGGGAGCTCTGGCGCACATCGGGCTGTATGCGGTCAATATGTATCTCGTCTTTCTCCTGTTCGGGGGGATCACGCTGCTGACGGAGCGCAGGAAAATTCTCTGTCCGACTTGGAAAAAGATCTTCCATCTCTTTTTGTTCCCCCTCTTTATGTTTACCTATCTGCCCATCGCGCTGGTCGCGCTGTTCAAAAAGGTGGAGTGGAAGCCGATTTATCATACCCGCTCGGTCTCCGTGGAGGCGCTGCGGGCGGTGGAGGAGCAGGAAGAAGCCCCGCAGCGCGTCAAGGCGGTTTCGGAGCGCCGCGGGAAGAAAAAGGCCTCCTGACGGCGTGCGCAAATTTTCACAGGAAATAAAGAGCGAAGGTTTTTGAGTCTTCGCTCTTTTGGTATAGCGCCCCCGCCATAACGGCGGGGGCCGAAAAAGGCATTAACGATGAACAAAAAAGAGGAAAGTGCCGCTTTCAAAAAGAAAACAGAAACGTAAAAAAGAGCGAGACAATTCGGGAAGAACAAGATGCGGAAAGGGGCGCGTTCACGGGAAGCAAGTAACGGTTGCATGCCTGCCGGGGCGTCATATGCGCGAGCGCTGGCGGCAGTGTTAGGGCTAACAGCCCGAAAGCGAAAAACCATCGGCTTAGCCGGTAGATGTTTATTGTGAAAAGAAAATTTCAAGAGGGGATCCTGCGCCGACAGGAAAAGATCGAAAAGCGAGACAATCCGCTTGGAAGCCTTGCAGAGGGGAAGGAGGCATTTTTCGCTTGCAAAACCATTTTCTGCATCAGAACATGATTTCAATGGGGCGGCCGATCTGTTTAGATACAACTTGTTTCACGCTTTCTGTTTTTCGAATCTCATCATAAATAACGAAAAAAAGCGGCGAAAAGGCCGCTCAGCTTACGAGAGCGGCGCGCGCGCCCGATCAATTTTTGCCCGGGAGGCGCGCGCATTTTACCGCCAGAAGGGAGAAACGGCCGGGAAATTCATACGTATGCGCATATATTGCGAAAAAAATTTGGCACTTTTTTAAATTTTTTTTATTTTTGCCGTCAAAACACTTTACAAATTTAAAGTAATAAAGTATAATGTCATCATAACTTTATCAAATTAAAGTAATGAAGTAAAGGAGACGGAGAAATGAAAAAAATCGCAGCATTTTTGTTGAGCGCAGTGTGCTTTGCCTCGCTTATGGCGGGAACGGCGGCTTGCAATCCCGGCAAAGGGGAAAACGAGCTGGTCATCGGGATTACGTATTACGCGCCGATGAACTATTTTGACGAGAACGGCAAGCTCGTCGGCTTCGACACGGAGTTTGCGGAAAAGGCTTGCGCGGAACTGGGGTATACGCCCGTATTCAAGGAGATCGATTGGGAGAAAAAGCAGATCGCCCTGACGACGAAAGAGATTGACCTCATCTGGAACGGCATGACCATCAAGGAAGAGCTGAAAGAGTATATGTCGATTACGGATCCCTATATGGAAAACAAGCAGGTCGTCGTCGTCAGAGCGGAGGAGAAGGACCGCTATACGGATATCGCCAGTCTCTCTCAGGCAACGTCCATCGCCGTGGAATCGGGGAGCGCGGGGGAAACCGTGACAAAGGATCTCGGCGTCGAGATCAACGGGCTGGGGAAACAGGCGGACTGCCTGCTGGAAGTCAAGAGCGGCGCTTCCGACGTCGCGGTGATCGACATCACCATGGCGAAGGCGATGACGGGAGAGGGCACGAGCTATGCGGATCTCACCTATATCGACGTGGGATTTGAGGGAGAAACGTACGGCATCGGCGTCAGAAAGGAAGATGCCGAGCTTCTCGCCGCCCTCAACAGGCTGATCGCGCAGTACGAGACGGACGGAACCTTCGACGCGCTCGTCAAAAAATACATGGGTTAAACGGCTCCGGAGCGCTTATGGATCAGTTCCTCCAAATAACGCTGGAACTCCTGGAGGGGTTCGGCACAACCTGTTTGATCTTCATCATCACCTTAGCCCTGTCGCTGCCGATAGGGCTATTGGTCGCTTTCGGCTCCATGTCCGGCTTTAAACCGCTGAGAGCCGTCGTGCGTACGTTCGTCTGGATCATCCGCGGTACGCCGCTTCTGCTGCAGATTCTGTTTATCTTTTACGGGCCGGCGCTGCTCTTCCACGTCCCCGTCATGCCCCGCCTGATCGCCGTACTGGTGGCGTTCGTCATCAATTACGCGTGTTATTTTTCGGAAATTTACCGCGGCGGCATCGAGAGCGTTCCCCGCGGGCAGTACGAGGCGGGGCAGGTGCTCGGCATGACCAGGGGGCAGATTTTCTTCCGCGTCATCCTTTTGCAGGTCGTCAAGCGGATCGTGCCGCCCATGTCCAACGAGATCATCACGCTGGTGAAAGATACGTCGCTCGCGCGCGTCATCGTGGTGACGGAGATCTTGAAGGTAGCCGAAAACTGGCTTCTGAAAGGGCTCGTCTGGCCCATCTTTTACACGGCGGTTTTCTATCTGCTGTTCGTTGGCTTATTGACGCTTTTGTTCCGTTGGCTGGAAAAGAAACTGGATTTTATCAAGGTGTGACGATGGAAATTTTACGCGTGGAGAACTTCCGGAAAAAATTTAATCAGACGGAAGTCTTAAAAGGGATAAACTTTACTTTACAAGAGGGGCAGATTTTGGTTATAATAGGATCGTCGGGAAGCGGCAAGACCACTCTTTTGAGGTGTCTCAATTACCTGGAAACGCCCGACGAGGGAAAAGTCTATCTGAACGGAGCGCTTTTATCGGATGCGGCGGAGGTCTATTCGGACGCCGCGCTCAGGGAAAAGCGGCTGAAATTCGGGCTGGTTTTTCAGAACTTCAATCTGTTCCCTCATTACCGTGCGGAGAAGAACGTCTCGCTCGCCGCGGATCTGCTCGCGAAGGAGCAGGCAAGGGCGTTCTGCCGCCGGCGGAAGGCGGAGCTGAAAGAGGAAGAAGCCCTTTCGTATTTTTGCCGCGCGCGCAGAGCAAAAGCGGAGGCGAACGCCTGTTACCGCTCTCTGTTGGAGCGGAACAGGATCAGGGCGGGAGAACTTCTGGAGCGCGTGGGGCTGGCGGAGAAGAGGGAAAGCTACCCGTTTGAACTGTCCGGCGGGCAGCAGCAGAGAGTCGCCATCGCGCGCGCGCTCGCGCTGGAGCCGGCGGTTCTGTGTTTCGACGAGCCGACTTCCGCGCTCGACCCCGAGCTGACGGGGGAGGTTTTGAAAGTCATCCGCAGCTTGAAGGGCAGGACGATGATCGTCGTCACGCACGAGATGGAATTTGCGCGGGAGGTGGCCGACTACGTGCTTTTCATGGCGGACGGCGTCGTCGAGGAGGAGGGAACGCCCGAAGCGGTGTTCGGCAGCCCCAAGAGCGAAAAGATGAGAGCTTTTCTGAAAAAGAGGGAGGAAAACTGATGTCCGATCGGGAATATATCGAAAAAAACAGGGAACTGTTCGAGGCGATTTTGCGACTCAATACGCTGGAGGAGTGCGGCGCGTTTTTCGAGGATTTGCTTACGTATAACGAGGCGGAGTCCATGAGCCAGCGGGTGCATGCCGCCAAACTTCTCCTGGAGGGGAAAACCTACGAACAGATCATCGCGGAGACCAATATTTCCTCCGCAACGCTCTCGCGCGTATCCAAGTGCGTGCGCTACGGCGAGGGGTATAAAACCATACTGAAAAGGGAGATAACTTGAGCGAATACGATCAGATGCGCAGGAGCGAAGAACTGGACGACGACGGCGTTTTGCCCGAAGAACTGGAAGAGGAGGCGGAAACCCGCCGTTCGGAAAAAGAGCGCTACTTTGCCTTTTACGACGATATCAAACTGACGCCGAAAGACGATTGGTAATAAATATGTGAGGTGCGAAATGTATCGGATTATCAGAAAGGAGATCTTGAATCCCACCGTGACGCTGATGGAGATCGACGCCCCGTTGGTGGCGAAAAAGGCCCAGCCGGGACAGTTTATCATCCTCCGCGTGGACGAGGAGGGGGAGCGTATCCCGCTTACCGTAGCGGATTACGACCGCGAAAAGGGGACGGTCACCATCATTTTTCAGGTGGTCGGGGGAACCACTGAGCTTTTGAATCACAAAAACGAGGGGGATTCGATCCGGGATTTCGTGGGGCCGCTGGGCAGGCCCACCGTCACGACGGCGAAAAAAGTCGCCATCGTGGGGGGCGGCGTCGGCTGTGCGATCGCCTATCCCGTCGCCAAAAAATTCCATCAGCAGGGCTCCGTCGTGCATTCGGTCGTCGGGTTCCGCAGCCGCGATCTGGTCATTCTGGAAAGAGAATTCGCCGCGGCGTCCGACCGGCTGGTCTTGATGACGGACGACGGCAGTTACGGAAAGAAGGGACTGGTCACGGATGCCCTGAAAGAACTCATCGAGGGGGGAGAAGCATACGATGAAGTGATTGCGATCGGACCGCTCGTCATGATGAAATTCGTCTGTAAACTGACCAAGGAATACGGCATCAGAACCATGGTGAGCATGAACCCGATCATGATCGACGGAACGGGAATGTGCGGGTGCTGCCGCCTGACCGTCGGGGGAGAAGTGAAATTCGCCTGTGTGGACGGGCCGGATTTCGACGGCCATCTGGTGGATTTCGACGAGACCATGCAGCGCGCGGGAATGTACCGCGAATTCGAGCAAAAAGAGCGGGAACGCGTCTGCAATCTCTTCAAAAAGGAGGTGGAGTGATATGCCGAACATGTCCTTGAAGAAAAACGAAATGCCTTCGCAGGCGCCCGAAGTCAGGAATAAGAATTTTCAGGAGGTGGCGCTCGGTTATACCGCCGAGACCGCGATGGACGAGGCGCAGCGCTGCCTGAACTGCAGGCATAAGCCGTGCGTCACGGGCTGCCCCGTGCAGATCGACATCCCCGCGTTTATCGCGGAAGTGGCGAAGGGGGATTTCGACGCGGCTTACGAGATCATCAGCCGTTCCAGCTCCCTTCCCGCGGTGTGCGGAAGGGTGTGCCCCCAGGAGACGCAGTGCGAGCAGAAATGCGTGCGCGGCATCAAGGGCGAACCCGTCGCCATCGGCCGGCTGGAGCGCTTTGTGGCGGACTATCATAACGCGAAGCAGAACGCCGAAACTGCCGCGGGGAAGAAAAACGGACATAAGGTCGCCGTCATCGGATCGGGCCCCGCAGGGCTGACCTGCGCGGGCGACCTCGCGAAGAAGGGATATTCGGTCACCGTGTTCGAGGCGCTACACCTGGCGGGCGGCGTGCTGGTTTACGGGATCCCCGAATTCCGCCTCCCCAAGGAGATCGTGAGAAAGGAAGTGGCTGAGCTTGAAAAGCTGGGCGTGGAAATCAGAACGGACGTCGTCGTCGGCAGAACGGTTTCCATCGACGAGCTGATGAAGGAGGGCGGTTACGAGTGCGTCTTTATCGGGACGGGCGCGGGGCTCCCCAAATTCATGGGGATCGAAGGCGAGAACCTCAACGGCGTGTATTCCGCCAACGAGTTTCTGACCCGCGTAAATCTGATGAAGGCTTACCGGGAGGATTCCGCCACGCCGATCATGCGCGCGAAGCGCGTGGCGGTCGTGGGGGGAGGAAACGTCGCGATGGACGCCGCGCGCTGCGCAAAGCGCCTGGGCGCGGAGGAAGTCTATATCGTCTACCGCCGCTCGGAGGAGGAGCTCCCCGCACGGAAGGAAGAGGTGGAGCACGCGAAGGAAGAGGGCATTATTTTCAGACTGCTCAATAACCCCGTACGGATCCTGCTCGACGAAAAGAAGTTCGTCGGCGGCATCGAGTGCGTCGAGATGGAGCTCGGCGAGCCGGACGCTTCCGGCAGGCGCCGCCCCGTCGAGAAGAAGGGCAGCAATTTCGTCCTTCCGGTGGACGCGGTCGTCATCGCCATCGGAACGTCTCCCAATCCGCTCATCAAGTCCACGACGGAGGGGCTGGAGACGGAGAAGTGGGGCGGCATCATCGTGGATGAGAAAGGAGAGACGTCCCGCGTGGGCATCTATGCGGGCGGGGACGCCGTCACCGGCGCGGCGACGGTCATTCTGGCGATGGGCGCCGGAAAGCTCGCGGCCGCGGGGATCGACGAAAAACTGTCCGGCAAAAACTGATTGCATACGAAAACGGCGGAGTATATCCGTCGTTTTTCAAGAGGAACATGTTTTACAGAAAATATTTGAGGCATTATAAAAAAGAGACGATCATCGCGCCGCTTTTCAAATTTCTGGAAGCGGCGTTTGAGCTCGCCATTCCCATTCTCGTGGCTTACGTCATCGACGTGGGCATCGCGAACGGAGACAAGGGCTATATTCTCAAAATGGGCGCCGTGATGGTGGGAATGGGGATCCTGGGACTTCTGTGCTCGCTGCTGGCGCAGTATTATTCGGCGGTCGCGGCGTTCGGGTTCGGCACGGAAGTGCGCGCGGCGTGCTACCGCAGGATCAACGCCTTTTCGTTTAAGGAGCTGGACGGGATCGGCATTCCCACGCTGATCACGCGCATCACGCAGGACGTGAACAACGCGCAGACGGGCGTGAACCGCTTTCTGCGCCTGATTTTGCGCGCGCCCTTCATTATTTTGGGAACGGTGGTCGCCTCCTTTCTCATCGACTGGCGGGCGGGGCTGATCTTTCTCGTCACCGTCCCCGTGCTGGGCGCCGTAATCTATTTCGTGATGCGCGCCTGCATCCGCGGAAACGGAAAGATCCAGAAAAATTTAGACGAAGTTTCCCTGCGCACCCGCGAGACCCTGGCGGGCGCGCGGGTCGTCCGCGCATTTTCGCGGCAGGAGGAAGAGATCGCGGCGTTTGACGATTCCGTCACCCGCCTCAACAAGCTGCAGGTGGCGGTGGGCAGGATCTCCGCGCTTCTGAATCCCGCGACGTACGCGATCATCAACGTCGCCATCATCTGTATTTTATGGTTCGGCGGCGGACTGGTTTTTCAGGGCGTGCTCGAACAGGGCGAGATCACCGCGCTCATCAACTATATGACGCAGGATCTGCTCGCCGCGGTCGCGTTCGCGGAACTCGTCATCATGATGGCGCAGGGAGAAGCCTCCGCCAAGCGCATCCGCGCGCTGCTGGCGACCGAGCCCTCCATGGCGGACGGCGCGGGCGCCGAACCGGACGGGCAGGCGCCGCTGATCGAGCTCGACGACGTCTCCTTTTCCTACGCGGACGGCGCGGACAACGCGCTCGAGCACATTTCCCTCTCCGTGAAGCGGGGAGAGACCGTCGGTATCATCGGCGGGACGGGCGCGGGGAAGTCCACGCTCGTAAATCTGCTGCCCCGCTTTTACGACGCGACGGAGGGGAGCGTGAAGATAAAGGGCGCGGACGTGCGGACCTGGAAAATGCGCGAGCTCCGCGCGCTCTTCGGCGTCGTCCCGCAGAAAGCGGCGCTCTTTTCGGGCACCATCCGGGATAACCTGAAGTGGGGCAAAGAGGACGCTTCGGACGAAGAACTCTGGACCGCCGCGCGGATCGGCGAGGCGGCGGAGTTTCTGACCGCGCTTCCGGACGGGCTGGACCATCCCGTGGAGCAGGGCGGCAGAAATCTCTCCGGCGGGCAGCGCCAGCGCCTGACCATCGCCCGCGCGCTGGTCAGACAGCCGGAAATTCTCATTTTGGACGATTCGGCGTCCGCACTGGACTACGCGACGGACGCGCGGCTGCGAAAGAATATCCGCGGACTCGCCGGCAGGACGACGGCGATCATCGTTTCACAGCGCGTTTCCGCCATCCGCAACGCGGACAGGATCTATCTTCTGGACGACGGCAGGATCGCCGCCGTGGGCACGCACGAAGCGCTTTTTTCGTCGTCGGAGCGCTATCGGGAAATCTGCGCGTCCCAGCACGTGGGGGAGGAAGAGGCATGAAACAACATACGTTCCGGCGCATTCTGCGCTACCTTTTGCCGAAGTGGTTTCTGCTGATCTTCGTCCTGCTCTTTTCGACGGCGAGCGTACTTCTGAATCTCTATACCACCGTTTTAATCGGCGAGGGGGTGGATTACATCGTCGGCATGGGGGACGTGGACTTCGACGCGATCGCGCGCGTCGCCGCGATCTTCGCCGCTGCGATCGGGGGCATTTTCATCGCGGAATACGCGCGTACCACGCTCACCAACCGCCTGGCGTTTTCGGTCGTGCGAAAAATCCGGCTGGACGCCGTGACCAAGCTGAACCGCGTTCCCGTCAGGTATGTGGACGGAAGTTCGCGCGGCGATCTGATCAGCCGCGTGGTGACGGACGTCTCCGATCTTTCGGACGGGCTGCTGATGGGCTTTGCGCAGCTCTTCACCGGCGTCGTGACCATCGTCGCCACCCTCGTCATCATGTTCCTGTACCGCTGGGAAATCGCGCTCATCGTCGTCGTAATGACGCCGCTCTCCCTCTTTGTCGCCTATTTTGTGGCGAAAAACACCTATAAGCACTTCAAGGCGCAGTCCGAGACGCGCGGCGAAATGACTTCTCTCGTCGAGGAAATGGTGGGCGGGCAGAAGACGGTCAAGGCGTTTTCCATGGAAGAGAAGCTGGAGACGCGCTTTGACGGCATCAATCAGAAGCTGAAAAAAGCGGGGACGAAAGCGGTGTTTTTCTCCGCCGTCACCAATCCGGCGACGCGCTTCGTGAACAATCTGGTGTATCTGGTCGTCGCGGTGGTGGGGGCGTATATCTCCATCGATACGGCGGGCGCCTTTTCGGTGGGCATGCTTCTGACCTTCCTCCTGTATGCCAATAAATACACCAAGCCGTTCAACGAGATTTCGGGCGTCGTAACCGAGCTGCAGAGCGCCTTTGCGGCGGCGAACCGCGTGCTCGAGGTGGTAGAACAGCCCGCGGAGGAGCCGGATGAACCCGGCGCTCTCTCCTTCACGCCGAAGGGCGCCGTGGAGATCGACGGCATATCCTTTTCCTACCGCCCGGATACCGAGCTCATCAAGGACTTTACGCTCTCCGTGCCCGCGGGCAGCCGCGTGGCGATCGTGGGAAAGACGGGGTGCGGAAAGACCACGTTTATCAATCTTCTCATGCGCTTTTACGACGTGACGGGAGGCGAGATCCGCGTGGACGGCGTTCCCGTCCGCCAGATGAAGCGGGACAGCCTGCGCGAGAGCTACGGCATGGTTTTGCAGGAGACCTGGCTCAAGCGCGCAACCGTGCGGGAAAACATCGCCTACGGCAACCCGGAGGCTTCCCTCGAAGAGGTGATCGCCGCGGCGAAGGCGGCGCACGCGCATTCCTTCATCAAACGCCTGCCCGCCGGGTACGACACCGTCGTGGGGGACGATTACGGCAGCCTGTCCGAGGGGCAGAAGCAGCTTTTGTGCATCGCCCGCGCCATGCTCGTCCGCCCGCCCATGCTGATTTTGGACGAGGCGACCTCTTCCATCGACACCTTGACGGAGGCGAAGATCCAGGCGGCGTTCGAGCAGATGATGAAGGGAAGAACCTCCTTCGTCGTCGCGCACCGCCTGTCCACGATCCGTACGGCGGACGTGATTTTGGTCATGGAGCGGGGGAAAATTCTGGAACAGGGCACGCACGAGGCGCTTCTGAAAAAGAACGGCGCTTACGCCGCGCTTTACAACAGCCAGTTCGGCGCCGTGTAAAAGGGGGATTGACAACCGCGCGGGTTCGTGGTACAATAGAAACAAAACGAGGAGGCTTGCTATGAAAAATCCGATCGTAACCATTCAGATGAAAAACAAGAATCTCGGCAAAGACGGCGTCATCAAAGTCGAGCTGTTTCCCGAGATCGCGCCGAACACGGTCAACAACTTTATCTATCTCGTCAGGAAGAAATTTTATGACGATCTCATCTTTCACCGCGTGATCCGCGGCTTTATGATTCAGGGCGGCTGCCCGCAGGGAACGGGACGGGGCGGCCCCCGCTATACCGTCAGGGGAGAGTTCGCGCAGAACGGCTTTCCCAACGCGCTGAAACACACGCGGGGCGTGATCAGCATGGCGCGCGCCAATCATCCGGACAGCGCGGGCAGTCAGTTCTTTATCATGCATCAGGACGCCCCGCATCTGGACGGCGCATACGCCGCGTTCGGCAGGGTGATCGAGGGAATGGACGTAGTGGACGCGATTGCGGAATCGTATGTGGACTATGCGGACCGCCCGCAGGAGGATATGATCATGAAGTCCGTCACCGTGGAGACGTTCGGCGAGGAATATCCCGACCCCGAGAAGATTTAAGGAAAAACGGCGGGGTATAATGCGCGACGCCTGCACATATATTAGCGTCAAAGGGAATTTATGGCATTATCCGAGCAGCTCCGTAAGCCTCTGAAGGCGTGTTCCGTATCCGAACTGGAAGCGCTGGCGGCGGAGATCAGGGAAACCGTCATTCAGACGGTGGAAACGAACGGGGGGCATCTGTCCCCCAACCTGGGCATGGTGGAACTCACCCTTGCCCTTTATTTCGCGTTCGATTTTCCCGCCGATAAACTCCTTTTCGACGTCGGGCACCAGTCTTACGTACATAAAATCATCTCCGACCGTGCGGAGCGGTTTTCCACGCTGCGGAAAAAGGGCGGGATCTCCGGATTCCCTTCGCCGGAGGAGAGCGCGTACGACGCGTTCGTCGCCGGTCATGCAGGCAATTCGCTCGCGGCGGGGCTCGGGATCGCAAAGGCGCGCGACCTCGCGGGGGAGGACTACCGGATCGTGACCGTCGTCGGGGACGGTTCCTTAATCAACGGCGAATCGCTGGAAGCGCTGACTGCAACCGAGAAAAAGCCGGGCAGGTTCATCGTCGTCCTGAACGACAACGGCATGTCCATCAGCGAAAACAACAACGGCTTTTACAAGGCGCTCTCCAAGGTCACTACCGGCAAACGCTACCGCACCGCCAAGCGGCGCTTGAAGAGCGCGCTCGGCAAGTCCTGGGCGGGGCGGGGGCTGAAGGCGTTCAAGAGCATGGTCAAGCGCCTTCTGAACCGCCACGTATATCTGGAGGACTTCGGGTTCAAATACGTCGGCGTGCTGGACGGGCACAACCTGAAAGAGCTCATTCAGGTGTTTGAGAATATCAGGGACTCGGAAGAAGCCGTCTTCGTGCACGTCCGCACGGTGAAGGGAAAGGGATTAAAGCCCGCCGAGGAGAAATCCGACTATTACCACGGGCTTTCCGTTCATTTTGAGAGCGGGGAAAACGCCTACGCCGCACGGCTGGGCGAAGCGCTCGCGCGGCGGGCGGAGACGGACGGGAAGATCGTCGCCGTGACCGCGGGCATGAAGGATGGTACGGGGCTTTCTTCCTTCGGCAGGCGTTTCCCGGACCGTCTGACGGACGTCGGCATCTGCGAGGAATACGCCGTTACCTACGCCGCGGGGCTTGCCGCCGCGGGCATGAAGCCCGTCGTCTGCATTTATTCCACTTTTTTGCAGCGGGCGTACGATCAGATCTTGCACGACGTGTGCATTCAGAACCTGCCTGTCGTCTTCTGCGTGGACCGCGCGGGGCTCGTCGGGGCGGACGGAAAGACGCATCAGGGCGTATTCGATCTCTCGTATCTGACGCAGCTGCCGAATATGACCGTCCTTGCTCCCTCCTCCCTCGCGCAGTTCGAGCGCATGCTTACGTTCGCGCTCTCCGCCGGGGGGCCGGTTGCCATCCGGTATCCGAACGGAAAGGCGGAGGAGGGAGAGACGGATGCGCATGCGTATGAGCCCGGGCGCTGGAATCTCGTCAAAGAGGGGACGGATGCGGTCATTCTGGCGGTGGGCGGCAGAATGCTGTCGCTGGCGCTGAACGCCGCGCGGCAGGCGAAAAAGAGCGTCGGGGTCATCGACGCGCATTCGGTCAAGCCGCTGGACACCGCATGTCTGGACGGGCTGATCGGAACGCCCCTTCTGACGCTGGAGGAGAACGCCCTGATCGGCGGGTTTTACAGCGCGGTCGCCTCCTATTACGCGGCGCGCGGGCGGGCGCTGCCCGTCCGGGGACTGGGGGTCGGAGACGCGTTCGTGCCGCACGCGAGCGTCGCCGAACAGCTGGAAGAAAACGGACTGACCGCAGAACATATTTTGAGAGAACTGGACGAATGAGAAAATTGATCGCCATCGGCGGCGGAGAAATCAGAAACAAAACGACTTTGGAAATCGACCGCTATATCGCGCAGCTTGCGAAAGCGCGCGCGGGGGAGCGGCGGGCCAACGCCCTCTTTTTCGGCACGGCGAGCCACGACAGCATGCCGTACTTCAACAGCTTCCGCAAGACCTACACTTCGGTGTTCGATATCAAGGCGGAAGTGGCGCTTTTGGTGTACGGCGAAATGGATATGGAGAAGATCGCGGCGAAGATCGCCGCGGCGGACTGCATTTACGTCGGCGGCGGGGATACCGTCTACCTGCTCGACCTCTGGAAAAAGACGGGGACGGACAAGCTCATACTGGATGCATACCGCGCAGGCACGGTTCTTTGCGGGCTCTCCGCGGGGGCAATCTGCTGGTTCGAGCGGATGTATACCGACTACGAGATCATGCGGGGGCAGTCGGGGGAGTATCGGGAATTTCCCGGGCTGGGGCTTCTTCCCGGGCTGTGCACGCCCCACTACGACGAACGCGCGGAATTTGACGAGGTATTTCTGCGCTCGGAAGCCTCTGTGGGGTACGCGATCGAAAACGACGGCGCGCTGGAATTTACGGACGAGACGCTCACGCGTTCGCTCTCTGCGGGCGGGCGGGCGTTTCGGCTCGCCAAAGAGGGCGGCGCGCTGAAAAAGGAGCTGATATGAATGAAAACAGACAGCGGGAACTGGAGGGAATCCTCTCCGCGCTGAAAAAGAGCGGCGAGCGGCCGCGCGTTCTGCTGCACGCATGCTGTGCGCCCTGTTCGTCGTATGTGGCGGAATATTTAAAGGAATATTTTGACTTGACGGTATTCTTCTTCAATCCCAATATACAGCCCGAAAAAGAATATCTCTTCCGCCTGGAAGAGGAAAAACGGCTGATGGGAGCGTGGGGAATCCCCGTGACGGACGAGCCCTATGACGCCGCCGCCTTTTTTGATGCGGTACGCGGCCGTGAAGACGACCGCGAAGGCGGCGCGCGCTGCGAGATCTGCTTTTCCCTGCGCCTGCGGCGCACGGCGGAGCGCGCAAAGGAGGGAAACTTCGATTATTTTTGCTCGACGCTCACGCTGAGCCCCCTGAAAAACGCCGCGCTGATCAATCGGATCGGCCTGTCGCTGGCAGAGGAGACAGGGGTGAAATGGCTCCCCTCGGACTTTAAGAAAAAGGGCGGCTATCTCCGTTCGGTCGCGCTCTCCAGGGAATACGGGCTGTATCGGCAGAATTACTGCGGCTGCGTCTATTCGCGCAAGAAAACGCCGGAGGAATTATGACGGGGATTTCCCTCGTCCGCCTGTGCGACTGCCCTTCGCGCGCGCCGGAAGCCGCCGCCTGGTTTTCGCAAAAATGGAACATTTCCCGGGAGACTTATCTGGAAAGCATGGCGCGCTGTCTCGCGCGGCCGCAGGGGATACCGCAGTGGTACCTCGCGCTCGGTCCGGACGGTTCGATCGTCGGCGGCGCGGGCGTGATCGAAAACGATTTTCACGACCGCAGGGATCTGACGCCGAATCTCTGCGCGCTGTATGTGGAAGCGCCTTTCCGCGGCAGAGGGCTCGCGGGGGAGCTTTTGGCGTTCGCGCGCCGCGAGATGTCGGCAGGCGGCGTGAAAAGGCTGTACCTCGCGACCGATCTCGTTTCGTTTTACGAACGGTACGGCTGGAGCTATCTGACGCACGCGCGCGACGACTGCGGCGGGACAATCCGGATCTACACCGCCGAATGCAGGAAGATTTTTTGAAAAGAGCGGTAAAAATCCAAATAATTTGAAAAAACGCTTGCAAAATGCCGTTTTTTTTCGTATAATACAGAAAAGATTATGTGCAAGAGAGGTACCTCTCTTGGTTTGCGCTTTTAACAGCGAAGCGCAAACCAAAGGTCCCTTTTCTGCACAAAGAGGAGGGAATTATGAAACAAAAGAACCGGAAAGGGTTTACCATCGTCGAGCTGGTGATCGTCATCGCGGTCATCGCGATTCTCGCGGCAGTGCTGATACCGACGTTTTCCAGCCTGATCGCGAAGGCAAACCTCTCCAACGATCAGCAGGTCGTGCGCATCCTGAATACGACTCTGGCGTACGGCGGCGCGACGGAGACGCCTGAAAACATGCAGGACGCCGTCGATATCCTGACGACGGAAGGGTACAACTTCAAGTCCATGAAGCCGCGCTCGCAGGGGCACGCGTTTGTCTGGGAACGGACCAAAAATCAGATTCTGCTGCTGAACGATGAGGGGACTGTCATCTATCCCGAAAACGCGGATACGACGGACGTTCAGATGTTTGTATCAGATTTTAACGATCTCCCCGCCATCGTTCATACGGCGGTGCTCAATACGAATATCATCGTGACCGAAGAGATCGATCTGACCGGCAAAACGGTAGATATCAACAATTATGTGCTCGATATTTCGGGGGAAGGAAAACTGCTCGTTGCCGGCGTGAGAAACGGTTATCTGACGGACACTGCCATGGCATCCCTCGGCGACCTTGCCGATGCCGGGAGTACGCGGCAGATCGCTCTTTTGGGCGACAGTGAAACGGGAACAACCGAAGAAGATATCTCGAATGCCGGTAGTGTAGATACGGTGGGAGAAACGCAGGTTTTGACAGTAGAGGGGAAGCAGATAACCATCAGGAAGTCGGACGGATTGCTAATGCAAGGTTTCTTGGTCAATGCCACAAGTAAAAATCCTGATGAAATCGTAATCAAAAATTGCGTAATTGACGGTACTGGTGTTTTTAAGATTAACTGGTATCAGAAGGTCAGCCTCGAAAATTGCGTTTTCAGATCGACGGACAACAGTGCCGGTTCCGTCATTGTTTGGTATAATGAAGAAATCGAAATCAAGAATTGCCGTTTTGAAAATGCGGAGCGTTGCATTCAGATTGCAGCAAGCACTAAAACGATTAAAAAAGTGTTGATCGAAGACTGTTTCTTTGCCGCCAAAGCCAACACAGGCAATAAAAATATCGGCATACAGTTTTCGTTTAATCTATGGGGAACGCAGGGAGACCGCGCCGAAGTTGTAATCAGAAACAATGTGTTCAATTACTGCACGGCGGCTTTCCGTTTCCATGATTCATTTTTGAAGGGTGAGCTCGCTAGCGAAACAGATTTAAGCTGGATTCAGCTGGCGGGCAACACTTATGTGGAAAGAGGCTGCGTAAATTATTATGTGATTGACGAAGATGCTGATGCGGATACTAGAGCAGCAATCGATCGTCTGGCACAGACCATAGAATATCGATAACTGTATTTGCAAAGGATCGAAAGGAGCCCGGCCCCGCCGCGCATATTGCGCGGCGGGGCCGGGCGTTTGTATGCGCGCTTTCTGTCTGGACAGACGGCTGAACCGCCGCAATTCAGCGTTTTCCGCTGCGGAATCCGGCGCTTCATGCGGACGAACGGAAACAGATGCGCTCTGCCGTGCAGGCATCCTGAAGCGTTTTCGCTGTGCGCAGGGAGACTCTCTGCACGGATAGCGGTCAGAAGTTCGTTTTTGCAGTCTCTTATTTTCTTTATGCGCACATATCGCCCTCGCAAAGGCGTGTTTTTCACGGTTTTTTCAAATCGCGCGGCATACGGCGCCGGAACGGAAAAATTCCCCGTAATTTATTTGTATTTTTGCTCCGCTTTGCTGGACTTTTCCGTCCGATCGTGATACAATATGTAACCGTTTGAGGGTAACGATATGAATACGCTGGATTTTTTGCTGCAGCTCGCCATCATTTTGCTGGCGGCTAAATTTTTGGGGCTTTTGATGAAAAAGCTCGGCCTTCCTCAGGTGCTCGGGTTTATCCTGGCGGGGGTGCTGATCGGCCCTTCCATCTGGGGCGCGATCTTCGGGAACGAGACCTTCGAGGGGTGGCTTTTCCCCATACAGAATACGGCGGACAGCCCGCTCGGCACCTTCGCCGAGATCGGCGTGGTGCTGGTCATGTTTTCCGCCGGGCTGGAAACCGACCTGAAGGAAATCCGCCGCACGGGGCTGAAGGCGTTTCTCATTGCCATGGGAGGCGTTTTGCTGCCGCTGGCGCTGGGGTTCGGCGTCGGGTTGATTTTTCTGCCGGGGCAATGGATGGATGCGTTTTTCGTGGGCGTCATTCTCACGGCCACCAGCGTCGGCATCACGGTGGAGACGCTGAAAGAACTCGGAAAGCTAAAGAGCGAGGTGGGAACCGTCATCATGTCCGCCGCGATCATCGACGACGTGATCGGCATCGTCATTCTGACGATCGCGCTGAGCTTCGGCGGCAGCGGCGGGGAGGCTTCGCCGATTCTTTCGGCAATCAATCCGGACGGCAACCCCGTGATCGCGATCCTGTGGATGCTGGTCTTTTTCGCCGTTGCGGTCGGACTGGGTTTCCCGCTCTCCATGCTGTTTAAACAAATGGAAAAGCGCACGCCGAATACGCACCGCATGCCCATTTTAAGCCTGGCGGTCTGTTTTGTATATGCCTTTCTCGCCGACCGAGTGTTCGGCGTGGCGGATATTACGGGCGCGTACATCGCGGGCGTGATTCTGTCGACCAATCACCGCACGGCAGAGTACGTCGATAAAAAGATAGAAGTCAATTCTTACGTGCTCTTCGGGCCGGTATTTTTCGCGAATATCGGGATCCGAATCACCTTCGAGGGAATGGATCTGCAGGTTTTGCTGTTCGGCCTGCTGTTCGTGCTGGCGGGAATCGCGGGCAAATTCATCGGCTGCGGCGGACTGTCCAGGGCGTTCGGCTATTCCTGGCGGGATTCCGCCCGCATCGGCGTGGGGATGATCGCCCGCGGCGAAGTGGCGCTGATCGTCGCGCAGAAGGGGATAGACGCGGGGCTCATCGACGCGAGATACCTGGCCGTCGTCGTCCTTCTCGTGCTGATCAGTTCCATCCTTCTGCCCATCCTGATGAAACTCCTGTACCGGGACGGAGCGGGCGGTCTGCCGCTTGCGGAGAAAAACGAAACGCCGGCGGAAACGCATGCCGAAACAGTGCCGGAAATTCGTCAAAATAATTGATAAAAGCTGAGGATTTTCGGGCTTGTACAAAATTTTTGAAAATTTTTCAAATTCTTTGTAAAAAATCCTTGACTTTCCCAAACTAATTATGATAAGATAAGTAGGCTCTCAGTTGAGAGCACGTTGACTGCGGTCAACGGAATGCAGTTTAAAAACGGAATAGAAGGAAATAAGAGACCCTGAGAAGCAGCGGAAGCGGAAGCGACCGCAGCGGACAGGGGAAAGAAAGTTTCCGTTAAAAGTAATTGAGAACACAAAGTACTCAAACAGTCAAAAAAGACAAAAAGAACCAAAAGAAGTTAGAGCAGTTGGGGGTAGCAATACCCCGGCTTTAAGAAATTGAACTCAAGAGTTTGATTCTGGCTCAGGACGAACGCTGGCGGTGTGCTTAATACATGCAAGTCGAACGGACGCAGGGGGCTTGCTCCTTGCGTTAGTGGCGGACGGGTGAGTAACGCGTGAGCAACCTGCCCATATCAGGGGAATAACACAGAGAAATTTGTGCTAATACCGCATAAGACCACGGTAAGGCATCTTACAGAGGTAAAAGATTTATCGGATATGGATGGGCTCGCGTACCATTAGATAGTTGGCAGTGTAACGGACTACCAAGTCGACGATGGTTAGCCGATCTGAGAGGATGACCGGCCACATTGGAACTGAGAAACGGTCCAGACTCCTACGGGAGGCAGCAGTAGGGAATATTGGGCAATGGAGGCAACTCTGACCCAGCAACACCGCGTGAATGAAGAAGGTCTTCGGATTGTAAAGTTCTGTGATGGGGGACGAAGAAAGTGACGGTACCCCAAGAGCAAGCCACGGCTAACTACGTGCCAGCAGCCGCGGTAATACGTAGGTGGCAAGCGTT